>JAEEGF012104088.1_pt1 | contig 10380 bp, 10 predicted proteins | sample 9134171 | NCBI WGS metagenome assembly JAEEGF01 (sample SAMN16246542, study PRJNA631951) | gut metagenome | biome: gut microbiome; feature: rumen; material: AP-attached | host: Bos | place: Iran: Karaj | collected 2018-10 | reverse complement strand
AAATATGATCCCTTTCTTCTGCTTTCTTGAGATCATACTTTGTTCTTCTGGTAAGAACATCTTCCTGATGCTTAATATAATATGTAAGCATATCAAGAAGACTCATTACCTTTGGCTGATTGTTTGCCAAAGCAAGCATAATTACACCAAAAGTATCCTGTAACTGAGTATGTTTGTATAATTTATTGAGAACTACATTGGCATTAACATCTTTTCTGAGCTCAATGACTATTCTCATACCTTCTCTGTCTGATTCATCACGAAGGTCTGTAATACCGTCTACTCTTTTTTCCTTATGAAGTTCCGCTATCTTTTCAATAAGTCTTGCCTTATTAACCATATAAGGCAATTCGGTTACTATTATCTGACTCTTACCGTTGGCCAAAGTCTCGATATTGCATACAGCTCTTACTTTTATCTTTGCACGACCGGTTCTGTATGCTTCTTCTACGGCTCTCGTTCCTAAAATTATACCGCCTGTAGGAAAATCGGGAGCTTTAACAAGAGGAAGAAGTTCTTCAATATCGGTATCTCTGTCTTCTTCAACCTTGTTATCTATCATTTTTGATACTGCGGCTACTACTTCTCTGAGATTATGAGGAGGTATATTTGTCGCCATACCTACCGCAATACCGGTTGTTCCGTTTACAAGGAGATTGGGATATCTGCTTGGAAGTACAACAGGTTCTTTCTCTGTTTCATCAAAGTTAGGAACAAAATCAACAGTATCTTTGTTGATATCAGCAAGAAGTTCCATGGAAATCTTTGATAATCTTGCTTCCGTATATCGCATGGCAGCTGCACCGTCACCATCCACGGAACCAAAGTTACCGTGTCCGTCAACAAGCGGATATCTGAAGTTCCAATCCTGGGCCATATTAACAAGGGCACCATAGATAGAGCTGTCACCATGAGGGTGATATTTACCCATTGTATCACCGACGATACGGGCACATTTACGATGTGGCTTATCCGGACCGTTATTAAGTTCAATCATTGAGTATAATACTCTTCGCTGAACCGGCTTCAATCCGTCCCTTACATCAGGTAATGCTCTTGAAGCAATTACGCTCATGGCATAATCGATGTAGGAGGTTTCCATTGTTTTCTTTAAATCAACAGATTTTATATTATCAAAAATCTGGTCGTCCATTGTGTTTCTCCTTAGGCTTTACTGCTTTTTAAATGCTTAAATATCAAGATTCTTTACATACTTGGCATTTTCTTCGATGAAATCTCTTCTCGGTTCAACTTTGTCACCCATAAGAGTTGTAAATGTAAGATCAAGTTCGCTTTCCGAATCTTCACCCATATTTACACGAAGAAGTACTCTTTGTGCAGGATCCATGGTTGTTTCCCAAAGCTGTTCGGCATCCATTTCTCCAAGACCTTTATATCTTTGAATCTTATTATTCTGATCTCTTCCGACTTCTTCAAGAATCTTTGCAAGTTCTTCATCTGAGTATGCATACCAGACTTTTCGATTCTTTTCCAACTTGTATAAAGGCGGCTGAGCCAGATATACATAACCCTGTTTGATTAGTTCGGGCATAAATCTGTATAAGAATGTAAGCATCAATGTAGCAATATGAGCTCCGTCCACATCGGCATCTGTCATAATTATGATCTTATGATATCTTAATTTACTGATATCAAAATCATCATAAATACCTGTACCGAATGCAGTAATCATTGCCCTTATTTCGGCATTGCCGAGAATTCTGTCAAGACGGGCTTTTTCTACATTAAGAATTTTTCCACGGAGTGGAAGTATAGCCTGGGTAGCTCTGCTTCGGGCAGTCTTTGCACTTCCTCCGGCGGAATCTCCCTCGACTATGAATATTTCACAGTTTTCCGGATTCTTATCCGAACAATCAGCCAGTTTTCCGGGAAGAGCAAGTCCGTCAAGTGCAGATTTACGTCTTGTAAGATCTCTTGCTTTTCTAGCTGCATCTCTTGCTCTCTGTGCAAGAATTGATTTTTCACAGATAGTCTTTGCTACGGCAGGATTCTGCTCAAGATAATAAGTAAGCTGTTCCGCTACTATGCTTTCTACAGCTCCTCTTGCTTCACTGTTTCCGAGTTTTTGTTTTGTCTGTCCCTCAAACTGAGGTTCTTCGACTTTTATACTGATTATTGCAGTAAGTCCTTCTCTTATATCCTCACCGCTTAAGTTCTGATCACTGTCTTTTAAGATCTTATTTGCTCTGGCATAATCGTTAAATGTCTTTGTTATTGCATTTCTGAATCCCACAAGGTGTGTTCCACCTTCCGGAGTAATAATATTATTTACGAAACTTGCGACATTTTCCGTATATGAATCGTTATGCTGAAAGGCAACTTCTACATAAACGTTATTCTTTGTGCCTTCAAAATAAAGGATATCATTGTAAAGAGCAGTTTTACTCTTATTCAGATATACTACAAATTCCTTTATTCCGCCTTCGTAATGGAAAGATTTTGTACGATGAGTTTTATTACCTTCTTCATCTACTTCTCTCTCATCTGTCAGGGTAATCTTAAGACCTTTTGTAAGAAAAGCTGTTTCTCTTAATCTTGTCTTTAAAACATCATAATCATAAACAGTATCTTCAAAAATTGTGTCATCCGGCAAGAAATCAACTCTTGTTCCGGTCTCTTCAATCGGACATTCTCCCACAATTTCAAGAGGTCCGCATGAGTGACCCTTTTCATATCTCTGTTTATGAATCTTACCGTCTCTTTTTATACTTACTTCAAGCCAATTTGAAAGAGCATTTACTACAGATGCACCAACTCCATGGAGACCTCCGGATACTTTGTACCCTCCACCACCGAATTTTCCGCCGGCATGAAGTATTGTAAATACCACTTCTACAGCAGGAAGACCTGCTTTATGATTAATATCTGTCGGAATACCACGTCCGTTATCTATAACAGTAATAGAATTATCTTCGTTGATTGTTACATTTATTTCAGTACAGAATCCGGCAAGTGCCTCATCAACCGAATTATCAACAATCTCATATACCAGATGATGGAGTCCTCTTGAGGATGTACTTCCAATATACATACCGGGACGCTTACGAACAGCTTCAAGACCTTCTAGAATCTGAATTTGATCCGCACCATATTCCTGATTATTATTACTCACTTCTAAACCTCCACAGTTCCGTTGTTTATCTTAAAAACTTTATTAATTTCAAATCTGTGATTAACAAATTCATCCAGACCCGTACATGTGATAATAGTCTGTATATTACCTATACTGTTAAGCAGATAATTCTGTCTTCCGCTGTCCAGTTCAGACAATACATCATCAAGTAAGAGCACAGGTGTATCATTTGTTATTTTCTTTACAAGTTCTATTTCAGATAATTTAAGTGAAAGAGCAGCAGTTCTCTGCTGTCCCTGAGAACCGTATTTTCTTACATCTATCTCACTTTCACCGCTATTATTCTTTTTTACGATAAAAGATATATCATCTCTATGCGGTCCGACTGTTGTTTGTTTTAATTTAATATCTTTTTCCTGAGAAGCGGATAAAATCTTTTCATATGAATCAAGACTAACATTTGGTTCATAAAGTATTTTTAACGATTCATTACCGCCGGACAGATTATAATGAATATCATTTATTATTTCATTAAGCTGATTAACAAATAATTCTCTTCTTTCAATTATCTTACTTCCATATGAAAGTAACTGAGAATCCCATATATTAAGGGTTTCTTTAAGATCTGAATTAAATGATATATCTTTAAGAAGTTTATTTCTTTGGTTAACTATTTTGTTGTAGTGATTAAGATTGTAAAGATAAAAATTATCCAACTGGCATAATTCCATATCTATAAATCTTCTTCTCTCTGAAGGACCGTTTTTTATAATACTGAGATCTTCCGGAGAGAAAAATACAACATTTAATAATCCAAGCAAATCTGCTGCTTTTTTTATTTTTGTTCCGTCTATTGCTATGCCCTTTGATTTATTTTTTCGAAGGTGCATATCGACTCTTGTTTCTATATCCTCTTTTTCAAGAATGGTTCTTATATGAGCTTCTTCATTACCGAACTCAATCATCTCACTGTCTTTACTGCTTTTATGAGATTTTGTTGTTGCGGAAACAAAAATAGCTTCTAAAATATTTGTTTTACCCTGGGCATTATCTCCATATAGGATATTAGTCCCATTATCAAAGTTAATAGATAAAGATTCATAATTACGGAAATTAGATAATTCCAATGATTTGATGATCATTTTTTTTCCTCAAGCTTTAATAAATATTTTATTACCATCAAATTCAACTATATCTCCGTCAACCAGTTTTCTGCCTCTTCTTGTGTCAATCTCACCATTAACAGATACAAGTCCGTCGCCGATTACAATTTTTGCATCAAGACCTGATTCAACAAGATTTGCTGCTTTAAGAGCCTGACCTAATTTTATAAATTCATCTCTTAATTTAATTGTTTCTTCCATTTTATTTTTAACCTACTGTTGTAAAGTTAACCGGTAATACAAGATATATATAATTCTTTTCCTCGTCCTTTATAAAACATGGAGACTTAGGATTTAAAAGATATATATTTATATTTTCATCATCTATAACTTTAAGAACATCAATAAGGAACTTAGGATTAAATCCTATCATTTGATCCTTACCTTCTTTTTCAACACTGATATTTTCATTAAAATCACCAACAGTTGTATTACAGTGGAATTTTATATTGTTATCACCTACATTTAAAATAATAGGTCTCTTATCTCCTTCTTTTATAAGGATAGTTGCTCTTGAAATACAATCTAAGAGCATCTTCTTATTAATTGATATTTTTGTTTCATAATTATCTGAAAGCATCTGGTCTATCTTAAAATATTCGCCTTCAATAATTCTTGAAACTACTGTTGTATTATCAAACTCAAAAATTACATGTTTATCACTTATATATATATAAACATCATCTTCATCATTACCTGATAAAATCTTACTTAATTCATTAAGAGTCTTACCGGGAATAATTACTTTATTTGAATTGTAAGAGTTTTTCATCTTGATGTTTCTTATAGATATTCTATGACCATCAAGAGATGCAACTCTAAGATTATCTCCGTTAATTTCAAATAATTCACCGGCCATCATCTTATTAACATCATTGTCTGATATTGAAAAGATAGTCTGTCTTATAACTTCTTTTAATGTAAGCTGAGATATTATTACAGGATTATTTTTTTCAACTGTAGGTAAATAAGAGAATTCATCACCGTTTTTACCTATAATATTCATTGCTGTATTTTCACAGCTTATTAATGTATTAAGTTCTCCATCACATTCAATTGTTACTTCACTGTCAGGAAGTCCTCTTATTATATTGAAAAATAATCCTGCATCAAGTGCTATAACACCTTTTTCTTTTATAGTTCCTGAAATAATTGTTTCTATTCCAAGATCCATATCATTTGCTAAAAATCTTATATCACCTTTAGTACAATCAATTAAAATACATTCAAGTATAGACATTGTTGTTTTACTTGGAACTGCTTTTGATACAATATTTAATCCTTCAATTAAATCTGATTTTGAACAAACGATTTTCATTAATAAAAATCCTCCTAATAAATATTTATATATATTATTATTTTAGTATTAGTAGTATTAATAGCTGTGATTAAGTATATAACAGCTGTAAGCTTCTAAATTACAGCATTTTTTATACTTAAAAAATATGTGGAAATATAAATAACAATTTGTTAAAAACTCTAATTATTGTGGATTAATCTTTTTAATAAGATTATCTATCTCTGTTTTAAGTTCAGGATTCTCTTTCATTTCACTGTCAATCTTATTTGATCCGTGCATAATTGTTGTATGATCCTTCTTTCCAAACAACTTAGCCACATTATCAAGTGAATAATCCAGTAACTTCCTGCATAAATACATTGCAATATGTCTTGGTCTTACTATTTCAGCATTTCTTTTTGAAGAAACAAGATCGTTATAAGTCAATCCATATTCTTCAGCAACTGTAGAAATAATAAGTTCAGGAGTTATTTTTCTTTCATTATTAGGAATAACAATATCTTTTAAATATACCTGAGCATTATCTAAAGTAAGATTTTCATCATTATTAGATCTGCACATAGCAACAATTCTCGTAAGTGCTCCTTCAAGCTCTCTGATATTTGATTTTATATTTGTTGCAATATATTTAATTATATTGTCATCAATCTCTATATCACTGTTTTCAGCATTTTTACGGAGAATTGCCATTCTTGTTTCATAATCCGGTGCCTGGATGTCAGCTATGAGTCCCCATTCGAATCTGCTTCTGAATCTTTCATCAAGAGTTTCCATTTCTTTAGGAGGTTTATCAGATGAAAGAATAATTTGTTTTCCGGCAGTATGAAGAACATTAAAAGTATTAAAAAATTCTTCCTGAGTTCTTTCTTTACCTATTATAAATTGAACATCATCGACCATTAATACATCAACAGTTCTGTATTTATCGCGAAGTTTACTCATTATAGATTCGTTACCGCTTCTTAAAGAATCTATAAGTTCATTAGTAAATTCCTCACTTGTTACATAAAGAACCTTCATTGTTGAATTCTGTTCCAAAATGAAATGACCTATTGAATGCATAAGATGAGTTTTTCCTAAACCGGCTCCACCATATATAAAAAGGGGATTATATACTTCACCCGGTGATTCTGCTACAGCAAGAGCAGCTGAATGTGCAAATTTGTTATTACTTCCTACAACGAAAGTCTCAAATTTGTATTTAGGATTAAGATTTGCATTTGCATAATTAATGTTATAGACAGGACCTTTTTTATTTAAGGAATCATTATCTTCTTCTATATTATTATGAAGAATAAATTTTACATCATAATTCTGATTGGTCATTTCATTAATTGTTGCTTTAAAGAAGTAACCATATTTTTTACTTATATAAGATAATGCCTGGGCCTGATCTGAAGGTATAAGAATTCTTATAATATTATCTTTTTCATCATAATATTTTAATGGTTCTATCCATGTATCATAGGATATTTGGGACCATTCATATTCAATTTTCATTTTTTCTTTTATTTCGTCCCAGTGTTCTTTAACAAAACTCATTAAAATAAACTCCTGTAATAAAGAATATTATCCGCAATTTACTACATACCTAATCTATTCTATATTACTCTATTAATAACAATTTTTCAAACTTATTATAAAGAATAGGAAGCAATAAATTAGTTCACATTTACATTATGTAAATTATCATTATTATTTCTAATTATGTGAATATGTTCATATCTTTGTGGATATTTAAAAATAAAGTTATTAACAATGAAAATGTTGATAAAATAGGGAATTATTAAAGATTAGTTGATTATTATTTTTAGTTTTCCACTAGTTTTCCACATTTTGTGGAAAAAATTATGTAAAGCATAGTTATACACAATTTTTTGTGGATATCAAGATTTTGTGGTGGATAACTATTTGATACAACAAGATATAGAAAGGTATTTTTTTGTTATGTAAAAATTAATGAGAATTATGTAAAACTTTGATTTTTCTTTACTTGACTAGGTTCGTTTCTTCTAATATAATTTACTAGATTGTTTCCTAGGATAAGGAAAAGGAGGTGTTGACCCTATGAAGATGACATTTCAGCCTAAAAAGAGACAGAGATCTAAGGTTCATGGATTTAGAGCTAGAATGAGTACTCCCGGCGGACGTAAAGTTTTAGCTGCCAGAAGAGCAAAGGGAAGAAAGAGATTATCTGCATAGGCCGCATATTTGTGGCCTTTTTTCTACAGTAAATGAAATTTAGCCAATCATTAAAAAAAAATACAGATTTCCAAAATGTATACAAAAACGGTAAGTCTTATGCAAATAAGTATTTAATAATGTATATTCTGGGAAATAACTCATCTGTAAATCGTTATGGAATATCTGTCAGTAAAAAAGTCGGAAACAGTGTTGTCAGACATCGTCTTACAAGATTGTTACGCGAAAGTTATCGATTACATGAAGACATGTTCAATAGTGGTTTGGATATGGTAATCGTTGTAAGAAAAGGCGCTGCCGATTGTAATTATGCAAGTATTGAAAGCGCTTTATTGCATCTTTCGAAGCTTCATAAGATTTTAAAATGAAGTTGTTTTGTTAATAATGAAGAATGTAATTATTAAAATAATAAAATTCTATCAGAAGAATTTGTCTCCACTTAAATCAACAAAATGTCCTTATATACCAAGCTGTTCTCAATACGGACTTGAGGCGGTTGAAAAGTATGGTGCGTTTAAAGGATCTATGTTGGCTATTTGGAGAATAATAAGATGTAATCCTTTTTCAAAGGGAGGATATGATCCGGTACCTTAATATCGATTACTTCTTATTATTAATTAGGAGGATTTAGTTTTGACAGGTATATTATTAACACAATATGACGGAGCATTCCTTGGTCCTATAGCCAAGTTGCTCGGTTTTCTTATGGAAGGGATATTTAATTTTCTTGATACCATAGGAATTCCTAATATTGGTGTGGCAATTATATTATTTACTTTAGTAATATATATGCTTTTATTACCTCTTACTATTAAGCAGCAAAAGTTTTCAAAATTATCGGCCAAAATGAATCCTGAGCTTCAGGCTATTCAGGCAAAGTATAAAAACAAAAAAGATAATGAATCAGTTGCTGCTATGAATGCAGAAACCCAGGCATTGTATGCAAAATACGGTGTTTCACCTACAGGTAGTTGTGTTCAGCTTGCTATTCAGATGCCTATACTTATGGCTTTATACCGTGTAATATATGCAGTTCCGGCTTATGTTGGAAAAGTAAAAGATGTATTCATGGTTCTTGTTGATAAGTTATATGTGCAGGATGGAATCAGAGATTATATACAGACTCTTCAGAATTCAAAGACTTTCAGTAAGCAGTTTACAAATGAACTTTTTACCGGAAATGATCCTACATATGTAAAGAATACAATTATTGATGTTCTTAACAGAGCATCAACTTCTGAATGGAAGGATATGGTTAATGTTTATCCTTCTCTTTCTGATCAGATCAACGATACAGCTCAGAAGATAGCATCATTTAATAGTTTTTTAGGTCTTAATATTGCCAATTCTCCATCATTTAATGTTAAAACAGGATGGGCAAACAGAGATTTTCTTATAGTTCTCGGCGGTATTATGATTCCTTTACTTGCTGCATTAACTCAGTGGATCAATACCAAGTTAATGCCACAGCCGGCTAATTCACAGGATCAAAGTCAGAATCAGATGGCACAGTCCATGAAGACTATGAATCTTATGATGCCCATTATGTCAGCATTCTTTTGTTATACATTACCTATTGGTATGGGTATTTACTGGATTACCGGTGCTATTATCAGATCTATTCAGCAGATTATTATCAATAAACATATTGATAAAATGGACATAGATGCCATTATTGAAAAAAATGCTGATAAAGCTAAGAAAAAGCTTGAGAAGAAAAAAGAGACAGCTGAAAAGATGAGTGCTTATGCAAGTATGAATACAAGAAGTATAAGTAACAAGGCTAATATTAATAATAGTATGAGCCAGGCTGAAAAAGACGAAGCATATAACAAAGCAATGTCAAATGCTTCAAAAGCAAAACCCGGAAGTATTGCTGCAAAGGCAAATATGGTAAGAGATTATAATGACAGGAATAATAAATAGGGAGTAAAAAAATGGATTTTACTGAATTTAGTGCTAAAACTGTTGATGATGCCATTACAGAAGCATGTAAGTCATTATCAATCACCAGCGATAAGTTGGATTATGAAGTTGTAGAAGAAGGAAGTTCAGGATTTTTAGGAATCGGTTCTAAAGATGCGGTAATTAAGGCAAGAGTAAAGAGTTCTACAACAGATGTTGCAAAGGCATTTTTAAATGATGTATTTGCTGCAATGAATATGACAGTAGTTATAGATACAAAGTATGATGCTGTTAACAGAGAGATTGAGATAGATCTTTCAGGCGATGATATGGGAGTTCTCATTGGTAAAAGAGGACAGACGCTTGATTCACTTCAGTATCTTGTATCGCTTGTTGTTAATAAGAGTTCGGATGAATATATCAGAGTCAAGGTAGATACTGAGGATTATCGTAACAGACGTAAAGAGACTCTTGAGAACCTTGCAAAGAATATGTCATTTAAGGTTAAGAGAACAAGAAGACCTCTTTCACTTGAGCCCATGAATCCTTATGAAAGACGTATCATTCATTCGGCACTTCAGAACGACAGCTATGTAACAACACATAGTGAAGGTGAAGAGCCTTACAGACATGTTGTTGTAACACTGAAAAAATAATAAACGATCATTGCCCACTTTTGCTGTTATGTCAGAAGTGGGCTTTTTTTCCTTTTTTAC
>JAEEGF010930872.1_pt1 | contig 10380 bp, 8 predicted proteins | sample 9134171 | NCBI WGS metagenome assembly JAEEGF01 (sample SAMN16246542, study PRJNA631951) | gut metagenome | biome: gut microbiome; feature: rumen; material: AP-attached | host: Bos | place: Iran: Karaj | collected 2018-10 | reverse complement strand
GTATCGACAGAAAAGATATGCAGTATCTTTATCAGGATGGCGATATCTACAACTTCATGGATTCAGAAACTTATGAGCAGATTGGACTTACATCTGAGCAGGTTGGCGATTCACTTAAGTTCGTTAAGGAAAATGAAGTTTGTAAGATCAATTCTTACAATGGAAATGTATTCGCTGTTGAGCCTCCAATGTTCGTTGAGCTCGCAATTTCAGAGACTGAGCCTGGATTCAAGGGCGACACAGCTACAGGTGCTACAAAGCCTGCTACAGTTGAGACAGGTGCTACTGTTTATGTTCCTCTCTTCGTTAACGAAGGAGATGTTATCAAGATTGATACAAGAACAGGTGAGTATCTCTCAAGAGTTTAATCTTTATTATCTGTATACAACCGTATCTGATTCATTTAGATCATAATTATATAGAAACAAATGTAAGACAATAGTTTTGATTTCAAAGCTATTGTCTTTTTTTATCAAAATTTTGAAAATGAGAGGATACGAAAATGAATATATTAGAATTTGGAAAAATAATGTCAAAGGAAGTTGGAGATGCGCTTGGAGAGGAAGTCTGTGTTGATTTCAAAGAGGTATTAAAGAATAACGGAGTTACATATCATGCACTTGTTATAAAGAAAAAGTATGATAATGTAGCGCCTACAATCTATCTGGATAATCTTTTTGAAAGCTATAAAAACGGTAAAGTCCTTATGAGTGCTGTTAGTGAGATCATCAAGGTTTACAGGGAATATGAACCTACAGAGAGTGTTGATATTAGCTTTTATTGTGATTTTGCAAATGTGTCTGACAAACTTGGCTTTAAGGTAGTGAATTACTACAAGAACCTTGATATGCTATCTTCCATCCCTTACTTAAGATTTGCTGACCTGGCACTTGTTCCGTATTGTGTTGTCAATGACAGAAAGCTTGGCAGTGGAACAATAACTATCAGAAACGAACACTTAAAAGAGTGGGAGATAAGTAAGGAAGAACTGTGGGAAAATGTATATGAAAATTCATCTAAAGTGCTTCCGGTGGAAGTGAAGGATATTTTGGAATGTGTGCCTTTGTCCGGGGATGTATTTGAGGGGATGACCTCACCCGATATGTATGTTTTATCCAATTCATCACATTTGTATGGCGCCAGCGCATTTTTGTATCCGGGTGTATTGCAGAAATTGTCAAAAGAACTTAACAGCAGCCTTGTGATAATTCCGTCGTCTGTGCATGAGGTTATAGCGCTTCCTTATGATGGAATTAAAATGAATACGGTATTTCTTTTTAACATGGTAAAAGAGGTAAATGAGACGGTGATAGCAGAGGGAGAAATATTGAGTGATAACGTGTATTATTATGATATGAAAACAGATAAAATGGGGATTTTAAATGATTAAAATAACTATTGAAATTGGACTTTAAGGTGCTGTTATGATATTATATTCGGGTATGCATGCACCCGTAGTCTAATGGATAGAACGGAGGCCTCCGACGCCTTTAATGCAGGTTCGATTCCTGTCGGGTGCATTCATTAAAACCGTTAATATCACGGGGATTCTTGAGGTTTTTATAATGAGAAAAAAGAATGATTTTAATTCGTGGAGAAAAGAAAAGAAAGATATATTTGCTATATTTGGGGATAATAAAAAATTTTTAATGCCAATTATATTGGTAGTTGCTGTGGGTGTTACTGTTGCTATTGCGCTTAGTGCCAACCACAGGGCTACGGAACTGGCTCAGGCGCCAAGTGATTCCGTTGTGGCAGCGACTTTCGAGATTCAGGATGTTAAAATGGAAGAAAATGCATATCCTGATGTTAATGCTTTGGTTGATACATACTATACAGCTATGGCAAATGGTGATTCGGAATCTATCAAGTCAATTTACAAGGGACTTGACGAAACAGAGGCACTTAAGGCTGTAGCAGCCGCAGATTATATTGAAGCTTTTGAGAATATCGTAGTATATACCAAGCCTGGCCCTGTAGCAGGAAGCTATATCGCGTATGTTTACAACGAAGTTAAATTATACAATTACGAAAAGACAATCCCGGGACTTGAGACTTTATATATCTGCACAGATGATAGCGGAAACTTCTACATCAATGGAGATATAGCGGATTCCAATGAAATCGAGTATATCAAAAATGTCAATGTACAGGCTGATGTTATCGATCTGAACAACAAGGTTGCTTCAAGTTACAATGAAATGGTTAACGCTGACGAGGAGCTTGCTGAACTTCTTACCAAGATGAGAGCAGGACTTCAGGTATCAGTAGGTGAGGCACTTGCTTCTTCAGAGGCAACATCTGCGGAGGAAGAGGCTTCCGAAGCAGCCACTCAGGAGGAAGAAGTTGTAGAAGAGCCTGAGACAGTTACTGTTCATACCATAAGAGCGACAGATGTTATCAACATCAGAAAGTCTGATAGTGAAACTGCAGATATCCTAGGAAAGACTTCAAGAGGACAGGAATTTAAGCAGCTTGATGCACTTGCTAATGGTTGGAGCAGAGTAGAGTACGACGGCGGTGTAGCGTATGTTAAGACGGAATTCTTCGAGGTTGTCGGAGAAGAAACTGTTGAAAACAATGCTGAGGCTGATGCAGAGGACAATGAAGAAGAGACTGTCAAAGAAGAAACAACAAAAGAGGTAACAAAGGACAGTTCAGCCAAGACAGGAAAGATGTCTGTTAAGGAGTCTGTAAGACTTCGTAAGTCACAGAGTACAGATTCTGATATTATTACTACGATTTATGCAGGTTCTACCGTTAATGTGGTTGAGCAATATTCAAACGGTTGGGCAAAAGTAGAGTATAATAAAAATACAGGATATGTTAAGTCAGAATTTTTAGAGTGATCATTAGCTTCATTAAGGAGGCATTACATGTTTGGACGAATAAAAGTAGCTATTATGGGTACCGGTAAAATAGCCGGTGTCATGGCAGAGACACTTAAGAATACAAGAGGAGTTACATGTTATGCTGTAGGTTCAAGAACAGTTGACAGAGCCAAGGAATTTGCATCCAAATATGGAATAAAAAAGGCTTATGGCTCTTATGAGGAGCTTGTTCTTGACCCGAAAATTGACTTAATTTATGTGGCTACTCCACATTCTGAGCATTATGAAAATGTTAAACTGGCGCTTTCGAATGGGAAACATGTGCTTTGTGAAAAAGCATTTATGCTAAATGAGCAGCAGGCGCAGAATATATTTAAACTGGCTGAAGAAAAGAATCTTCTGGTAGTTGAAGCTATGTGGGTTCGCTTCATGCCGCTTAGAAGCAGACTGGTTGAGGTTCTTGCCAGCGGAGTTATCGGAGAGCCTACAATGCTTTCTGCTAATCTTGGTTACAATATTGCAGCAAAAGAGAGAATAGCCAAACCTGAACTTGGAGGTGGAGTACTTCTTGATCTAGGAGTATATGTTCTTAATTTTGCATCCATGGTATTTGGCAATGATGTAACTGATATTGTTTCAATGTGTTCTTTTAACAATTTTGGAATGGATCTTCATGACAGCATTACTCTTAGGTACAGAGATGGGAAAATGGCTGTTCTTAATGCCACGGGCTTATCTGTCAGCGACAGAAGAGGTGTTATCTACGGAACTAAGGGTTATGTTGTAGTAGATAATATCAATAACTTTGAGGGCATTACAGTCTATGATGCCGACCACAAGAAGATAGCGTATTATAAGAGACCAAGGCAGAAGACCGGCTATGAGTATGAGGTAGAGGCATGTGTTAGAGCTATGAATGAGAAATGGCTTGAATGTCCTGAAATGCCACATTCCGAAACTCTGAAAATGCTTAATATGATGGATTTCATCCGAAAGAGCAACGGAATAGTATTTCCTTGTGAGCAAGTTGATGCTTTGTTGGAAGATAAAGAGTCCTCTATGGGGGAAATAGTAGAGGAAATAGCTAGTGAAGAGGTCGTTTCTGAGGATAGAATTGACGATAGTGCAGATGTGAATGTATCAGAGACGGATGATGGGGCAATAGATACTACGGCTGAAGAAATTGAGGGGACTTCTGAAGTAGAAGAAAATTGATTTTATTTCAATTTAAGCATGTACTATACATGCTTTGTCGAGGAGTTTATGCAAAAAAAGTTTTTACTTGGGATTTTGCTTATTTCAATTTTGGTTGGAAGTATCCCGTTTATTAGTTATGCTGATGAGTACGAGGATACAATTGCAGCAATGCAGCAACAGGAAGCAGAGACTCAGGCCGAAATATCTGATCTGGAAAAACAAACAAAAGAGACTCAGGATGCAATTAGCGCTCTTCAGGGCCAGAAGCAGCAGACTCAGAGTAATGTTTCTAATCTGGAGAGCCAGAAAAGTGCACTTCAAAATACTATAAATGGTTATTCAACCAAGCTTGATTCGCTTAATGAGGAGATTTCTGAGGCTGAAGAGGCTTTGGCAGAAGTGTCTTCTGAAATAGTTAAGCTCAATGGAGAATTACAGGAAGCTAAGGCTCAGGAAAAGGACAGATATGAGCTTCTCAAAAAGCGATTAAAGTCTACATATGAAAAAGGTGGAAGTAATGGCCTTCTTCAGATCTTACTGGAATCAGGTTCATTTCAAGAATTCCTTACTAAATTTGAATATTTAAATGCAATTATCGAGTACGATCAAAAGAAAATGGCTGAGTATCAGGCTCTTCAAGCAGCGATTGAGGCCAAAACTGCTGTAGTAGAAGAAAAGGAAGCCCAGCTCGATCAATATCAGTCAGAACTTGATGAGAGGCATGATGAGCTTGCGGATCTTACTGATACGGTAAGGGGACAGCTTAGTAACACCAAAAATACTCTGTCATCTGAGAAAAACAAGCTTGCAGATTATGATAATCAGCTAAAGGAGCTTGATACCAAGATGAAAGCTCTTGAATCCAAAACAGCAGCGGCTCAGGCAGCATTGGCTAAGCAGATAGCTGAAAGACTTGCAATGGTAAAGGAAGACACTTCCGGTTCATATTCTGCCAGCGCAGATGAACTTACATGGCTTGCTGCCACTATACAGGCGGAGGCAGATGGCGAGTCTTATACAGGTAAACTGGCAGTTGGTTCTGTTATCATGAACCGAGTAAAGAGTTCAGCTTTTCCTAATAGTGTAGTAGGTGTTATTACACAGAATATGCAGTTTGCTTCTTATCGTTCCGGTAAGGTTGAGCTTATTATCTCAAATGGTCCGAATTCAACATGCGTAAGGGCTGCACAGGAAGTATTGGACGGAGCCCGTGTTGGCGATTACCTCTTTTTTATGACAAGATACTGGGCTGATTATTATGGAATTGCCGAGTATGAGATGATAGGTAACCATGCATTCTTCTACAGATGGATTGTAAAAGAGAAAACAGAAGAAAAAGAAGCGGAATCGGAAGAAGCTTCCGGTGAAACTAACGAAAGCGAAAGTCATGAAGAATCAAATGAATCTAATGAGTCAGATGATTCCGGTGACGAGGATAATGAGGAGAATAATTCCGAGGAAAATCATGAAGAAAACTCAGAAGGAGATAGTGGTTCTGGAGAAGATAACAGCGATTCTGAGCAAAACTCCGAAGAAAACTCCGAAGATTCAGGGGAATAATATTTTTTTAAAAAAACAATATTATTTTCTTGCACTTTAAATTGCTAAAGTGTATAATTGCATACAGACAGCGATGTCTGCGCAATGGGGCGTAGAGACCATAGGTTTTCTGCGCCCTATTTTCGTATAAAAATGGTTATTGTGCTTAGGCACAGGAAGGAGAATGAAAATGTCATACGTTGATGAGATCTACGATTATGTCGTAGAAAAGAACCCAGCTCAGCCGGAGTTTCATCAGGCAGTCAAGGAGGTACTTGAGTCACTCCGTGTTGTTATTGAAGCAAATGAAGAAGAATATCGCAAGGACGCTCTTTTAGAGAGACTTGTTACTCCTGAGAGACAGATTCTTTTTAGAGTTCCTTGGGTTGATGATAAGGGACAGGTTCAGGTAAACAATGGTTTCCGTGTACAGTTCAATTCAGCTATTGGACCATACAAGGGAGGTCTTCGTTTCCATCCTTCAGTAAACCTTGGAATTATAAAGTTCCTTGGATTTGAGCAGATTTTCAAAAACTCTCTTACAAGCCTTCCAATCGGTGGTGGTAAGGGTGGTTCTGACTTTGATCCTAAGGGCAAGTCAGATCGTGAAGTTATGGCATTCTGCCAGAGCTTTATGACAGAGCTTTACAGACATATCGGTGCTGATACAGACGTTCCTGCAGGTGATATCGGTGTTGGCGGACGTGAGATTGGCTATATGTATGGTCAGTACAAGAGAATCAGAGACGTATACGAGGGAGTTCTTACAGGAAAAGGACTTACATATGGTGGTTCACTTGCACGTACACAGGCTACAGGTTACGGACTTCTTTACCTTACAGAAGAGCTCTTAAAGTGCAATGGCTCAGATATTAAGGGTAAGACTGTAGTAGTATCAGGTGCTGGTAACGTTGCTATCTATGCAATCGAGAAGGCTCAGCAGCTTGGTGCAAAGGTTGTTACATGTTCAGATTCTACAGGCTGGATCTATGATCCTGAAGGAATTGATGTAGAACTTCTTAAGGAAGTTAAGGAAGTTAAGAGAGCTCGTCTTACAGAGTATGCTGCAGCTAGAAAGTCTGCTGAATACCACGAAGGCAAGGGTGTATGGTCAATCAAGTGTGATGTTGCTCTTCCTTGCGCTACACAGAACGAACTTCTTCTTGATGATGCTAAGCAGCTTGTGGCTAATGGCGTTCAGGCAGTATGTGAAGGCGCTAACATGCCTACATCTATCGAAGCTACTCAGTATTTCCAGGATAATAAAGTACTCTTTGTTTGTGGTAAGGCTTCAAACGCAGGTGGTGTTGCTACATCAGCTCTTGAGATGAGCCAGAACAGCGAGAGACTTTCTTGGACATTTGAAGAAGTTGATGCTAAGCTTAAGCAGATCATGGTTAACATTTATCACAATATTGATGATGCAGCTAGAAAGTATGGTATGGAAGGCAACTATGTTGCAGGTGCTAACATTGCCGGCTTCCTCAAGGTTGCAGAGGCTATGAAAGCTCAGGGTATTGTATAATAAAGTCTTTTAAGACATTAAAGCCTGGAAACAGTGATGTTTTCAGGCTTTTTCTTTTGCGTGAATTAATGATTCATATCTGGATAATACATCTGATTATGTTTTTCAAAGACACAGTTATTTCACAATTTTTTGTGAAAAATGACATTGAATAATTAATGAAAAACAGATAATATTGAACACGCTACTGTTGTTGGTCTTTTGAATGGAGGCGACGATATGGGTGAGTGGAAACAGGTATTTGACAGAGTTATGGATCAATTATATAACCATCCTGAAGAGATGCGTGCCAGACTTCTTAATAAGTATGACAATTACAATTATAAAACTGAGGAACATCCACAGACTGCTATTGAGATGCTGCGTGGCATGCACTAAATATCGAATTGAATATAAAATATAAAGGGGCTGTCGCACTAGATGATTGATCATCTGGGCGAGGCCCCTTTTTCATGCCCGTAAATAGAGCGTTTTCGTCATTTGTATTTGATGACCTCTGATATATTGAGTACCTTAACAAGCCGACTGGATAATCGACGTAGTTTTTGACTTCACATTTAAAAAGTCTAAATTTATGACGCTCTTTTTAGCTCAAACAAGTGTGTTCCAGTCCGCTCGGATATAATCTTATGATGTAGCTTGTTGATGTCAAATGCTATTGCCAAGAGCGTACTCTGTGCCAAAACATTTTCGCTTCCTCTATAGAGGTAACGTCTGAAGTTCATGTCTTCCTTCACATTCGCAAAAGAACCTTCTGCCTGTATGCTGCGGTTCATTCTGAGCTGTGTTCCATACTCACTGGTTATTCTTTCAAGACACTCTGCACGTTTTTCTTCCATTTTCCTTGATACAGAAAGGCTCTTGTTCCTGTCTTCAAAAGGAGTTTTACAGTTATTGCCTTTGATGCAGTCCTTTTTGAAGGGGCAGTCGTGACAGCTTTCACACGCATATGTCGTTACTTCACGCTGATAGCCGGTTGCTGTCTTTTGATTTCTTTTGGATACCGCCAAAAGCTTTTTCCCGTTTTTACAGGTGTAACTGTCAGTTTCAGTATCATAATCCATGTTTTCACGTTTGCTGATATCGTTCTTGAACTTTCTCGTTTTTGACAGTTCATAATTCTGTGGCTTTATATATCCAGTCTGACCATTGCTTTCAATGAAAACATAATTCTCCTCACTTTCATAACCTGCATCAGCAACGATGTTTTTATATTTGAAAGAAAGATGTTCTTCCATATCTTTCAGGAAAGGAATCAGTGTAAGAGTATCAGTTGGATTAGGATAAATACCAAGCCAGGTGACGTACTCTGCATCAACTCCATGCTGCAGGTTGTATGCCGGTTTTAGCTGACCATTAAGCATGGCATCTTCTTTCATCCTCATGAAAGTGGCATCAATATCTGTTTTGGAGTAACTGTTTCGGTTGCCACATTTATAAAGCTTGTTAGTGTATTCTTTCAGCTTTTCTGTGTATTCCTCAAGATTTTCAATTGAGCGTTGGAGCACAGTTTTCCTTTTGCCAATGCCATGCACAAACTCGATATTCTCATTTTTTTTGATTTTGTACAGCTTCTTTCTTAAACGCTTCAAAGTGTGAAGGGATATCTCATCTTTGTACACAACCTTAATTCCATAGAGTTCTTCGCACTCAGCACAGAGCCGGCAGATTTTCTCAGCAAGTTTTACCATGTTCTTTGAAACTGCCTTCTTCCAAACAAAAGTATATTTGTTGGCAACGGACTCAATCTTTGTTCCGTCAATAAAAATATTTTCACCGGATATTTCCCCGAGATCCAGCAGGATAGTTCCGACTTGTGCCATTACAGACTTTGCACACTGTGAGAGATGGATGGAAATAAATCTGGCTACTGTAGAATGATCAGGTGCGGGCGCACCATCGAGAAGGTACATGAAATTGATATCTCTTTTACAGGATGATTCAATATCACGACTGGAATAGATTCTGTTCATTGCCGCATAGATTGCAATCTTAAGCATCTGACGTGGTGTTGCCTGATTTTTCCTGATTCTGTCATAAGTGGCATATAGATCAGAAAGGTCCATTTCCTCCACAAAAGCACTCAAAAGGCGCACCGGATCGTCAGATGGGATAGAAATTTCTATGTCGAATGGAAGTTTGATTTGATGATACAAGGAAGAAACGGTATAATCTCCTTGTAATATATTGTTTAGTCGCATAAACATATTTTACCGCAAAAACCGGGCTTTTCGAAGCCCGGCTTTGTGTTTTTCGGCATAAAAAGTGAGCTGCGCACTAATTGCTTAGTGCGACAGCCCCTTGATTTATATCTATAGAAAACTTTTTAAGCTGCTTTGATTCTTTCTCTGACATCATCCTCATTTGCGAGATACTTGATTCTTTTGAATGCATTTTTAACTGCAGGAACATTAAGAACCACAAGGGTAAGTACAGCTTCTGCTCCGATGTAAATACTGTTATATGCAAGGGAGTAGGTGAATGGATTCATGTTTTCAGGTGCGTACTGACCAAAGAATATAATTCCGGAGAGTATTGAGAAGAACAGGCGGCCTAAGATACCTGTAAGGTAGCCCTTGCTCATGCCGTGCTTTGCGTTTGAAAACAAACCTGAAAGGCCAAGTGCACCGAATGCCAGTAAGTAATCACAGACAAGCTGGGGAACACTGACAATATATGGATCAATGATCAGCTGTAAGAGGCCGTATGCCAGTGCAGATGTAAGACCTGCCCTGAGACCATACAGATATCCTACAAATGTAATAAAGAACATAGAGAATAATGTGATTGAACCTCCCATGGGCATTTTCCATACCTTTATCATGGATGTAACCATCGCAAGTGCTACGCACATACCTGCAAATACCAGCTGCTTAACTGAAAAGTGATTTTTCTTATCTTTTCCTGTGAAAAAGCATGCTGCAACCAGTGAAAGAATGAGAAGAATAACCAACAGTCCGTAACCTGCAGAAGTAAGCTCATAAGTATCTTCTGCCTGAGTTAAAAATAATGACATAACAAAACCTCCTCGCATTTTTGCTACGAGGAGGTCTGATATTCATCAATAATCGCATAACGATAATAGATAAATGCTTCCTTACGCCGGTATTAACCGGTTCAAGTAATGAGGGTCGATGGCATTCCATCATCTCAGCAAAGCTCCCCTAGCAAATTTTTAAAAAGTATTTATTTCTTAGACGACTTCATTTAATGATATTTTTTCTGGTTTGTCAATAAGATTTTATGTAATCTTAAATGCTCATAAAAAACTCAGAATCAATCACCAAA
>JAEEGF010022478.1_pt1 | contig 10380 bp, 6 predicted proteins | sample 9134171 | NCBI WGS metagenome assembly JAEEGF01 (sample SAMN16246542, study PRJNA631951) | gut metagenome | biome: gut microbiome; feature: rumen; material: AP-attached | host: Bos | place: Iran: Karaj | collected 2018-10 | reverse complement strand
AAACATTAAAGGCTTCGACAAGTATGGTGTTGTTGAGTTCGTCAAAAGTCAGTTTTAATTCAATAATGTCACTATTATACTTTATTTGTCCCTCATAAACATTATCGGTTTGTTTCCACGAAGATGTCCCCAGCACTTTCAGCCACTCAAAAATATTTTCTTTAGGGTATGTAAGTAATGCTTTAAAGTCTGGAGATTGGGGTGTGCTAATTATACTCACCTTCGAGTTCGTTTCAAAGCCTTTCCCGCCAGCTCTAATTTTCCAATTTCCTGTTTTGATATAGTTGTCAATATCCTTAACACCTCCTTTGCCAACAATCTCGCGTATTTTGTTTAAGAAGGGTTCAGCTGTTTCAGGGAAAATGCGATTACACAAATAGTCGTTCCAATCAGAGCCAAAGGGGCAAACAATACACCCGACTCGCCCTAAGCCTTTTCTATAAGCTATATTAATAGGGAGATTGTTCAAAAACAGATACAACCAAACCTCTGTTGTATTCCATTCCAAGATGGGACTAACATTAATTACGTTTGTATGTTTGGCATCTTTCGCAACCTTTTGGTATGTAGAACGACGCAGGCTTTCTTCTGCTCTTGTTCCAATAAATGATAGAACATGAGGCTGTCTATTCAAAGAGGAGATATCTTTTAGTAATTTGTAAAGAGGCGCTGTCTTCATAACGCCACAACACCATCTGTGAACATTACTTGGAGAGCCAATCATATCCCAGTAGTTAAGAACTTCTTCATGGTTCTTGGCTACATAGAATTCTATAGTTGGATATTGCTCTTTATAAACAGTCTCTACCTGTTTGTACAATTCAAGAGAAGAGGGAAGCTCATAGCCCGTATTAGAGTAGATTACTTTTAAATCGTCACTTGGTATTACTCGAGTGACAAGATCAAGAGTTACCTGAGAATCCTTGCCGCCAGAGAAAGAAATAATATACATCTCAATATTGCTATTGTAGATAGGAGCCTTCCCCTGCTCTTCTGCCTTACTTAGAGGCATCACATCAAAACTATCACAATCTTCCTTAATCACCACATGCTCTTCTTTTGTTTTCTTTTCAAGAGAAGATGCAAGTCGTTGAAAATCTAAATCTGGATTCTTTTGCGAAACCTCGCGAATATTTTTATATCGACGATATGTTTGGTTGATAAAATCCATTGCTTCGTGTTCAATGATGAACATTGTGTCCTCGTTACGAGAACGCAAACGTTCCATATCTACAGGTTGTAGCATAAGGATTTCAAAACCTTCTTGTTGAATAACCTCAGGCGCATCAAATACATTGCCACCTTTCACTTCAAGCACAAACTGGCCCTTATAGAAATACCTGCGGTCACAAGCCCACAACAAGGGTTCTTCAACATGAGGATAAATCCACCCACGTTTATTCAATCCCAACAAATCAAGTTCTTCCCAGAATACAGGTCGGGGTGACACATTAAGAGCATCACCTTTACTCGACATCGTCAGTCGAACACCATTATATACAGGATCCCATATTACTTTAAACATTACTTCATTTACTTTCTGTTCTACACTATACGAGCAAATGAGGTTTTCGCATGAAGGGAGAAAGAAAGCGCACCCTCACCCCTTGCATACTTGTACTCCAGCCGTCGCCAAACAGGCCTCACTACGATATACAAGGAAAGGGTACGCCTATAAAGGCGTATCCCAATCCCGCGAGGTCGTAGTGTTCATTTAGTTGGCGACTATTTGAGTACAAACCTCATCAGAATCTTCGATACTGATTAATTAACCCGCGATGTCCTGCAAAGCATCCTTTTGTGCTACCCGTTCGTCACTACAACATGGGCAGCGGACACAATGCAATTGCAAAGATACGAAATAATTCTGTTATTCTATTATAATAAGGTGTAATTTAAATCAAATTTAACCGTATAAAGGTACTTTTTCCATTAAAGAGGCCATTATTTTGCAATTCTTGTATACCTTTGCAGTGTAATTAAACAATCGGATTTACGATAAAAGGAACTTCGTATAATATGAGCCGATATGAGATTGCAAGAGCTGGGTGGAAGGGTGGATAGTCATTAAGGCTCAGATAAGACCACAAAAAGGCTGTGGTCAGTATGTTTAATTAAAAAATGTTTTATGAAACAAATTAAATTAACATGCTAGATTGGGCAACAATTTGCCCAACTAGCTCAAAAGGTGAAAGGGCAGAGCTTTGAGGACTCTGCAAAGTTTATAATATCATTTATAAACACAGTGGCAATAGTAATCAAATTTTCAATTGGTATCCCTCTTGATTTTTAGGATTATTGGTCACTCGTAGATGATGTGAAAACGATGTACGTGTACATCAAGTAGATAATCAAAGGCTAAATCGGCCGGAGGGATGTACCTGTTTGGGGTACATCCCTTTCTCATAATCATCAAAACCTCTCTAACTTCTCGCGTTCTGCCCTGGCTATGCTGTCTGCCTTATAGAGTGTTTTCTCTTACCTTAGAAAGAAAGGAATTATTTAGGTTATCGATAGGCAATATTGGATAATTGTAATGTTGGATTAACAAACCAAACAAGTATAATTCACAAACAAAAACCACAATTGTAGTGGATAAGATGGGTTTCGAAAGATGATGGATTAACAAATGAAAGCCAATTCACAAATCGAAATTCATAAATATAAGGAATGTAAAGAAGGTGGATCTGCTTCCAGCCCCACCTTCTTAGTATAAGGTTGAAGTATAACTCTATATTCCCAATCCACGTTTCTTGGTGCCATTCCAATTGGTCAACTCGTCTGCGTTACCATTGCTGTCTCCAACAGACTGGCCACCTGTTGATAGTCTCATTTCTGATGCGAGTTGACCTATACGAGTAACGGCAATACCCCATTGAAACCTTCCAATTTCTCCAACTAAAGAGTCTGCCATATCTGTAATACTGCATGCAGCCTTCTGACGGTCGGACTCGACATGAGGATCAAGACTGCTAAGATGACATTGGGCGATGATACCCTGGCCAATGGTTTGCTCCACATCACGACTGAAAATAGATGCTGTACTATGGGCCCAATCTGCCAAGGTTTGGGCTGCTTTTTTGACAATGGTTTGGAGATAGTTCCAATGCTCGTATGCCTCTGATGCTCCAGACACACGAATGAATTGTTTCATGTCTGAAAGACTTTTTTCTGCCTCATTGGCTCTCCTTTCTTCACGGTCACCTCTCCTGGTCTGTTCCTGTGCTTTCCGCTCAGCTGCATCGGCTCTACTCTTCTCACGGGCCACTGCTTTTTCATCGAGTTCTGAGATACGTTGTCTCAAAGCCTTGTTTTCATTGTCCGTTTTAGCAGCCAAGGCTATCTTCTGTTTGACATCGAGGTACATCTTCTTACCAACATCTTTGATTTTCTTCTTGTGCAGATTAGAGACACTGAGCAACTGATTCTGAAGGGTGGTTACAATCTCTTTGGCCCTGGCATTGCGTTCCTTCTGCCATTCCTCACGGTTAAACATGGGAATGGATGTCTTGATTTCATGGTCAAGTCGCGCCAATGTCATGTTAACAAGGTCTTTAACTGTCAACGATTCATTTGAACCTTGGAGTGAGAAGGTCATCTCTGCAAATGGCACCGCCTCCAATTTCTCTTCAGGTACACTGGTTGCAGAAAGCAATTCATCAATAGCTTGCTGGAGTTTGATCAGTTTGCTGTTGCCTGCCTCAATGGCTTTCTGTATTTGCTTCGACTCCGTTTTCTTGCGTTCCGTATATTCTGCGGCCTCCCTGGCACGTATGGCTTCTTGCTCTGCCTTGAAAGTATGAGCATCGCGCCATTTCTTGTCACTCTTCTTACCGCGTTCCATTTTGAGGGTATTAGCCAGCATGTCCTGAAGTTCTGACATATCATGGCGATTGAGGTTGATACACTGGCCTGTCTCGTGGTCAGTCCAATCGAAGACGTAATGAGCATGGTAGTTCCATAAAAAGATTGTCGAACCTTCTGGGCTGGCGAGATACTTCCCTTGCTGATGATCCTTATCTGTTACCAGATGCTCATGTCCTTCGTCAAGGTGGGCGTAGATGGCTTTTGTCTTGATACCCCAACGCTGCTCAATCTGATCAGCAAGTGATTTCATCTGCTCCATTGACGTACTATCTGTGATGACGGCTACACCTTCACGGATAGGCTCTGAGTTCTTCGGCATCTTCTTGGGCTTCGACAAGTCCGGTTCCCATACAGGCACGACTTTGGGGAGTCCTGAAATTGGGTCAACGATTGGGTTACCAGTCTTCTTGTCGTGAGCTGGCATTGTCAATTGTTTTCCGTCTTTACCAAGTTTCCCTTTGCGGCAGAAATGCTTAGCCGAATAGCGTTCCTTGGCCTTACGGATCTCGTCAGCCACAGACTTGAAGTCATTGGCCTCCCAGCTCATGTTGAGATATGAAAACTCGCGTTGAATATGCTTCATTTCCTTTTCGCGCCTGTTGTGCTTCTCGGCACCATATTTGGCAGCGCAAATATGTATAGATGTTTTTTTACCCATATTGTATAAAATTAGAAAAGATATAATTCCGTTTTATTGTAATTCAGAAGATGCCTTGGCGGCACACTTCTGACGAGAGAGTCCAGGGAGAACGTTTCTCCATGGTCGGGTTCTTAGGGCAGAATGTCCTAAGCGGGGGGCTGGGGAGGGTCACTCCAGCGGTAGGGCTCGAAGGGGAGAAGCCGCTCCCCTCGCGGTACTTAGGCAGGGCCTGAGCGGAGTCCAGAGAGGTCACTCTGGCACACAAGGGTTGGCATAACCCTTAGTGTGCTACCTGATTTCCGTTGGAAACAGTCGGGCTGCGCACCATAAGACGCAGGACGGCTGTAACGACGGGATGAAGGTAGAAAGCTCGCGACGCGATAGGCAATCGCAACTCTGTTGCGTCGGAAGGGGGTATAGGGGGCAGCATAGCCCCCATAACGGCCAGTACCTTATTGATGCAGACTTGCAATGGGTTGCGGTGTCCTGAACGATGGATTCTTATAGGGAAGAATAAGCATCATCTCATTGAAACGGTCTGCTATCCTATCGCCATAGGTTGATCGAATCTGTGCAGGTGTCAGGTTGGTTGTGACCATCGTGAAAAGCATCCTGTTATAGCGATATGAAATCAGGTCGATCACAGGAGTGACACGATTGCCATAGTTCATCAACGTAGTTTCCTCTTCACCAAGGTCATCGATGCCAAGCATATTGGCATTCTGAATTTGTCGATATTCTTGGGAGTCAACTTTAACTTGGTTATAGATGAACTTGGCACTCTCGACTCGCATTCCCCAGGTACCAACGGTGGTATTACCAATTAAAGGGATTTCAAGGCTCCTAATAAGATTCTGCAAAGCATACATCATAGAACTCTTACCATTACCTACACCGCCACACAGCAGTATGCCGAATTTCGCAGTAGGCTCTGTGAACAATCTTGCTATCTGAACTATGTGATCTTGAAGTTCGTTACTATCGCCAAAAGTATTGCCGCGTTTCTCAACCTCAACCCGCAAAGCAGCCTCAATATATAGAGTAGCATCATCTACGGGCATCGGGAACTTAGCAAACCCCGTTGTAGTCTTCCGGACGGTTAGCTGAGATTTCAACTGATCCAGCTTTTCCATTACACTTTGACTCTTTTCCATAATTCTTGTTTCTATGATTATAATTGATCCAATTGAATGCATATTGACGGCAATCCGCCTCTTCTTTACCCTTATAGCCCTTTTGTTCCAGCATGTCAAAGAAATCTGAGAGTTCCTTTTTCAGTGCTTCTGCATTGAGATTAATCCCATTCTTGGCAAGTTGCGAAGACAACTCCTGTTGCCAAGAACTATCATCCAGCAGTTTTTCTCTGAGTTCAGAAAGAGTCAACACATTTTTTGAATTAGATGAAGGAGATTGTTTTTCTTCCCTCACTTCTTCTTTGTTGTTTTCTTCTTTTATATTGGAATGGGGCAACGTTTGGGGCAATGCAGGAGTCAACGGTTTGGTCAACTTTGGGGTCAACAACTGGGACAACGGTTGCGTTTGTTCAACATTCTCATTGGTATTGGTGAGGCAGAATGTGTACAAAGCAGGCTTGCCTTTACCTTCTCCTTTGGTGAAGTCAATTAGGCCTCTCTTCTTAAGACCCTCCCTTGCCTTCATCACGTTCTGCTTGGAGGTATTCAGTCGAGCCATCAACATCTGAGTGCTGACCTTAAATGGCGACACCCAGTGCTGACGGTTGGCTTCATACTGTAGATAGGAATAAAGAGCAATCTCGCTTAGTGAGCACGGATCGTTCTCATTTTGAAACCAAAAATGGTTCATATAATCGTAGATACTCATCATTCGCTAACCTTATATCCACTCTCCTTGACCAACTGCAATGCAAGGTCAGCATCCACAAGAATCTTACGTTGCACCTGTGTAATGGCATCATCAATTACCCCACTGTTCTTGATGCGTTGGGCTGTGGACTTACTGCATCCAAAAAGGTCGGCAATACCTTTAATCCCCTGAACATATTTTTTGTTCGAGGGCTGATTGCCACCTTCGTCTGAGAGACTTTCCATAAGGACATGTTTTAGCATATACTCATGGTCTTTACCAGTGAACTGCCAGAGAGGCTTCTCTAACAATTCCTCATATTCTGGATCCTGTTCCTTATTTACAGCCTTGCTTATAAGACTGAGAGCAGCAGGATTCATGTTGCGTCCTGTGGCAGCATTGCCAAGGAACATTTTGCCGACAGCTTCATATATGGAAGCATTGGACTCTTGTTGTTTTGATATACCTTTTTTATACATGGTGATATACTTTTTTATTTTCAAATTTGTCAGACGGTATTACCGAGTGACGTTATCTACACACTTTTGCATCTGTTCGAACTTAAATGCGGCTGCAAAAGTACCTTTTTGAAAATAATTGAGGGGTTGTATATACCAATAGCAATTAAACAAACCCTGTCTTAATGCTTGTTAACACAAAAAACGGGTAAGACAGCTTCAAATAGCCTCTTACCCGTTCATCTATGGTTACTCGGTAATGTCTCCTAATCCTAGTCAATTGCAGTAAATAGCGGAAGCCATTTCTTAATGACCTTGCGGGCTTTTTTCCATTTGTCCGTATTGTATTCCTTATACAATTTATATCTCCTGTCATCCAGAAGAATGTCTACATGTATCAACAGCTCAGAATACCTTGCCTGTGGTTTGGTCAGTCCTTTAATATCTGCCCATGGATAGGCTTGTACCAATGCACGATGGAATGCTTTGTAGTCTCTGCATGATATGTGGCTCGAAACTTTCAACGCATAGAACAAGTATGCTAACGAAACGGTTTCTTGTTCTTCCTCCAAGAACTGCTCAATTAGTTGAGTCATAGCTTTCTTGTTTCCAATACACAATTCCTCTATTGTCCTGAAATCGGCCTTTCTTCCACCTTTTCCCTTTGTCTTTGCAAGTGTGGAATCAATGATATCTGCCGTTTCTTCATCTTCCTCCAAGCTTAATTCCTTCCATTCTGCCTTAGAGTTGTAGCCATGAGAAACGCTGGAACTAATGAAACTCCTTGTCAGGTTATCTGTCATCATCTGGAAATCATTTCCCAAATTGGCACTGCTGACGATTTCCGTCAACTTTTTCTGCATCTTCAATAGTCCTTGATCGAAAATCATGAAATAACAGACAGAGTAAGCAAGGTTATAGTTTTGCTTACGCTTGCCAATCAGATTCTCAATTAGCATTGGCACAGAAATCAGGGCGACAGACATGATAGTAAAAACGAAGATTCTTAGAGTCTCTTCATCCGTACCATCTTCAGCGAACATGTTAACAATGTAACTTCTGGCCCTCTTAGGAATGCCATCAAAGAACATATCAGACATCTTTTTCGAAAACAATACTTCTCCAGAGCCCATATTTGATGTATTGCTGCTCTGGTACATCTTTACTTTACCAGTTGACAAATCGACGCTAAAACAGTTGTCACCTTCAAGGCAACTATCCAAAACTGTTTCGTATTTATCCAACAAACTTGGAACCTGCTTGTCATCATCATTTGCAAAAAGATAACTCCACACCTCTTCTGCCTCTTTGGGCATGTTGTCTGCAAATAGTCTGAAAAGCTTTGAGGCAAAATCAATATTTGTACTCGACATCTTTTCGAAGTTCCTGATAAACTTCTGATATGTGGCGACATTATTACTATGCCAGGTATGGACTTTCTCTCTTATTGAGAAAGTGATTTGCTGATCTGTTTTGTCGGTCTTCGACAAATCGACAGAATATCCTTTTTTCATCTTTATGCTCTCTTCTTTGTCTTTCGGGCCAGACGTAATTTCTCTGCTATACGATCAGCCTGTTCGCTGACACCAACCTTGATGTATTCTTCAAAAACCTTCTCACTCTTATGACCACTCAATGCCATCATCTCGCGAGTATCAAATATGCCCTGTTTATATAGGTTTGTTATGCCACTGCGTCTGGCCGTATGCGTAGAAATCAATTCATATTTAGGCATAATAACATCACCAGAGTTGTTTCGTTCGAACAATGGTGATCCATTATGTTCAGCGGCATATTTCTTTAACTTCCCATATTGACTACGTTCGCTATCATTCAACTTCCCGCCTTTCTCTACTTTCTTGGCCCATTTGACAAAGTTTTCCTCACTCTGCTTCTGAAGCATACTAAGCTGAGTGATGTGCTTTTCTGCAAGTGAAGGAACCGTTTGAGACAACTCTTTGAGTATTTGCTTCAAATGGTAATTCATCGTACGTTTGCCAACTTTGGGGAATTTGTAATTGTACTTATCACATATTTCATAGATTCTTTCGTCAAGAATAGGAATTTCGAGATAAGTACCTGTCTTCCGCTGGGAGAGGCTGATGATGGCAGTTCCATTTTCTGTCTTCTTGAAATTATCCAATGAATAGGATCCATAGTCAGAGAAACGCTGGAAGGAGAAGTTTCCAAGAAGGAACAAGTCTCGGACTTCATCGTCTTTCCCTGTAAGTGGCATTTCGTAAAGAGCATCAAGCTCGTCCTCGGACAAATATAATTCTGCACGTTTCTCATTCGATTTAACCACTCTTTCTTTCCATACCTTCAATGAAACAGCATTAGAATTAATGCCTTCCTCGGCAGCAAGATTACACAATTTGCGGAAACAGACCACGTATTTTGATACGGTATAGGGCATCATTCCCTTTTTCTCCAAAAATGTAGAAAACCTATCAGCAAACGGTTTGTCAATCTCGGCAAAAGTCATTTCCTTCGGTACATATTCACAGAGATGTTTTCCAAAACTAATCCAGACAGTTACTGTGGATGCTTCATAATGCTCGCCATTGTGATGAAGAATGTCATTGTTCTTGATGCCGTTAAGAAAATACTCGTAAAAACCAATAATGGTTTGTAACGTCCGTTTTTTCTTCTCAGCCCTTTCTGCCCGTTCTTCACGTTTCCGATCTGCAATGTCTTTCATGACAATCTTTTCGACGGCAGCATTCAATATCATGGAGTTGATAGGGGAGTTCCCGTCTTCAACGACATAATGCACATCATCGATGTCTATTCCATTGACAATGGCATCGTTGATGGATGCCTCTATCAGGTCCAACTTGTCAGATAGTGCTTTACCTTCCTCCGTCTGACGATAGCCCTCCCATATTTTGGGAGTTTTGTTAACACGCTCCCACGTCTGGATGTCCACAGGAATATTAGTGCATACCAATGCTCTAATCTTAGGGGTGCGCTTGCGTACTTCTATATAAAGGTTCGCGCGACCTTTTGTTTCCTTTGTCCTTAGAAAGTATTTCTTTGCCATATTTTTCTTGTTTATGATTATCGGTTGCAAAGGTACAAAATAATTTTGAATTGATGGAACATTGATGGAACATTTTTAAATCTTTATGGATTTTTGTGAATCTTAAAAAATCTATTAAATTTTATATTTTACTGATTATCAATACAATATAATACTTTTCAAGAATCGTCGAAAATTAAAACGACGGTTCGAGTCCGTCCGGGCACCCTTCTCAAACTCCTGTGAGTCAATGACTTACGGGAGTTTTTGATTTGCTTTCGGTGAAAGAAATTAAGTTAAATTTAACCAAATCACTGCTAAATTGCTGTTAATTTTACAAAAAATCGCCGCAAAATCGCTGCAAAATCGCCGCAAAGCTTTCTTACGAAATGCATCTTTTATATCAGGAAGATAGTAATCTTACAGTTTGCAAAAACGAAGCAAAATCACATTCTATCGTCGAAAAGTGTGATTTTTTACACATTTTTCTTCTATAGAACGTGATTGAGAGATTTCAAGAACCTGGTCAGAAATATTTACTTGACGGTAAACCAAACGGACACTTCCCT
>JAEEGF010694548.1_pt1 | contig 10382 bp, 10 predicted proteins | sample 9134171 | NCBI WGS metagenome assembly JAEEGF01 (sample SAMN16246542, study PRJNA631951) | gut metagenome | biome: gut microbiome; feature: rumen; material: AP-attached | host: Bos | place: Iran: Karaj | collected 2018-10 | reverse complement strand
GACCGCGGCGCGTAGGCTCGAGGGGCTGGAAAGGGCCAGGAAGGCGGCCGGGCGGGCAAGCCAGAGGGCAGGTCGCGAAGCCGTGGAGCCAGCCGGGCTGGGGACCCGGGTCCCTAACAGAGGGGGCTACGAACTCGAATCCGCCCAGAAGCCGGTATTGGGCTCGATCGACGCCTGCATGCGCGCCGCGGAGGAAGGTGACGTCGATGCGATGTACAGGCTCGGCGAGCTCTACGAGAGCGGCGAGGGCGTCGATAGGTCCCTAGAAGAGGCCCTAAGATGGTATTCCAGGGCTGCGGAGCTCGGCCACAACAGGGCCCAGTTCAAGCGCGGGGCCCTCTACCAGAGGGGCTACGGGATACCTTCGTCCAAGTACCGACCGCCATTGGCTCCAGGGACCCTGGACATGGCGCTGGGAGCGGCCAGACATGCCGGCCATCGGGTGGCGCCTACCACCCTCGGGAAGGAGCGTTCGAAGGCTGCGGGCCCGTCGCGCAATGATGTCGGTTATTGCTGTATTGTTCCAGAGCATGGGCTACATCTTGGTCAAGTCCCCCGAACAGCTTCGAAAGGAGCTAATCTTCACTCTCCTTCTTCGCAAGCGCCGAGCCATACCTTCGGTCTCGGCGCTCGCACCCACACGCTCATCCCCTCCGTAGGAGCGGCAGGATCCTCAGGCAGTTCAAATTCTGCCCATATTGCAACAGCAGGATGAAGAGGGTCCCCAGGACGTACTGATCCGGCCTCCTTGAGCAGGCCAGACGGTTGTCTGTCGTTCATACTAGTTTCATCAGGCTGCTCAAAGTTCAAGCATCCATAACATAATAACTGGCTCCGATGTCTTCCTCCCTCCCGCCACTTTGAGCAGCCGCCTGAACCAGTCGAATGCCCCGCCGCCCTCGTCCGGCATATGAAGTGTCCAGTATGCGGCCTGGACTCCTGCCTCAAACCCTTCTCGATATGCTGTTCTGCAGGAACGCCCTACATTAGAACAAGGAGGATGCGAATCAGGACGTATTCGAACTGGCAGAGGTAATCTTAGAACATTGGAGCAATCGGATGTAATGGAAGAAACAGCTACATGCTGGATGATAATCTGTTTAATAGATACAAGCGATGACTACTTCGGATATCCATGCCGAACGACCCAGTCAGCGAGAATACCCAGAAAGAGAAGCGGTCCGGTTCAGCTATTATAACATGGTTCGAAGCCAACAAAGACTCGTCCAAGACCGCGAAACGCTTCTTCGAGCTCGCCGACAAGGGATGGATCGTCCCTTCCACCGACGAGGAAGCATCCAGATAGTTCTCAGCTTGCGCTGGTGCGGGAAGCGCCGATGCGATGCTCTTCCTCGGGTTCATGCACGACAAGGGGCTGGGAGTGCCGCAATGCTCCGAGAAGGCGGCCAGATGGTACCGCCACTCCGCCGAGGAGGGCAACCGCATAGCCCAGATGAACATTGGCTCGATGTACCTCCAGGGCGAGGGCGTCCCGCAATCCATGAAGGAGGCTGCCAGATGGTACCGCATGGCCGCCGACCAAGGCGACGACGACGCGAGGATGGACCTTGCTCTGCTGTACGAGCACGGAGCCGGGGTCCCGCAGTCGTACGAGGAAGCCGCCAGGCTGTACGAGCAGGTCGCCAGGAAGGACAACCCGGAGGCGCAGCTCAAGCTCGGCATATGCTACCTAAGAGGCGTGGGGGTCGAGCAATCCCCCGACGTGGCGGTCAGATGGCTCCTCCCATCCGCGAGGAATGGCAACGCCGAGGCGCAGTTCCGCATGGGCATCCTGAGCCTCCAGGGGCAGGGGACCCAGCAGTCTCCGACGGATGCGGCCAGATGGTTCGAGAAGGCCGCCGAGCAGAAGCATGCCGGGGCCCAGTACAACCTCGGGCTCATGAGCGAGCACGGTATGGGCATTCCCAGGTCCTGTTCCAACGCGGCCAGGTGGTACAGCCTCGCGGCGGAGCAGGGCGTTGACGAGGCCCTCTGCAGGCTCGGTGTCCTCTACGAGAACGGAGAGGGCGTGGAAAGGTCCCTGGACATCGCTAAAAGACTGTACGAGATCGCCGCCGAGAACGGCAACGAGATGGCGAAGGAAGCCTTGAAAAGGTTCTCCGACGAGCCTTAAGCGTCCTCGTCGCGGAACACGCGCATGCCGATGGTCCTGACCAGATCGATTATCTGGACGACGGCTTCCCTGTCGTATTCCCTCTTGTAATCCTCCAGCTCGTCCCAGGGGATGAGGTCGGGAGAGGTCTTCAGCTCCACGTTCTTGGGTCCGAGGGTCCATCCGGCAGCCTCGCGCTCCTCGACCCATAGCTCGTGCTCCCTCTCGGCCATGACCTCGACCTCGTCGCGGGAAAATCTCTCCACCTCGACGGCTCCCTCGTAGCCGATGTGGCAGCCGATCAGCGAGAGCTTCACCGGGATGCTCCTGGCCTGGCGGATGTTGGAGTTCCTGATGTCCTCGGGAAGCGCATCCCAGTCGGGATATTCCAGAGGGCGGTCCGGAGAATCTAGCAGACGATGGCGGTTGTACTCGCTGTGGATGGCCCTGGCCAGATCCAGCACCAGCTCCTCCTGCATCGACTCGGAACGTCCCTCCATCGTAGCTCCCTCTTCCACGTTCTGAGGTAGGTGGTCGAGCGTTTAACGTTTTCCGGGATATTCTTCTACCCTTAGAGCAGATTTTTGCTATCTCTTTTAAACGAATATCGCCATTAACTTGGCATGGCGGAAGGGAGCTTCGAGGAGATTTTCAAGCTCAAGAGCAGGAAGGAGTTCGCTGTGAACCCTATATCCCTGACAGGGTACCTCATAGACAAGAAGTTCCCTAGCGAGGACATCCAGACATATCGTTCTATGGCCAGGGTGTGCCCAGCAGTGGTGTCCAAAGTCCTGAGAGGCGACATCTCCGCCGAGGACGCGGCCAGCCAAGCATCCAAGCAGGCCAAGGTGGACGTCTCCATAGCAAGATCCCTGTTCGAGAGGATGTCGGCCAGACCAGAGATCGAACTGAAGACTATAGTCCATAAGGTCGAGCCTGTACAGAAGCCTGAACCTCCGGACAAACCGGAAAATAAGAAGCCCGAGCCAGAAGTCATACCGGCAGAGAAGAAGACTATAGTCTCTAAAGAAGCGCCTGTCCATACAGATTCCAGATTCAAAGGAGTCAAGGAGACGGCGGTCGACGGGATGGAGTTCGAGCTCTCCCTGAGGGAAGCCCGCCTGAAGAGATGCGACAGAGCGAATCCAGGAGCCAGCATACCGAAGACGGTGGACGGGCTTCCGGTGACCATCATAGGAAAGGAAGCGTACAAGGGCTGCGAACCGATAGCGTTCTCCGTCACGCTCCCGGAGACAGTAGTGAAGATCGAGGAGAGGGCCTTCGATGGATGCCACAGGCTGGAATCGATAGGTCTTCCGAACGCTCTCAAGGAGATAGGCGACTGCGCTTTCAGCAGATGCAGGTCCCTCAAAACAGACATACCAGATTCCGTGGCCGAGATAGGGAAGGGCGCTTTCGAATATTGCACCAGCCTGGAATCGATAGCGTTTCCGAGAATCGCGGCAGTGAGCGACTTATGCTTCAGCCACTGCGTCCACCTGAAATCCATCGATATCCCGGATACTGTGACCTCCATTGGGGACTACGCCTTCGAGCATTGCGTCGAGCTGGTCCCTACGAATCTGCCGCCCAACTTGACCTCCATCGGCAAAGGAGCTTTCAGGGGATGCAAGAAGGCTGAATCTATAGAGATCCCCGATTCCGTCAAGGAGATAGGCGCGGAAGCGTTCTGCTCGTGCACCGATCTGAAGAAGATAAAGCTGCCCAAGGATCTGTCGAAGATAGAGGACCGGCTATGCTTCGGATGCGAGCATCTGGAATCCTTGGAGATCCCCGATACGGTCAGGTCCATCGGAAGCTTCGCGTTCTATAAATGCAATTTAAAATTTTTAAGGCTCCCGCGCCTGTTGGAAAGGATAGAGGACGGTGCTTTCTACGATTGTTTCTATTGTACATACGCGTACCTGCCAGAATCCGTCACCTACGTAGGCAAGAACTCGTTCCCCAGAGGCTGTAAAGTGGTCGAACCTGAATCACGGCGGAGAAAAAAATACTATCGAAGAGGTGACTGAAAGATGCCCAGCTGGATCGAACCGCCCGTGAACAACAAAGCAAAAGAGACTTCAGGAAAAACAGGCGAGATCGAGGAACCGAAGCCTGACGAGAAGCCTAAGGACACCAGGAAGACTATAGTGGTTAGCGGGATGAAATTCGAGCTGCTGGATAAGGAAGCACGTCTCATCAGATGCGACAAGACGAGGCCATGGGCCAGAATACCGAAAGAGGTCGAGGGGCTCCCGGTCACGAGGATCGGAGGATAGGCGTTCAAGGAATGCGGCCCCTCCGTCTTCTCCCTGCTGCTTCCAGATTCCATGACCATCATCGAGGACTGCGCGTTCTGCGATTGCAGGTTCCTCCAGTCCATAGACATCCCGGATTCCGTAGGAACGATAGGGAAGAGCGCGTTCAAGAGATGCCCCGAGCTCCGCTCGATAGAGCTGCCGGATGCCGTGACAAGGATCGAGGACAGCACGTTCCTCGAATGCGCGGAGCTTGCCTCGGTGAAATTCCCAAAGAGCCTCGAATACATAGGCTCTGAAGCGTTCAAGGGATGCAGGAAACTCGTGTCCGTGGACCTACCCGGGACCGTATCCAGCTTAGGGAGCAGAGCGTTTTCCAACTGCAGCTGGTTGAGAACGATGATCCTGCCTGAATCGCTCTCGAGCATAGGGGAGGGTGCCTTCGAATGCAGCGGCTCGTTGAGCAGCGTGCTGCTTCCAGGCAATCTGAAGACGATAAGCGACGACTGTTTCAGCGGATGCAAGCGTCTGTGCTGCATCAGGATCCCGGAATCCGTGACCAGGCTGGGACACTCCTGCTTCAAATCATGCGATAAGCTGGCCTCGATAGATATCCCGGAATCCGTGACGAGCATGGGGGAGAGAGTGTTCGACGGATGTGCATGCCTCACGGACGTCTGCATTCCCGACTCGGTCAAGAGCATAGGAGGGATGTCTTTCAACGAATGCAAATCTCTGAAGAAGGTCAGACTGCCGAACGATCTCGAGATCATATCCTACAACTTGTTCAGAAGATGCGAGAACCTGGAATCCGTGGAGATACCCCAGAACGTGAGGGTCATCGAATGGGGCGCGTTCTCGGAATGCAAGAGCCTGGAATCAGTAACCATCCCTGGCTCCATCAAGAAGATCGAGAGCTACGCTTTCGAAAAATGCTGGAATCTGGATTCCGTGAAGATGCCGGATTCGGTGGAAGAGGTGGGCGAGAAAGCTTTCCCGGAGGACTGCACCATAGAGTTGATAAGGCGATACGATGGCGGAAGGAAGCTTCGGAGAGATATCATCGACAAGCGGTTCCCAAGCAAGAACATCCGAATCTACCGCTCCATGGCCAGGACGATGCATAAAGAGAACAGTTTCTGCAAGACCGTGAGCCGTTCCACGAATCAATATGTTTAAGACCTCCCGGACGATATAGAAGTTTCCCGAGAGGTGAAGGATGTTGGAACGCTATGTCTACGCAGGAAAGGGATAGGTAGCTGAAGCCAAGGGAGAATTCGAATCCGTCCTCTGCAATGCGAGGTCGTTCATCCGCAGGAACGATCCGGACCTGGATTTCATCTGGGAGCCCGTTGGCGGCATAGGAAGGGACCTGGTCGTCTGCAGAAAAGGCGACCAGAGCTTCGACCTCGAGTACAACCTGATTCTGGAGTCGCCTGGATACGGGTATGGATGGGTCGGAAAGAAAGTCTATTCCGCCTTCCTCGAAGCCTTCAGGCATGCGGTCGAAGGCACCGGATGCTCTTTAAGCGAGGAGCCTGGACCTCTCATCAGGATCGAGAGCGGGGATGGTGTTATGGGCTGCGAGCTCGCCGTGGTGTACTACGAGACTCCGACGGACCTCTGTTATCTCCGCTCCCACGAGAACGGAAGGTACGGCTTCATGAGGCACAGGCTGGACCGTAACGTGGACGCCGCTGCGGACCGCATCATAGAGAACAGCCCGGGAAACTGGTCTAAGGTCCGCAAGAGGTATCTCCGGCTGAAGAACAGCGACCGCAAGGGCAAGGGCTCGTACCTCCTGTACGCCGAGGCCGTGAGCGGCGTATACCGTCAGCTGTTCGGCGATCTGGACAGACCGAAGCCTTTGAGCCACCAATGTCTGGCTTCGATCATAGACTCGTACATCTGAGAGATGCTATAGGAGCGGATGCATGATGGCTGTAGGTAATAAATGGAAGCCAGAAGAGGCCATCCGGGAGATTTAAAAGGACATTATCTGTTACAGTTAGTACTATAACTTGTTTAATCTCAAAATCTGTGATATAGTTTTATTTGATGTTATCAAGGAATACAATACTAATAATATTCAAACTCTTTTATGATATTACAATATGGGATAAAATTGGAAACAATCTCAGTCAAGTCTGATTGTCTGGCGATTAATGAAAACACTCAAACTCTTACCAAATCGAACTTGTAAACCGTACGTTCCCTCTCGTGCTTATCCGGCTCGATAGCAGTGTATTTCCTCTTGACAGAGACTCTTCCGTTGAATACGTACCTGTTGGGCTTCCTCTTGACGAAGAGGTAAACGTACTTCCCCGAACTGTAGTAAAGGAAACGGTTGCCTGCAGTAAGAGTCTGGTCGCCATCTAAGCCTTCGCCTGTATAGGTGAATATTTGGTCGCCGTCAGAATCCGACGTCCATCCCAGACCGTCCCTATAGACCCCGGAACCCATGGACAGGAGAATGCAGATGTCACGATGCGTCCTGATGCCTTTGTAGAACTTGCTTATTCCAAAAGCATGACAGATCGTATCGTTATCATAACAGTATCCGACACAGAATGTGATCCCGTTGGACTTCACAACGTCCGATGCTCCTTCTGCAGAAGGAATGCTTTCGTCACGCCTTTCGGACATGTATTCGCCGTAGATCCACTTCCCTGCGAGGACGCGACCGTCTGCGTACTCCATCCTCCCTTCGCCGTGAGGAACGCGGTCCAAAACATATCCTTCGTAGTAGTCGTCGTTATCGAAATAAACGGTATCAAAAACGGTCTTATCCATGTCAGGGTCCATGCGATTCCTTTACCTGAAAGTAAAATTATAACTGCGCCGCATGCTCGCTTAAATAAGAGTTTCAAACAGCATGGCCAAAAAAGCTGACAGCCTACTACCGTCCGGCATACGCCTGATAGCCATCCATTGAAAAGTTCTTTACAAAATAACCCCATCATAAATCATGGATCTCGGAGATATCGGATTCTTTGTACTCATCGTCGCCATTTTCGTGTTCATAGTCGGCGGATTCTCGCTTCAGGACATCTACCATGTCGTGGACGATCAGGTTAACACTGTAGAGATCGAAGTCGAGGCCGACGAAGGCATCTTCGACATCGAAGGCGACGGAAAGCATAAGAAAGGCTCCATGGTCACCCTGAACGCATACATCTATCTCGGATGGTTCTTCGACGGCTGGTATTCCGAGAATGGAGCCCTGTTGTCTCAGGCAGAAGAATACACGATCGTAGCCGATAAGATCAAGCTGGAGGCGAAATGCCATCGCGGATACGGCGTGGAGATCTATGCCATGGACGGAGCCTTCTACGAAGGAAGATCCACTTACGAGCTGAACGAGACCGCCACCGTGGAGGCGTTCGTTAGGGACGACGTTAGCTTCAGAGGATGGTACGACATCGATGGTAACCTGCTCTCCAAGAGCTACAAGTATACCGTTCCCCAAAGAACGGACTGCACGCTGATAGCCAAAACCAGCGGCGAGTCGTACCACGGCTACGAGCCTGTAAAGTATTCTATGCCGGACGACATGGATCCAGACACCATCACCTGGACGATCACCGAGAAGGACACCTGGGACTACGTCGACTCGTTCTCCGGGCCGACCATTGTCTCGCAGGTGGTTCCAGGGGTGTACAACATCACGATGAGAGGGTATACGAACGATGGGGAATACGTTAAGAAGACCACCGACTTCATGGTAAAAGGAGATTTCGAGAAGCATTACCACTGGAAATACAATAACAAGTGGTACTCTCTAACATGGACCCTGCCGTACGACAGCTACGAGAGCTACAAGAATTCCAGGACGGACCGCTGGCCGACCACCGATTCCGGTTACAGGTCGTTCGTCAACTACAGCTCTGGATCCGTAACGAGCATCGCATCCTCGTTGCAGGAACTAGGAAGATACATGACGGACGTCCAGTACGTCAACTTCGTGCTGAAATTCGTACAGCTGTGCACAGACTATGAGTACGACTCGGACTACATCGGGAAGAACGAATACTGGAAGTATCCTGCGGAGACCCTTTTCGACCGCAGAGGGGACTGCGAGGACAGTTCTATCCTCTATTGCGCGCTCATGAAGGCCTCGGGATATGACGCGGCCCTTCTGATGTACACAGGTGCCAGGTACGTAGACAATGCTCATGCAGCGGCTGCTGTGTGCCTTCCAAACGTCCCTGGAGGAACGTATTACGAGATTGACGGAAAAGAATACTACTACTGCGAGACCACGAGCAACACAAAGATGGTAGGAGACATCTGGGACGACTACGACAGATGCCATGTGGTGGTAATCAATTGAAAAAAGAATAGCGCTTTAATAAATCGATTAGCACGAAAAACGTATAGTTTAAAACATTCGAAGAAATCGGTTTAGTATAAAGCGGCTTATGAGCGCTAAACAGAGGCGTGAATGATGATAAAATCAGCGAATTATAGTTATTTACCTAACATATTTCAATAACTAAAGTCACGATTGTTCATGGCAAGCCCAAGCGGTAGTAAAAAGGCAATACTAACATCTTAGTTCAACTTCTAGAACTATCTTTTAATAAAGACCCTATGTGCTTTTGAAGCCCTCTATCGCAGCAATACACATAACATCCTTTCATTCCTCTGGACATTAGAACCTTGTATGTGTTCTTGATGATCGCAGCCGCTTTCCTCTCTCTTTCTATAGGGGGCAGCTTCTTGATTCCCTTCACAGACTGGTCTGTCTTAGCTCTTTTGGAAACATCTGTCACGATGTGTCCGTTCTCGTATCTCAGATCAGGGCCGATGATCACGCCGACGTAATCGAACTCTAGACCCTGGCAGGTGTGTATGCAACCCATCTCCCTGACTGAATCGGGATCGATGGCCCATGTCTGGCTCGAACCCAGATTCCAGCTCATCTCGAAATTATAATCGCCCAGCACAATGTCATGTATCGAGGAATCGTTCTTTCCTTCCTTGATCCAGTTCCAGCAGTATCCTGCGACCATTCTCGATTTATTGTCGGGGCGATTCTTCTCGAATATGGCATCTCTTAACTCATTGGGGTTGTCGAATAACCTGAAATCGTATTCATACGAATCATCCCACAAAGGATTAGCAGTCTCGCGGATATCCAGCATATTATCCAGCCATGATATGTAACCGTCCGAACCGGAGCAACGGAACTGCGAATCGAGTTCTGTCTCATACACCGTCGATCCAAGGGCTTCGGCATGCTTCCTGATCTCGGCAATGCTGCCGATATCCCTCATGGTAACAATCTGGTCCTCGTCTATGAAGAACACTGACAGCTTCGAAGCGCGGATTATCTCCATGATCTGGTTCTCACCCAGATTTCCGAACAGACCGCTCTTCTCGTTAAGACGATGGGCCTCGTCGGCCAGAAGAACATCGAATCTGTTTCTGCTAGAAAGATCTGTAAAGGCTCCAGATCCACTGAAAAGTATGTCTATACGACTCTTCTTCATATCGCCTTTGAGCTTCTGATTGTAGACATTACGGGGCGCTGCATTCTTCGAAACATACGACGCCGACATCCCCCTGTTGATGAGCTCGGTCAGAAGATTGATTGCTAACACAGATTTTCCTGTTCCTGGACCGCCTTTGACGATTATTGTATGCTTCTTTCCAGACTTAACGACCTGTCTTGCCGCTGCAAGAATCTCCTCGTAGATGACTTTCTGAGTGTCCAGAAGAGTGAATTCAGAATTGCCGCGCATCATGGAAGCCAATACGTCCTGCAATGACTTTGAAGGACGGAGCCTGCCGGAGTCGAGATAATAGATAGTTTTCCCATCATCGCCCTTCTTTATGAATTTCTTCAAGAAATCCTCTATGTTCTTACCATCACGCTTCGTGAAGACAGGAGCTGCCCTGAGATATTTTTCATAAATGATGTCGATTATAGGGTCGTTCTCCACCAGGGCGTAGTTATGAAGATATGCGCAAGGGTGCAATGATATGCCGATGTCCTGAACATC
>JAEEGF010266537.1_pt1 | contig 10382 bp, 5 predicted proteins | sample 9134171 | NCBI WGS metagenome assembly JAEEGF01 (sample SAMN16246542, study PRJNA631951) | gut metagenome | biome: gut microbiome; feature: rumen; material: AP-attached | host: Bos | place: Iran: Karaj | collected 2018-10 | reverse complement strand
CTGATAAGGGTTATCCACTGCTGTTGCTATTCCCTCCTTAAACCACAGAGGAAATTCCACTCCGGGAACATCATCATTATAGGTGTTATCGGCTTCATCATGCTGAGTGCCGGTCATTCCAGCTCTGGTGTAGTCCAGCATATGAGCATGCATAAGCTCATGGACAATAGTATTATCAAGAAGGGAATAAGCTGCATCCCCATTAAATACATAGGTGGTTGTACTTCCGCTTCCATCCTCGTTCTCGGTGGTCTTAAGCTGATAGAACTTACTTGCATCTATCTTGAGCTGATAAGAACCTCCGCCATTGTCATCGGGAGTCCAGATGATTTCTGCCACTGCCGAACTCTCCAGTTTGGTACCTGCAGTTTCTTCAGAGCCCTCCTGTGTCTGGCTGCTATCGCCGGTTTCGGTGGCGCCTGTGAAGGTAACATAAAGGCCCAGCTTTGATCCAAGCTCTCCCTCCTTGGCAGCCTCTTTATAGGCAGGGAATTTCTTTTCCAGAAGCTCTTCTGCTTCAGGTTCTATAACGTTCTTAATAAAGCTGATAAACCAGGCAAGCTCATTGCTCTGATCTCCGGTCTCTTCTCCAACCTTGAATGCCTTTTTGGCCTCTTCGCTGGCATAAATATCGATCAGCTCATTTTTTTCTTTCTCTTTTATCTTAGGTCTGGAGGTATAGTCGTTCTTCTTTCCATTTCCGCCGCCGCTGTTTCCGCCGGCCTGTTCCTCCTCCGGAACATAGGGTTTTCCCATATCCTGCGTAGGAGTCATGTCATATTCCGTATCGTCATCATAGGCATAATACTGGGGAGTAGGATTGGCTATAACCTTGTTTTTTCCGGGTAAAAGAGGTGTGATATAAGTAACGCCGCTGGCAGGATTGGAGAGGGTTGCCACGCCGTTTTTTGCCATAAGATCCGTAACAAAATCAGGCATGCTGATGTCATAGGTAACATTGTCACCCATAGCCATGGCATAGCCCTCAGGAAGGTAGAAGGCCAGGATTGGATAACAGTTAACCACTCCGGCGATCTCCAGTGCCACCTTCATCATATTTCCGTTCTGGTCAACCCAGATGACAGGAACCTCCCAGCTTATACCGCTGTCAGCTGTCACGGTAGCAGAAGTATCAAGGATCTGCCCATGAACAGGGGGATTCAGATTGGTAACCCTGAAACCTTTGACATAGATTATTCTGCCGTTTGCCAGGGTCTTAAAATAGTCCTTTCCCTGCTTGGCAGCCTGCTGCACCGCCGTGCTTGTGATGGCATTTGCTATTTTGGCCGCATTTGCCCCGTCAAGATTGGCTGCCCTTGCGGATATTGCATGCAGATTTGCAGACAAAAGCAGTACACTCATGATCAAACTGATAACCCTAAGCCATTTCTTCATAAGCAATCCCCTTTTTACCTCAATACTCCAGAAATAAAGATTCAATTTCCGTGAAAAAACATACTTCTACACCATTCAGTATATCGTCATAATTTATTCAAAATATAACCTTTCTCTGAAAATATAATGAAATTTTCTTCCACAAAAAATCAGCATGAAAAAGTGTAAAACACCTTATCATGCTGATTGATTAAATTCATATTATGTTCTGTATCAGTACACCTGACGTGCACCCTTCTTCATCTTGTACATCTGCTCATCAGCGATGGCAATGATCTCATCAAGGTTAAGCTCCTCTGTAAGCACAGTGGAATAGGTTCCGTAGCTGGCTGCTATCTTGTAGCCCTCACGCCTGCTGTCTATCTCAAGGTGTTCCTTCACCTTGTTGATAAGGCTTGCCACGTTCCTCTCTCCGGGAACAAGAGCAATCATCTCATCGCCTCCAAATCTTACAAGCAGCGCCTCCTCAGGGCACTCCGCTCTAAGAGCCTTGGCAACGGTGGCTATAGCTCTGTCTCCGGCGGCATGGCCATGATTGTCGTTGATGGACTTAAGGCCGTTAAGGTCTGCCATTATAATGTTGAGAGCCTTGCCCTTGTTCTGGGGCTTACTCTTAAATTCCTCATACTTGGCCAGGAAAGCCACTCTGTTATAAAGTCCCGTAAGCGCATCGTTCTGATACATCTTCTGGATCTTGTCCTTAAGGAACCTCTGATATCGTATTGTAATAAATCCTCCAAAGCCCATGCACAGACAATTGGTAACGCTGGGGGTCTTGGAATAATCAATAAGATCGTATCTGTCGAAGGTATAGCAGACAAAGCCTATGGCCTTACCCATATATTCAAGAGCATTGAATATAAGCGGATATCCGCCATCAAGAGCCTCCTTGAGATTGGGGATCACCTGCTCCTTGTCGTAGGGGACAATCTCAGCAGCGTCACTATAGCTGTTATAGATAACGCTCATGGTAGAGTCATCTATATCTTCAAGGAAATACTCCTTCTCAACTTCAAAGCATGCATCCTTGACTATGCAGCACATGTTGTCCCCAAGGTTGTCCTTAATGAGCCTGGTAGCCTCAGAAAGACTCTCGCTGGCCATGATCTTGGTAGTAAGAACATGCATAACATGGATATCATCCTGATGATGATAAAATCTGTTATTCAGACTGTGAACCACCGATACGGTTCCCAGACTTCTTCTCTCGCAGCCGCAGGATTCATTGGAGATAAAAGATGGAACAATCCACTTCTCCACATCCTTATTTCCCTTAAGGACCTCCAAAACGGTCTCATCAACAGCTTCTGCCAAAGCCTTACTCTCACACATGGCAGTGGTCATTCCCGGCTTGGCTAGGAAAGCCTCATCTATTCCGTCAAAGCCGGATATTATAACATCCTCCGGAGTTCTAACACCTGCTGCGGAAAAAACATCACAGACGTTGATAGCCATGATATCGTTGGCGCAGATCACGGCATCCGGAAGCTCATCTCTCTTAAGGAGTTCCTCCGCCACCTTCCTGGCTGGATCGGACCAGAAATCTCCATAGCTGAGCATACTGTCATCATAGGCAATACCATTCTCGGCTATGACCTTCTTGAATACCTCTATTCTCTCATTGGAAAATTCACTTTTCCTCTTGCCTGCCACAAAGTGCGGTCTCTTACAGCCATGATACTCTATGACATGTCTTACTACAGCTTCAAAGCCCTTGGCATAATCGAATTTAACCAGGGCCACATTGTCAAAATCACCGTCCACCACGATACAAGGCACGTTGTACTCTGTGGCGGAATCAATAATATGCTGTATTACCTCTCTCTCCTTGATCTTCTCAGCCATGATGATAACTACATCTGTCTTATCGTACTGAATAAGATCATACACTGAAGCCTCGGCCTGATAGTCCCCGCTATTGCCAATCTCAGAGTTCATAGCATAAAGAAATAGCCTGCAGTCCTGCGTCTTGAGCATCTCATTAAGCTCTGTAACGCATTCAAAGAACTGAGGATCATAGATCCTATAGGCGCAAAGCGCTACAATTCTCTTCCCATCTATCATCGTAAATCTCCCCAAATGTTACGAATCTCAAAACTTATTCTATTTTATCACACTGACATGTTATTTACTTCTTAGTATTTGCGTTTTTTGCTGATTTTTACCCAAGCCTTGCTTTCATGCTCTTATAAGCGTCCTGCATCTTCTTAAAGGTCTCCTCATCACCGCTTGCCCCGTCGGGATGGAAGGTCTTGCACAGGTTCCTGTATCTTGTATTTAAAGTAGCAAGATCATTACAGCCGTGGAAGAACATAGCCTCATATTCTGAGGGCTGTACAAATTCTGTTCCTGCGGTTTCTGAATAGCCTGCCCCCTGATCATTGGACTGATTGTTAACGGGTCCGTTTTTTACACAAAGAAAAGCATTCCTTAAGGCCTCTTCCGAATCAATTCTTGACCACTCTGCGCTTACTTTCTCATCCAAAAGAACAGGTTCACCATTCTCTGAAAGCCCCACCACATTGTAGGCTGAGCTCCATCTTCCTGTATAGGAATAGATCACCTGACTGTGGATGCCATTGGTCCTGAAAAGTATGGGCACAGATCTGCTTATCTCGCCGAAGTAATAGGTATAGGTCCTCTGGCCCTTATCCTCCTTGGAATCCTCCATCTCAGCGATCTTCCTGTCTCTCTCCTCAACAGGTTCCTGGATGACAGGCTCCAGAGCCTTAATGATCATCTGAGCATACTTGTCATCATAATCCGGGAAGCCGTCGTCATAGCCGGGATCCATCATATTCTGAATAAATACTCCGAAATCATCGGTGAAGGTCTTCTCCATGGTGGCATTGTTGGTCACTCTCCAGCAGCCAAGCTTAAGCTCATCAAGAGGGTCCACGGGAATGTTCCAGTTGACGGTTCCGTTTCCTGCAAGGCTTACAAAGTTAAAGAAAAATGGTTCAAAATCAAGCTTGTCAGAAAGATAGTGCTGCAAAGCCGCAATATGCTCATTATTCTGAAGCAGAGGGTTGTATACCTTGGCTGTTTCTCCGTTATAAGCCTCAAAATCCCAATAATCCTCGGAAAGGCTGTTCATATTAAACACACCGCTTCTGTTCTTGGCCTCGATAACATAGACCATTGAACCGAATATCACAAGGGCATCTATCTCCTGGAAGGATCCGTTCTCTTCAGGAATAAGAAGATTGAAAAAGATATAGGTCCTGAAGCTCTTAAAGCTTGCCCTGGCCTTCTGATAGCCAACTTCCACCAGGTATTTGCCGGTCTTTTCCTTATCAATTGCAACTTCCTCGAAGGGATAATTATTCTGCTGATAATAAAGTGATCCGTAATAGTTATAGATAAGCTTCTCGGGATTCAGTGTATTATTATGACCGGAAGTGCCTGACATTCTCTTGGCAATGGAGCCAAAAAGATTCTGGGAACGCAGATGTTTGCCGATAATAGGAACTCCGCAGGCGCTGCATACTTCCCTGTCCTTATTCTCTTCACTGGTCAGGTCAATATAACAGCCACAGTTGATACAGTAGTAGCCCGGTTCCTCCGCCAGCCTGGCTGCTGAATTCTTAGTCAGCGCCTGAAGCTGATTTATCGTCTTTTGCTTGGAAAAATAATTAGTCTTGCCGCTTGCTTCTATTGAGGTGGGTTTTCCGCATTTTACACAGAAATTAGCAGTGTCGCTTAACTCAGCGCCACAGTAAATACAATACATTTCTATCCTCCAAAAATACTTTCCCCTCAAATTCTCTCTCAAAAAACCTTCTGTTATATTACAATATACGTCCCTTATTCGCAAGTTAAGATTCTGTGTTTTGTTATAAGGACGGGAAAAGTTCCGGGAGTGAAGGTTTTCTCAGGTCAAAGCAGAAGGGAAGGCAGCATAAACACTGTAAAAATGCTTGTTTTCGGGCTGCTCGTGATCTGCTGAAACTCGATGAAAGGGAAATTACTCATTTCACGTAGTTCAGAGAATTCGTCATTTCCCTTTCCTCTCGTTTCGCATATCATCTCGCCGTCCGAGAACTGCGCATTTTTACAGTGTTTATGCTGCCTTCCTCTTCTGCTTTGGCCTCACGTATACTTTTTCGCTTCCGGAACTTTTCCCTGTGCTATGACAGAGCCAGAATGTTTACGAGATAGGGGACGATATTTTGTGATATTATGTGGCTCCCTTGGGAGAATTTGTCCCCCATGCCGGGTGCCGTTGCTCCCTTTTGAGTGAGGGCGGAGGTGTAGTGGTTTTCCGGAAGGTTCATGGATAGCGAAGGTGTATAGGGAGGTAGTTCTGAAAGCCGCCTGCCCCCTTGATTAGCCTGATCCACAAAAACAGATAAGGTCAAGGATGCAGGCTTTATCGCACTTGCTTGTCCTTGACCTTAGATGGTTTTGTGGTAGGATCGTCACGACGGGGGAAGGTGGCGTAATCCGTCAGATTATGGTTGTATCAATGATTTGTTGCCTGCTTCAGGTAGATGATGGCGTTCTGGTGAGTGGCATCAATCTCAAGTACCTGGCGGAAGAAGCCAGCTGCCTTGGAATTATCTTTAAGGCCGAGGTTGGCTAGCCCCATGAGGTAGTAGCAGTGGGCGCGGTTCTTCTTATTCATGTCGGCGTCAAAGACGGACATGTCAGGCATGGAGACTGCAAAGTAGTCCATTTTGAAGATATCGTTAAGGTGATGCTCTCCGTAGTCCAAAAGCTTGTAGTAGCGGGCATTGGCTTCGCTTTGGCGGCCCAGCTTTTCAAAGGCCTTGGCCTGATAGAGGATCATGTCAGCGGGCTGGTCGTAGTAGTACATCATACCGGCCACTTCCTGGGCTCCGAGGGTTGCTTTTTGGTAGGCGACCTCAGCCTTATCCTGCTGCCCCAGCTGGTTATAGGCTTCTCCAAGGTAGTAGTAAAGGTTGTTGTCCTTGGTTCCTTCAAGGCGGCCTTCTCCCAGGTTCTCAGGATAGGACAGGGCTTCCTTTATGAGTTTCTCCGCTTCATCTGCGCTGCCTTTCACAAGAAGCTCCTTGGCCTGCTGAAGGAGACTGACCTTAAACTGCGTGGTTATCCTGCCCTCTGCACCTTCCCAGGTCTGGAAGCTGTGGGAAGATATCCGGTCATAGGCTTCTTTATGTTTTCCCATGTCGTTTAAAAGGGTCACATACTCGGTGTAAAGGTCATCTCTTTTTTCAATAAGTTCTATGTGCTTCTCGAAATTTGAAAGTCTTTCCTCAAAGGATACTCTCAGCTTTTGATAGAGCTGATCCAGTTCCATAAATACTCTGGCATCGTATGTATCAAGTTCAAAGGCTCTTTCAAGATATTTTCTTGCCTTCTCCTTATCCCCCAGCTTGTTATAGCAGGCAATGGAGAGATTTCGAAGAAGTGTGGGGAAGGTATCGTCCATGGCTGCGGACTTTTCCCACAGGTCTATAGCAAGGTCAAACTGAAGCTTATCGTAGTAAAGGCATCCAAGATAGTACAAGGCCTTGGGCTCCTCCACATTAAGAACTGCAATGTCCTCAAGCTTATTGGGAAAGCAACAGTAGGGATCAGCCTTTTCTCCCAGAGTGATCTCTGCCTGAGCCTCGCCGTCACGGCCAAGCTTTCTTAAATAATATGCCCTGTAATAATGAAGCATAGGCTTATCCTGATCACAGAAGCCAAGCGCCTTCAGTGCATCCTCAAAGAGCCCTGCCTCCGCAAGATCCCTTGCCATCTGAAGATAGGTCTCATGGAAATCTCTGGAGAGCTTATGGAGATAACCCTCTCCGTAAATGCCGGTAACAATGCCTGCATAGATTGACACATAGTCGAAGGGATCAAGGTCCAGATTTTCATTTATCCAGGCATCTGCTTCTTTGGTTCTATCAAGCTTAATAAGTAGCATGGCCTTCAACGCCCTTGCCTTAATATTGTGGGCGTTCCTCACAAGGGACTTTTCTATGAAATCCAGTGCTTCTCCGTACTCTTTTTTCCTGCAGGCTATGGCTCCCAGGTAGTAGAAGCCCTCTTCCTGCAGCTCCTTTACCCAGATTGCCTTATAGAAGGCGTCATAGGCCTCATCATATTTTTCCTGATAAAAAAGACTGAGGCCAAGATTGTAGTAGCTCTCACTGTGGTAAGGACTTGGATGCATCTGCGTAAGTCTTTCAATGGCTTTCCTGAAGTACTTTTCAGATAAGTCAAACCGGCCTCTTCTTAATAAAAGAAGTCCGTAGGCATTGTTTATCCTGGTATCCCCGGGGTCACGCCTTAGTCCTTCAAGATAGTAATCATCAGGAAGAAATGTGGCATGGCGATACTGCTCGATGTGCTGTCCCGTAAAGTAGAGCTCCTCATTGGTCATAATCTCTGAGGGCTCCTTTGCAGCCTTGGCAGGCTCTGCAAGCTTCGGAATTCCCTGATCCTTGGCTCTGTAGGAAACCAGAGTTTTACCCTCTGAAACAATCTTCACTTCAAGACTATACTCATCCGGGACCGCCTCAGAAAAATCTTTTCCCTGAAGAAGCTCTTTTTCATAAATATCTGTGGGAGAAAGAGTTATCTTCTCTGAATAGATCTCTTTTCCCATATATTCAGCAGTAACTGCTGCCTCACGATATTCTTCTGTTCCATAGGCGCAGATATAGAGCTTGTTTCCGTTGTCCCTGACCTCTGTATTGATGGCGGCATGAATAGAGGCATTCTTAACCTGCCCCACCGCCTTATAGGGCATGAAATACTGTTTAAATACCTTCTCCTCATAGGGCTTAAGCCAGGCAAAATCAGGCTGGTTGTCGCAGAACATACCTGTCATAAGCTCGATGTAGGGACCATCCTCATCCGTAAGATTTCTGTCCCAGGCCCTGCCGAAATCTCCGTTGCCCCAGGTCCACTGCTTCTTTCCGGGAGAAATGTGATGGTCTGCAACATGAAGAAGACCGGCATTTTTGCTGTAGTCATAGCCTCCCACAAAGTCATATTCGGACTTCTCCGCCATATAGGAGGTGGGCACCGGAATATTCTTATATCTCGAGATGTCGACACCCTCGCTGTAGTCGTGCTTGTAGTAAACGCCGGTGGCTATGGGAAATCTTGAGACATCTCTTTTTCCATGGTCATAGACGCTGTGTACATCCGGCGGAAAAATGGACTGGGTGTAGTCATTAACCGATACCGCGGGATTGGCCCACCACAAAAAGGTCTGAGGCAAAGGAGTTCTGTTGTAGAGCTGCCCTGTGATCTCAATGTAGGCCTTCCCGGGATAAAGAGTGAACTTCGTCACCACCTTGGTGCCGTACATCTGGTCCACATCCCCGATAATAAGGCTCTTGCTGCCGTCCTCGTTTTCAAGGATCTTGTGGTCCACAGGGCTGAAGGTAGTTGGCCTATGGTGCTGAGGCCAGTTAAATTCTATTCCTCCGGAGATCCAGGGTCCCGTAAGTCCCACCAGAGCAGGCTTTATAACCCTGTTGTAGTAGACAAAATCATAGTCATTGGTCTTGTCATAGGCCCTCTGGATCCTGCCTCCCAGCTCCGGAAGGATCATGATCTTTATATATTCATTCTCAAGAAAGACAGCGTTCCACTTCTTGTCCTTCTTTACTCTGCTGATCTCATTGGTGGTGGGATAGGGATAAATCTTGCCGCTGCTTCCCTGATACACTCTTTTTTCCAAAAACATGGGATTTTTATCCGGGGCACCAACTTCATAGGTAGGTATACTTACCGCTTCTTCATATATTTTTACGCTGCTCATAATCTACTCCATATTTTTATTGCTATCGTGTTTTATCATGCTAAAATAATAATATGCGAGTCCATCTGATATTACATTAAGCTAACTTGCTTAATGATATAAAAAAATTGCTACCGTTTTTTTGCTTAAGAAAGAGTGATTTACATGAATTCAAAAGAAAACCTGGTCAACCCGGAATCAGACTATTACATCTACACTCCCGGAATTCTTTCCCGGGATCTTTTCTTGTCCCCTACAATCACAGGCTTCTTTAAATACGAGGCAGGCTACGAATTGTATCGGGAAGCCTTTGACAGCTTTCTTGTTATGTATATCAAAAAGGGAAAATGCAAAGTAAGAATTGGGGAAGATACCTATAATGCCACTGAAGGGCAGATTGTTCTTATAGACTGTTATGAGCCCCACTACTATGGCAGCAAATACGGCTGGGAGGCCCTGTGGCTTCATTTTGACGGGGCACTGGCAAGAAAATACTATGAGGTCATCACAAAAGAAAACGGCAACCTCATAACCCTGAAGTCCAATTACCATTTTGAGAAATATCTGGATAAAATCTATACCGCCTTTAAGACCGGCGCCTCGGTAAACGACGCTGTTCTGAATAAGTGGATAGTAAACATCCTGACAGAGCTCATAGTGTCGGGAGTTAAGCCAAAGAGCACAGAACTCTCGGGAGAAACCATCGAAGAACTGGTATCCTACATTAACGACCATCTATCCGAAGAGCTGTCCATTGAAGTTCTGGCGGAAAAGGCCAATATAAGCCCCTTCCACTTCCTTAGGGTATTCAAAAAAGAGACGGGCTTTACGCCCCATGACTATATCGTCACAGCCAGGATAAGCCACGCCAAATATCTTCTGTCCACCACTGCCATGAGCAGCAAGGACATCTGTTTCCAACTGGGCTTTGGCAGCGAGAGCGCCTTCTGCTCCACCTTTAAGAGAAAAACCCACATGACTCCTCAGGAGTTTAGGGAAACAAAACACAAAAACCTATAAAAAAAAGTGGGGACAATGCCCCACTTTTCTCTTATCTTCATTAATCAAATTTAAGTATGGTGTTAAGAATCCTCTTGGCACATTTCTCAAAGTCCCCGCGGGAAACAGCGCCAAGCTCCTGAGCCTTCTTAACTCTATCAGGGAAGCCGCAGGCCATCTTAAGGTCGTTGCCTGCCAGAATTTCCTTGTAGTGCTCGCCTCTTGTCCACCAGTCGGAGGTCACAAAGCCCTCAAAGCC
>JAEEGF010103047.1_pt1 | contig 10382 bp, 7 predicted proteins | sample 9134171 | NCBI WGS metagenome assembly JAEEGF01 (sample SAMN16246542, study PRJNA631951) | gut metagenome | biome: gut microbiome; feature: rumen; material: AP-attached | host: Bos | place: Iran: Karaj | collected 2018-10 | reverse complement strand
GAGAACGCCGCGGTCAAGGCGACGTTCAGGGAAGCGACGGTCGTCGAGCCTTCGTTCGCAAAGCAAAGCCTGACGCTGGACGGCAAGATCGGCATCAACTTCTATATGGATCTTTCCGGTCTCACCGACGCGGAAAAGCAGGCGAGCTACATGACGTTCACGATCAGCGGCGCGGGCTCGGTCACGGCTGATCCGGTCGCCTTTGATGCGAACAACACCAACAACGACGGCACGCTCTACGGCTTCAGCGTGTTCGTAAAATCCATCCAGATGGCGGACGTCGTCACCGCGACGTTCCATTACGGCGACGGGCAGACGATCGAAAAGACCTATTCCGTCAAGGAATACATCGAAGCGTTCGACGCAAAGCTTAATGAAAATCCGGAAGCGTTCGACGAAAAGACGGTCGCGCTGGTCCATGCGCTTGCGGACTACGGCCACTACGTACAGGTGTTCCTCACGGAAGCAAACGGCCTGCCCATCGGCGGGCAGAACGGATATGCCGATATGGACAAGTTCTATGCGGGTGATTATAATTACGACTTAATCGTCCAAGATCTGCAATTGCAGGGAAAACAGATCGTGAAGGAATATGGTGCCGATTATGACGCCAACATCATCGACGTGAAGTTCACAGTGGTCCTCGACAGCGAAACGACCGTCGCCGTCTACTGTACGCCCGCTTTAGGCTATACCGGCGGCGCGACGGCGAGATGGGGCGACGAAGAATACGCTCTTAAGAAGGAAGGCGGCAGATTCATAGTAAAGATCCCGAACATCGCGGCGCATCAGCTCGGCGAAACGTACACCATCCGCGTGTACACCGGCGATAACTGCAACCAACAGGTCACCTCTGTTTATACGCAAGTCCAGGTATCCGCAATGTCCTATGTCTATGCGATGCTGACCAGTGAAGCGTACGAAAACAACGAAGACGCGAAGAACGCCGTCGCCTCGCTCTATGCCTACTGGCGGGCCGCGCAGGCGTATCTCGGAAACTGATCCCTAACCCAAAAAACAGGCGGGGCCGCAACGCCCCGCCTTTTCTGTACCCCTTGTCCGCTGCAGAACGTCTCCCGAAAGGGAAGCTCGATACCCTGACGACCTCCCTCTGACGAGGGAGGTGTCTGCCGTCAGGCAGACGGAGGGAGAGATCTGCGGGCTTGTTCGATTGCCGCACGGATCGCCTCCGCCCGCCGCGTCAACGCCTGCCGCAAGACAACCCGCCCGTCTCGCTTCGCGATCCACCCTCCCTTACACAGGGAGGGCAAGATTGCGCCGGCGGCACCTGCGGACGGGCATTGTTTCCGTCACTCGTACCCAAAGGGGAAGGCTTTTGGATACGCATCCGTAGGGGAGGCCGACCCCGGCCTCCCGCCGTACAAACGTTTCTGCCGCAACGATGCGCAGCGGATCGCATATTGTCTGCATAGAAAAACATCCATCGGCATGCTTTCCGGTGGATGCTTTCATTTTATTTTGTTATGTCGATCGCTATTCCTTTATCGCTCGTTCAACGCTTCGTCCAGGATCCTCGCTGCGCTCTGCACAAATCCCATACACGGACGCGAATGAAAGAACTTCGCGTCGCGCGGGGTGGGCGTAGGATCGTTCTGCTCGTTCTCATGCAGCTTTAAAAGCTCACGGCAAATGATCGAGCCGTTCTCCTCGCGGAACTTCGCGGCAAGCGTCTGTACGTTCGCGTAGTGCGTCTTCTTCGCTTCGGGGTCCTGAAGATCGTCGTACCCTCTCAGAAGACCGTAGACCATCATCATGCCGGACACCGCGCCGCAGACCTCTCTGAGCCTTCCGATGCCGCCGCCGAATGAGGAAGCGAGCCGCGCCGCCGTTTTTTCATCCATGCCGAGATCCTCGGCATACGCGAGAACGACCGCCTGCGCGCAGTTCGCGCCGTTCGTGAAATACTGCAGGGCTTTCTCTTCGTGTGTCATAGCGTTTCGATCTTCTTCGTCAGTTCGTCCAGCCAGTCGCCCTCATAGAGCTCAATAAGGCCTGCGTCGCACGCGGCGGCAAGCTTCGGATTGATCGGGATGCGGCAGACGGTTTCGACGCCGTTTTCCGCAGCGACCTTTTCAATGTGGCTCTCACCGAACAGCTTATGCTGCCTGCCGCAGTCGGGGCACTCGAAATAGCTGTAATTCTCGACCACGCCGAGCACGGGGATATTCATCATGTTCGCCATGTTGACAGCCTTCTGCACGACCATGCCGACGAGCTCCTGCGGAGAGGTGACGACGACGACGCCGTCGATCGGCAGGGACTGGAACACGGTAAGCGGCACGTCGCCGGTTCCCGGCGGCATGTCGATGAACATGATATCGACGTCCTTCCAGATGACGTCGGTCCAGAACTGCTTGACGGTCCCCGCGATGATCGGTCCGCGCCACACGACGGGATCGGTCTCATGTTCCAGAAGCAGGTTGATCGACATCATATCGACGCCGAGCTTCGAGGTGACGGGGAAGATGCCGATATCGCTGCCGGTTGCCTTTTCGTGCACGCCGAACGCGTTCGGGATCGACGGGCCGGTGATGTCGGCGTCGAGGATCGCGACGTGATCGCCGTTCCGCATTGCGTTGACGGCCAGAAGGGAGGTGACGAGGGATTTGCCGACGCCGCCCTTACCGGAGAGAACGGCAATGACCTTTTTTACGGAAGAGTAATGGTTGAGCTTTGCGAGAAATTCGTTTTCCGCGTTGCGGTCCGAGCAGTTCTGCGCGCAGCTGCTGCAATCATGGGTACATTCGCTCATGAACAGGATTCCTTTCCGGCGCTCCGGAGTCCGGACGCCTTGGTTTTACATTGAGAGCATTCTCCAAAAACCTATTATACCCGTCTTTTCCGGAAAGTCAATCCAAAACCCGGGATAACGCTTCGCCGATCTTTTCATGCACGCAGAGCGTCGCTTCGCGGTCGCGCGGGGTAGGGGAAAGGTTGATGACGATCAGCGTGTCGCCGCGGAAGTAGTCGATGAGCCCGGCGGCGGGGTAGACCGCAAGCGACGTTCCGCCGACGATCATCGTGTCGGCCTCGCGGATCGAGCGGATCGCGTCGGTCACGACCGAGTTGTCGAGCCCCTCGCCGTAAAGCACGACGTCCGGCTTGATGATCCCGCCGCAGTCGCAGGTCGGTACGCCCTTCATCGCCATGATCTGTTCGAGCGAATAGAACTTCCGACACTTCGTGCAATGGTTCCGGTAGACGCTGCCGTGCAGCTCGCAGACGTGACGGCTTCCCGCCGCCTGATGCAGCCCGTCGATGTTCTGCGTCACAACGGCGTTGAGCTTGCCCATCTCCTCCAGCTTCGCAAGCGCTTTATGCGCCTTGTTCGGCTTCGCGTCCGGATAGATCAGAAACTTCTTATAATAATCATAGAAAATCTCCGGATAGTCCTCGAAGAAATCGATCGACAGCAGTGTTTCCGGCGGCACGCCGTACGCCTTGATCGCCTTGAACACGCCGTCGCTGGAACGGAAATCGGGGATGCCGCTTTCCGTACTGAGCCCGGCACCGCCCAAAAACACGATCTTCTTTGCCTTCTCGATGTACGATTTTAATGGATCCATTGTGTACCTCCGTATGCTTTTCGTTGAAATATCAAATGATTCTTGTTATAATGACCGTATGAACGAATCCCGAACTCTGATCCATACGCGGCCCATGGCGGGCGCGGCTTTGGGCGCGGTCCTTGCGGCGATCCTCGGGTCGCTTGCGCCGGATTGGGCCCTGCTTTGCGTATGCGCGGGGCTCGTTCCCATCGCGGCGTTTCTGTTCAAAAGACGCAGCGCGTTCTTCCTGCTGCCGCTTATGGCCTTTGCCGTGCTGATCCGCATCGTGCTGCTGCCGACGGCGCTGGCGGAGGACAGCTGGCTTTCCGTATTTTTAGGGAATCTTCGCGGCGGGCTTCTTCGCAACGCAGATGCGCTGTTTCGCGATGAGACCGCGGCGGCGAGGGGGATCCTGCTCGGCGATCACAGTGTCATGGAGGCCGCCGAACGCGCCGAATACGCAAGGAGCGGGCTTCTGCATCTGTTCGCGGTCTCGGGTCTGCACGTTACGGTGCTCGTCGGCATGCTCGGAAAGCTGATACGCACGGGAAACAAGGCCGTTTCGTTCATGCTGCTGTCGCTCTTTCTGCTGTTTCTCTGCGCGGTCACGGGCTTTACGGCGTCCGTACTGCGCGCGGCGTTCGTGCTGATCGGGCTGAGGCTGACGGCGATGCGCGAACGCAAGGCCGATATGCCTTCCGTGTTTTGCTTCGCCATGGCCATGACGCTTTTGTGCGAGCCGTTTGCGCTGCAGACGGTCGGGTTTCAGCTGTCCTTTGCGGCGATGGCGGGGATGACGCTCTTTTCAAAACCGTTCCGGAGACCGTTCCCGAGATCCCTGCGCGGCGCGAAGATCGTTGCGGCGATCACTGCCGCGACGGCTGCGACGGTCGGCATGCTGCCGGTCATGGCGTATTATTTCGGCGAGATCGCGTGGATCTCGATCCCGCTTTCGATTCTGCTGATCCCGACGATGCCGGTCATTCTGCTATGCGGATTCTTATCCGTGCTTCTGTACGGGATCCTGCCGCACGTCTCGACGGTCCTGTCCTATCCGGCATACGGCGCGATCAAGCTGATCTCGTCGGCTGCGCATGTTCTGGACGTGCCGGCGCTGCGCCTGCCGCAGCCGCATCCTGCGGTCATTGCGCTGTATTATATCGCGCTGCTTTTGTGTTCGCCGCTGTTTCTGCCGAACCGGAGGCGTCCGCCGTGGATCGGCCTCGGCGTTCTTGCCGTTTCGATCGCGCTTTGGTTTATCGTTTGAAGCAACAAAAAACGGGCAGATGATTTCCATCTGCCCGATTGCTTTTTATTTCCGGAGGAAAGCGGGAATGTCCAGCTTGTTGGAGGGACGCTCGTTGTAATCTCTGCGAACGCCTGCGGAGGGATCGCGGTACAGCGGCTGCTCCTGCTTCGGCTGTTCCGGCTCGTTCATCACGGGATCCGGCGTCACCGGCTCCGCGTAGGTGCGGGCGGAGAAGGCGTTTGCCGCGGATACAGGCGCGCTGACGGGGGCGCCGAACGGGCGGGTCTCCGTGAAGCTGCGTTTTGCGGGCGCGCCGCCCATCTGCAGGTCGGAAGCCTTGTCGGGCTCGACACGGTCGAAGCCGGTCGCGATGACAGTGATGCGGAGCGCGTCGCCCATGCTTTCGTCGATGTCCGCACCGAAGATGATGTTCGCTTCGGGATCCGCGTTCTCCGCGATGATCTCTGCCGCTTCGTTGACCTCGAGCAGCGACAGATCGCCGCCGCCGGTAATGTTCATCAGGATGCCCTTTGCGCCCTTGATGGAGGTCTCGAGAAGCGGGCTCTCGACGGCCTGACGCGCTGCTTCGCTCGCACGCTTTTCGCCGACGGCGGAACCGATGCCCATGTGCGCCATGCCCTTTTCTTTCATGATCGTCTTGACGTCCGCAAAGTCGAGGTTGATCATCGCCGGGACCGCGATCAGGTCGGAAATGCCCTGGATGCCCTGACGGAGGACGTCGTCCGCTACGCGCAGCGCATCGGGGAGGCTGGACTTGCCGACCAGCGAGATCAGCTTATCGTTGGGAATGGTGATCAGCGTGTCCACCGCGGGCTTGAGGTTTGCAATTCCCTGCTCGGCGTTGCGCATACGCACGCGGCCCTCGAACGTGAACGGCTTCGTGACGACGCCGACGGTGAGGATGCCGAGCTCCTTCGCGCATTCTGCGATGATCGCAGCCGCGCCGGTGCCCGTGCCGCCGCCCATGCCGGCGGTGATGAAGATCATGTCCGCGCCTTTGAGCGCTTCGATGATCGCGTCGCGGCTTTCGTCCGCCGCCTTGCGGCCGATCTCGGGATCTGCGCCTGCACCGAGGCCCTTGGTGAGCTTTTCGCCGATCTGGATCTTTTTCTGTCCCGCGCTCAAAGCAAGCGCCTGCTTATCGGTGTTGACGGCGATGAATTCCACGCCCTGCAGGCCGTACTGGACCATGCGGTTGACTGCGTTGCAGCCTGCGCCGCCGACGCCGACGACACGGATCTGCGCAAAGTTGGTGCTGTCTACGTTGGTTTCAAACATGAGTGGTGGTTCCCCCTTTGTTTATTTCGTGAAGAAGTCCTTCAATTTTTGCAGAAAACCTTTATCGTCCGGCTTCTGCTCCGCCGGACGCTCCTCGGCGCGGTTCGCGCGGAGGACGAAGTTCAAAGCGCCGAACGCGCTGCAGTAGTTGGGCGAGGACAGCCGCGGCGTCCACGGCATATCCCGCTTGATCGGAAAGCCCAGCGTTTTCTTGAGAAAATCGAGCGATCCGCGCATCATCAAAAGCCCGCCGCCGGAAAAATACACGATCGGGCGTGATTCCAGATTGACCTGCAGACGGTCGAGTTCCTCGCGGATATGCTCCGCAAGGTCGTTCGCACGCGCTTCGATGATGTAGGCGATCGTGGCGTTCTCCACGCGCTTCGACGCGGTCTCGGAACGGAGAATTTCCGTTTTGTCGCCGTAGTCGATCGAAAACACGAACCGGCGCTTCGCCTGCTCGGCGGACTGCTGCGTAACGTCAAGGCCGAACGCAAGATCCGACGCAAACTGATAGCCGCCCATCGGGATCGTTGCGACGCCGGTCAGCGCGGCATTTTCGATCACACAGATATCCGTCTGCCGGTAGCCGACGTCGATCAGTACGGCGGGACGCACACGCTCCTCCTCGGGGATCAGCATCGTTGCTTCGCCAAGCGCGGCGCTGATGCACATCGAGATCTCGACGCCGAGATCGTCCAACGCGTTCTGGATCGTTTCGATGTAGTCCTCACGCACGAACATGTGCGCGATCAGTCCCGAGATCTCCTCGGTCACGACGCCCTGCGGCAATTCTGACGAGGATACGCCGTCGACCAGGAAGAACACGGGCGTGCTGTGCATCAGCACATATCCTGCGGGCGTTTCGATCTTCCGAAAGGAAAGCTCGATCAGCCTGTCCACATCCGACGGGTCGACGATGCGCGCTCGTTCGCCGAGCGTCATCGTCATATCCGAAAGCACCAGCTTCGAGAACGAAACGGGTACCGTAAGCGCTATATCGCGAATGCGGGTGTGCGATTCCTGTTCCGCTTTCTGGATCGCGTCTACGATCGCGTCGCGCAGACTTTGCTTATCCTCGAAACGGTCCTCGATATAACCTTCGCACCCCGAAACGCCGGCACCGTGTACGACGATGCCGCCTTTATCTGAAACACTGCCCAAAAGGCATACCGCCTTCGAGCTGCCGATGTCCAATATCGCAGCAGGCTTCATGCTAATCCTCCGCAAAGATAACTATATTATAGCAAAGGATTCAAAAAGTCGCAATATATTTTCAGCCGTATTCTTGTCCGTTTTGAAAATTTTAACATGCAAATGTGTCAGAAATGTATTATTTTTAAGACCATTTCCCGGTTTATGAAAGAAAAAGAACTTGTTTTTCGCTCGAAAGAACGGTACAATTCCCGTATGTGGGTATTGGATCTCGATCTGGATTTCTTTTTATGCGACTGCTGTCCGCTTGCACCGAAGGGGGAACGTCCCGCTTTGGTATGCGCGGTCCCGTGGACGGAAGCAGCCGTCGTCTCATTTTTGGAAAACGGTCTCGGGCTCAGCACCGACCGTCCGATCCCCGGGCGCATCACCGAAACGCACGACGGCGCGCTCGCGTTCTGGAAGGAGCAGATGGAAGCCGGACGGCTTTCGCGCCCGTTTTCGGTCGTGCACGTCGACGCGCATGCCGATCTCGGCATCGGCAAACCCGGTCCGGGCTTCGTGCTGAACAACGTCCTCGGCATCCCGCCGAAGGAGCGCGACGGCTTTGCCCGCTATTACGAACAGAAGCAGCTCGATGAGGCGAACTATCTGCTCTTTGCGCTTGCGTTCCGCTGGGTCGACAGGCTTACGCTTGTGCGCGATCCGTTTTCCCGGCCGGATCTGCCGCCGTTCTGCGAACGGGAGGGGGAGGGATATCGTCCGATCCGACTGAGATCCTTCGTTTCATCCCTCTTTGAGACCCGCTACGGGCCGGAGCCGGAGATCCCGTTCACGGTTCTGAACGATCCCGCCGCGGTCCATATCCGCGAGCCTTTTGTCTGCATGAATCTCGCGCTGTCTCCACGCTATTCGCCGAAGGAAGCGGACACGCTCGTGCCGGTCATTGCGCGATATATGACGATTGCAGAAAAAGAAGATTTGTGTTAAAATACCAGAAGACTTGACGGAAAACCGTACAAAACGAGGGCAAAAGAGGAGCAAGGCATGGGTGAACAGATCATCCCCGGCTGGAAGATCATCCGGGTCATCGGCAAGGGCAGCTTTGGCAGCGTGTATGAGATCGAGAAGGAGGATGAATTTGGCGGGAGCATCCGCTCGGCGCTGAAGGTCATCTCGATTCCCGAATCGAGCGCCGAGATCGAGGCGTACCGCGACGACGGCTATGACGACGCGAGTCTGACGGCGCTGTACCGGAGCCGCGTGGAGGATATTACCTCGGAATTCCGGCTGATGAACAAGCTCAAGGGGTGCAGCAATATCGTCAGCTACGAGGACCATCTGATCGTCAGGCACGACGACGATATCGGCTATGACGTCCTGATCCGCATGGAGCTTCTGACGCCGCTGCCGAAATACTTCGATCAGCATTTTTCCGGAACGGAAGCGGACGGCGATATCGTCATGCAGCTCGGCGTCGATATCTGCCGCGCACTGGAACGCTGCGGCCGTCATAACATCATTCATCGCGACATCAAACCGCAAAATATCTTCGTCAATGAAGAAGGCGACTTCAAGCTCGGCGATTTCGGCATTGCAAAGACCTCGGACCACACGACGAAGGCGACCAAGACGGGGACTTATGGCTATATGGCGCCGGAGGTTTACCGTTCGCTGCCTTATAACGCGTCGGTCGATATCTACTCGCTTGGCATGGTATTATACTGGATGCTGAACGAGCGCAGAGGACCGTTTCTTCCGCTGCCGCCTGAAACGCCGAAGACAGCGCAGGCTTCGTTGGCGATGGAACGCCGCATGAACGGCGAGCCGCTCCCCGCACCGAAACACGGCAGCGAGGCGCTGAAACGCATCGTTTTGAAAGCGTGCGCATTCGACCCGAAGGTCAGATACCGGAATCCGGAAGAGATGCGGAAGGATCTGGAGATTCTCATGAAGATCGCCGGTAATGGAACGGTTTCGGCTTCGTTCGGCACAGTACCGACATCCACACAAACACAGAATCCGGAGACGGTCCGGAGTTGGTCGAACAACGAAAGGACGGTCAGCTTAATCCCGGATCCGTCGGCAGACAGGCAGAATCAAGAAGCAACGATCGGTCTGTTCCCGAAAAAAACTGTCCCCGCTAAAGATAAAGAACCGGAAAAGGTCAGGGAAGTCGAAGAGAACAAACCGACAGAGACGCCGAGGTTTTTTTCCGAAGAGCAGAAACCGCAGAACAAAAACGGAAAGAAAAAGAGTATACTCCTGTCGATCCTGACGGCCGCAGCGCTTATAGTCGCCGCGGCGGTGATCGTGCTGATCGTTGCGCTCGGAGGAAAAGATCGAACCGCTCCGCAAACAGCGGAGGAGCCGACCGCGGAGCCGATCGCGCTGGAGACGGATACGCCGAAGCCGACGTCTGCCGCAACGCCGATCGAAGAGGTCGTCGATGAGATCGCAACGCCGATCCCGGGAAGCACGCTGTTGCCGATGCCGGAGGAGACGCTGTCGCCCGAAGCGATTGCGGAGAGAGAATACGAAGCAGCGCGGACGTTGTTTGACGCCGGGCAGTTTGAGGAGGCGATCGCTGCGTTTGAAGCGCTGAACGGCTATCGCGACAGCGCGGAGATGATCGAAACCTGCAAAACAGAACGGGACTATGCCGCCGCGCTTGCGCTTTACGAAGCCGGGGAATACCGAAAAGCAATCCCGGAATTCATCCGCATTCGTGAATACAAGGACAGCAACATCTACCTGCTCGCCTGTTGGGACCATGTGGCGGAAAGGCAAACAATTTCTTCCAGTTTCAGCCACACTGCAGCGGTTAAGAAAGACGGTACCGCAATCGCAACGGCTTATACAGGATATAAACGAGATGACCAAGGTCAAAGTAACGTATCCGATTGGAAAGATCTTATCGCAATATGCGCCGGTTACTATTATACTGTCGGTTTGAAAGCGGACGGAACTGTTGTTGCGGTCGGCAGAAATGATTATGGACAGTGTGATGTTTCTGAATGGATGGATATCGTTGCGATTGCGATAGGACGGTGGCACACGGTTGGGCTTCGTTCAGACGGCACGGTGGTAGCAACAGGCGACAATCAATT
>JAEEGF012204434.1_pt1 | contig 10383 bp, 8 predicted proteins | sample 9134171 | NCBI WGS metagenome assembly JAEEGF01 (sample SAMN16246542, study PRJNA631951) | gut metagenome | biome: gut microbiome; feature: rumen; material: AP-attached | host: Bos | place: Iran: Karaj | collected 2018-10 | reverse complement strand
TGCACCAGTACCGGAATCAGAACAAAAGAATGTGGATGAAAGATTCCAATTGTTATATTCCGCGAATGATTGCGGTCGAGGTGACCGTAAGAAAGGGCAATGGTACACCGCCATTCCGCCTTTGGCCCGCTGTTTCCACGGATCACAAATGAACGGACAAAGTATGGGATTCGGTCCCATTGATTATTTCGGACGTACCATGGTCGAGAATTTGGACCCTGCGATCAGAGTGGGTGTGATCGTGGTGGGTGTCGGTGGCGCTGACATCCAGCTATTCGAAAAAAACAACTACCAATCCTACCTCAACTCTGCGGCGGATTGGTTGCAGAATTATGCCAAGGAATACGGAAGCAATCCTTATGGACGAATCATCGAGATGGGAAAAATAGCGAAGGAAGTGGGTGTCATCAAGGGCATCCTCGTTCACCAGGGAGAGACCAACTCAGGTCAGTCCAATTGGCCTAACCGATTGAAAGGCGTTTATGAGAACATGCTGAATGACCTTGGACTGAAAGCCTCCGAGGTGCCTTTGCTGGTGGGTGAAGTGCGCTATACGGGCCCTTGCAGCGGCCATAACAATGTTATAAGGAACGTACCAAATGTTATATCGACCGCGCATGTCATCTCCGCGCAGGATTGCGAAGCGGCCAGCGATCAATATCATTTCTCCGTCAATGGATATAAGCTGTTAGGCAAACGATATGCTGAGAAGATGTTAGAGCTCTTAGGTGACAATCCGGTCCAGCAAGTTGACCTCTCTATCGCAGCCGCTGTCACAGTGGAATCTGAGCCAGGAAAAGTGGATATTTCCATCAGCAAGGAAAATGATGCGATCAACAGGGTGGATATCTATGCCGATGGCGAGAAGATAGCCAGCGACCAAATGTCTTACGTGTGGGAAGAGGTGGAGCAAGGCGACCATACCATTTGGGCTGTCGGATACGACAGTCAGAACAAGGAATACACCTCCTCGAAGATTAAAATAAACATTAAGAAACCTCAGACGCCTTTCAACGGCACGCCGGCCAAGATTCCTGGGAAAATCGAAGCTGAGGAGTTCGATTACGGAGGTGAAGGCAACGCATACCACGATATGGATGAGCTGAACCACAATGGAGGGGATCGTAACGAGGGTGTGGACATGAACAATACGGCCATCGGATATACCGAAACCGGAGAGTGGATTGAATACACCGTCGAAGTGGAGAAGGATGGCGAGTACGTAGTAGAGACAAGAGTCGCTTCCGGTAATAACGGTGCCGCTTTCACCCTCTATATGGACAATACATTCATCATCCCTGGTGACGATGGAACGCCTGGCGGATTTGTGAATGTACCTAATACAGGCGATTGGAGCACTTTCACCACTGTGGAGACGAAACTCAACAAGCTAACTAAGGGTGTTCATGTGTTGAAGGTCGAAATCACAGGAGACTGGGTGGATTTGGATTATATGGATTTCAAATTGGTCAATTCGGATGAATCCCACGTGGTCGATTACGTCTCTTCCGGGAATAGTCTTCCTGACGGGTTCTACTTCGCATACGACGCATCCGGCAAACTGGTTAAGACCGTTATCATTCAGAACGCATACAGCAGTGAATTGGGACAAGGATTCTATATCCTCAAGAATGCCGAGGGGAAATCCTACCCTATCGTTGTCAAGTAGGAGGTAAGTAAAATACTCTTATAACGAAAGCTCCAGCTTGCACAAGCTGGGGCTTTCGCATTTTTTTATACGACAAGAGGGCATATCAATTTTGATACACCCTCTTCCCTATAATCAGAAATCCATATTAGTTTCTTCTGGAACCAAAGATTCTCAACAGATAGAGGAACAGGTTGATGAAGTCCAAATAGAGCGACAATGAGCCCATCAGAGCTAATTTCATGTTGTCGTCACTCAAATCCGTTCCATACTGATGGATCATGTTCTTGATTTTCTGGGCGTCATAAGCCGTGAGTCCCACAAAGACCGCCACGCCGACATAAGAGATGATGTAACTCATCATGCTGCTCTTCAGGAAGATGTTCACGATAGTGGCGAGGATAAGGCCAATCAAAGCCATAAATAAGATTTGGCCGATTGACGAGAGGTCCTTCTTCGTGACGGAACCTATTATGGCCATCGCTGCGAATGTGCCAGCTGTGATAAAGAAAGTCGAAGCGACAGATTCCATCGTGTAGGCAATCAGTATGGAACTGAGTGTCAAGCCATTCACAATGGAATAGATGACAAAGACAATACCAGCGGCAACAAACGACATCTTATTGATGCGGGCGGACAATACGATCACCATGATCAACTCCGCAATGATTAGGCCAATGAACAGACCCGAACCGAAAATGGCATCCAAAAGTCTTGGAGAAGAAGCCGTATAAAAGGCAGACAAACCTGTCACCACCAAGGCGAGAGCCATCCACCAATATACGTTTTTCATCAACGTACGCTGTGCGGACTCGACCACGCTCTGGTCTATTCCACTATTTTCAATGTAGTTTTCCATATTATATCAATTAAGTTATTATAATGATTCCAAGATACGTTTGATGACGGTCTCCGCGGAGATCTCACGGTTGGCAGCCTCAGGGATCACCAAAGACTGAGGGCTCTCGATCACATCGTCCGTCACGATCATGTTGCGGCGTACCGGCAGGCAATGCATGAAGTATGCGTTGTTGGTGAGCGCCATCTTCTCCGTGCTTACCGTCCACGACATATCCTTGCTCAGGATCTGTCCGTAATTAGGGTCTTGGTAAGCCGACCAGTTCTTCGCGTAAACGAAGTCAGCACCCTCCAACGCCTTGTCCTGATCGTATTCGACCTTCGCGTTGCGGACAAACTTCTCGCTCAATTCATATCCCTTTGGATGAGTGATGACGAAATCCACATTCGCCTCGTTCATGAAGTCCGCGAACGAGTTAGGCACAGCCTGCGGAAGGGCACGTGGATGCGGAGCCCAAGTCATCACCACCTTCGGACGCTCTTTTTTCTTGTACTCCTCCATGGTGATGAGGTCGGCGAATGCCTGCACAGGATGGGCGGTAGCCGACTCCATGCTGAACACTGGCTTGCCAGAGTATTTGATAAACTGGTTTAATATAGTTTCCTGATAATCAAACTCTTTATTCTCAAAACGGGCAAACGAGCGCACACCGATCACATCGCAGAACGATGCCATCACCGGGATAGCCTCGAGCAGATGCTCCGACTTGTCTCCGTCCATCACGACGCCCCTCTCCGTCTCCAGTTTCCATGCGCCTTGGTTCACATCGAGCACCATCGTGTTCATCCCCAAGTTCATACCCGCCTTTTGGGTACTGAGACGTGTACGCAAACTATTGTTGAAGAAAACGCACAAAAGGGTCTTGTTCTCTCCCAACTTCTTGTACGCATATCTGTTCTTCTTGATCTCCAAGGCCTCTTGCACCGCCTTGTTCAAGTCGCCCAAGTCCTGGGCCATTAATAACTTCCTCATATTTTTCTACGTCAATTAAATGCACATTTCTTACTACGCAAAGTTATAAAGAAACTTCATTCCGTTTATGTACAAAAGTATGAAAAAAGAGGAGCGCCACAATAGGTATAACAATTTTTAAAATTCATTTACTTTTTTCATCAATCGACAATCATCCAATGATCCTATTCTGTTAGGGAGAAAACATTTGTATGGATACACCTAGCATATGGGAGCCATATCCAAAAAGGGACCACCTAATATGGCAGTCCCTTTTACTCATGCTCGGATTTCCCCGATAAGTGTTACTTCTTGACAATATATTTCGCATACGCGTTATTATCGCTGGTGACACGGACTAAGTAAATACCCGTCGGTTGGTCAGATATATCTATCTGGATCTTCTTGTCCGAGGTTCTGCCCTCGTAGACAAATCCACCCCCTATATTTACGATGGAAACCACCTTCTCTCCCACATCTTCTCCCAAGAGGATCGTGAGGATGCCCTCTGTCGGATTCGGGTATAGCGTAAGATTCCGCACCTCATCATCAAGTTGTTCATTCAACTCTGTGGCATATTGCTCCCTCGAATTTATATCACCAAGATAATCATACTGATCCTCGCAAGATATGAATTCAGTCCTGAAGTTAGCGTTTTTGGTTCTAAAGCCATCACGGAGATGAATGTATTTACCGCTTCTGAAGACCACATCGCAGTTTTCCAGCGAGCTTCGACCAATTAGATCGTACATAGCTTCCAACACGATGTCGCTTCTCCTGTCATATTTAATTTCCTCCATACCGTTTAAGTCATAACGGCAATAGATGAAATCACTTTCGCTCGAGTAGAATTGAGGAGCTTCAAAAGAATCCGGCCGCGCCAAGCGATCCTCCACTTTCGACCAACCATCATTGTCTTTCGCATATATAAAGGCCTCCTCCATCGACACGTTCTTGTCTCCGTTCGCGTCAATGTATGAGTCTAAAGTCTCTCCCTCAAATGATACACCAACCAACGCATCGAAGAATTTCCGGAAGAAATGGCTAAATTCACCATTGAGACTCCAAGAAGATTTAGACGCGGAGGTAGCAGTGACAATTGTTCTGTTATCCCCCTTCAACTCACTAAGAAAGCCACCACTATAACACTGTGCGAAGAAGATATTAGTATATTTGAAGGTGAGGCCATCCAAAAAGTTCTTGAATTGACGCGGATTCACGTTTTGGGTGGTGAGGGGTTTCCACAAGCAAATCTGATTCTGGCTTCTTGACCCATGATCTGTGACGAAGATCCACAACGTATTAATATCCTTGATGTTAGCAAGAGAGTCGAAAGTGTTCCGCAAGTCCGCCCAAGTGGCAGGTTTATCAATATCGTCGGTACCATCCCCATTCAAATCTTTCGGAGCATCCACAAAATAGAAACGATACCCTCCGGATTCTGTTATTTTTACCTCAGGTGAATAGGAAGTGGGAGAAACGGAATCCTTTTCACTTCGGAATAACGTCTCTTGGTCTGTACTCTTGCCATCTGCCATCAACACCGTGATATTTGAGGCAGGTATACCCACCACATCCGTATAATACTGGTACACTAACGAGCAATCGTTCCAATATTGATTGTAATTGTAAAGAGGGGTATCTCCTCCGCTGATAATTATGGCATGGTCGTTAGGAGCAGACTTCCCCGACTTCCCAAAAACGCTTGGAGAGACGAAGTGGTACGGAGATGTAAAACTTCCTCTCCTGAACGTATTAGTTCCTCCTTCAGCGTCAATCTGAGCCATTGACACATCCGCAAATAGGATGAGCATCACGGAGATGGAAAAGATATGTTTTAAATTTTTCATGCTCAATTATTTTTGTAGTGATTCAACTTTCGCTTTCAACGCTTCGTTCTCTTTCTCCAATTGGATCAGGTGCAAAGTGAGTTCCTCCACCTTCTCGAGCAGGAGGTTGCTCATCTCCGACACGCTCATGCCGTTTTGGGAGATCTCAGCGGCGGACGGGATGCCTGGGAGGTGCTTGTTCTCTTTCACGTAGCTCTCCACCTCCTTCAATGACTTGAGGTTGTAGTTCTCCTCGAACACATAGTCGGCCGCGTTGTTGAGATCCACACGGATGTCCTTGGCTTTGAGTTGGTTAACGTTCATGTTGTCTGTCGTGAGCTTGGAGACCTCTATCTCGTCGTGGCAGGTGATCTTGCCGTTCACCGTGAGGTCGTTGTCCATAAAGACGGAGCCGATGTAGAAGCGGTAGCTGTTGCCGCGGAAGTTGAGAGGCGAGTATCCGCCCATCTCGTCGGACGTGATGGTGTTGGTCGGGACCTCCCCATCGATGTTGACCACTCTGTCGAAGTGGATGCTGGTGCCCGGGGAAGTGAGCAGGAGCAACATCTCGTCGGAGACGTCCAATACGGTTCTACCCTTCACATATAGTTTGTTGATGTCGCTGCTGGGTTGCTCGCCGATGGCCACGTTGCCCTTGAAGAACGCGTTGCCGTAGCGGAACTTGTAGTCGGACGCGTTGAAGTGCAGGGAGGTGAGGTTGCCTTGCACCTTCGACTCTATCGTGTTGACGGACTTCTCCAGATCCCTGTCGCTTGTCTGGCTGATCGCTATGCCGGAGTTGCCGGTGGTCTGCACGTGGAAGGAAGCGTTGGTGACGTTGAAGTTGATGTTGCCCTCGAACCATGTGTCTCCCTTGACGTACAGTTTCTTCGTGTCGAGCGGCTCGGTGCCGATTCCCACGTTACCGTTCCTGAAAGCGAACTTGGAAGCCTCGAAGCTGAGGCCGAATTTCGAGTCGTTGTACCCTGTCGTGTGGATGACGCTTCCGCTTCCGTCCGCCTCGTCCTCGAAGTCGAGCTGGTGGTAAAGCGCTGTCCTGACCGAAAGTCCACCATATAGGGCCGACTTCCCACTAACACTCAATGTTTCAAACGATTCGGCGTTCGCCGCAGACACTGATAGAGCAATACCCATTGCCGCTACCCCAAATTTTGTAAGATTCATAATCCTCTTTGTTTTTAATTATATAAAAAAGTATTAATAATGATACTATTGCATACCGACTAAGCATGCTTGCCTTACGTGATGTCCTGATACGGATAGATGTGCCGCTTTAGGTTTTATGCTACACGATAACACTTTATAACATACACAATCATTCCACTTGAAATGACGTAACACTGATAAACTTACATGTGTCGGGTAATGGTTTTCTAATCCATTCTCAGCGAAGATACTATTTATACTTTTGAGGAATTGAGGATAAAATACCCAATGCCTGTATAATATCGATTCCACACTTTTTTCTTGCCTATGTTTCTGTCTGTCAAAGGCAATCAGTGAGGTGCGATCCGTTTGACGAATGTGGTCTGTGTGCGGGTATTTTTACGAAGTGTCTAGAGTACAGAAATAGATGTTTATCGGGGAAATGCCTGTTTGAAAAAGCAAAAACTGTGCCAAAGCACACCGTTCGCCGCAACACCCCACTTTTTTTTGATGAATCTATATGAAAAGAATCGGCCGACTATCCAATAGCCGACCGATTCCCGTAAAATAGACTAACAAATAACAAACTACTTTTTATTCCTCTGTCCAGTTTTCCCAGTTCTTGTACTTACCGGACCATCTACCCTGAGCTCCTACGATATTACCGCTCATGAACTCACCGTTAGGAGTGGTGAAGTCATCTTTTCTGAATGATTCACGTCCGATGTGCCAACGCATCCATGCACAAGTGGCCGCATGTCCCGTCCAAGGACCTGAACCGTGTCCGTATCCGCCTTCACCCTGGTCTGGTCCGCCCGTCAGCATGACAAGGCAGGCAGGGCAAGATACGCCGTTGTTGTAGTCGCCTTCCGCATTTGGACGCTCCATTCCGGCCTCACCGTAAACGATGGCGATAGGTTTGCCGTCCTTCATCTTACCCATAGCGGAATGGTTCAAGTCGCCACTGTTGTTCAGACACGCCGTGTAGACGCGGGAGGCCCTCAACCAAGCTAGCTCTGACTCCAAACCTCCCATGGAGTGTCCGGCGCAGCCGACGCGGTCCATGATGAGCTTGTCGTAGAATTTGCTGTTTGGATTGCTGTTCTCCTTCTCCAACCAGTTGATCGCGGCGATCGCCGGATCTCCGCTACCTGGAGACTCCTTCAACTCCAACACGACGAATCCGTGGGAAACCAAACGGTTGATCATGTTCGGATAGTTACCTGGCTTCTCACCTCCACCAGGACCCCAGATGATGACGCCATGCTTCACGTTCGGGTCATTGGAGAGTTGGGAAGGATAGTTCAGGAAGCATTGTCCGTCAGGACCCGTGTAGCGGTCTGTTTGCACTTGGCATTGTCCGTTATAGTTCGGATTATCGCCTGAGAGGAACACCTTGACGGTTGGCTCCTCCTGTTGCTGTTGCTCCTCTTCCTCCACAAAATCGACCTGTTTTACGTCAGATGTCTTGTAGAACTCTTCGGTACCGTCCGTTTTGAGGACACGCATTTTGTAAGTTGTTTGGGCGGATACTCCAACTGAGAATAATCCGGCTGCTAAAAGGATAAAAATCTTTTTCATTTCCTTATTACTTTAATAGTGGTGGTGTTTAATTGAATGAGATAGACGCCTTGAGGCTGTCCTTTGAGACTAATTTCCAGGGAACCCTCTTCCGAGGTCCTGTACTCCTGGAGGAACTGTCCACTGACGGTGTAGAGCTTCACCTGAAGGGATGGCTCGAATCCGGTCATCCGAACGCCCTCTTCCGTTACGAAAAGGTATCCCATTTTCCCCTGTGTCGTCACTACTCCTGTTGGATCTGACTCTGCAAAGTAATACTTCGCGACTTTCCCTAACGGGAACTCCGCACTGGCGATGTTTGTTTTCACGACGAGATTGGCTTCACTATATGTCAGGACGGGTTTGTCGCCCAAATCATAGCAAGTCTTCTCTGTTTCCTGAGAATTCTCTTTGTTTTGCTCGACTATTAACACTTCGGCATTCGCCGCCATTGTTAATGCAAGTAGCGTCAATGAAGAGAAAGCTCGTCTAAAAAAGAATACTTTCTTCATGGTTTTTACTTATTAATGGTGTTTTAAATGTAAGGTCAATGCGTTGTTGCAATAGTTTTTTAGCATCCTCTGATGTCTAAATGGCGGAAATACATTTCTTCCATTTCTCCTTTCTGTTGTTCCCCGAACGAAATGTGGAAATCCGCTTGGTTTTTGGTTTTTGCCGAAAATGCTCTTCGGCGGTTTTCAATGGTTCTCCCTAATTGAAGTGTAATAACAAAAATTTAATGTTAATGTTATTAGATGTTTGGTTTTTAGTTTATGGTGCCCACCCTCGTATTCCGCAGATGGACGCGACAAAAGTAGAAAAGTTTTCTTAACAACAAAAAAAAATTACTAAAAAAATATCTGTTCACAGAATAATACATTCATCTTTCTGAGGAATATAACCATTTTACTGAAATATGATCTTATGGTTACACTTACTTTCTATTTCAAATAAATGCATTAATTTTGTTTCAACATATAACCATACTGAATCAGCATGAAACAGTTTAGCACTTTACAAAAGATACGCGGTATCATCCTCTTCTACATGGTAGCGTTGGTCGTGGCGGGAGCGACGGCTTTCCCTGTCGAGACCGAATTGAATATACTGTGTTCCCTGCTGGGTATCAACGAAGAAACGGTAAACAATTTCCCTTCCGTGTTCGGATTCGTTTATAGCATAAAGGGAAGCATTACAGAGATGAACCAAAGCGCCCCGCAACTGGCATATGGCTACGATTGGCTGGCCTTCGCCCATCTGGTGATCGCACTGATGTTCATCGGTCCGCTCCGTGACCCAATCCGCAACAAGTGGGTCATCCAATGGGGCATGATCGCTTGCGTGGCGATCCTTCCGCTGGCTTTCATCTGCGGCCCCATCAGAGAGATTCCTATTCTTTGGACTCTCATCGATTGCTCGTTCGGCGTCTTCGGCATTATCCCGCTCATATTTTGCATGAAACTCATTAACCGATTGGAGAAGGAGCAACAACGCACAGAATAAAAAGTACAAAAGATGAAGAGACAGGAGACTCAACCCACCATCAGCGTCGGCATTCTGCGGAGCAAAGTAATCCGTTTCACCCTCCACGGAGATTTCCGCATCAACGGCAACGGCTCTGTGGTGACAGGCGACCAAACGGTTTCCGTTCAAGATGGTAAGATATTATACAACAATGATTTATATGACGAGATAATCTTCTCTCCTTCCTTTACGACAGATAGTTTCGACCTCTTGGATGTGGTCATCGGTATCCACTTTCACTGGGAGAGGAAGGAGACACAACGCTTCAACGGTTCGCTGAAGTTCATCGTGATCGACGATGAGGTGCAGGCGATTGATATCGTTCCGACAGAGGATTACCTCACGAGCGTCATCTCCTCCGAGATGAGCGCCACCTCCTCGTTAGAGTTGCTCAAGGCGCATGCCGTGATATCCCGCAGCTGGCTGCTGAACAAGTTGGAGAACAAGGAGACGGAGAACCATGCCGCCTCGATGGTGGTGACGGACGAGCGGATCATACGCTGGTACGACCACCAGGACCATACGCTCTTCGATGTCTGCGCCGACGACCATTGCCAGCGCTACCAAGGCATCACCAAGGTGAGTACGCAAGCGGTGAGGGAGGCTATCAAGGCCACCTTCGGCGAGGTGCTGACCTACGACGGGAAGATCTGCGACGCCCGTTTCTACAAGGCGTGTGGCGGCGCTACCGAGCTCTTCGAGAACTGCTGGGAGGAGGTGCATCACCCCTACCTGCTCCCCGTGGCGGATACTGCGGAAGAAAAGCTGCCGGACCTCACCCAAGAGGCGGTGGCGAGGAAATGGATCCTCTCTTCACCGGAGCCCTACTGCAACACACAGAATAA
>JAEEGF011433174.1_pt1 | contig 10383 bp, 7 predicted proteins | sample 9134171 | NCBI WGS metagenome assembly JAEEGF01 (sample SAMN16246542, study PRJNA631951) | gut metagenome | biome: gut microbiome; feature: rumen; material: AP-attached | host: Bos | place: Iran: Karaj | collected 2018-10 | reverse complement strand
ACGTGCAGTTCAACGCCGAGACCGCCCGGGAGCAGGGCCGCGAGCTGGTGAAGATGGCCATCGACAATTTCGAAAACCGGAACCCCGGCAAGATCTTCGTGCCCCAGAACAAGCAGAAGGCCACCGTCGGCTATTCCTGCGAGGGCATCAAGAGCCGTCTGGACACCGTCACCAACAGCTTTGTGGATGAGCTGGATACTTACAAGCCCCTGATCGAGTGCGTCAAGTCCGGCGTCATCCGCGGCGCCGTGGCCATCGTGGGCTGCAACAACCCCAAGGTTCGTCCCGACTACGCCCATATCGAGATCATGAAGGAGCTGCTGGCCAACGACATCGTCATCGTGGCCACCGGCTGCGCCGCCCAGGCGGCCGCCAAGGCGGGCCTCATGGACAAGGAAAATGCCGTGCAGTACTGCGGCGAGGGCCTGAAGCGGGTCTGCAAGCTGGCGGACATCCCCCCCGTGCTGCACATGGGCTCCTGCGTGGACATCAGCCGCATGATGCTGCTGGCCACCGGCATCGCCAAGGACTGGGGCATCGACGTTCCCCAGGTGCCCGTGGTGGGCTGCGCCCCCGAATGGATGAGCGAGAAGGCCGTCAGCATCGCCAACTATGTCGTCGCCACCGGCATCGACACCTATCTGGGCGTGGAGCCCCAGGTCAGCGGCAGCGCCGAGATGATGGAGCTCATCACCGAGGGCACCCGCAAGATGGTGGGCGCCGGCTACATCATCAACACCGACTGCGACCAGCTGGTGCAGGCCATGATCGACGGCATCGAAGCCAAGCGCGCGGCCCTGGGCATCTGACAAGCGGGAGAAACGACCCATGAAGATCGCAGTCACGGGCAAGGGCGGCGTGGGAAAGACCACCGTCGCCGCCATTCTGGCCAGGCTCTATGCCGACGAGGGCCGCAAGGTCCTCTGCGCCGACGTGGACCCGGATGCCAACCTGGGCGCGGCCCTGGGCTTCAGCGAGGAGGAGCTGGCGGGCATCACCCCCATCTCCAAGATGCGCAAGCTCATCGCCGAGCGCACCGGCGCCGGAGCCGACACCTACGGCAAGTTCTTCAAGATCAACCCGAAGGTGGACGACATCCCGGACCTGGTGGCGAAGGAGCATAACGGCGTGCGCCTGCTGGTGCTGGGCACCATCGAGACCGGCGGCAGCGGCTGTGTCTGCCCGGAGCATGTGGTGCTCAAGCGCCTCATCGCCCACCTGATCCTCCGGCAGGAGGATGTGGTCATCATGGACATGGAGGCCGGGCTGGAGCACCTGGGCCGGGGCACGACGGACGGGATGGATCAGTTCATCGTCGTCATCGAGCCGGGCGCGAGAAGCGTGCAGACCTACCGGCAGATCGTTCGGCTGGCCGCCGACCTGGGCATCTCCCGGGTGCGGGTGGTGGCCAACAAGGTCCGGACGGAGGCGGATGAAGCCTTCATCCGGGAAAACATCCCCGCCGAAGCCCTGCTGGGCATCGTCCATTTCAGCGAGGCGGTGGCCGACGCCGACCGGGCGGGCCGCTCGCCCTATGAGTACAGCGATGAGACCGTTGCGGAGATCCGCCGGATCAAGGACCGCATCGACACGAAATAGGAGGCAAACACATTGGGACTGTTTGACGTTGTATACCACGGCTCCGACGAAATGTATTTCAAAGCGGAAGCCGCTGTTAAGGAAACCATTGAAAAGATCGGGGAAAACGCCCCCGTGTCCTTCGGCAACACCGCCTACTATCTGGCCTGCATCAAGGCCTATACCGCCCTGGAGGTCACCAACATGGCCCAGCTGCGGGACGCTCTGGTCCCCATCCGCGCCATGATGACCCGCAACAACCGCACCGCCGACATCTTCCACTCCGGCATCGCCACCGCCATGGCCGCCGAAGTGATCGAGGCCTGCAAATACGCCGTGAACCCCAAGCCCTACGGCGAAGCGGACAACCCCAACGACAACAAATACCACGGCCACATGACCGACGCCGAGGTCCGTGAGCTGGGCGTGCCCCTGGTCACCCGGGACATCCCCGGCTTCGTGGTGCTGATCGACGAGGCCCCCACCGACGAGCAGGCCGTGGCGCTCATCAAGGGCTACCAGTCCCGGGGCATCTTCGTGTTCCTGCTGGGCGGCATCATCGACCAGGCCATGCGCAAGGGCGTGAAGATGGGCTTCCCCGTGCGCGTGGTGCCCGTGGGTCCCGACATCATCGCCGTGAGCCACATCATCTCCCTGGTGGTCCGGGCCGCCTTCATCTTCGGCAACATCCAGCCCGGCGACTATGTGAACATGAACACCTACACCATGGACCGCATCTTCGCCTTCGTCAACGCCTTCACCCCGGTGAGCGACATCACCGTGGCCTGCGGCGCGGGCGCCATCGCCATGGGCTTCCCGGTCATCACCAACGAGACCAAGGATATGAACTGGCGGGTCCCCAAGTCCCTCATCATCAACGAGGATGTGGACCAGTGGATCGACTGCAGCCTGGAGGCCCGGGGCATCAAGATCAAAGTCACCGAGATGGACATCCCCATCGCCTGCTCCTCCGCCTTCGAGGGCGAGATCATCCGCAAGGGCGACATGCAGCTGGAGGCCGACGGCTCCCGCAAGGACTGCCTGGAGCTGGTGCGCACCAAGGACGTCCACGAGATCGAGGACCACAAGATCACCCTCGTGGGCAAGGACATCGACGAATTCGGCGTGGGCGAGAAGATCTGCATGGCCACCATCGTGGAAGTGGGCGGCGTGAAGATGCAGCCCGACTTCGAGCCCGTCATGGAGCGTAAGATCCACTCCTTCATCAACTGCCTGGAAGGCATCATGCACACCGGTCAGCGCGACCTGATCCGCATCCGCGTCAGCAAGGCCGCCTTCGAGGCCGGCTTCCGCATGAAGCACTTCGGCGAGCTGCTCTACGCCAAGATCAAGAACGAATACGACGCCGTTGTGGACAAGTGCCAGGTCACCATCTACACCGAGCCCGAGAAGGTCCACGAGCTGCGCATCGAGGCCAACAAGGTCTACGACGCCCGCGACGCCCGCGTCAGCAAGCTCACCGACGAGAGCGTGGATGTGTTCTACACCTGCATCCTCTGCCAGTCCTTCTCCCCCAGCCATGTCTGCATCGTCACCCCCGAGCGTCTGGGACTCTGCGGCGCCGTCAGCTGGATGGACGCCAAGGCCACCAACCAGCTGGACCCCAACGGGCCCTGCCAGATCGTGCCCAAGGAGCGGGTCATCGACGAGAACATCGGCATCTGGGAGGACGTGAACGAGGCCGTCAACAAGTATTCTCACGGCGCGCTGGAACAGGTCAGCCTTTACTCCATCATGATGGACCCCATGACCTCCTGCGGCTGCTTTGAGTGCATCTGCGGCATCGAGCCCTTCTCCAACGGCGTGGTCATCGTCAACCGCGAGCACACCGGCCTGACCCCCCTGGGCATGAGCTTCTCCGAGCTGGCCTCCCAGACCGGCGGCGGCGTGCAGACCCCCGGCTTCATGGGCCATGGCCGCCACTTCATCCCCTCCAAGAAGTTCATGAAGGCCGAGGGCGGCGTCCAGCGCATCGTCTGGATGCCCAAGGCCCTGAAGGACTCCGTGGCCGAGCGGCTCAACGCCACCGCCAAGGAGCTCTACGGCATCGACAACTTTGTGGACATGATCGCCGACGAGACCCTGACCCCCGAGGGCGATCCCGAAGCCCTGGTGGAGTTCCTGACCGAGAAGGGCCATCCCGCCCTGGGTCTGGAGCCCATGATGTGATCGAACAAGGAGATTTCCGTTTTGATATTCCCTAGACACTGAACAGGAGGTTGGAATTAGCTATGGGATTCACTGCGAAAGCCCAGGTCTACAATGCCGCCATCCAGGAGACCGTCCTGGGTGTCGGTGACAAGGCGCTCACGCTGGGCGGCGCGAAGACGCAGCCGCTGTGCTCCTTCGACGAGACCTGGAAAAATGCCCCCGCCGTGGGGGTCGAGGTATCCGACATTCCCTTTGAGACCGAGGGTCTCCCCGTGCTGGCCGAGTATTATGCCGGCTGCGAGAGCTTCGGCGACCGGGTAAAGAGGGCCGGCGAGATGGAAGGCGCCAAGTTCGTGTGCCTGCATTTCGAAGGCGCCGATCCCGGCGGGAAGAACAAGAGCGTGGAAGACATCGTCGCGCTGGCTAAGGAAGCCGCTGCGGCCACCGATCTGCCCCTGGTGATCACCGGCTGCAAGAACGTGGAGAAGGACCAGGCCATCTTCACCGCCGTTTCCGACGCACTCAGCGACCGCAATCCCCTCTTCATGTCCGCCCGCGAGGAGGACTACAAGACCATCGGCGCCGCCTGCGCCATGGCAAACGGCCATAAGGTCGGCGCCGAGAGCGCCGTGGACATCAACCTTGCCAAGCAGCTCAACGTCCTCATGACCCAGCTGGGCGTCGCGCCGACCAGCATCGTCATGAACCTGGGCTCCGCCGCCGCCGGCTACGGCTTCGAGTACGTGGCCTCCACCATGGACCGGGTCAAGGCCGCCGCTCTGGAGCAGAACGACACCATGCTCCAGATGCCCGTCATCACCCCCGTGTCCCTGGAGACCTGGAGCGTGAAGGAATCCATCATGAGCCAGGCGGATATGCCCGAGTGGGGCGACAAGGAAGAACGCGCCGTGGATATGGAGGTCGTGACGGCTTCTGCCTGCCTCACCTCCGGCTCCGACGCCGTCATCCTGCGGCATCCCACTTCTGTGAAGACCATCGCGGCCATGCTGGCCGCCCTGGCGTAAGGAGGCAGACCTATGGCACTCAAAGGACTGGATATTTTCAAGCTCTCCCCCAAGACCAACTGCAAGGAATGTGGCTGCCCCACCTGCATGGCCTTCTCCATGAAGGTCGCCCAGGGCGCGCTGAGCCTGGACAAGTGCCCGCACATGTCCGCCGAGGCTCTGTCCAAGCTGTCCGCCGCCACCGAGCCCCCCATGAAGACCATCTCCGTGGGCGAGCACAAGCTGGGCGGCGAGACCGTCATGCTGCGGCATGAGAAGACCCTGGTCAACCGCAACCTTTACGGCATCTTCCTCTGCGCCAACATGGACGACGCGGAGATCGACAAGCGCATCGCCGAATCCATGGCCGTGGACTACGAGCGCATCGGCGAGCGCATGTTCGTGGAAGTCATCTATGTCAACGCCCCCGCGGAGCAGAGCCCCGAGCGCTGCGCCGCCCTGGCGAAGAAGGCCGCCGAGACGGGCCGCGATCTGGTGATCGAGGCCGCCGACGCGGATCGGGCCAAGGCCGCCCTGGAAGCCGCCGGCGACGCCGCCAAGGTCCTGGCGGGCGCCAACGCCGCCAACTGGGAAGCCTTCAACGCCCTGGCCGCCGGCAAGCTGGTGCTGGGCGTCAAGGGCGCCGACCTCAGCGAGATCCATGACACCGTGGAGAAGCTGGAAGGGGCCGGCAACAAGAACCTCATCCTCGACGTCACCGGCGCTTCCATCAAGGAAGCCTTCTCCAATGCCATGCAGGTGCGCCGCGCGGCCCTCAAGGGCGGCGACCGGACCTTCGGCTATCCCTCCATCGTCAACACCGCCCGTCTGGCCCGTGGGGACAGCCACATGCAGGCGGCCCTGGCCTCCATGTTCACCCTGCGCTACGGCTCCATCGTGGTGCTGGACAGCATGAGCTACGCCGAAGCCCTGCCTCTCTACGGCCTGCGGCAGAACATCTTCACCGACCCCCAGAAGCCCATGAAGGTTGAGCCGGGCGTGTATCCGCTGAACGGCGCCGACGAGAACAGCATCTGCTGCGTCACCGTGGACTTCGCCCTGACCTACTTCGTGGTCTCCGGCGAGCTGGAGCGTTCCGGCGTGCCCATCAACATGTTCATCACCGACGCCGGCGGTTACAGCGTCCTCACCAGCTGGGCGGCGGGCAAGTTCTCCGCCGGCACCATCGAGAAGTTCTTCAAGGACTTCGACATCGACGCCAAGTATAAGAACAAAGTCCTCATCCTGCCCGGCAAGGTGGCCGTGCTGAAGGGCGAGCTGGAAGCCCGGCTCCCCGACTGGCGCATCGTGGTGGGCACCACCGAGGCCATCCAGCTGGTCCGCTTCCTGCGCGAATTCAAATAAATCGGTAATATAGGAGATCCTGCCAAATGAAACGTCTCAAAGTGAAGGACGCCGGTCAGTGCAAGGCGTGCCTCCAGTGCGCCGTCTCCTGCGCGTCCGCTTTCTACAAGGACTACGACGTGTCCAAGTCCTGCATCCAGATCACCGAAAAACCGGACAAGACCATCGCCGTCCGCTCCTGCATCCAGTGCGGAAAGTGCGCCCGTAACTGCGAGGCCGGCGCCATCTCCCAGAATGCCAAGGGCGTCTACATGATCAACAAGAAGCTCTGCGTCCACTGCGGCAAATGCGTGGAAGTGTGCCCCTTCGGGCTGATCGTGCAGACCGCTCCCGACCTGCCTCCCTCCAAGTGCATCGCCTGCGGCATCTGCGCCAAGGCCTGCCCCATGGAGATCCTGGAGGTCGTGGAAAGCTGAGCTTTTCCCTCAATTGACCAACGTCCCCGCGCCTTCGGCGCGGGGACGCTTTCCCATTCAGCGAGGTATGCCCATGAACCGTTCGAAACCGGCCCTGGCGGTGCTGTGTGCAGGCGTTGCCTGGGGCGTCATCAGCCTTTTCGTCCGCGCCCTTTCCGCCGCGGGCCTCCGCCCCCTGCAGATCTCCCTGATCCGCATGGTCACCTCGACTGTGTGCTTCTTTCCCCTGATGGCCCTTCGGGACCCGGCCAAGCTCCGCATCCGGCTGCGGGATCTGTGGATGTTCGTCGGCACCGGGATCGTCAGCGTGGTGCTGTTCAATTCTCTGTATTTCTATACCACGGTGCAGAGCCAGGCCTCCGTGGCGGTGGTGCTGCTCTATACCTCTCCCGCCTTCGTGCTGCTCCTCTCCGCCCTGATCTTCAAGGAGAAGATCACCCGGCTCAAGCTCCTCTGCCTGGGGATGACCGTGCTGGGCTGCGCCCTGGTGGGGGGCATTTTCGGGGCCAGCTACCGGCTGACCGGGCGTGTCCTGCTGGCGGGGCTGGGCTCCGGCTTTTTCTACGCCCTCTACACCATCTTCGCCCGCTTCGCCCTGGGACGCTACGATTCCACGACCGTCACCGCCTACACCTTCCTGCTGGGGGCCCTGGGCTCCCTGCCCCTGGGAAAGGCGGCGGACACGGCTTCGACGGTGGCAGGCACCCCGATCCTGCTTCTGTTTTGTCTGGGCATCGGCGTCATCAGCACGGTGCTGCCCTACGTTCTCTATACCTGGGGCCTGCAGCGGATGGACTCCGGCCGGGCCGCCATCCTGGTAGCGGTAGAACCCCTGGTGGGGGCGGTGCTGGGCATGGTCTGCTACGGGGAACCCCACGACCTTCCAAAGCTGGCGGGCATAGCCCTGATCCTGGCCGCCATCCTCCTGCTGAACCGCAGGGAAAAGGAGAAATGAAGCCATGGCTCCCTCCGTTGCCGGAGGGAGCCGTTTATTACTTCGTATATTGCAGCGCCTTTCCGCCGGAAGCGCCGCCCCGGGCCGCTCCTTCCAGACTGTCCAGGCCGAATTCCTTCCAAAGGATATCCACCTCGTAGTCCTCGATCCGGCCCTGGGCAGCCCACTGGCCGATCATCCGGCGCAGCTGCTCCCGGTCCCCCATGCCGCCGACGATGGTGTTGCGCAGAAGGGTCTTCAGTTCCCCGTAGCCTGTCGTCCGCTTCCGTCCGTCCGGGTGGGTCCCGGCGTAAGTCAGCCTGCCGCTGTCGGCGGCGTCCTTCCCGGACGCTGCCGCTTTTGTTTTTCCGGCGGAGGGCCGGCTGCTCCCGCTTCCGGCGTTGTAGTCCCCCAGGGCGGTCCCGGCGGGCACGCCCAGGATCGCCGCATCCTCGGCGCGGACATAGCCCAGTGCCTGCAGCCGTTTCAGGGCATTGTCGAAATCCTGCTGGCGCTGTTCGTCCTCATATTCCCGGAGGCTCTGCTGCCACTGGGTATCGTAGCGCCGGTCCCCCGCGGCATCCCGCTCCCGCTCATAGGCAGTCTCCTCCTCCCGCAGCGCCCGCTGCCAGGCCGTCTCGTCGGCATACCGCCGGTCATCGACTGCGTCCCGCGCCATCTCATAGGCCCAGCGGCGCTCCTGATCGGAAAGCTGGTCGCCGTACTCCCGAAGGTACTGCTGCCACTCCGTCTCCTTCCAGTCCTGCTGATCTGCATACGCCCGCAGATCCTGGGCCCACTGCCGGTCCGCCCGCCGGTCCAGGACTTCGTCCCGCTCCTGCCGGTAGCGCCGGTCATAATCCCGATCCTCCTCGTTCCACGCCCGGTCATAGGCCGTCTCGTCGGCATAGCGGGCGTCGTCCACGCTGTCCCGGTAAAGGCCGTAATCGAAGCTGCGGTCTGCGTTCCACTGGTCCAGCCGGTCCCGATAGCGGTCATATTCCCTCTGCCCGTAGTCCGCGTAGACGTCGGCGAGCCCCAGCTGACGCTCATATTCCCGCATATAGCGTCCGTAGGCGTCGTCGTACAGCTCCGGCAGCTTGTCGCTGAGCCGGGCAGCGTAGTAGTCCCCGGCCTGGGACGCGGCGGTCATGGCATAGCTGGAGGGCACGCCCCCGGTCATGGCGGCATACTGCCCCAGGGCATCCTGGGTCGCCCGCTGTCCCTCCCGGCGGTACTGCTTCCGGTAGGCCTGCCACACCGGGTCGGTATCGGGGTCGTAGTTCCAGCGCATATCCTCCGCCCGTTTCAGGGCCGCGTCCCGCCGCCGCTCATACTCCGTCCCATCCCAGACCGGGGCTTCGCCGTAGTCGTATTCCCGGATGGCGGCGGCGTAAGGCGTCCGGCTTTCCACCGGCCGCGCCGCGGGGAGAGGGGCAGTGCTGCCGCCGGAAAGGGCGCTGTCCCGGGGGCCAGGGTCCGCCGCCGCGCTTCCCGCGCTCTGCGTCTGGGGCCTGGGCTGCGCGGACTGGCTCCCGGCCCGGGTCAGGCTCTCCGCCGCCCCGGCCCGTTCCAGGGCGGCAAGCTGCTCCGGCGTGAGCGCGCCGCTGCGTCTCGCCGCCTCCAGGGGGGCTGCCCGGCTGATCCACTCCTGCCGCTCGGCATCCGTGGCGGTGCCCTTGACCATCTTATAGGGGATGCTCTCCTCCAGGGCGGAACGCTTTGCCGCCTGCGTCCAGTTCCCGGCCCGGGTCAGATTCCCCCCGGCGTCTGCGGTATAGGCCTCCCCGCCGGGACCATAGAAGACATAGTTGTTGCGGTCATGTCCGAAGCCCTCGTTTTGCAGGAGCCGCCCGTTGCTGACGGGGACATACCCCCCGATGCCGTCCCCGGAATACCGCAGCCAGCCGTTCACTTTGCCGTTCCCGTCCACATAGCTGGACCAGTTCCCCGCCGTCTGGAAGTCGTTGATCGCCTTGTAATCACCCCTGTTCCAGCGATCCACCACGCCGTTCCAGGCCGCCTTGTCCTCGGCGGTCATGGTGCGGAAGCCCGCGTCCGGCTTCCAGCTGACGGTGTAGTCCTTCCCCTGCGCTGCCGCCGGCCTGCCCGAGAGCGCCGCTGCCATGGCTTTGGCCTCCTCCCGCCGGTATTCGTTCTGCTGCGCCTGGGTGCCGTTGGCCATGACGTAGGACCTCTCCAGGGCCTTCGCCGCCTGTGCCGATCCCGGTACGCCGGCTGCCGCCTGCTGGGCCAGATTCTTCTGGATCAGATATTGGTTCCGCGCCGCCGTATCGTTGGGCATCGGCGCTGCCTCGACGGGCTGGCGGGCCCCGAACTCCGTCCTTTGCGCCGCTTTCAGCGGATCGGTGAAAGCCCGTTTGTACACCGTGTTCTGATCCGCCGCCGTTCTTTTGATTGCCATCGTATGCTTCTCCTCCTCTGTCACTGCAGATTGCTGCCGGAGTAACGGACCTCCGTCAGACTGTATATCACCGCATTGCCGACGCCCCGCAGCTTGAGCCGAAAATGGTCGCAGCGGCGCAGGATCATCGGCAGGTTGTCGCTTTTCTTGGCCGCCGCGCCCTCCAGGGTCCCCAGGCTGTGCCAGAGGCCGTCGCTGTCGTACATGACCAGCGCTTCCAGGCTGCTCCCCGGTGAAAGCGCACAGCGGAGCTGAAGGCGCAGGAGCCCCTTTTTGTTCTGGCTGTAACTGTCGGAAGTCTCAAAGAAGCGGTCAAAGTCCGCGAATTCCGCCTCCCAGGAGACTTCCCCCTCCGGGGTGCCCCGGCTGCCGTCCAGCCGCCAGAGGCCGCCGTCGGCGCAGAGCATGCTCAGGGCGCCGTCCCAGAAGGCGAAGCCCAGAGCGTGGGCGTCGTCCTCCCGGTGCCAGGTCCGATAGCGGGTGTCATAG
>JAEEGF010566663.1_pt1 | contig 10383 bp, 11 predicted proteins | sample 9134171 | NCBI WGS metagenome assembly JAEEGF01 (sample SAMN16246542, study PRJNA631951) | gut metagenome | biome: gut microbiome; feature: rumen; material: AP-attached | host: Bos | place: Iran: Karaj | collected 2018-10 | reverse complement strand
AGCGTTGCCAGCGGCTACCTGATTCAGGAATATGCATCCGGCGGCCTGTATAACTTCACCCCCGTTTCCATCTTCTGGATCGTGGCCTGCTTCCTGGCATTCTCCCTGCCAGTGATTGGTTGGAAATATTTGAGACGATAATATGTTGACGATGAAAAGCTATATCCAGCAAAACAAAGAAAGGTTTTTTGAGGAGCTGTTCTCCTTACTGCGCATCCCTTCCATCAGCGCCAAGCCGGAGCATAAAGAGGATATGTACCGCTGTGCCACACGCCTGACCGAACTGCTGAAGGAGGCGGGCGCCGACCGGGCCGATGTCTATGAGACCGCCGGTCATCCCGTTGTGTTCGGCAGCAAGGATATGGGGGCCGACAAGACCGTGCTGGTGTACGGCCACTACGACGTTCAGCCGCCGGAGCCGCTGGAGAAGTGGCGTACGGACCCCTTCGAGCCTGTCATCGGCCCGGATCCCGCCACTGGCGAAGAAGCCATCTGGGCCCGCGGCGCCAACGACGACAAGGGGCAGCTTTTCATGCACCTGAAGGCCTTCGAGTACCTGTTGAGGAACGGCCTTCTGAAGCACAACGTGAAATTTATCTTCGAGGGTGAGGAGGAAATCGGCAGTCCTTCGCTGCCGGCCTGGGTGAAAGAGCACAAGGATCTCCTGAAGGCCGATGTCATCCTGGTGTCCGACACCACCATGATTTCCGAAAAGGTGCCGTCCATCAACTGCGGCATGCGCGGTCTGGCGTACCTGGAGGTGAAGGTGACCGGCCCCAACAAGGACTTGCACTCCGGCCATTACGGCGGCGCCGTGGCCAACCCCATCAACGAGCTCTGCGCCCTTATCGCCTCCCTGCACGATGCCGATGGCCGGGTCACCATCCCCGGTTTCTACGACGATGTGGTGGAACTGAGCGCCGATGACCGGGCCCTGCTGAACAAGGCGCCCTTCGACATGGACGAGTACAAGCGGTTCCTGGATATCCGGGAGGTAAAGGGCGAGAAGGGTTACACCACCCTGGAGCGCACGGCCATCCGTCCCTGCCTGGACGTGTGCGGCATCTGGGGCGGCTATACGGGCGTGGGCGCCAAGACGGTGCTGCCCTCCGTGGCCTACGCCAAGGTGTCCATGCGGCTGGTGCCCTGGCAGACATCGGCCAAGATTACCCGGCTGTTCCTGGAGCATCTCCAGCGCATTGCACCGCCGTACATCAAAGTGGAGGTGACGCCCTGCGAAGGCGGTGACGGCTTCCTGATTCCCATCAGTTCCCCGGCCTACCAGGCGGCCTCGCGCGCCATGGCGCAGGTGTACGGCATCGAGCCTGTCCCGGCCCGCGGCGGCGGTTCCATCGCCATCCTGGCCGATATGCAGCGCATTCTGGGCATCGACCCGCTCCTGCTGGGCTTTGGCCTGGAGCGCGACACCATCCATTCCCCCAACGAAAGCTATCTGCTGCGCCAGCTCTTTGCCGGCATGGAGAGCATCGCGCTATTCTACCAGTACTGGTAACTGCCTCACTATCAGCACCTTTTTGGTTTTTCTTTAGTCCGTTTGGCCTAAAGAAAATTCACAAGTGCGCTGATAATCAGCGTGTTACGCGGGGAGTACGGCGGGTGCGCGGAGGGTGAGATAGAGGGCGCGGATGGCCAGATGTGCGAAGTAGGCGGCCATGAGCAGATGGATGGCGCTTTCGGGGCTGCCGATGAACGCCTGGCCGATGAACCATACGGCGAAAAAGCCCACGGCGCAAAGCAGGGTGCTGTTGCGGAGGTCCTTGGAGGCCGTTGCGCCGATGAAGATGCCGTCCCAGATAAAGGCCGGACAGCCGATGAGCGGCATCAGGAGCAGCCACGGCAGGAAAGCCCGGCTGGCTTCCAGAACGGATACGTCGCGGGTCATCAGGTGCATCACCGGCATGCCGCCCACGCCATAGACCAGCATAAAGAGCGCCGCCACGCCCATTCCCCAGAGAAAGGTGCCCCGGATGGTGCTTTTCACGCCTTCCACCGAACGCTCGCCCACAAATCGGCCCGTAAGCGCCTCCCCGGCATAGGCAAATCCGTCCGAGAAGTAGCTGAAGAACATAAGCAGCTTCATGATGATGGCACTCACCGCCAGCATTACGTCCCCGTAACGGGCGCTGATTACCGTAAAGCCGATATATACCGCAATCATCCCCAGCGACCGCAGGAACAGGTCGCGGTTCAATGTGAAGAACCGTCTGTTTTCGCTAATTGCCTTAGAATCAGTCAGTTCCATATTTTCCTCCGGGTCATTTTGCCTGGAGGACATTGTGTAATTCGTTGGGCCAGAGCGCTTTAACGAAAACGCCTGGAAATGATAGCGGTGCCTGGCTGCCAGGGCGCAGTAGGTGAACCCGGCCCATTGGGCGATGACGGTGCCCAGGGCGATGCCGGGGAAGCCCAGGGCGGGAAGAAGGGTGACGCCGGAGTCTGCCGGCAGCGTAATGCCGAAAGCCAGCACCACGGAAAGCAGGATGTTGAGGCCGTTCACCAGAAGGTCGGCGGTCATGGGCCGGACGGAATCCTGCAGGCCGATGAACCAGCCCTTGAAAGCGAAGAGCGACAGCGTTGCCGGCGCCGCCCAGATGCGGATGAAGAAGTACCGCGTGGCCAGCTCCCGTACCTCGGGGCTGCAATCCACCACCAGGAAGGCCAGCTGCACCACTACCCACTGCAACGCCAGCAGGGCCACGCCCGATACCAGTGCTATCCGCAGCGCCCGCCGAAGGATACCCCCCGTGTCGTCGCCTCGCCCATAGGCCTGGGCCGTAAGGCCACCAGTGCCAACGCGCAGGAAGCCGAAGTTCCAGTAGAGCAAATCGAACAGCATGGCGCCCACGGTGATGCCGCCGATGAGGGCGGCGGAGGAAGTGCCCGGCAGATGCCCGGCCACAGCCATGTCCACCATGCCCACCAGGGGGACGGTAATGTTGGCCAGGATGCTGGGAATGGCCAGGCGGAGTATTTCCCGATGGAGTTTCATCGGAATTTCTTATCCTCTTCCAGCATACCCAGATAGGAGTTGTAGCGCTCCGGGGAGATGATGCCGGCGTCTACGGCGTCCTTGACGGCGCAGCCGGGTTCGTGGGTATGGGTGCAGGGGGTGAAACGGCAGCCTGCCGATGCCTTGAGCATTTCCGGGAAGTATTTGGCAATCTCCTCCTTCTCCACATCCACCAGGCCGAAGCCGCGGATGCCGGGGGAGTCAATCACATAGCCGCCGGAGGTCAGGGGATACATCTCATAGAGGGAGGTGGTGTGCTTGCCCTGCAGATGGGCCGTGGAGATGGCTCCTATCTTGGGATCCAGGGAAGGGTCCAGGGCCTTGATGAGTGACGATTTTCCCACGCCGGACTCTCCGGAAAACAGGTTCACCTTCCCTTTGCAGGCCTCCCGGATGGCGTCGATGCCTTCTCCGGTATGAACGGAAGTCTCAATCACCGGATACCCGGCGCCTTCGTAGATGGCCTTGAAGTGCGCGATTTCATCGGCCGCCAATTCCCGGTACATATCCGTCTTGGACAGCACGATGGTGGCGGGGATGCCGTAGAGTTCGCAGGTGACCAGGATCCGGTCCAGGAAGGGGAGTTTTACCTCCGGGAAAAAGAGGGAGACCACCAGGTAGGCGCGGTCCACGTTGGCAGCGATGATGTGTGCCTGACGGGACAGGTTGGTGCTGCGGCGGATGACATAGTTGCGGCGGGGGAGAATCTCCGTGATGACGCAGGAGCCGTCCTCTTCCCGGGCATAGCAGACCCGGTCTCCAACGGCGATGGGATTGGTGATGGAACTCTCCTTGAGCCGGATCTTACCGCGCAGCACGGCCGGAAAAACCTCCCATTCCGGGAGGGCGCTCAGCAGGTAGTGGCTGCCTGCGTTTTTGACTACGGTGGCGGTGGGTTTATCCATTCGTCGCAAAATCTGCTCTGTTCGTGCTACAAAGATAGCGCATTGTTTTGTAAATCCTTTCCCAATGCGTAAATTTGTTTACTAACACTATTGCTATGACAACCAACATTCAACTGCAGTATCATACTGAATGGGGCGAGACCATCCAGCTCCGTCTGGGCAAGCGCCGTATCCCCATGGAATATTCCTACGGAGGCCTGTGGCAGATCATGCTCACCGGCCGGGATATCCACGACGGAGACGTTTTCACTTTCGAGATTGTCCGGGACGGCAAGGTGGTCAAGCGCGAATGGCGGGAACACCATTTCAAGGCTCCGTCGGCCCAGAAGAACATCATCGTTCGCTCCCGCTGGATGGACAGGCCGGCCAATTCGGCCTTCTATGCATCGGCCTTCAGCGACGTCATCTTCCGCCGCCCCGACGGCGCCTCCTTCCGGCATCAGCGCTACGAAGGACCGGATCTGGGCAATGTGTGCATCCGCATTCCCGCCGCCGAGGTCCGCAGCAACGAATGCGTAGGCCTGGTGGGCTCCAGCAAGGAAATGGGCAGCTGGAAAAAGGTGAAACTGCTCTCCGACGCCAGCTTCCCGTGGTGGTTCGTGACCATGGACGTCACGGAACCCATGGAGTACAAGTTCGTGATTGTGGACAGCAAGACCAAGGCCATCAAGATGTGGGAGGAAGGCCCCAACCATTTCTTCGCCGAGGTGCCTCCCAAGGATACCCAGCTCATCATCGCCGACCTGCAGCCGCAGTTCCCCACGCAGCCCTGGAGGGGCGCCGGCGTGGCCGTGCCCGTGTTCTCCCTGAAGACGGAAGAGAGTTTCGGCGTGGGTGAGTTCAACGATATCAAGCGCCTGGTAGACTGGGCGGTGAAGGCGGGGCAGAACGTGATTCAGCTGCTGCCCATCAACGACACCACCATGACCCGCAGCTGGCAGGATTCCTACCCGTACAATGCCGTGAGTTCCTTCGCCCTGCATCCGCAGTTCATCCACCTGCCTGCCGCCGGCGTGCGTCAGGATGCCTCCTACAAGGCCATGAAGGCCCAGCTGGAGTCTCTCCCCACCGTCGACTACGAAGCGGTGAACGGTACCAAGATGGAGATGCTGCATAAGCTCTACGAGGGCGCCAAGGGAAAGGCTGTCCTGGCCTCCCAGGAGTACCAGAACTTTGTGCAGGCCAATTCCTGGCTGGTTCCCTACGCCGTTTTCTGCGTGCTCCGGGACCTGAACGGAACGCCCGATTTCAGCCAGTGGAAGCAGCTGGGCACCTACCAGCCCAAAAAGGTGCAGGCTTTTGCCACGGAACACGATAAAGAGGTGGGTTTCTACTGCTTCGTACAGTTCCTGCTGGATGTCCAGCTCCGGGAGGCTGTTGAGTATGCCCATCTGCACGGTGTGGCCCTCAAGGGAGACCTTCCCATCGGCGTAAGCCGTACCAGCGCCGATGCCTGGCAGTTCCCGAACCTGTTCCATATGGACAGCCAGGCCGGAGCACCGCCGGATGCCTTCGCTGCAGACGGCCAGAACTGGGGCTTCCCCACCTACAACTGGGAAGAGATGGCCAAGGACGGTTATGCCTGGTGGAAGGCGCGCATGGGCAAGATGTCCCAGTACTTCGACGCCTTCCGCATCGACCATATCCTGGGTTTCTTCCGCATCTGGGAGATTCCCGTCCCGTACAAGAGTGGCCTCATGGGCCATTTCAGCCCCGCATTGCCGTATCCGGAAGATGAACTGCGCAATCAGGGATTCGACCCGCACGAGGGCATCGGCACCGATGTGCTCTTCGTGGAGGATCCGCGCCGTCCCGGCTGGTGGCATCCGCGCATTGCCGGCAACCTCACAGCCCACTACGCCGCCCTCTCCCCGGAACTGAAATATCGCTACGACCAACTTTCGGAGGAATTCTTCTGGCGCAGGCACGACGACTTCTGGCGCAACAGCGCCATGCAGAAGCTCCCGGCCTTGCTGCGCTCCACGGGCATGCTGTCCTGCGGCGAAGACCTGGGCATGATTCCCAACTGCGTGGCTTCCGTGATGGACGATCTCAACATCCTGTCCCTGGAAATCCAGCGCATGCCCAAGGACCCGAAGGACGCCTTCGGCCATCCGGAACGTTATCCTTACTGGTGCGTGTGCGCCACCGGTACGCACGACACCTCGCCGCTGCGCGCCTGGTGGGAGGAGGACCGCGCCCTCACCCAACGCTACTATAACGAGGTGCTGGGATGTGAAGGCGACGCCCCGTACTTCTGCGAGCCTTGGGTGGTGGACCTCATCGTGGCCCAGCACATGAAATCGCCGGCCATGCTCGCCATCCTGCCCCTGCAGGACTGGCTGGCCACCGACGGCGATGTGCGCTATAACGGCCATCCGGTGGACGAGCGCATCAATGTCCCGGCTATTCCCCGCTATTACTGGCGCTATCGCATGCACTGCACGCTGGAGAGCCTCATTGCCAACGACAAACTGAACAACCATCTGCGCATGCTGGTGGAGGCAGCGGCCCGCAACCGCTAAACCATGGAGAACGACTGGAAAGCGCGCCTGGGGGTGGTCTATTCCACCAACCCGGACTTCCAATATCAGACGCAGCAGGAGGAAGAGGCCGAAACCCTTCCTCCTGCCAAACAGCGTCTCATCGTGGGCATCGACCGGCGCAACCGCGGCGGCAAGCAGGTGACCCTGATCACCGGTTTCGTGGGAACGGCCGATGACCTGAAGGAACTGGGACGCGTGCTCAAGACCCGGCTGGGCGTGGGAGGTAGCGCGAAGGACGGAGAAATTACCATCCAGGGCGATTTCCGGGATAAAGTGGTATCTATTTTGCAGGGCTTGGGCTACAACGCCAAAAGAGGAAATTAATGCTGCTCCAAGCGCTTTTCAAATCCGGTCAGTTGCTGCTGGAAGATACACCCGTGAACGAGGTCGCAGAACCTGCGGCGGGTATGCCCGTCCTGTTCACTGTCCTGGTGCTGGCGTTCATGCTGGCGGCCATCCTGTTCCTTCCCCGGTTCCTGAGCATCGCTCCGCTGCTCTTCGACAGCCTGTTCAGGGCGCGCGGCAGTGTTTCCCTGGAGACCAGCGTACGCGCCAGCAACGACCGTCGGCTGATAGCCGCCGTCCTGCTCATTCCCGCCGCGCTGCTCACTTACCGTTACCGGATTTATGACGCTGCTTTCCTGCGGGATCTCAGTGAAGGCTGGCGGCTGCTGGCCGTCATGGGGGTCATCTTAGTCTTTGCCCTTTTGCGTTTGGCTTTATACAATATCCTGAAACCCCGACGCAACAATGACTTTTACCGCCTGGCGCGCCGTACATCCTACACTTATTTCATCCTCCTGGTCCTCCTGGCGCTGGTGAGTGTGGGTGTTTTAGCACTTTTCGGGTGCGACGACAACCTGGTGCGCAAGGTTTTACTTATAGAAATTATTCTTCTCTATCTTAGCTTTTTGGTGCGTCGTGCGCAAATTTTAGCATTATCTTGCAATCCTTTGCGAACTTTTTTGTACCTTTGCGCCCTCGAAGTAATCCCCACTTCGGCGTTGGTAGTTTCGGCAATCTTACTGTAGAGAAGAGAAGAAAGAAAAATGAGCATCCAGAAGATTTTGGTTTCCCAGAACGCACCGCGCGTTCTAACTCAATATGAGACGGTTACGGAGAAGTTTGGCGCCCAGTTCCAGTTTACTCCTTTTTTCAGAATAGAACCTCTGACTTCCCGTGAATTCCGCGCCCAGCGCATCAATTTCCTGGATTACACGGCAATCGTCTTTTCCTCCCGCCACGTCATTGACGCGTTTTTCGCGCTGGCCGAGGAACTGCGGGTGAAGATTCCCGAGACCATGAAGTACTTCTGCACCACGGAAGCTGTGGCTATGTATCTGCAGAAGCACATCGTGTACCGCAAGCGCAAGATCTTCTTCGGCAACGGTACCCCGGAAAGCGTGATCACCCTCATCGGCCCCAAGCACAAGGGAGAGAAATTCCTCATCACCATGACGGAAGGCTCCTCCGTGGACGCCCTGGCTTCCCTGTTCCGGGATCGTAAGCTGGAGTTTGCTACCGGCGTGTTTGTGAAGCCCGTGAGCAATGACCTCAAGGACCTGGATATCAAGTCCTTCGACATGATTGTCTTCTACAATCCGGCCGATGTCAAGTCCCTCCAGGAGAATTTCCCCGACTTCCAGCAGGGCGATGTGAAGATGGTCTCCTACGGCCGCTCCATCGTGCGCGCCATGGAGGAAGCCGGCCTGCGCATAGACGTGAAGGCTCCCTCTCCGGAAGCCCCTTCCGTGGCCCGCGCCATTGAACTTTATCTGGAAAGCCTCAAGTAATGGCCGATGAAACCCTTCCCAAGAGCGAACGTCTGTGCGGCGCCACTGCCGTGGCAGACCTCTTCGAGCACGGGAAAGGCGTAACCGAGGGCTGTTTCCGTTGCAAATACCTCGTACGGGCCGATGACGGTCCCTCCCGCCTGGTGGTCTCCGTCCCCAAGCGGCATTTCAAACGCGCCGTCAAACGCAATCTCCTCAAGCGCCGCATCCGGGAAAGCTACCGCAGGCAGAAAGACCTGCTGGGCGCCGGCGTGGACGTGCTGTTCATCTACACCCTCCGTGAGGTCCTCCCTTACGAGGCCATTTATGCCGATATGACCGCTGCCCTCACCGCCATCGCCAGTGCATCGGCTTCCACCCATGGCGCGGATATGTCTGACACAGAGTAAGTTACACGTTTACGGGTGCACGGGCAAGTGCACCCCAATTGCAGTAAGTTATTAATAATGAGTAAGTTCGGTGACACGGCCAAAAAAGTGTTAATCTTTCCTGCAGTGGTGTTGATCAAATTCTACCAGATTTGTATCAGCCCCTTCACGCCGCCTACCTGCCGATTCACCCCCACTTGCTCCCAGTATGCCCTGGAGGCCTTCCGCAAGCATGGGCCCTTCAAGGGACTCTACCTCACCGTAAGACGCCTCCTCCGCTGCCATCCTTGGGGCGGAAGTGGCTATGATCCTGTACCGTAATGCCTAAGAAAGAGAAAATACAGGAAATGTTCGACGGGATTGCCCCGTCTTACGACCGTCTGAATCACATGATGTCCCTGAATGTGGATAAGCTGTGGCGCAGGCACGCCCTTAAGGAGATAGTGGACGGAACGCCCCAGCAGATTCTGGATGTGGCGTGCGGAACGGGGGACAGCACCATTTCCATTGCCAAAGCGGCTGGTTCCGGTTCCAAGGTGACGGGTGTGGACATTTCCAAAGGCATGATGGCGCTGGTGATGGAAAAGGCCGCCCACGAGGGTGTACATGACCGCATTCATCTGCAGGTGGCCGACGGCGAGAACCTGCCGTTTGAGGATGGCTCCTTCCACCGGGTAACCTGTGCCTTTGGTATCCGTAACTTTGAACACAAGGAGAAGGGCCTAGCCGAGTTCCATCGGGTTCTCATGCCCGGCGGCAAGGCCGTCATCCTGGAACTCTCCGTACCGCAGAACAAGGCAGTCCGCTGGTTTTACGACCTTTATTTCATGCACATTCTCCCCTGGATCGGCGGTAAGGTGTCCGGAGACAAAGCGGCCTATCAGTATCTTCCCGCATCGGTGCACGCTTTCCCGTCCCCGGTGGTATTCGGCACCATGATGCAGGAAGCCGGTTTCCGCCACGTGCGTTTCAAAACCTTCACCCTGGGTCTCTGCCGTATGTACGTGGGGGAAAAGTAATGTACTCCTAAAACATTACGGATTTCTCCTAAAAAAATTAGGAGTTTAAAAAATTATGTTTTATCTTTGCCACAGAAACGCTGGAAAAGATGAAACAGAAACTTACGGCAAAAGAGGAAATGCTCATGAACATCTTCTGGGAACACGGAAGCATGTTCATCCGGGATTTGATTAATTATTTACCGGAGCCAAAGCCGCACTACAACACGGTGGCCACTCTGGTCAAGTTCCTGGAAGAGAAGGGTTTCCTGGAGCGGGAACCCATGGCCAACTCGTTCCGCTATAAAGTGAAGACCACCGAGCGGCAGTACCGGGGCAGCACGGTTTCCGACGTTGTGGCCCAGTACTACAACAATTCCTATACTTCCCTGGTATCCCAGTTCGTGGAGGAAGACAAGATAGACCTGGAGGAGCTCAAGGCCCTTATCGCCACCATCGAAAGCAAGAAAGCATGACCGCATTCCTATTATATATGTTGCGCAGCGGGCTGTACCTGGGCGTGTTCTATGCGTTTTACCTGTTGGTGATGCGCCGCACCACGTTCTTCCGGCTCAACCGCGTGGCCCTGCTGCTGGGATCGGTTCTGTGCGCCCTGCTTCCGCTGCTTCGGGTTCGTTCGGTGCCGCTGGTGGCAGCCGCCGGACCGCTATCCATCATCGGCACGGGGAATACAGCCCCGGCCGAAACCGCGACTTCCTTTTCCTGGAGCGCGCTGCTTCTG
>JAEEGF010398329.1_pt1 | contig 10383 bp, 5 predicted proteins | sample 9134171 | NCBI WGS metagenome assembly JAEEGF01 (sample SAMN16246542, study PRJNA631951) | gut metagenome | biome: gut microbiome; feature: rumen; material: AP-attached | host: Bos | place: Iran: Karaj | collected 2018-10 | reverse complement strand
AATGGAACCTTTCAACTGCAGCCTGTGCCCAAGTCAAGGTTTTATCACCAACCCAGATAGAATACTCAGAACCTTCATATACGCCACGTTCCAAGGTAGCCAGTCTGGTAGAATAGCCAGCACCAAAGATAATCAGTCCGTTGGCTTTCAAGAGCTTCAGCATATCACCGGTAATCGGGAAATAAGCTTCAGGAATATTGCCCGTACCTACGGGGAATCCGTTCTCAAGTTGAGCCCAAACATTATCAGCGTAGGGAGCTACCTGAGCACTCCAAACATTACTACTTTCAGCAACGCCTTCTACTGCTATGTGAAGCACGTCACCTACATTGGCATCAGCAAACTTATCTGCAGCTACATGAGGAGCAGCTGAGCCATCCCAGGAAGCAGGAAGTACAACTGGAGTATTGCTTGACCAGATCACATCGCCAGGAAGCTCCGGTAACGGCTCTGCAGATGCAGCCACATAGATGACGTTGTAGAACCAGTCATCGCCACCGTCAGCATTGGGACGGAAGTAGATGGTGTATTCACCGTCGGCGGTAATCTCACCGTTCTCACCGTAATTGTTACCCATGCCGTCGGGATACCAGGTCTGCTCTCCGTCTTCTACCTTCACAACCTTGAACTGGCTTGTGGTGGTCAAGTCCATCGTAAACATGTACTCTTCCGTTTCGGCAGCTTCATTCTTGGTCATCTTATAATCAGCATTCGGAGTCCACTCAGTCATATTACCTACAACATAGTAACCGTCCTCTTCAGAAGCTTCTATCTCCTTGAACACCTCGGTGTTAGTAAGCGTGAAGACAGGATTATCGTTTGCACCCGGGTCACCGGTAAGGTAAAGATAAATGTTGCCTTCGTACTTCAGCGACAGCTTCTCTGCGGTCTCGCTGTAAGTCAGCACGACGTCGTCAAACTCCTGGTCAGCGTTCTTGGCAAAGATGAATGCGTTCATTCCTGTTTGCTCGTCCTGTGCTACTAACTGGCCCATAGGAATGGTGACGTTCTTGTTTGCATCAACGCTTCCCTTGAGAGTTACAACGAATTGTCTTCCCTGCAGTGTGAACGGTGCCTGGAGGTAAGCCTCAGCGGCATCTGCAAGATATGCTACCCGGCAGGGCTCATTCTCAATATTCTGCGTTGCACCACCTGTCTGAGCGGCAGTAGTGGTGATACTCCATGTCTCACCCTCTACGCCCTCTGGCCATACAACGGGCTCTAAAACATCAGGCTCGCCGACAATCGTTGCAACGATATAGACGTACTTGGTATTGCTTCCTGTCATGTACATGGCATAGCCGCAAATCACGACGTCCTTGTCATTCAAAGAAGAAAGATCTTCCTTGGGCTTTACGAGAGAAGCCTGAACGCCCTCAGCACCTTCAACAGTGACGTTGTAGTAGTTGCCGCTGATAGTCAGGTGACCCTGTAAAGCAACAAACTGACGCGTAACGGTACCAGCTGTAACTGTTGCATTTAGAGCTGCTCCATCCAACACGACGGGATCAGGATCAGAGTAATCCACTTCGCCCAAATCTGTAATAACAGCATCACTGTTAAACTGTTTTGCACCTCCGTAAACAGATACGGCGCCCTTCATTCTAACCTTGTGCTTAAGCTGCAGAGCATTGCTGGTATTATAATAATAGATGTAGTCCGTACCATCATACAGTACAGCACCATTGGCAGCAGAAGCGACAACCGTTCCTTCTACGGTTACCGTTGTGCCAGCGTCTGCAGCCTGAGCTTCAGCAATCGTGCTGATAGGAGTGGCGGCTACATAGATAACGTTGCAGTACCAGTCATTATTACCATCACCATTGGGACGGAAGTAGATGGTGTATTCACCGTCGGCGGTAATAGCATAGTTATCACCTGGATCGGGATACCAAGTGTCAACTGTTGTACCATCGCTACTCTTGACAACCTTGAGCTCGTCATTTGCGGCCAGGTTCATCGTCAGCATGTACTCTTCTGTATCAGCTGCCGTGTTACGCGTCATCTTACGCTCGGGAGCCGGACCCCAGCTCTCAGTACCGCTAAACTTACCTACTACGTAGTAGTCGAACTCAGCAACCGGCATTTCTCCTGCAACCTTCTTGTAAAGAGCTATAGGCTGCTGGCCATTCTTATAATAACGGAAGCGCAACTGATTCTCAGCATAATTATACCTCATAGTAACAGATTGAGTAACCGCATCTGTAGAGGTATCAATACTAAGAACAGCATTTCCACTACCATCAAAACTAATACCATGATAATAACCTGCAGCAGCAGTCTCTGACGTCTTTAATCCATTGGCATGTGATGTCTGACCAACAAAAAGACCTGATGCAGACTTGACGGTATAGCCATCGGCTGTACTTGCAATCGTAAAGGTAGCAGCGTCAAGAGCTGTCGAAGATGCTATAGCACCATCGGAAATAGTTACTGCCACACCATTTTCCGCAACGTCAAGAGTTGAAAGCGATCCATCAAATGCAACGGCAGCATGAGTATTATCACCTTCATAAACAATAAGATACTCACCGTTAGAAAGATCACTTGCAGTAGTTACCTTCTTGTAATAATGACTCGTTGAAGCGTTCGGTCCCTGAAGCACAACGTCCTTCATGTAAGCCATCGGATTGGTGACGGCATCCTCAGCCATACTTACCACGATGCGTGGTGTCTGCTGTGTCAGCGTCTTGGCAGTTGCATCGTAGGTAAACACGATGTCAGTCACAGAGGTCTGATCAGCGTTTGAACCTAACAGATAGTACTGCCCCATGACTGCTTGTCCCTTGGGGAAAGTTACTGTGGTACCGCTTAACGTACCATTCAGGGTAACGGGAATGTTGGAAGCGGTAACCGAAAGGGTCACATCGTTTCCATCAATAGTTACGCTTGCCGTCTGACCGACAAGACTCTGCTCCGCATTGCCTAATAAACTATAGGCACCGGCAGTAATCTCCCAGTCTTCAGCAGCCGTAGCATTGTTCAATGCTCTAAATGAGGTCTGCAAGGCAAAAGCACCGACAGCCACCAGAGCAACCATTAGAAATGCTAGTTTTTTCTTCATAGACAAAATGTTTTAAGTTAATAATATAAATAGGTTAAAAATCTCGTTTCTATGTTTGTAGTTATTGAATACTTTGGAGTGTTCCTGTTAGTATCACCCTGCAAAGATACAAATATTAATTGAAACGACAAATGTTTTTGGAAAAAATTTTTCTTTTTACCTTATTTATATTACGCGCGCGAAAAAAATATCGTTTTTTCTTGCATTTCCGAAAAAAAATGATTACCTTTGCAAAAAGCTTACAGCAAGCGGCTGCAAGCACTCCGAAAGACAAAAAAGAAAGTCCTGAAAACAGATAAGGTTTTCACCGTACGTTTAAATACATTTCAGCGTCCGCTCAAATAGTTTTCAGCGGGCGCTGAATTGTTTTTCAGCGGCCGCTGAAATCTCGCCCTCCCTACTATCCGTACCACTTTTCCCTACTATCCGTACCACTTTTCCCTACTATCCGTACCACTTTTCCGGTACATCCCTAATGGCTTTCCCTGCCATTGCTCACTGCTTTCCTAATGGTCGAAAGTACTCTCGTTCTTTGACCAAGGTACCAAGCGGCAGAGCCGAGTGCGAAAAAACTCAAGAATCTCTTGGTTTTTTAATCACTTATTCGTACCTTTGCCAATTGAAACAGAGAAAAGCAATCATGAAACAAACCAGAAGAATAGGTGCAGCCCTGTTGCTGCTACTGATGATGACCCTGACGGCCAGTGCCCAGATGATGGAGCCCGTCAAGGTATCGTCAGAAATGAAGAAGCTCAATGACACCGAAGCTGAGCTGCTGTTCCACATGAAGATAGATGCCGGCTGGCACGTCTATTCGCCCAAGGTGACGGGCGGTCCCATACCTGCCTCGTTCCACGCCGAGAAGATGGAAGGTGCGAAGACCGTAGGCAGCCTGAAGTGGCGCGGCAAGGAAGTGTCGAAGTACGACGAGATGTTCGGTCAGGAGCTGCAGTTCTTCGAGAACAGCGTGACCTTCGTGCAGAAGGTGGCATTCACAGGCGGTCCCTACGACATCAGCTGCTACGTAGAATACGGCGCCTGCAACGACGAGATGTGCATGCCGCCAGGCGAGGTACCGCTGAAAGTGAAGGGGGAAGCAAAGCCACAAGCCCCCCCTTCGTCCCCCAAGGGGGACACTATTGTCCTGCAAGGTAATGAAGCACCTCCTTCACCCTCCGAGGAAGATACCATCGTCTTGCAAGGTAATGAAGCCCCCTCGGGGGCAGTAGGGGGGGCTGTGGCTGTAGATGGGGGCCTCTGGTCGCCTGTCATTGACGAGCTGCGGGCCAAGGGCAACAGCAGCGACACGCTGACTGACCACTCGCTGCTCTACATCCTGCTGATGGGATTCGTGGGCGGACTGCTGGCCGTATGCATGCCCTGCATCTGGCCCATCATCCCCATGACCGTCTCGTTCTTCCTGAAGAGAGGGGGACAAAGCTCAAAGCTCAAAGCTCAAAGTTCAAAGCATAAAGGCGTAAAGGATGCCATCATCTATGGTGTCTCCATCATCATCATCTACCTGGCACTGGGACTATTGGTGACGGCCATCTTCGGCAGCGACACGCTGAACGCGCTATCAACCAATGCCGTGTTCAACATCTTCCTGTTCCTGTTGCTGGTGGTGTTTGCCCTCTCGTTCTTCGGCTGGTTCGAACTGAAGCTGCCCGACTCGTGGGCAAACAAGGTAGATGCCAAGGCAGATGCCCTCAACACCCACCACTCAGCCCTCACCGGTTACCTCTCCATCTTCCTCATGGCCTTCACGCTGGTACTGGTGTCGTTCTCATGTACGGCACCCATCATCGGCCTACTGCTCGTAGAGACCACCACCAGCGGCAACTGGTTGGCACCGGCCGTTGGAATGTTCGGTTTCGCCTTGGCGCTGGCCCTGCCCTTCACGCTGTTTGCCCTGTTCCCCTCGTGGCTGAAGCAGGCGCCGAAGTCGGGCTCGTGGATGAACACGCTGAAGGTGGTGCTGGGATTCATCGAGCTGGCCTTCGCCCTGAAGTTCTTCTCGGTGGCCGACCTGGCTTACGGCTGGCATCTGCTGGACCGTGAGGTGTTCCTGTCACTGTGGATTGTCATCTTCGCGCTGTTAGGGGCGTACCTGTGCGGCTGGCTGCGGTTCCAGAGCGACGAGGAAGCTTCCGGCGGCGAAACCGCTGGACACACTAAGGCAAAGCCGGTGCTTTGCATCATGGGCGGTCTGGTATCGCTGGCCTTCGCCGTCTATATGGTGCCCGGCCTGTGGGGGGCTCCGTGCAAGGCCGTCAGCGCCTTTGCGCCACCCATGAACACGCAGGACTTCAACCTGAACACCAAGACAGTGGAGGCCCGTTTCACCGACTACGAGGCAGGCATGGCCGCCGCCCGTGCCGAGGGCAAGCCCGTGCTCATCGACTTCACGGGCTTCGGCTGCGTGAACTGCCGTAAGATGGAGGCCGCCGTCTGGACCGACCCGCGCGTAGCCGACAAGCTGAGAAACCAGTTTGTGCTTATCTCACTCTTCGTTGACGACAAGACGCCGCTGGCAGAGCCGTACGAGGTGACCGACGAGCAGGGCAACACCAGGACGCTGCGCACCGTAGGCGCGAAGTGGAGCTATCTGCAGAGCCATAAGTTCGGTGCCAACGCCCAGCCGTTCTACGTCATCGTAGATGCCGACGGTCATCCGCTCACGGGCAGCCGCGCATACAACGAAGACGTGGAGGCATACCTGAAGTGGCTTTCAGCCACAAGTGAGAAATGAGGATTGAAAAAAATGAGAAATAGGGAAATCCCCATTCACGAATAGGCAAAAGCCTTTGGAAGGAATGACGGAAAACGCTATCTTTGCAGCGTAACAATAAATAAACTAAGGATTATGAAAAGACTGATAGCAGCCATCTTCGTGATGGCATTCACACTGCCCATGTTCGCACAATACGGCCACCGCTACGGCGGCAGGCCTGTAACCACCACATCATCCACGTACCGAAGCCACCGCAACGCCTCCTACTACGGACTGCGGCTCGGTGCAGCCTTCTCAACGGTCAATTCCGACGACCCGCGCTTGGACGGAGGTAAAACCCAGACTGGCTTGAACCTCGGCCTTGTGGCTGGTTTCCAGCTGCATAACGCCTCGCCCGTCTATTTCGAGACGGGACTGTTCTACACGGAGAAAGGCGGTAAAGGCAACTACGATGGAAAGAAGTTCACCTACGGACTGAACTACCTGGAAGTGCCGCTCACCGTGAAATACGTGATTGAGGTGGACCGCCCGTTCAGCGTCCAGCCCTTCTTCGGAGGCTACCTGGCCTGCGGTATCAGCGGCAAAATCAAGGACTTCGGCGACCGCATGGCCTACAGCTCGTTCGACAACGACGGTTTCAAGCGTTTCGACGGTGGCCTGCGTTTAGGCTGCGGTGCCCAGTACGACATCATCTATGCCGAGCTGGCCTACGAGTTTGGACTGTCGAACATCTGCGACGACTACTTTGACACCTCGCACAACCGCTGTCTGTACCTGAACTGCGGAGTGAACTTCTGATAAGTAATAAACAATGAGTAATGAGTAATGAGTAATTATGATTACTACATAAAGGTAGGAGAACCATTATGCCGTTGCTTGTTCAAGGGCATGCACGGCAATCATAATTACTCATTACTAATTACTAACTACTAATTAAAGAAATAAAAGTGAACCGAGACAAGGCACAGAAGAAACTGAAGAAAAGCCAGTCGTACGCTGCCATGCAGCGCATTGCTGACTGGATGGACCGTTTCTACGTGGATGCCATTGTCGGCATGGCGCTGCCCTACGGCATCGGCGACCTCATCATGGCTGTCTTCTCGCTCGTCTATGTCTATTTCTCGTTCTTCATCCTGCACTCCGTCCCGCTCTCGCTCGCCATTATCAACAACTCGCTGCGCGACATCGCCATCGGACTCATCCCCTTCTTCATCGGCGATATTCTTGACTTCTTCCACAGGTCGAACCGTCAGAACATGCGACTGATTGAAGGATTCGTCAATGGCGACCGTGCCACCATACACGAGGTGAACGCCAAGGCTGTGCAGAGCATCGTCATGATTATTGTGCTTATTATCATCATCGTGCTGCAGCTGCGCATGTACTACCTCATCGTCAGCAGCGTGTTCGGCTTCTTCAGCAGCCTGGGTGATATGCTTTACCAGTTGTTTGTGGTTAGTGGTTAGTGGTTAGAGACTTATGACAAGGAACGAAAAGAAATACGCCGCCCGTTACCTGGAAGCTTGGAACCGCTTCGGTAACAACCTGCCCAACGAGGAGTATGACAAGCTGAGTCAGCTACGCCAGAAGTTGGGTATCGGGTTGGAGCGTGCCCAAGAAATCAACCGCGAGATTGTGGCAGAAGCCAAGGGAGGCTCCACCGTACCGATAAGGAAGACGGGCCTCCCCAACCCCTCCGAAAGGAAGGGCTCGCTGACGGACTCCATCAAGTCACCTCTTCCGGGAGGAACTAGTGGGGCTTACACCCAGATTCTGGACGAGGTGGCACAGTACGAGGCAACCATCGACGAGATACTGAACGAGGTGAGCGATGTGTCGAAGAAGATGGAGACCATCAAGAAGCAGCTCATCAGCATCAGCGGAAGCCTCGTCAAGGAAAGCATCCGTCTGATGCGTCGGCGTCGTGGTCACGGCAAATCGAAGACCGGACTCATCGTTACCGCCTCGGGAGCTGCCGTCGGACTGGCGGCCTACGTCTTCCAGTCGTACAAGCAGCGCATCATCGAGAAGAAGCGCTCAGAGCAGTTGGACGAGCTGTTGAAGAAGAAGCGCGAGATAGCCGATGTGCGGTTGGAGAACATCCAGCTGCTGCGCGACGGATTCAAGGAGACCATCGTGCCCCGCATGGCCAAGCTCTACGACAAGGAGTTTCATGAGGAAGTAGCCATCGACGATCCCATCCGTCAGCAGAAGATTGACTCGTTCCGCCGTGACTTCGTGCTGGCCGTCAAGATACGCTATCTGGAGGCCATCCTCGACTATGTAGTGGCCGAGATGCAGGCCTGGCAGAAGACCAAGCAGGAATCGGGAATGCCACGACCCGACATCAACCGGATTATCGATGAGGAACTGATGACATGGCCCACGAAGCTGGAGATGACACGTGACGACGGCAGCGACTGGGACGACATGCTCAGCGAGTATATCAGCCAGCCCCGTAAGAGCTACCCCTACCCTATCTACTTGATGTTCAGCGACCCCTACATGCTGCGCACCTACGTGGGACTTGACATTCAGTCGGCCAGCAACGTCACCGATCCGCTGATACAGCTGGAATACAAGGAGGAGGAAAAGACCGTCCGACCTATGACAGCTGAAGTGGAAACGCCTCAAACCTCTCACGAATCACCAAACACCAGCCACCAAGCACCAATTAGCATTCCCGTGCAGCATATCCTGGAGCAGAACCCGTACTACAACGACTGCGTGCGACTGCTCAACGACAGCCATGTGCCTGCGCCCAAGGGCTTCAGCTGGCGCGACGGCCTCATCATGGGAACCTACGTCAGTGTGCTGCTCCTGCTGGCCGTACTCATCTGGCAGACTGACGGTCTGCTCTTCGCAGTGCTGGCCATCGTCTATTGCATCACGGTACCCTTCACCGTGCTGCCCGTGACAGAGAACCTGCCGTACGTCAAGGAGGAAATCAAATACGAAGAGATGCTCAAGAGCATCAAACGGCGTGAGGAGACTATTGCAAAGAAATACAACAGTATAGTAATCAACGAATAACTAAAGACTATGGAGGATCAGAAGAAAACCAACGAGACAGGCCAAGGGTCGCTGCCCTTACCCATCGACATCATCAAGCTTGACACCATTCCCGAACTGACGACTGCCACCGAAGGGCTGAACAACATCAACACGCTGGCAGACAGCATCTTGACAACGGTCAGTTCATGGAAGCAGATGGAGCGCGACATGCACGCCATGGACGTGCAGTTCAATGCCTATCTGGCCAAGCTCGACTCCGACCTGGAGCAGTACAAGATCAGCGCTCCCATTGTCAGCAAGCAGCTTGACCGCGTCAACGACCTCATGTCGCGCATCCTCGACAAGGTGGTTGATATGGACGTGAAGACAGAGCTGGATATGCAAAATAAGAACCGAATGATGGACTCACTCGATTCTTATATTGACAAGATGGCAGAGATGATGGTAAAACTGCTATAAAAGAAGAAGTTTTACTGCATATCGTAAACAACCTGCATCAGTTTCTTTCCTAAGGCATCGGCCTGTTCCATGGTGGAGGCCTCGCTATAGACACGGATAATGGGTTCCGTGTTCGACTTGCGCAGGTGTACCCAGCTGTCGGCAAAGTCAATCTTCACACCGTCGATGTCGTTCACCTGCTCATCCTTATACATTTCCTTTACCTTCACGAGAATGGCATCCACATCGGTATCAGGTGTGAGGTCGATGCGGTTCTTGGCAATGAAGTAGTTGGGATAAGTGGCACGTAACTCACTGGCCTTGCAGTCCTTATGTGCCAGGTTCGAGAGGAACAGGGCAATGCCCACCAGGGCATCACGGCCGTAGTGGCTCTCCGGATAGATGACACCACCGTTGCCTTCGCCACCAATGACGGCACCCACTTCCTTCATCTTCGTGGTAACGTTCACCTCACCCACTGCTGCAGCATAGTACTTTCCATTATACTTCTCCGTGACGTCGCGCAGCGCACGGGTGCTACTGAGGTTGCTGACAGTACAAGCCCCCCCTACTGCCCCCGAGGGGGCTCCTAAGACATAGTCGGCCACGCTGACCAGCGTGTATTCCTCACCAAACATCTTGCCATCCTCGCAGATAAAGGCCAAACGGTCAACGTCAGGATCCACCACGATACCCAAGTCGTAGCGGTGAGCCTTCATCTCGTCCATGATGCCGCTGAGGTTCTTCTCCAGCGGTTCAGGGTTATGGGCAAAGTCGCCTGTTGGCTCGCTATTGAGAATCTTATAGCCCACGCCCAGACGCTCCAGCAGCTTCGGCAGGATAATGCCGCCCACGGAGTTGATGGCATCCACACAGACCGTGAAGCGTGACTGCTTGATGGCAGGCACATCGACCAGTCTGAGGTCGAGCACGCTCTGGACGTGACGCTCGTCATAGCTGTTATCCTCCGTATAGTGTCCTAAGTTATCGACATCGGCATAGTCAAAGTCCTCACGCTCGGCAATGGACAGCACCTCGGCACCGTCGGCAGCCGTCAGGAACTCTCCCTCGCGGTTGAGCAGTTTCAGGGCGTTCCACTGGCGGGGGTTATGCGAAGCGGTGATGATGATAC
>JAEEGF011806626.1_pt1 | contig 10384 bp, 7 predicted proteins | sample 9134171 | NCBI WGS metagenome assembly JAEEGF01 (sample SAMN16246542, study PRJNA631951) | gut metagenome | biome: gut microbiome; feature: rumen; material: AP-attached | host: Bos | place: Iran: Karaj | collected 2018-10 | reverse complement strand
CTTCATCCTACGATATTTCCGATATCAAATATATTGAACCTATAGTGGCTTATCTGGAAGGGTAGAGATCAAGGATATTAGCTAAGCGTTTTCCGAACAGTTGCCTGTTGCATACAAAACAACAGAGACGGTAAACGTACCGTTTTCGTGGTTAAACGTGCAGGCTCCATTGTATTTTTTTACGGTTCTCTTTACAGAACTGATTCCGATACCGTCGCCGGTATGCTTTGTTGAATGGAATACTCCCGTATCCGATACGGAAGGCTCCGTGGCATAATTATTTTTTACAATAAGGGTGAGGGATGGCGTTCCGCTTGCCGTTGTTTTATATGTTGCGTTTAGATTGATGAATCTGTTGCCTTCCGCTTCTTTGCACGCATCTGTGGCGTTTTCAAGTATATTTCCAAACATTACCGAAAGATCTTCTTTTGAAACAAAAATATCATTCGGAATATTTGCCTTTATGGAAAAGGAAATATTATTGTTATAAGCTGTTTCCGAATAAAGGGCCAGAATAACATTTACCGTTTCGTTTTCACAGCACACAAGAGGCTGGTTTAAGAGGTTTTTCTCGGTATATGTATTTATCAGTTCATCAAGTGCATCAAAATCTTTATTGTCTCTGATCTGTTTAAGCAGCGCCGTATGGTGACGGAGATCATGTCTTGTTCGTCTCATGTTTTCAAGACGCTCGTTAAGACTGTTGTACTGCATTCTCTGGATTGAGAGAATGTGATTTTCAGCCTGAAGAGTCGCGTTTTTCTCATAAAGCTGTACAGTTTTGATGATGATCCTGTAAATCAGAACCGAACCTGCATCAATAAGACAAAGATACAGCGCGTTGACGGGATTCATACGGTTTTCTGTGATGGAATGGCCTCCCGAATATGAGACAAACATCCAGATAAGATAAAAGACTGCAGGGATCAGCCAGAGATAATGCCACATGTATCCGCTTACGTCTGCGTTTTCAGAGTTCTCCTCTGTGTCGGAAGCGGGAGAAGACATATCCTTGAAAATAAAGAAATAAACCACAGGCACAATAATAATCAGCATAATTACAGTGAATATCTGGTTGGTATAATGATATTTGAGCAGAGCAAGCTCGGGGAAAAAGATACCCTCAAGGCACTTGGCACATACAACAACCAGTGTGCCCAGATTGGTCAGTACAAGGACGGAAAAAATCAGCTTTCCGATATGATCTTTTACTACGGAGAAAAAGAAAGCGACATGTATTACAGATAAAATAATATCAAAGAAAGCCTGTTTTCCGGAAAAAAGTGATATGGGGACAAGGATCATCTGTAATATTACGGCAGCTGCCAAAACGGAAATGGTAACCTTTTTGCCAAAGCGTCAGTGATCCTTAAAAGAATAAAGTGCAAGCACCATGTACGGAAACGAATTCAGGAAAGCATGAAGTACCGCTTCCCACACTGTAAAATTTCGGACAGGTTCTGCCATGATCGTTTATCCCCTCGTTGAACGAAAATATAGATATTTTCTCTCAATGTCAGATATTTTATCATATAAATGTGTGCCGGTTAAGTTTATCACCAAAATCATTTCGTGCATTATTTTGGATGATTCGTGCACTTATTGAATATAAAAATATAAACCGTGTTAAAAAAATCATGAAAGGAGGCTTTTTATGCTTATTGCAATTTGTGATGACACAAAAGCCGATGCCGAAAAAATAAAATTTTCACTTATGGATATAACCGATGATCTGGAGATGCGTTATTTCAGTACCGGAACCGAACTTATAGACAGTATTAAAAAGGGGAATGTTTATTCAATAGTATTTCAGGATATTTATCTTGAAAAAGAAAACGGCGTTGACATTGCGAGGGAGGTAAAGGAATTATCTCCTGAAACACAGATCATATTCTGTACTACCAGCACTGATCATGCTATTGAAGCATTCAAGGTACAGGCAGTCGATTATCTCGTAAAACCATGTGAGGAAGCAGATATAGTAAAAGCATTTGCAAGGGTGAGCCTTCGTCTGACTTCCCAATATTCTGTTCCGATAGTGATTAATGCCAATAAAGAAATTCACGTTTTCCATTCCGAGAAAGTGGTCAAGGTAGAAAGTGACAAGCATTACACCGTTATATATACCCAGAACGGCAACAAAGAGCGCGTTCATATCAATTTTTCGGATGTGGCAAAACAGTTTGGGAACGGATTTGTTGAATTGAGAAGGGGGCTTCTGGTCAATATCAGATACATTGAAAAAATTAACGGAGCAAATGTATTGATGACAGACGGCAGCACATATACACTGCCCAAAGCAAAGAAAGATCTTGTTACCGCAAAATATATTGAATTTATCACCGAATAGTGACTTAAAGGGATAAAAAGAGGGAGGATTATTTCGATGACAAAGGTACTGACATTTTTAAGGAAAAAACCGCTGATAACATTGATCATTGCACAGTTAGTCGGTGTGGGCGGAATAAAACTGATGGACCCTGATGATATTTTTGCCGCAGGGGTATTCAGGTATATTCTTGCATTCGCCATGTGCATGTTCCTGTATCTGATCTCCGGAGAGAAAACATTTAAGAGCAGCGAAAAGACAACGGGATATATTCTGAAGTATTCACTCGGAGTTATCGTTTTTGCCGGTATTCTGGCAGTGCTTGCAACCGTTGTTATGGTGTATCAGAAGGCGCCTCTGGTTGATGGCTGGTATATACAGATCATATCTCTGGCATTTGTGTGTCTGGGTGTCGGACTTTTTGAAGAACTTGCATTCAGAGCGATCATATGTGATGGATTTATATATGCATTCCGTGATAAGAAATGGGTTTTTGCAGTTTCTGCAATTTTGGGAAGCTTGTTCTTCGGTTATGTTCATGTTATGGGGGCAGATATTTCGGATTCTTTGCTCCTTACTTCGGCTATTACCAAAACTCTTAGCGCAGGTCTCTGGGGTGTGTGCCTTGTCATTCTTTACTGGAAGACCCGTAATGTATGGGGATGTGCTATCGCCCATGCCATATATGACTTCCTTCCCCTTCTTTGCAACACAATATTTGTGATGGAGAATGACAATATCGGAACCGGATATGTTCAGACTGGGTTTGCAGGGAAGACGGCAATCGTCTTTTATTCTTTGGAGTCTGTGGTTTTAGTTATTATCCTGATCGTACTTTGGAAAAAAGTTGTGAAAACAATTAACTTCGAAGAGATGAGGAGTAACTGGTAGTATGCGAAGAACTGAAAAAGTCGGATGTTTACTGCTTGCGGGATGTCTTATTCTGACGGGATGCGGAAGTAATGCTGTCCCTGCCGAAATGGCAGGTAACGGGGGTGCGGCAGTAACCGAAAGTGAAAACGGTATAGATTCACTTACTCCTGCCAATGATTATTACGGATATATAAATGCTGCCGATATCATGGCCATGGAGTTAAAAGATAATCAGCAAAAGATCAGCACCCTTGGCCTTATCTCTGAAGAAACAAGTGATCAGGTTGAGGGGATCATCAAAGACATTGTAAATAGCGACGAAGAATACGAACTGGGAAGCAATGAGCAGATGATCCGTGATCTGTATAACATTACATATCAGTTTGTAGATGATAAGTCTCTTTTCGAAGAATCCGCTATGCACTTTGTTGAAGGAATTCTTGATAAGATTGAATCTGCTGAAAATAAAAACGATCTTATAAAAATGTGGCATGATCTTGCCAAAGATTACGGCCTTCAGACATTCGTAAGCGGCAGTGTCGTAAGTAACATTTATGATACGAGTGAGAAGGTCCTGTTCATCTCGATCGAACCCCTTGCTGATTTTTCGGAAATTAAAGAATCAGATCTTAAAGCTGTCTCGTACAGGGACGGTTTTGACACATATTTAAAACTTGCCGGGGCATCTGTAGATGATGCCAAGGACAGGGCAAACAATATCATCTACTTATATTATGATCTTGCAGGTGTTGCAGACCCTGCCATATTAAGCGGTGATAAAGATTATTATGAGACGTTTGAAATTTATACAAGAGAAGAGTGTGAGGAGCATCTATCAAACATCACATATGAGGATCTTATCTATTCTATAGGATATGAAGGAAAGATTCCCGATAAAATTGTTATACCTGACCCGAGTCTTTTATGGGAAATAGATTCTCTTGTAACTGATGATCATATCAGAGAGTGGAAAGATATTGCACTGGTATCTTTTCTTGGCAATCAGTCTTCACTGCTTCCCAGTGAATATACTCAGACAGGCATAGAAGAATTTACCCCTGATGATCTGGCTGTTTCTGTAGTTACCAAATATATGGATAAAATGATCAGTGACATTTATGCCGATAAATATTTTTCCGAAGAAGACAAAGAGCTGATCACAAAGATGTGTAACGATATGGTTGATGAGTACAGAGTGCTCATAGAAGGTGCAGACTGGCTTACCGATGAAGGCAAGGCTTTTCTTACAGATAAACTTGATAATATGACATTCTTTATCGGACGGGGAGAAAAGCGTGAAGTTAATCCTGAAGAAGGAAAACTGATCAAAGACACATTGCTTCAGACACTCTATAGCTTCTCTGCGTACGCTCAGCAGAAGAATTTCAATGCTTTTTGGGAAGAATATGAATACGACGGTTTTGATGCTATGAGCCCCATCACCGTTAATGCATGTTATGTCAGCCAGACCAACTCCATAGTGATCACTGCGGCGATCATTAATGAGAGGGTGTTTGATCCCGATGCGGATTATGCGTGGAATCTCGGAGCTATCGGCTCGATCTTAGGTCATGAGATCTCTCATGCGTTTGATAGCGACGGAGTATTGTTTGATTCAAAAGGAAATTATGTTCCCGATGCTATGCCTGAATCTGATATCGAGGCTTTTGAGGAAAAACAGGAGATTGCAATAGAGTATTACAATTCATTTACTGTTCTCGGTTCGCATGTAGACGGCAAACTGACTCTCGGAGAAAATTTTGCTGATATCAGCGGCCTTCAGTGTGCCCTTGCGATTGCAGGAGACCTTGATTCCCAAAAGACAGTATTTGAAAGCTATGCTCATGTTTGGAGTTCCCTTGTCTCGGATACCTACGCCAAGGGCCTTTTGGAGACGGATCCCCATTCACCCGACAGTGTCAGGATAAATGCGGTTGTTGCCTGCTTTGATGAGTATTATGAAATATACGATGTCAAAGAGGGAGACCCGATGTATATCGAACCTGACAGGCGTGTGAGGAGGTGGTAAGTCATGCTGTTTACATATCTGAAGAGAAATATATTTGCAAAACCCGGAAGGCTTATCGTCATTTTGGTTTGCATGATAGTGGCATGTTTTTCAGGCTTCCTTGCCCTTGATCTTGGCAGCGATATAGGGGATGTCTTTAAGGATTTCGGTAAGGCTTATGTTGGAGATGGCGATTATCTTGTTGTCTATTTCGGACCGGGTGGTGTTACCGATGAACTTTTTGAAGGGACGGTTCCTGTAGAATTTACCGGCAGAGCATCTGTTAAAAAAAGAGAGATCACAAGAAGTGAGGAGCTGTATAATTACGCGATCACCGAGACGATAAGTCTTTATACTTTCGGCGATCCCGAAATGGCAAGAAAACTTGAATTACTTCAGATGGAAATCGAACCCGGTGAAGGGGAAGTTGCCATAAGCCAAAAATACAGCGAAAAATACGGATATGAAATAGGCGATGAACTTACGGTTTATGATTATGAAGATAATCCCGTCTCACTTACTGTTGTAAATATATACGATAACGAATCATATCTTGATGAGATGTCGGGATATTTAAATGCCGACGAATGCATGCGAATCCTCGGTAAAGATTCATATACAGCCGGTATTCTTGGCGTTGATGATAAGGATAGGGAGACGTTCGAAAAGTTCATGTCGGAAAACCATCCGAACGTCGTTGTTACATCTGCATATATGCCTGAGTATTATCAGGAATTGTTCAAGAATATAACATACATTATGTACCTTGTATTTGTTCTTGTGTTCGTCCTTGTAATATTTGTTACGATCAGCTTTGTTGAGAAGATCGTCGTTGAGCGTATGTCCGTGATTGGCACACTTCGAAGCATCGGTATGTCAATGCGAAAGACAACGTTTATTCTTATTGCCGAAAATATCATCTACGGAATTGCAGGCAGTATGATCGCATTTTTGATCTATCTTGTTTCAAGAGGATTTATACTGACCTGGTTTGGCAACTGGTCAGGAGGTAATTCTGATATCGGTCCCGTTAATTTCTTTAAGTGCGGTCTTGTAATACTTGGTGCTATTATGATCCAGATCATAGTTCCTCTTAAAGAGATCCTTAAAGCTGTTAAGACTTCCATAAGAGATATTATTTTCGACAGCAGAGACGGTGAATATAAGGTTTCGTATGTTAAGACAATTCTGGGATTTTTGTTTATCATCGGAGGATTCATTCTTGGATTTACCATAAAAAATCTTCCGGTATCCGTTGTATCCATACTTCTTATGATCCTGGGCGGTGGTTTATCGATACAGTTTATCGTTAGGAAGATAACTCTCGCACTTTCAAAATTATTTGGAAAACTCAAAATGCCTGTTGCCGAGCTTGCTTCATTTGAAACGGGGAGCAAGAAACCCAATTCAAGTAATGCCGTTCTGGCGGTTGCAGCTATAACTGCATCGGCTGCAATCTTTGTTATAGGAAGTTCTATTGTTGAGACTGTAAAGAGGCCTTCGTATGATGCTGATATAGTTGTTCAGGACGGAAAATTAAGAACAGCAAAGTATGAATACCTCGAAGAAATAGAGGGCGTAAATGAGGTCGATTTTATTTACGAAGTGTTTGATGCAGTGACTATAAACGGCAATAGCAATGATGTCAGTGTAATGGCTTTGCCGAAGACAGATAAGTATCTTGAGTTTGGTCATCTTCCAAGTGAAATAGGAGAGGACGAAGTGATCATCGATGTCCAGAAGGCTGCCTTACTTGGCATTAAGCCCGGGGATACACTGGAGATCGTTTTCCGTGACAACGGTATCTTCCCCAGGACAAAGACTCTTACGGTTGCCGCAGTTACAGAGTATAACAGATTCCTCGGGGCAGGAATGCTTATCTTAAATGAGAAACTGTACAACGAACTTTATACTGATGAAGTATCCAAAATCGTAATTTCTGCGGATGACCCCGCTAAAGTAAAAGTCGATATCGAGAATACTTTGATAGGCGGCGAAGAAGTTAAGACAAGAGCGGAATATCTTGCTGATCTGAATAAAGACGGAGGCGAAGTCACACTGATCATAATCGGAGTAATGGCGGCTGCGATCAGTCTTACGTTAATAGGCATATCCGGAAACCAGGTGATAGGATTTGCGAGCCGAAAGAAAGAGTATGCAATGCTCCACTCATGTGCATGCCCCAAGAAAGATATAATCAGGATGATCCTTATTGAGAACGCACTCCTCTTTGGTATATCCGTGATAGTGTCAGCATGTCTGTGCGTACCTGTAACAATGCTTGTGGAGCGTATATTTGTTTTGTCAGATACGGGAATTTTCATTGTGCCGAGATATGTGATCATGGCTATCAGTCTTTTGTGCCTCTGGGGCGTTACAATGATCACTTCGATGTCACCTATAAACAGTGTCAAGAAAATGAACACTGCCATGGAAATGAAGTACGAGTAAGGGGGAATATATAATGGAAACAGTATTAAAGGTTGATAATATAAGCAAAACATTCGGAAGCGGCGAAGCCCTTAACAGAGTTTTGGATCATGTATCCCTGGAAATCGGCAGAGGCGAATTCGCCTCACTTATGGGTGCATCGGGAAGCGGTAAGTCAACTCTTCTTTACCTATGCGGCGGTCTTGATACAAATTATGAGGGTGATATATATGTTTGCGGTCAGAAAATGACCGGAATGAAAGAAACGGAGATGTCTGCTCTGAGACTTTCTAAGATAGGTTTTATTTTCCAGTTTTATAACCTTATCCAGAATATGACGGTTGAGGAGAATATTCTTCTTCCCATAAAAATGGCACATAAGGATGTTCCAAACTATAATGAGAAACTTGAGGAGATTCTGGAGATTACGGGACTCACCGAAAAGAGAAAGCAGATCCCTTCACAGTTATCCGGCGGACAGCAGCAGAGAGTGTCAATTGCAAGAGCGGTGCTCTCAGAGCCTGAGATACTTCTTGCAGATGAGCCTACGGGAAACCTTGACAGTAAGTCCACTGTTGAAATAATGGATCTCTTCAAGCGGATCAATGACGAGAAGGGTATCACGATCCTGCAGGTAACCCATTCCATGGATACAGCCGAATATGGCAGCAGGATCATAAGACTGGACAGCGGAAAACTTGTAGGATGAGATAATATGACAAATGTATTGGGTGTAATGAATATAATATTCGATTTAGCTTTCGTGGTATTCTACATATTTGTGTTTTATATTTCATTGAGAATGTGTTTTTTGAGGGACGGTCAAAGCAAAATCAGGTTTTTCTTTATTGCTCTGGTGACCAATCCTATTACGATATTTCTGTTGTCGGTTGCCATAGCTGTTATCTTTGGAATTATTCGTGGGCTTTATTTTGACGGAGAGGCCTGGAACGCATTAACACTATCCATGATCGGCGGTCTGATATTTATTGCACTGACAATTCTGCTTTCATGGCTGGTCGGAAGGTGGGTGCAAGCTCACAATATATCGCTGGTGATTTTTTTATACCTTATGTTTGCTGTAGTCTACGCGTTGTCGGGACAAAGCGTTATGGAAAATGATGCTGAACATGTGATACCCCCCGCTGTTCAAAGCATTCTTCTGAATATTGTGTATATTGGGACAGTATTTATACTGTACAGATTTGTAGTCCGGAATCTTTCGGAACTTACTGACAGAAAAAGGCAGATCAATTCGAAAATGTTTTTGATCCCGCCGTCGTTTTTTCTCCCTGTGTACTATGTCTTTAATTATCTGACATATGAATATGGTGATGTTCTTTCAAATGTTGTGGTGAATGTGTATTCGATGATAGTGCTTGCACTGTTTGTATGGGCGTTTTCAGTTGTCATCATGAACATCAATGCATCGAATGCTGCGATTGAAGCACAGTATGAAGCAGAACACGATAAGCTTACCGGCCTGTACAATAAGGGCAAATACATGATGCTTAAGGAGAACCGTTTCGATAACCCGGGATCCATCGCACTGTTCAATTATGATGTAAATAATTTGAAGTATATCAACGATAATTTCGGACATGAGTATGGTGATGAGCTGATCATCAAGGCTGCAAATAGTATACATGCGGTGACGACTGATAACGTGTTCGGTTTTAGAATGGGTGGCGATGAATATGCAATGGTAGCTGTGAATGTCACAGAGAAAGAAGCTGAAAGAATATATAATACCTGGAAACAGGCACTCGAGGAATTAAATACACAGGGCGAAGTCTTTTGCGTAATGGCCTGCGGGTTTAAGTACAGTGAGGGTGAGTTTGATCCTGACGAACTGTTTCAGCAGGCAGATGATCTGATGTACCTCGACAAAAAAGCCCGCAAAGATAAAGGTGAGACCTCACATCTGCGAAACAATAAAGAAAGTAAAGATAATACTTGAAAAGAATTGTTAATTACATTAGCCTTTTCTTAGGACGTCCGAATCTTACCTAAGAGGAGGCTTTTTTTGAACAAAGAACAACTTCACAAATACATTGAAAACAGTACAGGCAATGAGTCCAACATCTGCCAGATATATGCGGTCAAAGATGGTGACATATCCTATGATGATTGCTGGCATGGATTCAAGACTACAGACGCGATGAATGTCAATTCCGTAACCAAAGGTGTCATGGGGCTGCTTGCCGGGATTGCTCTGGATAAGGGTTTTATCAGGAATGTAGATCAGAAGGTCATGGATTTTTTCCCTGATTACACCGTAAAACGTGGGGAGAAAACCATATACGATGTCACGATCAGACATCTTCTTACCATGACGGCTCCATATAAAGGAAAGTCAGAACCCTGGAAGAAGGTGTGTACCTCGCAGAGTTTTACTTATGCGATCCTGGATTATCTTGGGGGACGTAATGGAATAACGGGTGAGTTTAGGTACGCTACCCTTGGCATTCAGATATTGGCAGGAATAATCGAGAAAGCTGCCGGCGAAAAGTGCATAGATTTTGCCAACGAGAATCTGTTTAAACCACTGGGGCTCCCGGAACGGGTGCCCCACGGAGACAGTTCCAAAGAAGATCAGTTTGATTTCTTTATGAACAAGAACCCGAGAAAATATGAATGGTATTCTGACCCACAGGGCAGCGTTACCGCAGGCTGGGGATTATGCATGTCTGCAAAAGATATGGCCGTTATAGGGACACTTATTTTGGATGAAGTACTTCATG
>JAEEGF010449399.1_pt1 | contig 10384 bp, 7 predicted proteins | sample 9134171 | NCBI WGS metagenome assembly JAEEGF01 (sample SAMN16246542, study PRJNA631951) | gut metagenome | biome: gut microbiome; feature: rumen; material: AP-attached | host: Bos | place: Iran: Karaj | collected 2018-10 | reverse complement strand
TGTCGCCAGCCATGAACTTCTTGATACGGCCGAGGAGCTCAGTGCCTTCCTCCATGATGGTAAGGTCGGCAGTGAAGTCGGTGTCGAACACATAGTCGAAGCCGAGGCGACGCAGGGCAGCGGCCATCTGGCCGGTGACGATGGTGCCGGCGGGCATGCCGAACTCTTCACCGAGGGCGACACGCGTAGCAGGAGCTGTGTTGACGATGACGGTCTTCTTAGGATTGTTGATGGCAGCCATGACGTTACGGGTGTCATCCACTTCGGTGAGGGCGCCGACAGGGCAAACCTGGACGCACTGACCGCACATGACGCAAGGCGAGTCGACGAGGTCTTGCTCGAAGGCAGGAGCCACGACGGCGCTGAAGCCACGGTTGATGGCGCTCAGGGCACCAACAGTCTGGACGTTGTTGCACATGTTCTCGCAGCGGCGGCACATGACGCACTTGTCCATGTCGCGCACGATGCTGGGCGACATGTCTTGGCGATAATGGCTCTGCTCACCCTTGAACGGGATATCGCGGATGCCGAGGTACTGGGCCAGGCTCTGGAGCTCGCAATTGCCGCTCTTGGCGCAGGTCAAGCAGTCTGTCGGGTGGTCGCTGAGGATCAGCTCGACGACGGTACGACGGGCGTTGATGACGCGGGCGCTGTGGGTCAGCACTTCCATGCCTTCCACACAGTCGGTGGCGCAAGCCGGGGCCAGGTTACGACGCGGACGTCCGTTGAAGTCTTTCACCACTTCGACGACGCAGACGCGGCAGCCACCGGGTTTGTTTTCAAATTTCATTCCTGCTAGTTCAAAATAGCAAAGGGTAGGAATATGGATACCGGCCATGCGGGCGGCTTTCAAGATGGTAGTGCCTTCCGGGACCTGAATCTGTTTGTTATCAATTGTTACGTTAATCATACTTTTTCTCCTCCTCTATTTTATTTGACAGAAATAGCACCAAATTTACAACCAGCGATACAGGCACCGCACTTGATGCACTTGGTGGAATCGATCACCATCGACGGCAGCTTGTGTCCGGGGGCGATGTAATCGGTCTTCGAGATGGCGTCGCCAGGGCAGTTCTTGGCGCACTTGCCGCAGCCAATGCACTTCTCCTTGTCGATCTCATAGCTCATGAGCTTCTTGCAGACGCCAGCGCGGCACTTCTTATCGACGACGTGCTCAACGTATTCGTCCCAGAAGTTGTCGAGGGTGGAGAGGACCGGGTTCGGTGAGGTCTGACCCAGACCGCAGAGGGCGGTATCCTTAATCACAGCAGCGAGGTTGCGGAGCTCCTGGAGGTCGTCCATGGTGCCTTCGCCTCTTGTGATCTTGGTGAGGATCTCAAGCATACGCTTGTTACCGATACGGCAGGGTGAGCACTTACCGCAGCTCTCTTCGCAGGTGAACTCGAGGTAGAACTTGGCGATGGCCACCATGCAGGAGGTGTCGTCCATGACCACCATACCGCCAGAGCCCATCATGGAGCCGGCAGCGGCGAGGCTTTCATAGTCGATAGCGGTGTCGAGGTGCTTCTCAGTCAAGCAGCCGCCTGAAGGACCACCGGTTTGGACGGCCTTGAACTTACGGCCACCCTTGATGCCACCACCGATTTCGTAGATGATGTCGCGGAGGGTAGTACCCATCGGGACCTCGATCAGACCGACGTTGTTGATCTGGCCGGCGAGAGCGAACACCTTGGTACCCTTTGACTTCTCGGAGCCGATGCTGGCGAACCAGTCAGCGCCTTTGGTGATGATGATCGGCACATTGGCGAAGGTCTCGACGTTGTTCACGTTGGACGGCTTGGCCATGTAACCGCTGACAGCCGGGAACGGGGGTTTCAGCGTAGGTTCACCGCGCTTGCCTTCCATGGAGTGGATCAGAGCGGTCTCTTCACCGCAGACGAAAGCGCCGGCACCATAGCGGAGCTCGATGTCGAAATCGAAGCCCGAGCCGAGGATGTCCTTGCCGAGGAGTCCGTATTCGCGGGCCTGGGCGATGGCGATTTGCAGGCGGTGGATAGCCAGCGGGTATTCAGCACGGATGTAAACCAGACCGTGGGTGGCGCCGATGGCATAGCCGCAGATGGCCATGGCCTCGACGATGCTGTGCGGGTCACCTTCCATGATGGAACGGTCCATGAACGCACCCGGGTCACCCTCGTCGGCGTTGCAGATGACGTACATCTCGTCGCACTTGTTCTTGGCGCAGAGGCCCCATTTCACGCCGGTGGGGAAGCCAGCACCGCCACGGCCGCGGAGGCCTGACTTGGTGACTTCGTCAACGACCTGTTGGGGAGTCATCTCGGTGAGGCACTTGCCAAGGGCTTCGTAACCACCACGAGAAATGCACTCGTCGATGTTTTCAGGGTTGATGAAACCGCAGTTGCGCAAAGCGATACGGAGCTGTTTGCGATAGAAGCCCATGTGCTTCGAATCGGAAACGTGTTCCTTGTTCTCCGGATCCATGTAGAGCAGATCGGTGACCTTACGGCCCTTGATGATGTGTTCATTGATGATCTTCTCGACGTCCTCAGGCTTTACCTGGGTGTAGAAAGTGTTGTCAGGCATGATCTTCACGATGGGTCCCTTCTCGCAGAAGCCGAAGCAACCTGTTCTGACCACCTGAACTTCATCCTGCAAGCCCTTCGCAGCGAGGATCTGCTGGAAGTTCTCGATGATTTGAGCACTTGCCGAAGCCTGGCAGCCAGTACCGCCGCAGACGAGCACGTGCATCTTGATTTTTGCCATATAATTTCCTCCAATTAAAGATTAACCAATTGTTTCGTAGTTCACGGGGATGACACCCTCGACCATCTCGTTGTTCATGACGTACTTGGTGAGGATCTCATCGGCCTTGGCGTTGTCAACATGACCGAAGACGACCGGATCCTTGCCCGGGCACTTCACCTCGATGGTCGGCTCAGCATGGCAGTATCCCATGCAACCCGTCTGGGTGAAAACGATGCCGAGCTTCAACTCGTCGGCCTTCTCCATCAAATGTTCCATCACTTGCTTTGCACCAGCAGCAATACCGCAGGTGGCCATGGCGACCTTGATCTGAACCAGCGAGTCGGGATCGTTGCTCTTCTCACGGATGTCAAGATTGTTCTGAAGCTTTTCTCTCATAGCTTTCAGTTCTGCTAAAGACTTAACTTTTGCCATTTTTAATTCTCCTTTTTTAAGGGTTATTACTTGAATTTGTTCTATTAGATTATTTTTCGAAATGAACCTATTTAAAAAACGCTGCAAAGATAATGAAATAAACCACCCGTTCCAAATAAAGAGCCATCTATTTGAAACGGGTGACAATTTCTTAGAATGCTGTAAACCAATGAAATATAATTTAAATTCGTTCTAAATACGTTAATTAGAATCATTCTAATTTAGAAAATCATAATTCATCGTTCAAAAGCATCTCAAGCACTTTGACGAAATTCTCTTCCTTGAGGGTGTATTTCTCGCTGTCAACGGCGAGGATGTCGCAAATATCGGCCAAAAACGCCGCCTTGTCCTCCTCCGTGGCGAGATACTCGTCCTTGTGCTTCTTGAAAAAACTGAGCCAAGCCGGACTGTCCAACTTCCTGAAATACTGGAACACCTCGTTGTAAGTGGCATAGTCGAACTCAGCCAAAATGCGCTTCAACTCCGACATCTTGATGTTGCCATCAATGCCTGCAGCGCAGAGCATCATAAAGATCTCGAATTTCTGTTTGGTAAGATTCTCTTCCATAAGCGTAGTATTTTGTGTTCGGGTGTCAAAAATAGAAAAATATCCATACTTTTGCAAATCAAATCGATTTTTTATGAAAAAAGTTCTCCTCTTAGGCATCTTATGCCTCATGGCCATCGCTGCGACGGCCCAACAGAAAAGCTACTGGGTGTTCTTCACCGACAAAAACGACACCCAGTTCGATCCCTACACCTACTTTGATGTCAAAGCCATCGAACGCTACCAGCAATGCGGCGCCGACCTCTATGACATCAGCAACTATCCCCTGAACGACAGTTACGTCAACACCGTGGGGGGCTACTCCACCGAGGTGTTCGGCGAGTCGCGCTGGCTCAACGCCATCGGCGTATCAGCCACCGAAGCCAACGCTCTGCTCATCGAACAACTGCCCTACGTGCTGAAGGTGCAGGAAATCGCCTCGGAAGGGACTGTCGCCGCCATGCCTTCGGTTCAAGACGGAGTCATGGATAACGAAGACCCGGTGCTGACCAATCAGCTCATCCGTTTCGGAGGCCAGCATTTCATCGACCATGGCATCGACGGCAAAGGCATCCGCATCTGTGTCATGGACGGAGGATTCCCGAAAGTCGATACCCATCCGGCCTTCAAGCACCTGCGCGACAATCACCAGATCCTCAAGACGTATAACTTCCCCAACAAGAAAGAGGACGTGTATGGCTGGAGCACCCACGGCACCATGGTGCTGAGCTGCATCGCCGGCATCAACGACAAGGGACAGAAGATGGGCCTGGCCACGGGATCGGAGTTCCTGCTGGCTCGTACCGAGATCGACCCCGAGCCTTTCAAAGAAGAAGTGTGGTGGGCTCAAGGTGCTGAATGGGCCGACAAGAACGGCGCCGACGTCATCAACAGCTCGCTGGGCTACGGCAAAGACCGTCACTGGACCAAGGACATGGACGGCACCTCCTATGTGGCCAAGGCCGCCCAGATGGCCGTCGAAAAAGGCATCCTCATCTGCAACTCGGCCGGCAACGAGGGCGACGACAGCCACTGGATGACCATCATCACCCCCTCCGATGCTGAGAACGTGCTCTGCGTGGGCGGCATCGACGCCAGCCTGGAACGTTACAACCACATCAGCTTCAGCTCGTATGGGCCTTCTGCCGACAAACGATTGAAACCCAATGTCGTCGCCTTTGGCGAGGCCCAAGTGGCCAACCCCGGCAATGCCAAATACACCTCAGCCTTCGGCACCTCTTTTGCCAGCCCGCTGACCGCCGGCTTCTGCGCCTGCGCCTGGCAGACCATGCGCGACAAGACCGCCTTGCAGATGAAAGCGGAGATCGAGAAATCATGCGACCTCTATCCCTATTTCGACTATGCATACGGCTACGGCGTTCCCCAAGCCGCCTACTTCACCAAAGAACTGAAAACCGCTGAACGCTCCTTCAACCTCGTCCAAGAAAAAGACGGCGTGAAGATCGCCTTCCCGAAAATCATCGAAAAACAATACGCGTTCATCAACGTGGAAGGCGCAGACGGGGTATTGTTAGGCTATTACAAAGTCACACCCGACAGCACAGGCATCAAGTTGCTCAACAAAGACTTCGGCGAAGGCAAGAAACTCAATGTCAGCTACAACGGCTTCTACGACTCCACTCCCATCAACGGTAACGGAGGCGACATCAACCTGCTCGCCAACAAACCCAACAGCCAGAACGGCACCTTCCAAATGGTGAGCGGCGAAGGATGGCAAAACACCTTTTTCTTCCAATATGACTACAACCCGGCCAACACTGCCTGGAACGGCTTCAACCGCCACTTCGCCATCGGACGCCGCTGGCTTTATGGCAAGTCATATAAAGTAGGTATGAGCTTGGGATTGGACTGGAACCGCTTCGTTTCCAATAGTTCGGAACCAGCCAATCGCAAAACCATGATGCGACAGATGCAGATCCGTGCAGGGTTGATGCAACGCGTCGTCATCCGTATGTGGGGCTTGAATTGGGACTTGGGCGCTTATGGAGCCATCAACGCCACACGCCGGGTGAGGGTCGAGGATAAGTTATTACTCGACGACATGGGTCAGCCATTCCCACCAGATTCTTACAGCAAGAAGACCTCCATGTATTACAAGGCCAAAGCCATGAATCTCTTCGAATACGGTGCCACTACACGGCTCAGCTACAACATCGCCAACTTGATGAACATTGGCGTTTACGCCAGCTACCGTCTCTCTGACATCATCATCAAACACGACCCCCTGTTGGGTTCACCAGCCGGCGACCCCACTCCATGGAATTTCGGAGTGGATATTGAGCTTGCACTTTGATTCCACTTTCCAACTGGTAATCAGTAAGATAAATAAAATTTTAAAAAAAAGTGCATTTTTTGATCCTTGGTATCGGAAAATGCACTATTTTTGCACCATCAAACAAATAGATAAATTTGTATCGATATGGCAACACAACACAACGTCTCCTTAGTAGTACCGAAATCGACCTTGAGCCGGTTGCCGCTCTACTACAGCCATATCTACAAGTTGCAGCAAGAGGGCGAGAAATATGTGTCGGCAGCTGCCGTTGCCCAAAGCCTTAACCTCAACCCGGTCTTGGTTCGCAAAGACCTGTCCGGGGTGAGCAGCGTGGAAGGAAAGCCTCGCGCTGGTTTTGAAATCACCACTTTGATCAAAGATTTAAGTGAATATCTGGGATACAACAAGGTGGATGAAGCCATCTTGGTTGGTGTGGGGAGCCTCGGACGACTGATCCTGACCAATTCGGAATTTTCAAGCATGGGTTTGGAAATCACCGTGGGATTCGACAAGGATCCCGACCTAGTGGGTCTTCAAATTGGAAGCAAGTATATCCTTCCAATGGAAAAGATGGAAAGTTACATCAAACGCACCGGTGTCAAAATCGGCATCATCACTGTGCCCGCCGACCAAGCCCAAAGCGTGTGCGACCAAATGGTGGAATGCGGCATCCTCGCCATCTGGAATTTCGCCTTTACCCTTCTTAACGTACCCACCGGAATCCTGGTGAAGAACGAAAACCTCCCCTCTTCTCTGGCCATGCTCTCGCAGCAATTAGCCAAGAAATTGAACAATCAGTAAATCCATCATTCATCAAAATTCAAAAAGCAAGAAAAAACAAAAAGACCATACAACTTCCAATATCGATAAAAACTTATCGACTATTGAAATCGATCAAAACAAACAATCAAACCCAATCTGACAAAACAAACTATTTAATAAACAACCCTTAAAAGACAAGAAAATGAACAGATTCACATTACCGAGAGACCTTTATCATGGTGAAAACGCTTTAGAAGCATTGAAGACTTTCACAGGCAAACGTGCCGTCATCTGCGTTGGCGGCGGAAGCATGAAACGCTTTGGATTTTTGGACAGGGCTATCGCCTACCTGCAAGAAGCCGGCATGGAAGTGAAGGTGATCGACGGCATTGAGCCGGACCCGTCAGTGGAAACCGTGATGAACGGTGCCGCCGTGATGCGGGAGTTCCAACCTGACTGGATTGTCGCCATAGGAGGCGGTTCACCGATCGATGCTGCCAAAGCCATGTGGATCAAATACGAATATCCCGAGACTACCTTCGAAGACATGTGCAAGGTGTTCGGTCTGCCCAAACTGAGAACCAAAGCCCACTTCTGCGCCGTTTCATCGACATCCGGCACGGCTACCGAAGTGACGGCCTTCTCCATCATCACCGACTATGCCAAGGGCATCAAATACCCCATCGCTGACTTTGAAATCACGCCTGACGTTGCCATTGTTGACCCAGCCTTGGCCCAAACCATGCCCAAGAAGCTGGTGGCCCACACCGGCATGGATGCCATGACGCACGCCATTGAAGCCTACGTTTCGACCGCCCACTGCGACTACACTGACCCGTTGGCCATGCACGCCATCAAGATGATCCAAAGAGACTTGGTGAACTCCTACAACGGCGACGTTCAAGCCCGCAACGAGATGCACAACGCCCAATGCCTAGCCGGCATGGCCTTCTCCAACGCCCTGTTGGGCATCGTCCACTCAATGGCTCACAAGACCGGAGCTGCCTTTGCCGACTTCGGCGCACACATCATCCACGGTGCAGCCAACGCCATGTATCTGCCCAAGGTGATTGCCTTCAACGCCAAGAACCCCGAGGCCAAGAAACGTTACGGTGTCATCGCTGATGCCATGAACCTTGGCGGCAGCAACGACGACGAGAAGGTGGCCCTGCTCATCGCTGCACTGCGCAAGATGAACGACGACCTCAACATCCCGCACTGCATCCAGCACTACGGCGCCGACTCCTACCCCTGCGAGCAAGGTTTTGTTCCTGAGAACGTGTTCCTTGAAAGACTCCCCGAAATCGCCAAGAACGCCATCGGCGACGCCTGCACCGGCTCCAACCCGCGTATCCCAACGCAAACCGAAATGGAAAAACTGCTGAAGTGCTGCTATTACGACACTGAAGTTGATTTTTAAGCACTTATAACCATTCATAAGCGGGCGACCACAAAAAAGTGGCCGCCCGCTTAAAATTGCTACACAACACCACAACAAAACGAGGAAACAGACGTTCAAAATAGATAACCCACTAAATCCAACCCCCATGAATATTAAAGTATGTGTGGGCAGTTCTTGCCACCTGAAAGGTTCCTACGATGTCATTCTAGCTATGAAAGACATCCTCAAGAAGTATGACGTTGAAGACCTGGTCGAACTGCAAGCCAGTTTCTGCCTCGGCCATTGCGCCCAAGGAGTGAACATAAAGGCCGACGACATCCCGGAAAACATGATGAAAAAGGCCAGCATCAGTACCGAAGACGGCTTCTTGCTTTTGCACAATGTCACCAAAAACAACGCAGAAGAACTTTTTGTGAAGGAAATCTATCCGTTGATTGAAATCTAAAAAAGAACGATATGTCGAAATATTTAGAGTTTCGCAATGCGAGATGCAAGGATTGCTACAAATGCCTTCGCGAATGTCCGGTAAAAGCCATCGACTTCAAGGGCCATCAGGCCGAAATCATTGAAGACCGCTGCATCTTGTGCGGCCACTGCACGCTGGCTTGTCCCCAAAATGCGAAGATCGTTCACAGCGAATTGGAAGAAGTGAAACAAATGTTGGCCGGTCCCGACAAGGTGATTGCCAGCGTTGCCCCATCGTTCATATCGAGTTTCGGCCTCATCGACTTTGGCGTGATGAAACTGGCTTTGGCCAAGTTGGGCTTCGCCGATGCGGAAGAAACCGCCGTGGGCGCCCAAGCCGTCACCAAAGAATACGCACGCTTGCTCAAGACGGGCGAGTTCACCAACTTCATTACCTCGGCCTGCCCTGCGGCTTGCCGCATGATTCAGGAATACTATCCGAAGGCACTCAAATACCTTGCTCCTGTTGACTCGCCAATGGTGGCCCATGCCAAAATCATCAAGAAGCAGCACCCCGATGCCCGAATCGTCTTCATCGGTCCCTGCATCGCCAAGAAACGTGAAGCCGACGAATGTCATTTGATTGACCATGTGCTGACCTTCGAGGATGTGGTGAAATTTTTCGATGAGAAAAACATCAAACTCGACGAAATCTCCAACCTTAGCCTCAACAAGAAAAACGGCACGCCCAACCTTGCCAAAGAATACCCGATTCCGCAAGGCATTATCAACTCCTTCCCTGTTCTGCCCGAGGGTTACGAATACATCGCCGTTGACGGTCCGAAGAAGTGCGTCGAGGCTTTGGAGCACATCGAGCATCTCGACCATGTGGTGATGGAAATCAACCTTTGTGTGGACGCCTGCGTCAATGGTCCTTGCTCGTTGGTCAAAGAGGGTGGTTCCATCAAAGCCACTGCCGATGTGCGCAAATATGTCAGCCGCGAGAAACAAGCCCTGACTGGACCTCAAGACGACAGCCCGCTCGACTTCAGTCTGGCTGCCGCTCATCCGCGCCTCCGCAGCCACAGCATGGCTGCCCCTGAACGCGAAATTGAGGCCATCCTGCACCAGACCGGTAAGATGAAACCCGAAGATGAACTGAATTGCGGTTCATGCGGCTATGCCACCTGCCGCGAGAAGGCTTGGGCGGTGTACAACGGCTATGCCGACATCGAAATCTGCCTGCCTTACATGCGCCAGCGTGCAGAGTCGCTCTCGTTCGAGATCATCCAAAACAGTCCTGAAGGCATCATCGTCCTCGACTCGGAACTCAACATTCAGGAAATCAACAATAAAGGCAGAGAGCTGCTTGGCATCGATGACCCCAACGCCAAGGGAAGACCTGCCGCCGACTTCTTCAGCCCCATCGACTTCTACAACGCCTATACGCAAAAGAAGCACATCAGCTGCAAACAGACGCACATCCCCGTCACAGGAAAATACGTTGACATCTCCATCAACTATCTGGCTGGACAAAACGTCATCTTCGGCATCCTGAAAGATGTCACCGATACCGTCGATTACGAAAACCGCATCATGAAGGTGAAGATGGAAACCCTAACCACCACGGATGAGGTGATCAAGAAACAAATGCGTGTGGCTCAAGAGATTGCATCGTTGTTGGGAGAAACCACAGCCGAAACCAAGGTGGCCTTGCTGAAACTCAAGAAAACCCTAACCGAAGAAAACAAGAAGAACTGATGGAACTCTGCTTAGAAACGGGATGCACCTCGCTGAACCATGTCGGCGAGGA
>JAEEGF010278482.1_pt1 | contig 10385 bp, 8 predicted proteins | sample 9134171 | NCBI WGS metagenome assembly JAEEGF01 (sample SAMN16246542, study PRJNA631951) | gut metagenome | biome: gut microbiome; feature: rumen; material: AP-attached | host: Bos | place: Iran: Karaj | collected 2018-10 | reverse complement strand
GACAAGGAAGTGGTGGATGCGTGCAAGCGGGACGGCCGGCACCCCAAACTGGACAGACCCTACCCGGCCGGAACCCAATATTACTACTGTGAAAACTGGCAGGAAGCCGTGGAAGGCTCCTCTTTCGTCATCGGCGCCATCTCCTCCTTCGGCGTAGACTGGTTCCTGGAGGAAATCCTCAAGAAGATGGATCCCGTCATGCCGGTCCTGTCGGCCGCCAAAGGCCTGGCCGATCTGGGAGACGGCAAGCTGGGCTCCTACCCCGACTACTGGGTGCGGGCGCTCCGCAAATGTGGCATCCGCCGCAACATCTACGCGCTGGGCGGCCCGGGAACGGCCATGGGCATCATGCACCACGACCACACCCAGGTGGTCATCTGCGGCAAGGAAACGAAGCTGCTGAAGATGATGAAAGACGCCCTGCAAACCTCCTGGTTCCATATTTCCCTCACCAAAGACGCCAAGGGGCTGGAAACGGCCGTGGCCATCAAGAACGCCTATGCCCTGGGCGTCTCCATGGCATTGGGCTATGCCCGCAAGGCCCACGGGGACGAAGACGACCACTGCAATTCCCAGGCGGCGGTCTTCACCCAGGCGGTGAAAGAGATGATCCGTGTCCTGGATTTGCAGAAAGCCCATTTTGACAGCACGCTCATCGGCATCGGAGACCTCTACGTCACCGCTACCGGCGCCCGCACGCGCCAGCTGGGCCTGCTGCTGGGAGAGGGCAAGACCTGCGAGGAAGCCCAGGCCCTTCTGGGCGGCATGACCCTGGAATCGCTGGTGGTCATCCGCCGGCTGGCCAATTCCATCACCATCCGCGCCCGCAAAGGGCAGGTAAACCTGGAGGACTTCCCGCTCCTCCAATTCGTCATCGGCGTCCTGGACAGCGGCAAAATGGAAGAGCTGCCCTGGGACCGCTTTACCTTCGAAAACATTTAAACCTATACTATGAAACGTTTCGTACTCCTTGCCGCCCTGTTGCCCGTGCTGGTCGCCTGCGGCTCCCAGCCGTCCATCGACCTCCAGGCCCACCGCGGCGGCGCCGGCCTTATGCCGGAGAACACCGTATCGGCCATGAAAAACGCCATGGACATGGGCGTGCACACGCTGGAGTTCGACCTCCAGCTCTCCGGCGACAAACAGGTGGTGGTCTCCCACGACAACTACTTCCATCCGCGCTATTCCACGCGCCCGGACGGCACCCTCATCCTGGAGGAAGACGAAAAAGAGTATCTGTACACCATGCCCTATGACAGCATTGTCAAGTACGACGTGGGCATGCGTTTCGTGGAGCGCTGGCCGGACCAGCAGAAAATAGCCGAAGTGAAGCCCCTGGCCTCCGACCTCATCGATTTCACCGAGGCCTATGCCCGGGAAAACGGCCTGAAGCCCTTCAACTATAATATCGAGATCAAGTCCTGGCCCGGAGACGGCGAAGGCACCCTCTGGCCCGATTACAAGGAGTTCTGCGACGTTTGCGTTCCCCTGCTGCTCTCCAAGAAACTGGGCAAGCGCCTCATCGTCCAGACCTTCGACACCCGCGCCCTGGAGTACATTCACCAGAAATGGCCCCGCGTCATCCTGTCCTATCTCACCGAAGAGGAATACGACATCTACGCCATTCTTCCCCAGATCAGCTTCAAGCCGCAGTGGTGGTCCCCCAACTATGAGGCCATCACCCCCGAGAACGTGGCCTACTGCCACAGCCTGGGCATCAAGGTGGTTCCCTGGACCGTGGACGACCCCGACGAGATTCGCCGGATGGCCGATTGCGGCGTGGACGCCATCATTTCCAACTATCCGGACCGTCTTCTGGAAATTTTTCAGTAATTTTATTCGTAAATAATTAGCTTGTGCCATACATTGGCACAAGCTTGCTGTACCTTTGCACCAGAAACAAAAGCAAAGGTATTATGAGAAACACGGATTACACCAACCTGGAAAACCTGTCCAACATGATTTCCTCCAATGATTCCCTCCAGGCGCTCAAGGGTTTGATGGAAGACCTGGGCCTTGAATTCGAAGACGCCCTCAGCCTTTAACCAGCTCTACCTGGGTGGATTCCTTGTCCGGGGTAAGGGTTACGCGCAGGGTGCGCAATTCCCCAGCCTTCTTGGACTTGGACACCAGGATGCGGTCCCCGATGATGAACTCGGACACCGGATCCTCCACGTAGCGCACGATGGCCCGCTTCAAAGGCCGGGCACCGTAGGCGGGGTCATAGCCGGCATCGGCCACAAAGCGTTTGGCCGTGGGCGTAATGGTTAACTTGTAACCGGCCGCCAACGCCCGCTCCCGCAGGTCCTTGAGTTCAATATCGATAATCTGCTCAATGGCTTCCTTATCCAGGGAATGGAAGTATACCTGGCCGTCCACGCGGTTGATGAACTCCGGCGGGAACGCCTTCTTCACCGCTTTTTCCACCACGGAACGCCGGTCCACGTCCACGTTCTTGCCCGCCGTGGCAAAGCCAATCCCGTTTCCATACTCCTCTATCTCCCGGCTTCCCACATTGGAAGTCATGATGACGATGGTGTTCTTGAAGTCCACCGTGCGGCCGTTGCTGTCTGTGAGCCGGCCCTCGTCCATCACCTGCAGCAGCAGGTTGAAGATGTCCGGATGCGCCTTCTCAATCTCGTCCAGCAGCACCACGCAGTAGGGCTTGCGGCGCACGCGCTCGGAGAGCTGGCCGCCTTCCTCGTAGCCCACATAGCCCGGAGGCGCACCAATCAGACGCGAAACGCTGAACTTCTCCATATATTCGCTCATGTCGATACGCACCAGGTTTTCCTCGCTGTCAAAGAGATATTCTGCCAGGGAACGCGCCAGCTGCGTCTTTCCCACACCGGTGGGTCCGAAGAACAGGAACGTACCGATGGGCCGGTTGGGGTCCTTGAGTCCCGCCCGGTTACGCTGGATGGCCCGAACCACGGTATCGATAGCCTGGTCCTGGCCGATAATCCTCCCCTGCAGGCGCTTGCGCATGTTCACGATGCGGTTTCCTTCACTTTCGGCCACCTTGTTCACGGGAATGCCCGTCATCTTGGATACCACCGAAGCGATATCTTCGGCGTCCACCACGTGAGCAGCACCCTTCTTTTTGGCCAGCGCCAGGCGTACCATGGAACCGGCTTCGTCCAGGGCGTCAATAGCCTTGTCCGGCAGGGACTTGTCTGTGATATAACGGTCTGTCAGGCGCACGGCGGCCTCCACGGCTTCGGGGGTGTAGGTGATGCCGTGGAATTCCTCGTACTTGGGCTGCAGGTGCTTCAGGATTTCGATGGATTCGGCCACGCCGGTAGCTTCCACCACAATCTTCTGGAAGCGGCGGTCCAGCGCGCCGTCCTTTTCCACAATCTTGGTAAATTCGTCCAGCGTGGTTGCGCCGATGCACTGGAATTCCCCGCGCGCCAACGCCGGTTTTAGCATATTGGCCGCGTCCAGGCTGCCGGAAGCGCCGCCCGCCCCCACGATGGTATGGAACTCGTCGATGAACAGGATGAGGTCCGGATTCTCCGACGCTTCCTTGATAATGGCCTTGAGGCGCTTCTCGAAGTCTCCGCGGTATTTGGTACCCGCCACCACAGACGCGATGTCCAGCGACAGGATGCGCTTTTTGGCCAGGGCGGCCGATATGTCACCGGAAGCGATGCGCTGGGCAATGCCCTCCACAATGGCCGATTTCCCCACGCCGGGCTCGCCGATGAGCATGGGATTGTTCTTCTTGCGCCGTCCAAGAATCTCGATGACGCGGGAAATCTCCGTGTCGCGGCCCACCACCGGATCCAGCTTCCCTTCGCGGGCCGCCTTGGTGAGGTCGTAGGCAAACTCCTCGATGTCCAGCTTCTTCTCTGCGCCCTCCTCTTCCTCGGGGGCCTGCGTGGGCTGTTCCTCCTTGGGGGCCGACGGGCGCGGCGGCGGGGCCAGCAATCCCTCGTCCTCCATATAGGCCAGCAGCCGGCCGTAGTCAATGCCGTGGCTGCGCAGGTACACCTGCCCATAACTCTCCGTGGTACGGCACAGCGCCAGCAGCAGATGCTCCGGCCGCGCCGTGGGACTCTTCAGGCGGGACGCCTCCATCACCGTGATACTGAGCACGTTCTGCGCCTGGCGGGAGAAACTGATATGGTCTATCTGATCGTACGGGATGGTCTCGTTGGTAAAGATGCGCTGGTCGATGAAGGCTTTGAGGTCGGCCGGTTCCACACCCAGCCGCTGCAGGGTGGTAAACGCCGCATTTTCCTCGTGACGGATGATGCCCAGGAACAGGTGGTCCGGCCCGATGCCGTAACTGCCCGTGCGCATAGCCTCTTCCCGTGCGTAGGAAATGATCTTGTTCAGATCCTCGGATACCTGTAACTGCATACTATTTTACCAGATATTCGGTAGAGATTCCGCCGGCTTCCTCCAGCACCATGCGGGTGATACGGCCCTTGGCGTTATAATCCAGTTCCATTCCCGTATATCCCTTGAGAGCCGGTTTGCGCACTTTGATTACCACGTGCTTGCCGCCCTTCACATTGGAGACATTACAGTCTGCGTCCATCTCCTTGGCAATGTCCTCGTACTTGCCCTGGATGCCGTACAGGATGGCATTGCGCTGGATACGGACCGTCTTGTTGGTACTGGTATCCACATCCAGGGTAATTCCCCGGAGGTCGAAGCGCAGGTAAGGGCCGTCTACAATGAAGTAGTCCCCCTCCGGCTTGGAGTAGATCATTGCCAAATTGGCAGGTTCGTTATAAGTGATGGTACCCTCGCTGACAATCTTCTTACCGGTCATCTTCAGGGTTTTCGTCTGTACAAATGTGCTCTCAAAGCTCTGTGCGCCCGCATTCAGGCCCACCAGAAGAAGGGTTAAAACCAATATTTTTTTCATAACAGCTAAATGATTTACAAATATAATACCTGCACGTCAAAGATACAAGCCGTGCGTGTTCTTGATTTCCGCCATCACGAACGACGACAGGATGGAACCAATGGAATCAATGGTTCCCAGCACGTTGATGATGAACTCGTTATAATACTTCATATCCGGCGCCTGTATCTTGAGCAGGTAGTCGTACTCCCCGGACACATTGTAACACTCCGCCACCTGCGGAATGTCCTTGATCACGGAAATGAAGTCCCTTGCCACCGTCCGGTTCATCTGCTTCAGCTTCACGGAACAGAACACCGTAAATCCACGGCCCAGCTTCTCGGCATCCAGCACCGCCACGTACTTGCAGATAAAGCCGCTCTTCTCCAGCCGCTTCAACCGCTCGAACACCGGTGTGGTGGACAGGTTCACCTTCGCCGCCAATTCCTTGGTGGTGAGCCGGGCATTCTCCTGCAAAGCCCGCAGGATTTGTAGATCCACGTTGTCCAGTACCATTTCCGTCATAAGAATAATATTCTGTTCCGGGCCCGTTTTGCCCGAAGATTTTTCTACTTTTTCTAATAATTTCTACAAATATAGAAACATTTTCCAAAATTTCACAAACTCTTGTTCGATTTTTCTTCATATTGTACCTTTGTTGCCGGTTGAACACAGAAAACGACTTAATATATGGCAAAAATAGATACCCGTTGCGTACATGCAGGTTACAATCCCGGAAAAGGAGAACCCCGGCAGTTACCCATTATCCAAAGTACTACCTTTAAATATGAGACGTCGGACCAGATGGGCCGGTTGTTCGACCTGGAGGATAGCGGCTATTTCTATACGCGGTTGCAGAACCCTACGGTAGATGCCGTGGCGGCGCAGATCAACGACCTGGAGGGCGGCGTAGGGGCCATCCTTACATCGTCGGGGCAGGCGGCCAACCTCTTCGCGGTGCTTAACATCGCCGGGGCGGGAGACCACGTGGTGGCGGCCAACAACATCTACGGCGGCACCTTCAACCTGCTGGGTGTGAGCCTTCCCAAGCTAGGAATCGGCATCACCTTCATCAAGGCCGATTCCACCGACGAGGAAATCCAGGCGGCCATCCAGCCCAACACCAAGCTGATTTTCGGCGAGACCATCTCCAACCCCGGCGTAGAGGTCTTCGACATCGAGCGCTGGGCCAAGGTGGCGCACAAGAACGGCCTGCCGCTGGTGGTGGACAACACCTTCGCCACCCCCGTGCTGTGCCGCCCTTCTGAGTGGGGGGCCGATATCGTCACCCATTCCACCACCAAGTACATCGACGGGCATGGCGTTTCCGTGGGCGGAGCTCTGATAGACAGCGGCAACTTCCCCTGGGACAAATACCCCGACAGATTCCCCGGACTCACCACCCCCGACGCATCCTACCACGGACTCACGTATACCAAGAAATTCGGCAAGGCAGCGTTCATCGTGAAGGCCACCACGCACCTGATGCGGGACCTGGGCAGCACGCAGAGCCCCCAGAACGCCTTCTACCTGCACCTGGGCCTGCAGACCCTGCACCTGCGTATCCGCCGGCACAGCGAAAGCGCGCTCAAGGTGGCCCAGTGGCTGCAGAGCCGCCCGGAAGTGGCCTGGATCCACTACCCCGGCCTGGAGTGTGACGCTCATCACAACCTGGCGGTGAAATACTGCCCCGACGGCTGCAGCGGCGTAATGGCTTTCGGTCTCAAGGGCGGTCGCGCGTTTGACAACCGCTTCCTGGACGGCCTCAAACTCACCACTATCGAAACCCACGTGGCCGACTGCCACACTTGCGTCCTGCACCCCGCTTCCCACACTCATCGGCAGCTCTCCGACGAACAGTTGCGGGAAGCCGACATCGCTCCGGACCTTATCCGGCTCTCCATCGGCCTGGAGGATCCTGAAGACATTATCAACGACCTGAAACAGGCCCTGGAAAATGCTTAGACAGGAGATTATCACAGACCTTCCGCTGGAAGCCGGCGGTGTGCTCAAGGGAGCGCACCTGGTCTTCCATACCTCGGAGCAGCGGCACGGACGGGTTATCTGGATCTGTCATGCCCTTACCGCCAACTCCAACCCCGAAGACTGGTGGCCGGAGATGGTGGGAGCGGGCCGTACCATCGACCCCGATAAGGACTTCGTGGTGTGCGTGAACATGCTGGGAAGCGCTTACGGGTCCGAGAGTCCTGCGCGCATCAACCCCGCTACCGGGAAGCCCTGGATGCTGGATTTCCCCCACATCACCATCCGGGACAGCGTAAGCGCCTTCATCGCCGTGCGCAAGCATCTGGGAATAGACAAGATAGACCAGCACATCGGCGACTCCAACGGCGGTTTCAACGCCAACGAGAGGGCGGTGACAGAGCCAGAGCGCATTGTACGGGCCCTGTTCCTGTGCACCGCGCCGCGCATCTCCCCCTTCCTGGGCGCCACCGTGGAAGCTCAGCGGATGGCCCTGGAAGCCGACCCTACTTTCCGGGAAGCCAAAGACCTGCAGGGCGGCACCGCCGGCCTCAAGTGCGCCCGGGCCCAGGCCCTCATCAGCTACCGCAGTTTCAAGGGGTACGGCCGCACCCAGGCCGAGGAAGACCCCGACACCCTGTTCGCCGGCCGCGTGGCCTCCTACGAGCGTTACCAGGGCGAAAAGCTGGTGCGCCGCGGCTTCGACGCCTACTGCTATTACACCCAGTGCAACGCCCTGGACAGCCACAACGTGGGCCGGGGCCGGGGCGGCGTGCAAAAGGCCCTGGGGACCATCAAGGCCGCCTGCACCATTGTAGCGGTAGACACCGACCAGATTTTCCCGCCTGCAGAAAGCAGGGAATGGAGCGCCTGGATTCCCGGCACCGAATATTTAGTAATCAGTTCCGACTTCGGCCACGACGGTTTCCTCCTGGAGATCGCGAAATTATCGGCCATTATCATGAGATAGCCCATGCAAGTATTGAAGTTCGGCGGCACCTCCGTCGCCTGCGCTGAAGCCATGCTTCAGACCATCGATGTCATCAAGAAGGCCCTGGAAGAAGACCGTACCCTGGTGGTGAGTTCGGCCATCAGCGGCTGTACAGACCAGCTCATCCACATTGGCCGGCTGGCCGCCGCGCGCGATAAAAGTTGCCGGGAAAAGCTGCAGGCCCTGCAGGAGCGGCATCACCAGATCATTGATACGCTGCTGCCGGAAGGGTACCGCGGCAAGACCACCCAGGCGGTGGACGCCCTCTTCGGGGAACTGGAGAGCATCGTGCAGGGCGTGTACCTGGTGGGCGAGCTCTCCCCTACCAGCCTCAGCGCGGTGGAAAGCTTCGGCGAGCTCCTCTCCACACGCATCCTCACAGACCAGTTCCTGTCGCAGGGAATTGCCTGCCGATGGCTGGACGCCCGCGAGCTGGTGCTCCTGCGAGACGGCGTGGTGGACACCGCCGAGACCTACCGGCGCATCCAGGAGGCCGTGCAGCGGCACCCGCACGCAGACCTTTTCCTGGCGCCCGGCTTCATCGCCCGGGACGCCGAGGGACGCCCCGCCACCCTGGGACGCGGCGGCTCCGACTACTCCGCTTCCCTGTTCGCCGTGGGCCTGCATGCCCGCAAACTGGAAATCTGGACCGACGTCCCCGGCATCATGACGGCGCATCCGCAGGTGGTACCATCGGCCCGTCCCATCCCCTTCATCTCCTACCGCGCCGCGCAGGAGCTGTCCCATTTCGGCGCCAAGGTGATTTATCCGCCCACCATCCAACCCGTTGTGGCAGAGGGAATTCCCATCTGGGTAAAGGACACTTTCCACCCGCTGGAACCCGGCACGCTGGTAGAGAAGAACCCGCCCCGCACGCATGGCGGCGTAGTGGGCATCGCGCATTCGCAGGGCATCGCCCTCATCTCCCTGGAAGGCAGCGGAATGGTGGGGGTCCCGGGCTTCAGTTCCCGCCTCTTCGACGCCCTCTCCCGCCAGGGCATCAACATCATCCTGATTACCCAGGCATCCTCCGTGCACTCGATGTGCATCGCCGTATCGGCCGATGACGCCCTGCGCGCCCGGAAAGCCGCCGACGACTGTTTTGCGTACGAAATTTCCCTTGGCAAACTGAACCCGCTGAAGGTGGAGACGGGCTTTTCCATCGTGTGCGTGATTGGCGACGACATGCTGGGCCACAGCGGCGCCACCGGCCAGATGCTGGCCGCCCTGGGCCGTCACAGCATCCCTGTACGGGCCACGGCGCAAGGCTCCTCGGAACGGAATATCTCCGTGATTGTGCCCTCCGACAGGGCCGATGAAGCCATCCGCGCCATCCATCACGAATTCTTCGACCGCTTTGACACCCAGGTGATTCCGCTGTTCATCGCCGGTTACGGCCGCGTGGGCAAAGCGCTGGTGGACATGCTGCGGGACAATTCAGCGGCCATTGCCAAACGTTCCGGCAAGGAACTGCGCGTGTGCGGCCTGGCCCGGAGCAAGAAGTTCATCATCAATACGGAAGGCATTGACCTGACCCACGCCGGAGAATTGCTGGAAGAAGGTTCCGCCGGCTCCTATATCGACGCTCTCTGCAGCCTGTCCCTGGAGAATCCCATCTTCATTGACTGCACGGCCAACGAAGAAATCGGGTTCCGCTATCCAGACCTGTTCCAGTGCGGCTACAGCGTGGTGGCCTGCAACAAGATTCCCTTCTCCGGCACCTATGCCCAATTCCGCAACCTGCAGTTGGACGCCCATAAGGCCGGCGTAGCTCTGCGCTACGAAACCACCGCCGGCGCTGCCTTGCCGGTGCTGGTCACACTGGACCGCGTGGTCCAGAGCGGTGACCGCCTGGTGCGTATGGACGCCGTGCTCTCCGGCACGCTGAACTACCTGCTGGACAATTACCGTGGCAGTGGCTGGGAAGACCTGGTGGAAGAAGCCCGCGTGAAAGGCTACACGGAACCGGACCCGTCCATTGACCTAAGCGGCAAGGATGTACTGCGTAAGATCCTGATTCTGAGCCGCCAGGCCGGCCTTCCGCTGGAAGAGAGCCAGGTGACTTTGGAGCCCATTCCCGCTAATATTGCCGAGCGTTATGCCGCCTCTGCCGCCGCCGGCCGCAAGCTGCGCTATGTGGCATCGGTAGATGCCGAAGGCCACGCCACCGTGGGCCTGCAGGAAGTGGGGCCCGAGAGCCCGCTGTACGGCCTTCGCGGCACCGACAATGCCATTATGATCACCACCGGCGACTACCCCTCGCCCATGCTCATCCAGGGCGCAGGCGCCGGCACCCGCCAAACTGCCGGCGGATTGCTGAACGACATTATGCTGGCGCTGTAAATTCGAAAACGCCTTCTAGTCCGCAAACTCCATTTCGTCGAAGAGGTAGCCGGCATGGCCTACCTCTTTTATTATAAAGAGGAGGTAACGGACGTCCAGGGAGATGTTGCGGCAGATTTCGGGGTCAAAGACAAGGTCGCTCATGGTGCCTTCCCACACGCGGTCGAAGTTGATGCCGATGAGGTTGCCGTCGGCGTTGAGGACCGG
>JAEEGF010627915.1_pt1 | contig 10386 bp, 9 predicted proteins | sample 9134171 | NCBI WGS metagenome assembly JAEEGF01 (sample SAMN16246542, study PRJNA631951) | gut metagenome | biome: gut microbiome; feature: rumen; material: AP-attached | host: Bos | place: Iran: Karaj | collected 2018-10 | reverse complement strand
GGTTTCCCCGCTTCGGGTAACGACTGGAATGAAGCGCATCCGGGTGGTCCCCCGGCGATCCTCCGCATATGCGCCTTCGCTGTTCAGGATCGTCACGCGCTGATCCCGGTCAAACCAGGTGACCCGGCAGCGGCTGACATCCGGCAGGGAGGACGCGCACAGTCCGGCGTCCCGCAGCATGGAGATTTTTTTCTCTTGCCCGATTTCGGAGGGCGAAACCGCCACAGGGCATGGGTTTTCCCGGCGAAGAACGCTGAACGGCGCGGGCATTCCGCTTCCTTTGCCCGATGCTCCCATCAGCGCCAGCGCGTCATCCGCGGCCCGGCGCAGTGCCGATTCCGACAGGTCGTTCAGGTACACATACGCGCCGCTGCTCCCTTTCAGCAAATACAGCCCCGCGCCGTAGGAGCGCATACGGGACACCTCGTTGACCCGGTCTGTACAGTCGATGGAAACATCGTCCCGGTCTTCCAGAAACAGTTCGGCAAAGTCCGCCCCGCCATGCAGGGCGTAAGCGAATACAGGCGCGGCCGCACAAGTCAATTGCATAAAAAACCTCTTTTCCTGTTCAGCCCGCCTCATGGCAGGCGGCGAAATGCCCGGAGGAAACTTCCCGGAGTTCAGGCCGCTGCTCCCGGCACATCGGCCGCGCGTGGGGACAGCGGCTGGCGAAAGGGCAGCCGGGCCCCAAATTGACGGGGCTGGGAATGTCACCATTGAGGAGGATGCGCCGCCTGGACGCTTCCGCGTCCGGGTCGGGCAGGGGGATGGCGGAAAGCAGCGCTTCCGTATAAGGGTGGCAATGCTCCCGGTACAGCGTGGCCGCAGGAGCGAGCTCAACGATGGAGCCCAGATACATGACGGCAATGCGGTCGGAAATTGCCCGGACCATGGACAAATCGTGGGTGATGAACAGATAGCTCAGCCCCATATCCCGCTGCAGGCGCACCAGCAGGTTCATCACCTGGGCCTGAATGGACACGTCCAGGGCAGAGATGGGTTCGTCGCATACGATCAGCTTCGGCTCTACAGCCAATGCCCGCGCGATGCCGATGCGCTGCCGCTGGCCCCCGGAAAACTCATGCGGAAAGCGGTTAGCATGCTCCTTGTTCAGCCCAACCATCTGCAGCAGCTCCAGCACCCGCTCCCGCCGGGCTTTGCCCGGATACAGGCCATGAATGTCCAGCCCTTCCGCAATGGAGGTGGACACCACGCTCAGCGGGTCAAGGGAAGCGTAAGGATCCTGATAAATCATCTGCACATCCTTGCGGTAGCGCAGGTTTTCCGCGCGGCTGAAATGGCTGATGTCCTGTCCCCGGTACAGGATCTGCCCCGCGTCCGGCCGGTACAGCTTCACGATGGTGCGGCCCAGGGTGGTTTTTCCGCATCCGCTTTCGCCCACCAGGCCCAGGGTTTCTCCCTCATGGAGGGAAATGCTGACGCCGTTTACGGCGGTTAGAACGCCGCGGCCTTTTATCTCAAAGGTTTTGCGCAGGTTCTTTGTTTCCAGAAGAACGGGACGGCTCAACTCTGTTTCCCCCTTTCGCTCTCCGCGGCGGCCATCAGCGCTTCCGCGCCGGGATGGTACAGCCAGCAGGACGCCCGGTGATCTTCGGAATCGAAGGCCGTTTCCTCCGGCATGGAAGATACGCAGGCGCGGCAGGCGTAGCGGCAGCGGGCAGCGAAGGGGCAGCCCATAGGTGGATTCAAAAGGTCTGGCGGCGTGCCAGGTATATAGCGAAAATCCCGTCCCTGATCAGCATCCAGGCGCGGAACGGAAGCGAGCAGGCCCCAGGTATAAGGATGCTTGGGACGATAGAAAATATCTTTTGCTGAGCCACGTTCCACGATTTTCCCGGCGTACATCACATAGATCCGCTGCGCCATATTCGCTACCACGCCCAGATCGTGGGTGATGAGCACAATGGCGGTATTCAGCTTTTCTTTCAGGCTGTTCATCAGCTCGATGATCTGGGCCTGGATCGTCACGTCAAGCGCTGTGGTAGGCTCGTCGGCGAACAGCACCTGCGGATTGCAGATCAGCGCCATGGCGACCATGATGCGTTGCCGCATGCCGCCGGAGAGCTGGTGGGGATAGGCGTACATGTTGCGTTCCGGTTCAGGAAAGGAAATGAGGCGCATCATATCCAGCACCCGTGCTTCCGCTTCTGCGCGGCTGACTTTGTGGTGCAGACGGTAGCTCTCCGCGATCTGCTCCCCTACGCGCATGGTGGGGTTCAGATAACTGAGGGGATCCTGAAAAATCATGCTCATGCGGTTGCCCTGGAGCTGGCGGAGTTCTTTGGCGCTGAGGGCCAGCATATCCTTTTCTTCAAAACGCACGGTGCCGCCGGTTACCCGGCCGGGAGGCTGCAGCAGGCCCATCACCGTTTGGATGGTCACGCTTTTTCCGCAACCGCTTTCGCCCACCAGGGCGATGGTTTCATTTTTGTTCAGGTACCAGCTGACCCCGCGCACAGCCTGCACTTCACCCGCGTAAGTGAAGAAGGACACGGCCAGATCATTCACTTCCAGAAGGCGCGAAGCGTTTTCCATCGTTTCCGCCCTCCTTATGAACGCAGGCGCGGATCCAGCGCGTCGCGTAGGCCGTCGCCCAGAAGATTGAAGCACAGCATGGTGAGGCCAACGAAAATGCAGGGGATGATAAACCGGTAGGGGTATTGCTTGAATACCTCACTGGCTTCCTTGATCAATTGTCCCCAGGAGGGATTGGGCGGGGTGACGCCCAGGCCGATAAAGCTCAAAAAAGCCTCGGCAAAAATGACGCTGGGAATGGTCATGGTCATGCCCACCACGATGATGCCCAGGGTGTTGGGCAAAAGATGCCGCAGGATGATGCGCAGGGGCGACGCGCCAAGGGTGACGCTGGCCATGACAAATTCCCGTTCCTTCAATTGCAGCACCAGCCCGCGGGTCGTCCGGGCGCTGCCAAGCCAGCCGGTGATGGTAAAAGCGATTACCAGCGTGGCGATGCTGCCGCTGCCCAGCACCATGATCAGCAGGATATCGTAGATCAGGCTGGGAATGCCCATCAGCACGTCAATCAGGCGCATGATGAACATATCCACCTTGCCGCCGAAGTAGCCGGATACGCCGCCGATGAGCATACCGATGGCGTAAGGGATCACTGTGGCCAGGATGGCGATCAGCAACGACACACGGCCGCCGACCCATACCCGCGTCCACAGGTCGCGGCCCAGGGTGTCGGTACCGAACCAATGCAGAGCGCTGGGCCCCTGGTTGGCGGCGGCGTAATCATTGCTGTAATAGTTATATTCGTTCATTATCGGCCCCGCCAGCACCATCACCACCAGCAGCGCCAGCACAAACAGGCTGGCAAGGGCTGTTTTGCGCTTTTTCAGGTTGCGCCACACGTCCTTGAAATACGTGGTTTCAGGCCGCGCCATTTCTTCCCCGGTCAGCTCTTCCGGGGAAATAGGCGTAAAATCGGGGCATGCATTGCGGTTCAGCATAGCGACTCCTTTTTAAACAGGCGTTACTTCACTCTGATCCTGGGATCGACCCAGCCATATAGGATATCCACCAGCAGGTTCATGACCACCAGGAACGCGCCGTAAAAGATGGTAAGGCCCATGATCAGGGGATAATCCAGGGTGCTGACGGCGTTTACAAAGTGCTTTCCCAAGCCGGGAATGACAAAAATCTGCTCCACCACAAAAGAACCCATCAGCACACCCGCAATCATGGGGCCAAGGTTTGCCAGCATCGGTACAAGCGAGTTTTTCAGTTCATGCTTCAGCACCACCCGGATGGGGGACATCCCCTTGGCCCGGGCGGTTTTTACATAATCCTGGGTAATGACCGCCAGCATACAGGCACGCATGGAGCGCGTGTTGCCGGCGATGGTGCCAAGGCCCAGCACAAAAGCGGGCATAACGGCCTGCTGCCAGGTTTTGCCCCAGCCGCCAACCGGCAGCCAGCGCAGCTGCACGCCGAACAGATACCGGATCAGCGGGCCGACCACCATGCTGGGCAGGGCAATGCCCAGGATCGCAAATATCATCAGCACATAGTCCGGCCAGCGGTTGCGGTACTGAGCGCAGAGGATGCCGAACAGCAGCCCGATGATTTCAGCAAAGGTCAGCGCGATCAGGCCCAGCTTGGCGGATACCGGGAAAAATTCTCCGATGATGTCGCGCACGCTGCGCCCCACGAATTTGATGGACGTGCCCAAATCACCCCGGAGCAGATTGCCCATGTATATGAAATACTGTTGAATGACCGGTTTGTCCAGCCCGTAGTACGCCCGCTGCTTTTCCTGCACGGACACCGGTATTTTTTCGTTCATGAACGGATCGCCGGGCAGCAGCTTGGACAGGAAGAACGTGACCGTGGCCAGCACGAACACGGTGAGTAGCGCGATCACGACACGCCTTAAAACATATCGCAGCATAGGAAGCCTTTCGTAGACAATCTGTATGGCTTTCTGGGAAGGATATCCGGGGGAAACCGAAGAACGGTTTCCCCCGGAAAGGTTTTTGGTTTTTCTTTATTCAGCCACCTGCACAAACGCCAGATCCGCGCCAAAGCCGGAATCCACATTGGTGATGGTATAGCCGGGGCGATAGACCACGTTCTGCGTCTGCCAGGTCAGAAGCAGGGTGGGCACTTCGTCAATGAAAATCTTTTCAATGGCGGCGATGGCGTCCAGACGGGTCTTGTAATCAGTCGCCTGCTGCGCTTTGTCCAGCAGTTCGGCGTATTCTGCGTTGTCATAGCCGAACAATGCGTCAGGGTCATTGACATCCCAGTAGGAGAACACGCCGCTGGGAGACGCCGCGTCCACAGTGCCGATGGACACGCCGCCGGTCCAGAAATCAAAGTCGGAAGAATAAACCTTGGCGATCATCTGCTGGATGGGCTGCGGGTCGATGACGCAATGGATGCCCAGGTTGGTCAGCAGCATATCCTGCACCGCCTGCAGTTTGGTCAGGTTGCCCTGGGTGTCGAAGCACAGCATACTGAACTCGGGAATATCTTCCGGGGCCGCGCCCAGTTCTTCCAGGGCTTTAGCCAGGTATTCCTGGGCCTTGGCGGGATCAGCGGTCACGTTGATCTGGGTTTCGACGGGGTATTCATCCACAAATTTGCCGTTCATGCCGGCTGCGTCGGGGTCGATCACCCGGTAAGCGGGGGTCTGGCCCAGCATCACGGTGTTCACCAGAGCGGTGCGGTCAATGGCATAGGAGAGAGCGCGGCGGAAGTTCGTGTTGGACAGGAACCTGCCGGAGGCTTCGGTCTTTCCGTTGCCGTTGATCTGGATGAACTGGTCTGTGTTGGTGTAGGTGATGCCCTCAAAGCCCAGGTCATAAAGCTGCTGGTAATAGGTGGGGTCTGAGAAGGCGGCCAGGTCGATCATATCGGTCATCATCATTTCCACAGCGGTGTCGCCGGAAATGTTGCACATGCCGATCAGCTGCTCCAGCTGCACGGCGTCCTTGTTCCAGTAGTTTTCGTTGCGCTTGAGCACCATCTGGCTTTCGTGAAGCCAGCTGTCCATCACCATGGGGCCGTTGCCCAGCAGCTTGTCCGCGTCGGAGCCGTAGGCTTCGCCCAATTCCTCAACCAGCGCCTGCTTCACGGGGCGCAGCCCGTTGTCCGCCATCAGGAACAGGTTTTCCAGGCCGGCGGAAGCGAAGGTGACTTCGATGGTATAATCGTCGATGGCTTTGTAGCCAACGTCCTCTTTCGCAGCTTCACCTGCCATGTAAGCTTCGGCATTCTTCACGCAGAAAGCGCTGTCCGCCTGTGAATGGCCCTGTTCAGGGTCGATGAGGCGGAAGAAGGAATACACGAAATCCTGGGCGTTCAGGGACGTTCCGTCGCTCCATACGCTCTCGCGCAGATGGAAGGTGAATACGTCGCCTTTTTCGCTGCTTTCCCAGCTTTCCGCGATGCCCGGAATTACCGCGCCGTTCACCACACGGACGAGGCCTTCGGTCAGGTAGGATACAATGTTGTTTGATTCGTCGTCAGCCGATTCAGCGGGATCCAGCGAAGTGGATTCATAGCTGCGGGCCCAGGTCAGGGTCTTGCCTTCGGCCAGGGCGGCAGCGGCGGTCATCATCATGATGAGGGCCAGCAGCAGGGAAACGATGCGTTTCATGGGCGATCCTCCTTAAATAAGGTGAATATGATCATCAGCGCTTGGCTGGTGATTACCGTTGGTTTAAATCTTCCGTCATAAGGCGGACGGCCAGATCCGCATCCCGGGCGCAGAGGGCGTCCACGATGCCCTTGTGGCAGTCCTGCCAGGTGGATTGCTTTTCGGGACTCACATACTGCTCCACCCGTGACGCGGCTCCCAGCACGTTTTCCACCGCGTCGATCAGGTAAGGGTCGCTGGTAAGGCGGGCCAGACCCACGTGAAAACGGCGATTTGCCGCGCTTGGGCGCTCCACGGTGTTTGGATCTTCCGCGATCAGGCCATAGAGGCTGCGCAGCTGCTCATCCTGACACTCCGCGCACAGCACCCGCACCACCAGCGTTTCAAGCGCCATGCGCAGACGTTTCAGCCGGGTCATATCCGAGGGCGTCAGCGCTGTGACCATATAGCCCGTGCGCGGATACGCGGTCAGATGGCCTTCGTGGCACAGGCGGTGCAGCGCTTCGCCCGCCGTCACCCGGCTGACGCCGTAGCAGGCGCAGATCTCACGCTCCGTAATCATTTCGTTGGGCTTGAATTCCGCCTGGAATACCCGTTCCCTAAGGTTCTCATACACCTCGTCAATTCTTTGCATACCGCATCAGCTCCGTAAAACTTCACTCAGACGCAGTACGAATTCGTCGATATTCCTTTCCTGCGTCGCAAGGTTCAGGCGGATGCAGCGTTCTCCGCCCGGTCCGTATTCACTGCCGGGATCGACCAAAGTTGCCTGCTCTTTTTCAAGCCTGTCCGCTGTTTCTTCTGCGGTGAGACCTGCGGCGGACAGATCGAGCCAGGCGATGTAACCGCCTTCCCAGGGCGACATGCGAACACCAGGACAGTTCTTTTTCAGCAATTGTTCCAGCCGCCGGGCGTTGGCAGCCACCCGATCCCGGACAGCCAGAACCCAGTCGTGGCCCGCTTCCGTGCAGCCAGCCAAAATGGCCTGGTAAAAAAATGGATCGATGCTGCCGAAGTGGTCGGCATTTCGCTGGTCAATGAAACGGTTCCGCAGGGAAGGGCAGGGGATCACCGCGTTAGCATGGTTGACGCCGGTGAAATTAAAGGTTTTTCCGAAAGAAACACAGGCAACCGTCTGTTCCGGCAGGACGGAAGCGAAAGGGATTGCCGGATGCGCTGACGCGGTAATGTCGGCGAAAATCTCATCTGAAAACACAATGGTGTCGGTTTCTCGGGCGAGCGTGGCCAGTGTTTGAAGTTCCTTCTCGGTAAACACGTGCCCCGTTGGATTATGGGGATGGCATAGTACCAGCAGCTTGTTTTCTTTCTTCTCCATCTGCACTGCCAGCGCATCCGCATCCAGACTGTATTGTCCTTCCCTTTCCCGCAGCGGGCAAGTGGTCACGCACCGTTCATTGCGTACAACGGACCGGTCGTGGCGGTAATAGGAAGGAGCCAGGATAATCACCCCGTCGCCAGGCGCGGTAAAAGCCCGTATCGTGGTATTCAGAGCGAATACAGTTCCCAGTGTGGGGACGATCATATCCGGTGAGACTGCCCAGCCCCGATACGACCTGAGCCAAAAGCAAACCGCGTTCAGATAGACGCTATCAGGCAGGGTAAAGCCGTAAATCCCTTTCTGCGCAAAGGCCGACAATGCTTCCCGTATGACCGGCGCGGTGGGAAAATCCATTTCCGCGCCAGCCAAAATCAGAGGCGTTTTCCCGCATGCAGTCCGCGGCCGAAAAGCCCCCTTCATATTCCCTGTGCCCTGCCGGTCTGCCGGCTGATCAAAATCAAACACGGTAAATCTCCAATCCCTGCCAGCAAAACTGTTTACTGAGTATCTCAATAAATAGTATACAGAGATCGTCAGCATCCGTCAATTGAATCAGCATGAAAATACATTAAAAGGACAGTTCTCTGCCCTGATGATTTCAGCAAACAGGATTCTTACTGCAAAAATCAGAAGAATGTAGCTAGTCCAAAACGAAAAATCCCGGAAGCGCCGGTAAAATCAGCATTTCCGGGACAAGGAACATCAAGAAATCATTACACGTCCGGCGCGTCCTCTTCCCGGAAAGGACGCAGCATCAGCCGCTCCGTCTCCAATGAAAAGGACGCATACTCACTTTGCTTTTCAGCCGGAATCTGATGATCCATGACCTTCTCAAACCGGAACATGCCGCCGCCTTCCTCGTAGGCTTCTTCTTCTCCGGTTTCCGAATCGTGCGGATCGGGATGCTTTCTGTTAAAGAACTCGACGATGTGGAAGCCGCATTTGTTCACATAAAAATGAATGTTTCTTTCCTCAAAGTACGGGGTGCAGGTCTCCCACACCTTTGTTTCCGGATAAAGCCGTTCGATTTCTTTCCAGGCGGCCGTGCCTACGCCTTTGCTGTGAACGCTGGGATTGACAAACAGAAGATCCAGGTGATTATGCTGGGTTTCTTCGTTGATCGTCAGTACGGCCCCGCCGACGATCCTGCCGTCCTCCCGGATGCGATAGGCAGCGCCGGTGTCGATGCCGTGTTCAATGGTCTTTCGGGAAATGATCTCGCCGTCCTCTTCACAGTGATCGTCTCGCCGTCCGAATTCCTCCATCGCGCCGAATTTGAAAGCGCGCTGGTTGTCCAGGATGAATTGTTCCCGGTCGTCGTCGGTGAGTTTTGTCAGGGTGATGTTGGCCATGATGATTGCCTCCTTCAATAAAATAGCTCGGCAACAAATGGCTTAAAGCCAATTGTTCCGAGCTCACCCGGCATCTTATCCAACAGGCGGCCTGCAAAGCTTTCGCTTTACGATCCCCTACGCTACGGCGTACTGTCCTCCGATGACCGATATTCAGTTCTTTGTCACTATAGCACACTGATCCCGCTTCCGCAAGCGCGAATTTGCGGGAGATTGTGTCAGACTGCTATGGAGCTTTTGCTAGGAAAGCAGCAGGGGCAATGATCAAGCCGGGCTCAAAGACTTCCGGACCCAATGTGCAAAGCCGGTCTTTCCAAAGGGCAGCGTATTCATGCCCGAAGATATCCCGATCGTGTTTTGCCTCAGGTGCTTCGTTTGTCTGCCTGCCGGTATACTCTCTTTACCGGGCAGAGCCCTGCTGTATGCAGTGAGAGCATTCTCTTTTGCTTACCCGAACCCCGATAGCTTTTCTTTGTACTGATCTGCATCTGTATGCTTGAATTTTATGGAGAGCATGTGGCATACTGAAGGTTGCAGTGAGATAAGGTGCTATCGCTCAGGGAAAATGCCCTTTTTCGCGGGAACTGAAGTATGCTGACCTGCTCAAACACAGAATAAAAAGCAGGAAGCTGTTTTATACGTGTGCTTATATCATCTCAGACCTGATGAATGCTTAGGAGGCTTTGGATGGATATCGTCTTTGAACTGCTGTTCCACCTGGTTTTCGGTGTTCCGATCTTACGTACGATCGTCTTTACCATCGCACCTGCCCTGCTGCTTTTGCACTATGTCAGGCGGAAGGATTCGGTCGAGAAAGAGTCTCCCAAACTGATCTGGTCTCTTGTTGGACTGGGCGCTCTTTCGACTGCCCTGGCATATATTCTGGAATCGGTTGGGGGAGCCTGCCTATCTGCAATCGTAGATTCCGATTCCGGAGCCTTTAATTTTCTGTATTACTTTGTAGTAGTAGGGCTGGCGGAAGAGGCAAGCAAGTATTTTGTGATGTCAAAGCGCACATGGAAAAACCCTGAGTTTGATTGCCTGTTCGATGGTCTTGTGTATGCGGTCGCGGTATCTGCCGGGTTTGCGCTGCTCGAGAACGTGCTGTACCTGTTCCGTTATGGTTCTTCCGTAGTGTTCATCCGCGCGATCGTCTCTATCCCGGCACACATCTGTTTTGCCATATTTATGGGAACATGGTACAGCTCAGCAAAAAAATACGAAAAATGGGGCAACAAACAACAAGTACGGACCTGTAAAGTATTGGCGATAGCAGTGCCGGCAGTTGCACATGGCTTTTTTGATATCATAACTGATTTCCTTGATACCGGAGCCGGGATGCTTATCTTCGGGATCTATGTTATCGCTATGTTTATAACCAGCTGGCGGATGATGAAGAGGATGGCAGCCAGGGATGCCCGGTATAATGAGATCCAAGGAGAGGCTTGATTAATGGATCCGGAGTCTTCCGGAGATTCTGAACACCGCTCGCCCGCCGGTCATGGCGGGGCTATCATTGGCTGATGCTGATATCTATGTACAGCCCG
>JAEEGF010961349.1_pt1 | contig 10387 bp, 10 predicted proteins | sample 9134171 | NCBI WGS metagenome assembly JAEEGF01 (sample SAMN16246542, study PRJNA631951) | gut metagenome | biome: gut microbiome; feature: rumen; material: AP-attached | host: Bos | place: Iran: Karaj | collected 2018-10 | reverse complement strand
CCTTTCAAGCTCGACTTCCCAGAATACCGTGACACATTGGCTTCAGACTCAATACGTTTCTGGGCAGGAGTACCTAATGCAGCAACAAAAGTTGACCCGAATAAGCCCAAGATGGCTATCTACACTTGCTTCCTTCAGCATGTGCTGAACTCATTGAAACCAACAGGAAAGGCTGCTGTGGTTATTCCTACAGGCTTCATCACGGCAAAGAGCGGTGTTGAGAAGAAAGTGCTACAGCGCATTGTTGATGAACGCTGGGTTTACGGTTGTATATCCATGCCAAGTAATGTATTTGCAACAACAGGCACAAACGTGTCTGTTATCTTCTTTGACAAGTCGGCAAAATCAGATAAGGTGATTCTTATTGATGCCTCAAAACTTGGTGAGGAATATAAGGAGGGAAACAATCAGAAACGCCGCCTGCTTAATGAAGAGGTTGATAAGATTGTAAATACCTTCTTGAATAAAGAAGCAATCGATGATTTCTCGGTTGCCGTTACCTACGATGAAATCAAGGAGAAGAACTACAGTCTCTCTGCCGGTCAGTATTTCGACATAAAGATTGAGTATGTGGATATTACCGAGGAGGAGTTTAACAAGCGCATTGCCAACTATCAAGAGACCTTGACCAAGCAGTTTGAGGAAAGCCACAAGTTGGAAACAGAAATCATGTCTCAATTGAAAAAACTACATTTCAATGAGTAACAAGAAATCTATACGTTTCTTTAACGACAGAGAGGTACGTGCCGTATGGGATGACGATCACAGCAAATGGTACTTCTCTGCAACTGATGTCGTTCGTGCTATAAATGATGAGCCTGACTATACAAAAGCGGGTAATTATTGGCGATGGCTGAAAAAGAAGTTTGCAGCAGAAGGCATTCAACCCGTGAGTGGCACTCACGACTTCAAATTCGAGGCTCCTGACGGCAAGATGCGAAAGGCTGATGTGTTGGATGCAGAGGGTGTGCAGCTATTGGCGAAAAACTATCCGAACAACCGTGCCAGCGCATTCCTCGATTGGTTCACCTATTCTGACAATACTATCGACGGGCAGAGCCGTAAGAAGGCATACGACCTTTTTGAGAGCGATTTGCTGAAGTCCTTGGAGCCAGGGAGCATAAAATGTCTTCAGCAAATTCATGCATACCTCTTCGGCGGACTTTATGACTTTGCAGGACAAATCCGCACAAAGAACATCAGTAAGGGAGGCTTTACATTTGCCAATGCACTACATTTCCCTGCAATTCTATCAGACATCGAGAATATGCCAGAAACGACATTCGACGAGATAATAAGCAAATATGTGGAGATGAACGTGGCACACCCATTCATGGAAGGCAACGGACGCAGTACACGCATCTGGCTTGATTTGATATTAAAGCATTCGCTGAAGAAATGTGTAGATTGGAGCAAGATAAACAAGAATGACTATCTGCAAGCCATGCAGAAAAGTCCTGTTGATGATAGCGAAATCCGCAGTTTGCTTCGTAATGCACTGACTGACAAGATCAATGACCGCGAAATGTTCTTGAAAGGCATTGATTATTCTTATTATTACGAACAGGAGGATTAAAATATGGAAGAATCAATTTTATTTTGGGCTACTGTTGCAAGCCCTATAATTGGAATGATAGCAATAATTGTTGCATTAGTTACTGCTAAAAGTTCGTCACGCGATGCGGAGAAACAAATAAAGGCAGTTTATAACCTATTGGATGTTTTTGTGGCTGCACAAAATCCTAATATGATTGTAGCAAAACAACAATATGAGCAACAGTTGACACAGTTAGACGAACAAATAGAAAAAACAAAAAGAAAAATAGAGACTGTTTCCCCATTCATTGGACGAGGAGCAAAAATTGAAGTTGCAGAATGTCTGCAGGAGAAAGAAAAGCAAATACAGCATCTTGAAGACTTACAAAAGCAACATGGCAAGGTTGAGTCTCAATTAAAATTGATACTATCTTATTTTAATAAAACAACTAAATAAGAGTATGGAACTGAAAAGATATAAACTGTCTGACGTTGCTAAAGTTGATATTAGCAGCATTGATAAAAAGGCAAAAGAGAATGAAACGACGGTGAGGTTATGCAACTTCACCGACGTATATCATAACTGGGCAATAACTTCGGATATGGCAAGTTCATTTATGGAAGCCAGTGCCAATGCCAAAGAAATAGAGAAGTTTACCATAAAAAAAGGACAGGTAGCTTTCACCAAAGATAGCGAAACAAGGGATGATATTGGCATTCCGACATACATTGCCGATGATTTCGAAAATGTTCTTCTAGGCTACCACTGTGCCCTTGTCACTCCTGACGAGACAAAACTATGTGGCAAGTATCTCAATGCTTTTATGCATTCAAACTATATTCAGAAATATTTCGAGTTGAATGCTACCGGTAGTGGCATGAGATATACGCTTTCAATTGACACTCTTGAAGGTATGCCTCTTTTGCTTCCATCATTAGAGGAACAAAAACGCATTGGCGAAATTTTTTCTGCTCTTGACAAAAAGATTGCCCTTAATCGTGCGATAAATCAGAATTTAGAAGCACTCGCAAAGCAACTATACGACTATTGGTTCGTACAGTTTGACTTTCCGAACGAGGAAGGAAAACCGTACAAATCAAGTGGTGGCAAAATGGTGTGGAATGAGAAGATAAAGCGAGAAATACCAGAAATTTGGGAACTTCTGCCTCTTTTTAAGGCTTCAGACGTACAATACGGATTCCCTTTTGCAACAGAACAATTTACAGAGGAGATAACAAATGTTCCTGTAGTCCGCATTCGAGATATCCTTGAAGGTACGACATCGGCATACTCACAGGAAGAGACCGATGACAAATATCGTCTAAAAGAGGGTGATGTTCTTGTTGGAATGGACGGAAACTTTCATATGAACTTCTGGCATAACAATGTAGCATATCTTAATCAACGATGTGTTAGGCTTCGTCCTTATGATGATTCTACAGTATCATCAATTCAAATCCTGCATAGTATATATCCATATATCAAAGCGAAAGAAAAAAATGCGAAAGGCTCTACTGTCGGGCATCTTTCCGATAAAGATTTGAAAGGTTTGTTTTTAATTAAGCCTACAGAATCTGCTTTTTTTCTCCCTCGTAAAACATTTGATGAAATTTTGGCATTGTTCATAGAGAATAGAAAGCAGATCTTATCACTAACTAAGCAACGCGATGAACTATTGCCGTTGCTTATGAATGGACAGGTAACAATAGATTAATATGTCACACATACTTTATAAATATCTGGATATAACGGGCGCAAGGAATATGATTGGACACCAGACACTCCAATTCACTAATGCCACTCAACTGAATGACCCATTCGATTGTCATCCTAAATTGCTCGACTACTCAAATGTGCCAAAACGAAAATTACAAGGATGGATACCCGAAGAGTGGTGGAAAATGAAAGAAGAAAACGATGCTCTTAATTTACGTAACGATACATGGCTTTGCAGTTTGTCAAAAATCAATGATTCTATACTGATGTGGGCACATTATTGTTATAACCACAAAGGCATCTGCATCGGACTTGATTTGGATAAAGTTATGGAATCCGTTCCTCCTATGTTTGGCTCAATATACATTAAACCAATTGTCCTTGATGTTCTATACCAAGATATAATTGAACGTCCAAGCGCATATAATTCTACAAAAGACATATTCTCTTATCAATTGGGAACAAAAGCAAAAGAATGGGAATACGAGCAAGAGGTCAGATTGGTAATGCCCAAGCCACACCCTATGTATGCCGCCCTTACTCCTGCCCAAGCAAAGAATCCTAAGAAAACATGGGATTGGCGCGAAATACATCATTATATGCCATTGAAAGGAGAATGTTTTGAATCTATCTATTTTGGTGTCAATACAGAGCCAAAGGAAAAAGACTTAATAGTCAAGCATGTACGTAAAAAGTTGAATCCGCAAATCAAACTTTATCAAATGTGTGTAGATGCTGATGCATTTAAGTTACAACCTGAGGCTATCAAGCCTCTAAATTGAGGCTAACGTCGCCATTTACGGCTTCGGCTCGGCTGAGCGAGAACAGGATTCTCCTCTGCTCTCGCCTCGCACGTAAATTCTGATTTATCGCTGAATTTAGATTGGTCTTACGTTCAAGATTATACAAAAAATCCGCTATTATATTTTGTTCTGTTATGGATGGAATAAAAATGTCTATATTATTAATATCTTGAATTGACAAACTTGATTGGTTAATAGCGTCCTTTCTTATGTGGTCGATTGCAGTACGAAAGTTTGGGGTTTTAAAATAATAATAAGCAAAAATAGGATTAAGCTTATTTCCGTCAGTTTTCAAACGCAAGACATTCATCCCATGAATAATTTGTTCGCCTTCTTTTTTTCTATAAAGAACAGTACGACCAATAAATGTACGACTATTGATATGTGACATTAGCAAATCTTTATCATTCAATATAAAATGTGAATATTTTGTGATATCATCTATGTTCGCATATCCTAGTCTGTCACGATTGAATTTGTCATTAGACAGTGTTTCTATTCGGGTTATAGGAAAACCTCCAGCTCCCTTTTCCTGCTTAATGACAACTCCATTTTCTATCATTTTTAGACAATCTCCAAGTTTATATTTCTTCATTTCCATTCTACTTCTCATTTTGTAATCTGAAAAACTCCTTTTGCTGTTCTATCTCACGACGCAGTTCCTCTTGTGTCGGCATGTAAGTGAGATACTTGGCAGCAAAGAGTTGGTCGTTGTTGTTGAGAATAGAATAATGCGCAACGTCCTCGTCGGTATCAGAACAGAGCAGTATGCCTATGGTGGGATTATGTCCTTCGGGACGCACCAAGTCATCATACATCTTAACATACATATCCATCTGACCAACGTCTTGATAACGTAGTTTTGTTGTTTTCAAGTCAACGAGAACGAAGCAGCGAAGGTGGTAATTATAAAATACCAAATCGATATAATAGTCTTCCTTCTCTGTGTGAATGTGTTTCTGGCGATCGACAAATGCAAAGCCCTTGCCCAACTCCATCAAGAAGGAAATCAGGTGGTCGATAATGCTCTGTTCCAAATCGCTTTCAGAATAGTTGGTATTGTTTTTGAAGCCTAAGAATTCAGCTACAACAGGGTTCTTCAGATACTCCAGTTTATCTTGCAAAGGTTTCGTTAACTGCACCATCTCGTCATGTACGATGGATTTATCTTGTGACTGTAGCAAGCGATGGTAGTACTGCGAAGACACATTGCGTTGTAGGGTGCGAGTACTCCACATTTCTTTTGCAGCCTCATTCTCATACCATGCACGACCTTTTTCCGTAGGCTCTTGAAGGATAATACGATAGTGAGTCCACGAAAGGCGGATTGGAGATTTTGAACGCACAGTGTTCATTATTTCCAAAGGAGCGACATATTGTGGCGTAGTGTCAGATTTTCTACTCACTGCGTAGAAAATGTTGTCAAACTCATCCTTCTCAGATTCTCTATTCACTGCGTAGAAAATGTTTCTGAAACTGCTATAGAAGGAGACAAAGTGGTACAAGTTGGCAGGTTTGAAACCTTCTCCATATCGTTGTGTCAATGACTTGGAGAGTTCCTTTATCACTTGTTTCCCGTATTCAGCTCGTTTGTCTTTCAAAACTTCGTGCTGAATACGAAGTCCGAGAAGCCAGTTGCGCTTGACAAGAGTCTCGTCAACCTGTTTATATGCATAACGCTTGGCACTGTCAATGATTGCGCAAGCATCCTGATACAGGTTATTGCCATCGCCAACCTGTATGAAGCCTTCAGTTGATATGATGTTAATATCGTTCATTTGCGCTCTATTCTGAACGCAAAGGTACTAAAAAATCGGTACATTTCGGTCGTTTCGGTCATCCAAGGTACTTTTTGTGAGCCATTTTAACGTTGTTTTGATTTACAATGGCATAATGAAGGGTTGTATCTATGCGCACATGTCCCAATAATCGCTGCACCTGTTCAATGGGCATCCCTTTGCCAATAGCCATGGTTGCCAATGTCCTTCTGAACTTGTGAGGATGGACTTTCGGCATATCAAGTAATTTGCCCATCGTCCTTATTCTGACCTCTACCCCACTTATTGTAAGTCGGCTATAAGGAGAAGAAAGGGAAACGAATAGAGCCGGATTGTTGTCTGTACGCTCGTTTAGGTATTGCTGTAAGTGGAGTTTTGTTCTTGCATTGAAATAAACCGGCCGTTCTTTGTTGCCTTTACCGAAAACCACACATTGCCTCTCGTGAAAATCAATGTCGGCACGGTTGAGTTTTACTAATTCACCTACACGAATACCTGTAGAAGCCAGCAAGTCAATCATGGCAAGGTCACGCCTGTTTGTACAGCTGTCACGTAGTTGTTCCAGTTGCTCATCGGTCAGCACTTCTTTCACAAGACTGTCGGTCTTCACCTTGTGAATACGGCGGACTGGGCTTTTGGCTATATAGTCTTCATCTTCGAGCCACGCGAAGAAGCTTGAGAAAATACGGCGCATATTATCGATAGTCACCTTGCCACTTCCTTTTTCCTCTTGATATGAGGATAGATATTGACGAATGTCAGCTGTTGAAACATGACATACCGAAACTGACACCGTTAAAAGCATCTTTTCGATGGTATGACGATAATATGCCAATGTCTTCTCTGAACACCCTTCTATCTTCTTTGCTGCCAGAAAACTACCAAGAAGTTCAGCATTTTCTTTTTGATTTTGTTTTTGGCTTTCTTGTTTTTCTGTTATTTCAACGTTTTGCAGTTCTTTGATAAGCACAGCTTTCAACCGTGCCATCTGTTGGATATCTAAGTCTCGCTGCATATCCGCAACAATTGCTTGAATAATGTTTTCTTTCATTGTTTTTCTAATTTGTTGTTTACTCTATAATATATAAGAGTTGCAACGATAAATCAGAATTTACGTGCGAGGCGAGAGCAGAGGAGAATCTTGTTCTCACTCTGCCGAGCCGAAGCCGTAAATGGCGACGTCAGTCGCAATTTCGAAGCGACACCTGACCGCTCATCAGAAGCGGCAGGAGTTCGTCGCGCTGCTTGATTAGTTGTTCAATTTCTTCTTTCCCCATAAATTGCAAGTCAAACATGGTCTTTACTATATTCATAAATAACATTACAGTTTGCCTGTTATAGGCAAATGTAAAATCTGCCAAATCACCTAATACAATATATGGAATAGATGACCCATGTTTTCCACCACTAAAAACAGGCTGAAATAGATAGCGTAATGTATAGTAGAAGAAGGAAACTGTATCCTCATCTTTGATAGGCACACAAGCATAAGTCCGTTGGTATAAATCAAATTTACCTTTATAATAAGTGACTCTACCTGTATAACTCCCATTTCCAGAGACTAACACAGCTGCACCATCATAAATATATTCATTTGATGTTATAGGTTCTGGGGCACAAGAGAAAAATTTGTAATCACCAGGTATTGCCTTTGAAACATCTTTTTTGCCTGTAAAGATTCTTAGGAAATCTTTGATCTTACAAGCATTCCATCCTTCCGGAATTTCTCGTTTCAGTTTCTCATTCCACACCATTTTGCCACCACTTGATTTGTACGGTTTGCCTTCCTCATTTGGGAAGTCGAACTGCACAAACCAGTAATCGTAGAGTTGCTTGGCGAGTGCTTCTAAATTCTGATTTATCAGAGTCGCTTTCTTTATATCATCACAACTATATCTATTTTAAGCATAATAAAATACCATTTAAACTCCATTCCAAAACTTACTACAAAAAAACGGTGCCTGCTCACGCAGACACCATTCTCTCTTTTACCCAATATGAAATAAAAACTATTGAAATACTTTTTCCGAAAAACTTAAAATTACATTGTAAAAAACTTTTCCCTTTTTAATAACTTACTACCACTTTCTGGTTAGAGATTATATACAGACCAGGCTGCATATCACCAAAATCATTTAACCCTCTCTCAACTTTCAAATTCTTTACCAATACGCCTTGCGCTGTATATACTGGAACTACCTTGCTGGTGTTACTCTTTATCAACAATCTGCCGTTAGCAGATGCAACCTCAACATCGTCGGTTACAACAGGCTGAGCCACCGATGTTGCTCCAGACGGCGTTACCTCCTTAACCGTTAGCTTATCGCCGTTTGTGCCCGAAAGCTCGTAATAGACATCACTACTGATAGGACCTATATCGACAGTCTGCTGCTGTCCCATGCCCTTGTTGAATATAATGTTGAAGGTATAGCCCTTCTTGTTTACGTCGAATGCCTTGTAATACCACTCCACGCCGTCGATAACAACCTTGTCGGTCATCTTTATTCCCGGCCATGAGCCAAGCAAAGTGTTTGACGAATCCCAAGCATAGAAATAAACAGATGTCCAGTCAGGATTCTTGAAGTAGACTGTTGCCTTGTGAGCCACAAACGGAGTGACGGTATATTTGCGCGTTGCCACGTTCTTTACTGTTCCGCCAACAACGAGGGCAACCTTAAGCGTACAGTTCGAAGAAATTTCAATATCCGTACCGCTTGCCACCTTTGTGCCGTTAGTTGCCGATGGTTCTGTGCCGTCGGTGGTGTAAACGAGCTGTGCATCGTCGTGAGCAGAGACAGCCACAAGCTTAACCTTGAAAGCCTCCTCATAATCGCCCGAAGCCTTGTCTGCCCAAGCAATCTCGGTGCTCTTGCTCATCAGATAGCGATAGTGGTATCCGTCGAGAACCTGAACCATCGTGTTAGGAATGTTCGTATTGCTCTTGTCGCCCACGATAACGCGTAGCTGACCGTTCTCGCCAGTAACCGTTCTGATGCACTTTGCAGCCTGCGAAATATACTCGCTGTAAGTGCTCTGGTTCGTGATTCCGACAGCCTTTCGAGCATCAATCATCGCCTTTATCTCCTGCTTGCAGTCAATCCAATGCTTCAGAAAGACGCAAGGCGTTCCGGGCATTGCAAGCATCCATGCGTTAAGCGCGAGAGTGTCGCGGCGGATTGGGTCTTGCTGATCGTTTGCACGTACCTGAGTGTCGTGATTCTCGACGAAAGTAACAGCATATCGGCGATAATTAGCATCACTCACCAGCGAACCGTTTATCAGCTTTGCCCAGTTGTAGCCCGATGATGCCACGGCATCGCGACAAGTATATCGGAACGGAAAATCGAACGCTGCACTCTGAACAGTGCCGTTCACCTTTGTGCCGTCAATCCAGTTCTTAACAACTGCTGTATTGCCGTCCCAGTACTCGCCCACCGAATATGTGGCATTAACCGTACTGTTGTAATCGCCAGTAAACGATGCGCTGTAGCCCTTAACCATGTCGTAGCGGAAACCGGCATATCCTAATGTATTCTGAAGATAGCCAAGATATGCCTTTACCACCTTATTTACATTCGCACTCTTATGGTCGATGTCGCGGCAACCGCTCCAGCCCTCGCCCGTATCCTTGTTGGAACTAAGCGAAATGCCGTTACCTGATGCCCATGCTGCAGTCTGACCGTTGTCATCGTCAGAGCAGATATCCGAAGGAAGCATCTGATACTTAACACCGTTGTATGTCTCAGCCGCAAAATCAGTCCACGAACCGCCTGCGCCAAGGTTGTTGCGATGGTTTATAACCACATCGGCAATGAAACCAGTGCCCTTCGACTTGTATGTATTTATCATCGAAAGCAGTTCTGCCTCGCTTCCGAACGATGAATTCTGATTGAAATAATACTGAGGCATGTATCCCATGTTGTTGCCCGAGCCGCAATAGCCGCTGTTTGGCACCCAAACAAGACTGAAATACTGGGAAATCTCATCTGCCTGCTTTTCAAGATAGTTCCACTGCGTGTCTACATACGAATCCCAATAGAATCCCTGAAGCATTACGCCGCCGTATGCTGCCGGCCAGCCCTGAGCCGATGCCGATGCTGCCACGGTGAGTGCCGCCACGGCAACAGCCGTTTTCTTGGCACATCTGTCAATGAATTTCCGTACCCTCATGATATTATCTTTTTGATTACGTTGCAAATATAATTTTCTTTGGATTACAAAAATGCGTTAAAATACTGAAAATTTACGTTTTACGAGCGCAAACGATTCCGCTTGCGCGGTATGCTGATATCAGACTTAATAACCTACACAAGAACAATGTTAGAATCGACATATAACAAACGTAGTTTACGTTCTGAAAAACAGGGCGTAAACTACGACTGGGATTTTTGCCGCATAAAGGCTATCGGCAAAACTAAGTATGACTTAAATCTATTTCAAGAACAGACTTATTAAATGCACAAGTATTGGCGGATAAACAAATATCGGGAAAAACAGTCCGAACAGTCCACCCCAGAAATGAACAGCATTTCCGAAACAGTTTATTTTCTGTC
>JAEEGF010767973.1_pt1 | contig 10387 bp, 13 predicted proteins | sample 9134171 | NCBI WGS metagenome assembly JAEEGF01 (sample SAMN16246542, study PRJNA631951) | gut metagenome | biome: gut microbiome; feature: rumen; material: AP-attached | host: Bos | place: Iran: Karaj | collected 2018-10 | reverse complement strand
ATAGCCAGGCCGGCGATGGCATTGCCGCGGGTCTTCTTGAAGTTGTAGATGATGGAAGCGGGAAGGATGAAGCTGCATCCCACTGCGAAGTTTGCAAGCTCACCGACGAATGCGGTGGAGGTTCCCTTGATGAGGAGCTTCAGAAGGATCTTGACAAACTCCATCATCACACCGGACACGGGACCGAAGGCAAAGGTTCCGATCAGGATCGGAAGCTCGCTCAGATCCAGCTTGTAGAAGCTCGGCGCAAAGGGGACGGGGATCTCAAACATCATGAGAACGACCGCAATGGCGGAAAACATCCCGATCATGGCGATTTTACGCGTGTTGAATATTTTGTGGGGACCTTCGTTGCGAAACTGCGACATCTTCTCGAGCATATAAGCGATCGCGAAGATGGCGGCTATGACCAGCAGAAAGCCGACTACATAGCCTGCGTTGTCCTGAACGGACTCAAACAGATGGTTATTCATTTTTCCTCCTTCTTTCATCCAGACTGTACTGTTGGTCCCGGAGTCTCACCGGGTCGGCCCCGCCAGTGAATTTGTACGGGGTTCGCGGACTGTACCGCCAGTAGGGAATTGCACCCTGCCCTGAAGATTGGTTACAGAGGGCATTATAGGCATATGCGGGCGATTCGTCAATACCCCTGCACGCTTGAATATTTTCACGAAATCGACTACAATAAATTGATTTAGTATGTATATTAGGGCGATTGTGTGCTGCACCTTCTTTTCCGGTACGGATGCATCGCCGAAGGAGCATTGCATGATCGAGATGGATGTGCGGATCACCGCCGGCGACCTGTATGATTTCAACTTAAAGCATGCCTATTCCCGCCCGGCTACTTACCTGAGCAGCGCGGTGGGCGCGGTGGGTGTGATCTACGGGCTTGCGACCGGGTATTACCTGCTTCTGATCGTCGGCGCCATACTTTTGCTGTATCTGCCGGTGCATCTCTTTCTGCAGTCGAAGCAGAAGGTGGCGCTGAGTCCCGTGTTCCGGGAGCCGCTGCACTATGTGCTCGACGACAACGGACTTACGGTGAGCCAGGGGGAAAACAGTACCTTTGTCCCCTGGGACGGGGTGCTTAGGGCAACCTCCACGGGGCGGGGGATTTTCCTCTACACCGGGCCGGCGAACGCAACGATTTTCCCCAGAAGTCAGATGGGAGACAAGACAACGCCGGTGATTCAGATGATTCACACGCACATGGATCCGAAGAAAGTGAAGATACGAACCTGATATGGAGACGAGACAGATCATTACAAACGCGCCCGAGGAGACGTTTGCCGCGGGCAGAGCGATCGGAGAGACGGCCGGGCCCGGCACGGTGATTTCCCTGGTGGGAGATCTCGGCGTCGGCAAGACGGTTTTTACGCAGGGTGTGGCAGCCGGTCTGGGCATTACGGAACCGGTGAGCAGCACGACCTTCACCATCCTTCAGACCTATGAGGCGGGAAGGCTTCCGCTGTATCATTACGATGTATACCGCATCGCGGATCCTGAGGAAATGGAAGAGATCGGCGATGAGGACGCATTTTACGGGAAGGGAGTCTGCCTGATCGAATGGGCGGATCTCATCCGGGAGCTTCTGCCGGAGCATATGATGCGTGTGGAGATCAGAAAGGTTCCGGAGAAGGGCTTTGACTACCGGGAGATAGAGATTACAGAGACATGAAGATCATCGGAATCGACAGTTCCGGACTGGTGGCCTCCGTGGCACTTGCAGCGGACGGCGTACTGCTCGGAGAATTTACGACCAACAATAAAAAGACACATTCCCAGACGCTGCTTCCCATGCTGGACCGTATGCGGCAGGATCTGGATCTGGACCTGAAGACGGTGGATGCGATCGCGATCGCTTCCGGTCCGGGATCCTTTACCGGGCTGCGGATCGGCTCCGCGACGGCCAAGGGGCTTGGACTGGCACTGGACCGGCCCATCGTGGAAGTGCCGACGCTGGAGGGGCTCGCATGGAATCTTTGGGGCGCGGACGGACTCATCTGTCCGATGATGGATGCCCGCAGGGAGCAGGTGTACACCGGCATCTATGAATTTTGCCCGGATGGCGGGGATGGATATACGCTGCATGTGGTGGCGCAGCAGGAGGCCATCGCCGTAACGGACCTGATCGCGAAGCTGAATGAAACGGGAAGGAAAGTGACCTTCCTCGGCGACGGAGTTCCGGTCTGTCTCGATCGGATCCGGGAAGAGCTGAAGGTTCCTTACGTGCTGGCACCGGAGCATATGAATCGCCAGAGAGCGGGAAGCATCGCTTCGCTCGGATGCCGGTATTTTGCCATGGGGCGCGCGATCTCTTCCGACGCGCATGCGCCGGAATATCTGAGAAAGAGTCAGGCGGAGCGCGAGCGCCCGCACAGCTATGAGGTGTAGCATGGACGTGAAGATACGCAGACTTCGGGAAGAGGATGCGGCTGCCCTTTCGGTGATCGAGGCGGAGGCCTTCAGCATGCCGTGGCACGCGGAGGATTTTCTGCGGATGGTGCGGGAGGCGGATGCACTCTATCTGGTGGCCGAGGAGAACGGGAAAGTCCTGGGCTCCGCGGGGATGCGCATCATCCTGGAGGAAGGCGATATCGACAATGTGGTGGTGGCAAAGGAAGCGCGCGGCCGCGGGATCGGCAAGGCCCTCCTTGCGGAGCTTCTTCGCGAGGGGAAGCAGGCAGGATGCACTGCCTTTACCCTGGAGGTACGCGCCGGCAATGCGCCGGCCATCGCCCTGTACGAGGGGGCCGGATTTGTCTCCGAAGGCATACGCCCCGGCTTTTACGATCTTCCGAAGGAAGACGCGATTATATATTGGAAGAGGTAATCTGTGTTAGATATTTGTTTACTCGGAACCGGAGGCATGATGCCGCTGCCCTATCGCTGGCTGACCTCCCTGATGATGCGCTACAACGGAAGCAGCATTCTGATCGACTGCGGCGAGGGTACCCAGATCGCCATGCGGGAGAAGGGATGGAGCGCACATGACATCGACATCATCTGCTTTACCCATTATCACGCGGATCATATCAGCGGACTGCCCGGGATGCTCCTGAACATGGGCAATTCCGACCGGACGGAGGAGCTCCTTATGATCGGGCCCAAGGGACTTGGCCGGGTGGTGAACGGACTGCGGGTGATCGCTCCCGAGCTTCCCTTTTCGATCCGGTTTGTGGAGATCGAGGGGCCGGAGCAGACGTTTTCCTTTGAAGGATTTCGCCTGAAGGCCTTCAAGGTGCAGCACAGCGTCCTGTGCTACGGATATACGATGGAGGTGGACCGGGCCGGACGGTTCGATCCGGAGCGCGCCCGCGCCGCCGGGATCCCGCTGAAATGCTGGAATCCGCTGCAGAAGGGGGAGACCATCGAGATGGACGGACAGGTCTACACCCCAGATCTGGTAATGGGACCGCCCCGCAAGGGCCTGAAGGTGACCTACTGCACGGATACGCGGCCGACGGACAGCATCACGGAAAATGCGACAGGGAGCGACCTTCTGATCCTCGAAGGGATGTACGGGGACCCGCAGGAGCAGGACAAGGCCAGACAGAAGAAACATATGACCATGCAGGAGGCTGCAGGAATCGCAAGCGCGGCCGGTGTCCCCGAATTGTGGCTGACGCATTTCGGCCCGGCCATGGGACGACCGGATCAGTATCTTGAGGAGATCCGGAGGATTTTCCCGAAGACGGTGATCCCCAGGGACGGCCGGAGCACGGAACTGAACTTTACGGAAGAATAAGCACGGAAAATACGACAGAAAGGAGGAGCCTCACATTTCATGAAGAGCAAACAGGTTCGGATCGTAATCATCATATCTGTTCTGGTCCTGGCCCTGGTGGGGTTCTATGCCTATCTGTCGGGTAAGTCCAGGGACCGGACCACGGAGCAGAAGATGACGGCTCTGGAGCTGGCGCTGAGCCGGGATCTGGTCAATGATTATCCGCCGACCCCCAAGGAAGTCATGAAATACTACGGCGACATCCAGAAATGCCTCTATGGCGGGGAGGCGACGGAGGACCAGGTGGACGACCTGGGCATGAAGCTTCGGGATCTCTACGACGCGGAGCTGCTTGCCCAAAACGAGCTGGGAACCAATCTGATCCTGCTGCGGCAGGAAGTGAAGGACTATCAGGAAAACAACCGCAGGCTGACCAATTTCATCACGGCGGCCAGCACCAATGTGGATTATTATTCGGTCGACGGTTACTCCTTCGCCCGGATGGTATGCGTCATGAACATCAACGAGAACGGTGTCAGTACGAGCCAGCGCATGGTCTATCTGCTGCGCAAGGAGGAGTCGTCCAAGCGGTGGAAGATCTATGGCTGGGATCTCGAGTCCAATGTGGACCTCGACGGGGATGGGATCCCCGAGGGAGAACAGGCAAATCGCTCTGCCCAGTAAGGGCGGAAACGTTTTGCTGCGAAATACGAACATGGTACAGACAGGAAAAAACATGGAACAGGCATGGAAAGAGGATGCCCTGGTACTGGGAATTGAGAGCTCCTGCGATGAGACCGCCGCCTCCGTGGTGAGGGGCGGGCGCGAGGTGCTCTCAAATGTTATTTATTCCCAGATCGACCTGCATACATTGTATGGAGGCGTGGTGCCGGAGATCGCATCCAGAAAACACATCGAGAAGATCAATCAGGTCATCCGGAAAGCACTGGACGAGGCGGGGATCTCGCTCCGGGACCTGGACGGGATCGCAGTCACTTACGGACCGGGACTGGTGGGAGCGCTTTTGGTGGGCGTTGCGGAGGCAAAATCGATCGCCTTTGCGACCGGGATCCCGCTGGTCGGCGTGCATCACATCGAGGGGCATATCAGTGCCAATTACATCGAGCACCCGGATCTGGAGCCTCCCTTTATGTGCCTCGTCGCGAGCGGCGGGCATTCCCATCTGGTGATGGTCCGGGACTATGGGGAATACGAGATCATCGCAAGAACCCGGGACGATGCGGCGGGGGAAGCTTTTGATAAGGTAGCCAGGGCCATCGGCCTCGGCTATCCGGGCGGACCGAAGATCGATAAGGCTGCGCGCGAGGGCAATCCGAATGCCATCGATTTTCCCAGAGGCAAGGTGGAGGGCAGCCCTTACGATTTCAGCTTCAGCGGACTGAAAAGCGCGGTGCTCAACTATCTGAACGGCTGCCGGATGAAGGGGGAAGATTTTTCCCGGCCGGATGTGGCGGCGTCCTTCCAGCGGGCGGTGGTCGATGTGCTGACGGAGCACAGCCTGTCCGCAGCGAAGGATCTGGGGGTGAAAACCCTGGCCATCGCGGGCGGTGTGGCTTCCAATTCCGCGCTGCGTGCTTCGATGCAGGCGGCCTGCGAGGAGGCGGGGATCCGCTTTGTGTATCCCTCGCCGGTTTACTGTACGGACAACGGCGCCATGATCGGTGTGGCGGGATACTATGATTTTCGAAACGGCTACCGCGCGGGGTATGATCTCAATGCCGTGCCCGGACTGCGGATCGGGGAAAAACAGGGAGTCAGCCGATGAAAAAGCACTGTACGGCCATTGTGCTGGCCGGAGGAAAAGGGACCCGCATGGGAGCGGATGTGCCGAAGCAGTACCTTCCGCTCGCAGGCAGACCGCTCATCTGGTACAGCCTGCAGGCGGTGGAGCAATCGAATATTCTGGACGACTGCATCCTGGTGACGGCTCGCGAGGACATGGAACTTATGCGCACGAAGGTGCTGGAAAAATACGGATTCCGAAAGGTTCTGGCCATGGCTCCGGGAGGAGCGGAGCGCTATGAATCGGTCTTAAGCGGCCTGCGTATGCTGGAGGAGCTTCAGTCCGGCTGCGATGCGGGGCTGGGGCGGACGGATTACGTGTTCATCCAGGACGGCGCGCGTCCGTTTCTTACGGAAGACATTCTGCGCAGGAATTATGAGACGGTAGTGGAGTGCGGCACGGCGGTGACGGCGGTTCGCGCCAAGGATACTGTTAAAATCGCGGATGAAAGGGGTTTCGTTGTCCGGACACCGGACCGGAACCGGGTATGGAACATGCAGACGCCCCAGACCTTCCGCTATGACGAAATACGAAAGGCCTACGAGAAAATGATGGTACGGGTGCAGGAGGAAAAAGCGGCCGGACGTACCCTTCCGATCACCGATGATGCACAGGTAATGGAGCTTTTCGGCGATCTGCCCGTGCGACTCGCGGAGGGCTCCTACGACAATTTCAAGGTGACGACGCCGGAGGATCTGCGCCTGGCGGAGAGCATGCTCGCAGGAAACTGAAACCGGATTTCAAATCTAAACAAAACGGTAACAGAAAATGAAAAAACGATGAAAGCATTTTCAAAAATCGTGTAAGCAAAAATGTAAGAGAGAGGTCTTTCTTTCATGAAGGACCGCTCTCTTCTTTTTCTTTTTAACAGTTTTGCACAACTTATAAACCTTGATTTTGCGCATTTTTCATAATAATTTCGATGTGAAAAAAGTAACAAAGAAAAAATTTGTAAGTGCTTTCAAAAATTTCGGTAAAATGCTTGCCTATTTTCATCAATAATGTTAGAGTACAGATATGAAAGTAAAGCGCTTTCATAAGAAACATTTTTCATTATTCTATGGGAGGAAAAAAATGAAGAAGAAAGTTTTATCTGTACTGCTTGCTTCTGCCATGGTTCTTTCTCTGGTCGCCTGCGGCTCTGAGGAAGGTTCCGGCGATGCGGCTTCTGCCGGCAGCGAAGCGAGCAACACGACCGATTCCGCTGCGACCAGCACGGATACCGGAAGCAGTGACACTGCAACCACCCCTGCGGCTGAGGAGTTTGTTCTTGACAACCTCTACATCGTAGTCGATGGTACTCTGACCGCAACGGTTGACAGCGGCCAGGCAGAATTCGAAGCTCAGTGGGAGGAGGCTGTAGGCGAGAAGCTTGGCCATGCCATTGACCTTCACATCAATCAGATCGATCACTCCGGATACACCAGCACCGTATCTCAGCTGCTGGCTACCTCCACTCCCGGTGAAGAGGGATATCCCGATGCAATGATCATGAGCGCATCGATGTTCCGTGAGTATTCCACCACCGGCATCCTCTGGGATATGGCAGATGCTTACGCAAATGCTGAGTTCCAGGCTCGCGTAACCCTTCCTTCCGTCAACGAGAACATGAAGACCGCTGACGGCAAGCTGTATGGTTTCGCTCCTACCTATGGTAACGGATGTGTTACCTACGTCAAGCAGTCCTGGCTCGATGCAGTCGGCATGAGCATTGACGACATCAAGACCTTTGATGATTATTACAACATGCTGAAGGCATTCACCGAGCAGGATCCCGACGGCAACGGCTCCGATGGCACCTATGGTGTGATCGCTGCAGGCTTCGGTAAGCTCGACGAGGCTCCCTTCATCAACTACATGCCCGAGTTCTGGCAGGGCGCATATCCTTCCTTCTATGAGAAGGACGGTCAGTGGGTAGACGGCTTCACCGAGCAGGCTACCGTTGATGCTCTTGCAAGACTGGCTCAGGCTTATGCGGACGGCGTCATCGATCCCGATACCGAGGAGGCCGGCACCAAGCAGGCTCGTGAGAAGTTCTTCTCCAACGACCAGAGCACTTCCGAAGGTGTCTTCACCTACTGGGCAGGCACCTGGCTCAGAACTCTGACCAACAACATGTCCAAGAACGAAGTCGACGATGATCTCGGCGATGACAGACTGGTTCAGCTTCCTCCGATCAAGGAGATCAAGGATACCTGGGGCGGCTACATCAACCGTGAGGCTCCCGTTTGGGTTATCACCGATGACGGCGACGGTAGCAACGCTCGTGAGCAGGCTATCTTCGACGCTCTGCTTGACACCATGCTGGACGGCGACAGAGTACAGACCCTGTGGACCTACGGTGCAGAGGATGTTCACTGGTCCATCCACGCTGAGGAGTTCTCCACCAATGCTGACGATCCCGACAAGAGAAAGGATTACAGCTATGAGGAGGGCGAGTTCCACCTGAAGCAGTCCCCTAACGATCCTAACGCTGTATGGAAGAAGAATCACCTGGATTCCGTCCTTGTCATCGCTCCTCTGACCAACGGCTTCGTTGATGACGATGAGCTCGTTACCAAGGGCAACCAGTTCTTCACCACTCACTGTGTTGACGCTCCCGCAGCTGCAGCATGTGATACCCTTACCGCTAACCAGGAAGACCTGACCTCCAAGAAGAAGGAGCTGATGAACCTGGTTGTTGCGGGCGAGATCACCGCTCAGGAAGCTATGGACGAGTACACCGATGAGTTCGGCGATATCGTTGAGCAGATCCTTGCAGAGCTGAACGCTCAGTAATTCATGGATTTTTAAGGCTTTTGGACAGGCGATTTTATTGCAATACAAAAGCATTTGTTCTACAATTAAGATGTCCTGCCTGGGCGGCAGACGCCCCCCGGCAGGGCATTTTTTGGGGACAAAGACAAGCAATTTTTGAAGAAAGAGATGGGAAACGATGGGTAAGCAGAAAACGGTCACCACATCATCGGGGCAGCCAATCCGCAAGAAGCCGTTAAGCATCAGAATGTGGAACAGCAGAGGCTATTATCTGATGTTTTTACCGGTCTTTATCTATGTCCTGATTGTCTACTATTGGCCTATGCTGGGAGTGCGCTATGCGTTCTACGATTACTCCCTGAAAAATTTTGAGTTTATCGGTCTGGACAATTTCAAGGAGATGTTCGCCACGAAGGATTTCTGGAGAGCATTTTTCAATACCTTACAGTTGTCGGTCATCAAGCTCCTGATCACCACCTTTGCATCGGTGATCATTTCCGTCTTCCTGAATGAGATGGGCAATATGGTTGCCAAGAAGACGCTGCAGACGGTCATCTATCTGCCTCACTTTATGTCCTGGGCAGTGGTTGCCGCCATCTTTACGCTGTTCCTTTCGAAGTCTTCCTCGGGCTTTGTCAATGAGACATTGAAGAGCTGGGGCGTCATCGAGAAGAGCATCGACTTTATGCACAGTAAAGCCTGGTGGAGACCGATCTACTACATGGTCAATGTCTGGAAGGAGACAGGTTGGGGAACCGTTATCTTCCTCGCTACCCTTTCCGGCATCAATCCGGAGCTCTATGAGGCCGCCGACATCGACGGTGCATCCCGCATGCAGAAGATCTGGAATGTGACGGTGCCGGCTCTGGCAAACACGATTTTGATCGTTCTGATCCTCAACCTGGCGAAGGTCATGAACCTCTTTGAGTCGGTCTTCGTTATGTACAACACCCGCGTGTACAAGGTTGCGGACGTTATTTCCACATATATTTACCGTGAGGGCTTTATGACCGCTCTCCCGAACTACGGTTATACGACGGCTGTCGGCCTCTTTAAGAGTCTGGTCGGCTGCGTACTGGTCCTGGTCTGCAACTTTGCTTCTAAGAAAGTTCGCGGACGCGGGATCATATAGGAGGGCTTCGCTATGGAAAAAACTGCTTATAAAAAGCCCAAAAAGAAAATCCGTGTATTTGACGTGGTCAATTACCTGATCTTCATTATCATCGGCCTGATCGTTATGATCCCCATCTGGAAGGTGCTGGTCGGCTCCTTCAGCGCGGTGGGTGTGTACCAGTTCAAGCTCTGGCCCACCCAGCCCACGGTTGACGGTTACCTGACCATCTTTACCACGAAAAAGCTCCTGCCGCCCTTTATCAATTCCGTGGTCACCACCGTCATCGGAATGCTTCTGGGTCTGGTGATGTCCACCCTGGGAGGCTACGTCCTTTGCCAGGAGGATATGCCCGGCAGAAATCTGTTCTCCTACTTCCTGCTCTTTACCATGATCTTCTCCGGCGGTATGATCCCCGAGTACCTGGTCATGAAACAGCTGGGCCTGGTGAACAGCATGTGGATCCTGGTGGTTAAGCACGGAATGAACGTCTACAACCTGGTCCTGATGCGGAACTTCTTTGAAGGCATTCCCGGCTCTCTCTATGAGGCAGCCCGTATCGACGGATGTTCCCCCATGGGAATCTTCTTTAAGATTGTGCTTCCCCTGTCCAAGGCAGCTCTGGCTTCCATCGGACTTATGTACGCCGTGACGGTCTGGAACGATTACAGCACCGTGCAGATCTATATCACTGACCGTGATCAGGTGAACTTCCAGTATATCCTGCGTGTCATGGTCATGGACGGAGATACGCCCACAACGGCGTATAAGGTATCCCAGGATACCCTGTATTACGCCGGCATCGTCTGTGCGATCCTGCCCTTCATGCTCCTCTACCCCTTCCTTCAGAACTATTTTGTGAAGGGTGTGAATGTAGGTGCGGTCAAGGAGTGATCATTGCTTGATTTGAGGCATGTGCGAGACTTCGCACATGCCTTTTTTGTGTGACAACGAGGGTTCCGATTCCTTTTTCCCCTTCTCGGTG
>JAEEGF010239537.1_pt1 | contig 10389 bp, 6 predicted proteins | sample 9134171 | NCBI WGS metagenome assembly JAEEGF01 (sample SAMN16246542, study PRJNA631951) | gut metagenome | biome: gut microbiome; feature: rumen; material: AP-attached | host: Bos | place: Iran: Karaj | collected 2018-10 | reverse complement strand
GACAGCATGAAATACGGTCCGGGCACCGCTACAGACTCAGCCGGAGAACAGGTGATAACCGACCCTGGCTGGATTGATAACGCCGCTGGGCTCCGTTTCTCCAACTTCTACGGCTTCGGACTGGTAGATGCAGCAGCTTTAGTTAATTTTGCTGAAAAATGTAATGAAGACTCTGCATGCCGTCAGCTTAAGGATTCACCGAATCATTACGTATCCACCAACAGTAATCCGTGCGAACAGACAACAGAAGGCAGTATAGTCTGTACTCTCAGTGATTTCCGCCAGACTGATACCGAAGATGACACCGAAAAAGAACTTGACGGTACCGCCGTTATCGATGCACTTACAGTAGACGTTCAGGGACTGATCTACGCTACAGAGCAAACTATCGAAGCCTGCTCAGGCCTTGAGACTCTCCCGCAAAGCAACAGCGTGGATAACAGCAGTGTACAGGAATACCGGGGGAAGGTTATCCTTGCCAATACCAATGTGCAGATGACCATAAGTTCCCCTTCAGGTACAACCGGTGTGGTTAAGCCTCTCTATTCCGTCTGGGATCTTAACTATGACATAGATGACACCCTGTACAGCTCTGAACCGGAAAGAGAAGCAAAACTCCCGGTATCTCTTTTCTACAGGGAGGAACTGAAACCGGGTGATACCGTTACCTTTACCATTAAGAGTCAATGTGCCGTAGATATTGAACAGCTTAATAAATTCATGAAAGCTGATGTCTACACATATCCGAAACTCTGACAAAGGAAGAACTGAAAGGTAGCCGCTTCTGTTTTAAAGCTGTTACCGAAACACTTCTCACAGAGAACCACTGAATAAGCCGGGCAACATCCCGGCTTTTACGATTAGCATCTCCGGTAATCCCCTGAATCTTCCGGTGAGAATCTGATGCCTTGTAGCGAAGTCTTATTAACCTGAACAAATAACCGGACAGTTCACATTCCTGAATATCAAATCATTTAAAAATCGTCTTATCAAATATTGAGCACATAAATAATTCTGGTTTTCGGATAATATTTTTGCAGATTGTCAGGCAGTAGCACTGTTTTACCGCATTTTCACAGTTTTATATCAGCCCCTCCCGACTGAACATAAACTCTCGGAATTTTCTGATAAAACCGGCTGCCGGCTTTTTTATATCTTTCACTGAGCAACCTACGGAGGTATCAGTCTTGAATATCAGAATAATTACTTCAGCCGTACTGGGTACGGTTTTATCATTTGCCCTTCCTGCAGCATCCTATGCTGAAGACAATGTTATCAGAGACGGAGGCACTGTTATTTACACTGACGGATTTAAAGTTGTTTCCTCATCATCCGCCGGTCAGCAGATGACAGCAGACATTTCAGAAGGAGCCGGCTCTCCATCTCTGCTCGGCACCCTAGGTAAAAAGAATGTTGTAACCGGAGATAAGGCGAAAGGACACATTGCCTTCGTCACCAAAAACACCGGACGAAGCTATATCATCAGGGATGAACTTATAGTCACCTGTGTTAAAAAAAATCCTGACTGTCTTAAAGATATGACCGGTGCGGAAAAATTCTCCAGAAGATACTATAAAGTAAAAGCTCACAATTACGCTGAATGGCTCGAACTCAGAAAATCTCTTGAAGCAAGACCTGACGTCGTCAAGGTATCTCCTTCTATAGACTACGGCAACAGAGTGAAATTACACTGAGGAAACAGTTTTTATGAAATCTAAAAAAATAAACAAATTAACCCTGACTGTGGCAGCAGCACTGGTTTCATCTCTTATTGCCTCATGCGGCGGACACCACAGTAAAAGCGATACTCCGGAGGAAGGTATTCTGGTGCAGTACGGTGATCTGATAAGCGGAAAACCATATGAAGTAAGCTCTCCCGGAGCATCAGATATAACCTCGGATATCGGTACCGTATCAAAAATCAATCCGGTAACCGGAGAAAAAGGTAAAGACGGCATCTGGTTCTTTACCATACCTGAGGATTTCTACACTTCCTATAAAGTCACCTATGAAGAGCTGGCAGGCATCCCTGTCACATTCAGTGTTACCAACAGTAAAGGAGAAATAAAGGACTATAAAATTGAGCTCTCCGGAAGAGATTCTTTTCTTCAGGACCAGTGGCACCTCTACAACATCGGTCAGAATCCGTTCGGCGTAGACATAAACCCGACTCCGCGCGTTGACCTGAATGTCGTTCCGGCATGGAGAAAAGTAATTACCACCGATGCCGGAAAAATCCAGGTGGACGGCAGCGGGGTAAAGATTGCAGTAATGGATACTCTCGTGGATTTTATGAATCCGGATCTTAAAGACAGAAAATACACCCCGGAGGACGCTGATCCTGAATTTATGAATGTTGAGTTTCAGGAGAACTGGCTTAAGAATATCAACATGCTTTTTCACGGGACTGCCGTTGCCGGAATCATCGGTTCTACCGGAATGAACAGTGCCGGAGTGCGCGGTATTGCCTTTAAATCTCAAATCACGGGATTTTCCGTTCAAGAAACAGAATTCTACGGTGATGATGAACTGCCTAATACTGAAAATATAGACAATTCTATATCATATATTGCCAAACATCCTGAATTCCGTGTCAGCAACGCCAGCTTTGGCGATATCATTTTTTCTTCATCAGCAAGTCATCATTCTTATTTTGACGCATTATATGAAAACAACACTGCACTGATTCATTCAATGGGTAACAGCTACGACGATGATGATATTGAAGACTATATTGAAGAGCATAATCTTACAGATGATTATGAATCCAGACTGGATAGATGCGACTACTATTCAACAGACTGCTTCTTCATGATGACTGACAGTATGTCCCGTCACCCGTACGTCATTAATACTGCAGCTGTAACAGCTTCCGGAAAGAAGTCAACCTATTCCTCAACCTCCGCCGGTCTCTGGATTTCCGGTTTCGGGGGAGAATTCGGCTACCTTGTTCCGAGACCTGGCAATCCATTATCCGAAGCGACTCTTGTTACCACATTCACCGGACTGGATAATGTTCCGCCGTATAAGTACCATGATATCGAAACCCCGTGGTTTGAATCCGGACCTGAAGAGAAAAAATACTATACAGCCAAAATGAACGGCACCTCCGCAGCTGCACCGTCTGTTTCCGGTGTTGTTGCCCTGGCCTATCAGGTTAAACCGGACATAACCATTGGACAGCTAAGATATATTCTGGCAAAAACCGGCAGAAACGACAATGTTTTCGACGGCATGAAATACGGCCCGATCACCGTGACATCTCCTTCAGGAGAGCTTGAAGTCACTGATCCGGGCTGGATTGATAATGCCGCCGGCCTCCGGTTCTCCAACTTCTACGGCTTCGGACTGGTAGATGCAGCAGCTTTAGTTAATTTTGCTGAAACATGTAATGAAGACTCTGCATGCCGTCAGCTTAAAGAGACTCCGGATCATTACGTATCCACCAACAGTAATCCGTGCGAACAGACCTCAGAAGGCAGTATAGTCTGTACTCTCAGTGATTTCCGCCAGACTGATACCGGTAATAACACTGAAGGAGAGCTTAACGGCACCGCCGTTATCGATGCTCTCACCGTAGACTTAAAAGGACTGACATATGCAACAGCTCAAACAGAAAAAGACTGCTCCGGTCTTGAGACTCTCCCGCAAAGCAACAGTGTTGATAACAGCAGTGTACAGGAATACCGCGGGAAGGCAATACTTGCCAACACTAACATGCAGATAACTGTCAGTTCAAAGGCTGGAACAAACGGCGTGGTCAAGCCACTCTATGCCATCTGGGATCTTAACTATGACATAGATGACACCCTATACAGCTCCGAACCGGAAAGAGAGGCCAAAATACCAATCTCTCTTCTCTATCGTGAAGAGCTGAAGTCTGGTGATGGCATAACCTTAACAATAAAGAGTCATTGTGCCATAAATGTTGACCTGCTGAACGACTCGATTAAAGCTGATGTCTTTACTTATCCGAAACTCTGATAAATAAAGAACTGAAAGGTTGCCGCTTCTGTTTTTAACAGCGTAACCGAAACGCTCATCACTGATAAGCTCTGAATAAGCCGGGTACCGACCCGGCTTACATGATTAATGAGGACAACCAAGAAAAAGAAAAAGAAAGAAAGTAAGTAAGTATGTAAAGTAAAAAAACGCCGGGAAAAAAACAGAAAATCAATATCAGCCGTGCAGGTAGTTATATATCTCCTCGGCCAGTTTCATACTGATTCCCGGAACCTTGCTGATTTCCTCGGCACTCGCCTTCATAATCTCCTGCATACCGCCAAGATGTTTGAGGAGAGCCTGACGACGGACACTGCCGATACCAGGTATATCCTGAAGCTTCGAGGTGACTCTGGCTTTTTCCCGGCGGTGCCGGTGTCCGGTTATAGCAAAGCGGTGTGACTCATCTCTGATATGCAGAACCAGCTGCAGCGCCGGATTATCCAGAGTGAGACTGTATTCCTCGTGGGTATATCCCATTATAAGAGTTTCCAGCCCCGGTTTTCTGCCTTCACCCTTGGCCACACCGATAAGAACCGGAGGCATAAAATCAGTAACATCCCGGAAAAGTTCGGAAATAATGGTTTCCGCCTCGTGAAGCTGACCGAGTCCACCGTCGATAAACAGAATCTGCGGTATTTTGGCATCCCTGGTAATCCCCCGGAATCTTCGGGTAAGAACCTGATGCATAGCAGCGAAGTCATCACCGGGAGTAATACCGTCTATATTATACCGGCGGTACTCTGAGGTGACCGGCCCCTCTCTTCCGAAAACCACGCAGGAGGCCACGGTAAGCTCACCCATGGTATGCGATATATCAAAGCATTCCATTCTTTCGATATCCGTCATCCCGAATAGTTCCTCAAAGCTGGTGATGCGTTCCGCCATGGTTCCCTCGTGGGTCAGTCTGGCCTTAAGGGAGGCTGCGGCATTGGCTTCGGCAAGCTTCAGATATCTGGCTCTTTCACTTCTCACCTGAGTACTGATTTTTACGGATGATCCGCAGGTATCCTTAAGCGCCTGCTCCAGAAAATCCCGGTTAAGCGGTTCGTGAGCGGTGATAATCTCCTGAGGCATGGTTCTCTTCCGGTTATCAGTGAGATAAAACTGACCGATAAAGGACTCCAGAAGGTATTCATAGGTATTATCAGCCGGTATTTTCGGGAAATAGCTTCTGGTTCCGAGAATCTTACCGTTACGGATAAAGAGAACATGAACACAGGCCAGACCGTCTCCCATGGAGCAGCCGAGAATATCCATATCGTTATTAACGTCCCCGGAGACATTCTGCTGTTCCTGAACCTTACGCAGTGCCAGCATCTGATCCCTGATTCTGATGGCTTTTTCAAATTCAAGATTTTCACTGGCCTCATCCATTTCCGCCACCAGATCGTTAAGCAGCTGCTGATTCTTCCCCTGAAGAAAAAGGGATACCAGCTTCACCTGCCGCTGATACTCCTCGTCACTGCATATCCCCGGAACACAGGGAGCAAGACACCGGCCGATCTGATACATAAGACACGGTCTGGTCCGGTTGCCGTAAACGGTATTGTTACACTGTCTTATGGGAAACAGCTTCTGCATAAGCTGCAGAGCCTGTCTCACAGCTCCGGAACTCGGATATGGACCGAAATACGTCCCCTTCTCCTTTTTGGCTCCACGGTAAGAGCAGATACGGGGATGCCTGTCCGCCGTCAGCAGAATAAAAGGATAGGATTTGTCATCCTTTAAGAGAATATTGTATTTCGGCTGATACTGTTTTATGAGATTGCATTCTAAAACCAGCGCCTCGGTTTCAGAAAAGGTTACGGTAAATTCAATATGGTCAATCTGAGAGACAAGTCGGGCCGTTTTGATATTCGGCAGATCCTTCTGAAAATACTGACTCAGGCGCTTCTTTAAATCCTTGGCCTTGCCGATGTAGATAATCACCCCCTCACGGTTAAACATCCGGTAGACACCGCTTGAATGAGGAACTGTCTGTAAAAAAGCTGCACTGTCAAAACTCATAATTCTTTATCACATCAAAACAAAACCGGGAAAATCCGCCTCTAAGCCAGAAGGGAAACACCGGAAAACTCCATATAACAGAATAGCGGATATATCTATCAATATACTTGATTATTTTTTTCAGTCAATGTTTCAGACGGCGTTTATGGATTCATACAGCAATCACGGAGCCCTTTTTAGGGCTTATTCAGATTTTTTCAGATAATTATCACATCCTGCCGTAAGGCTAAACCGGGATTTCAGTAAATACTGAAAATAATCCACCTCTATGTCTGAGAATATCATGTAACTTCTAATCCCGAAAGATCTGCGTCTCATACCGTTTATAAGTTAACAAATAATACACATGTATTTTTTACGTAGTTATCACAAATAATTATTTACAGTGTTTTTATTCATAATATAATTAAAATCAGATTATAATTATATCTATACAATTTAAAATATTTGCTTACAAAGCTATTAAAACCACTCTCCTTTTCTCCACACTTATTAACCTCCGCCAGTTTAAAAGGTGATTTTATGAACAGCACATACCTTCATCAATTTTTCCTGCCGTCCGAAAAAGACGAAGACACATTTCTCTTTGGAATCAGAAGAACCTGCTACCACGGATATTATCCATTCCGTTTTTTGAAAGGAAAGCAGCCGGAATATTTCGAATTCGGTCCTGTCACAATTCTTTACGGAGGTAACGGCTCGGGAAAATCCACGATCCTTAATGTAATTGCCCAGCGCCTCGATTTAATCCGGCATTCAGTATTCAACAGTTCCGCCTTTTTTTCTAAATACGTCAACATGTGCCGTTTTGAAGGAAAAAAAATCCCTGAGGACAGCCAGATTCTGACGAGCGATGATGTCTTTGACTATCTTCTTAATATGAGGTACATCAATGACGGAATAGACTTCAGAAGAGAGGAACTTTTTCAGGAATGGACTGATAAAAAAAGAACCAAACCTGATATGAACTGTCTTGAGGACTACGACAAATGGAAGGAATTCTATGATGCCAAGAGAATGACCCAGTCCAAATTCGTAAAGGAAAGACTCATGAAAAATGTGGATATTCACTCAAATGGCGAAAGCGCCCTCAGATACTTTACAGACCACATCAATGAACATGCCTTGTATCTTCTGGATGAACCGGAAAACAGTCTGGCCTTTAATCTCCAGAAGGAATTGGCGGAATTCATCTCTGCTTCAGCGAGATTTTACGGGTGTCAGTTCATCATAGCGACACATACTCCTGTGCTGCTTGCCTTAAAAGATGCCGTCATCTACGATCTGGACAAAGAGCCGGTAGCAACCAGAAAATGGACGGAACTCGGCAACGTCAGAGAGATGTACGAATTCTTTGAGGAGCACCGGGAGGATTTTTTTGAAAAATAAGACTTACATTATTGTTTACCTAAAGTTAAATAGTGTCAATCGAGGACAGGAATTCGCCCCCGAAAACTGTACCTGTCTCATTTCACCGTTAAGCCTGTATTGAGCAGTACCTGCAATGCCACCGTATTGAACATTATCTGTATTGAACCGTACAGCTATTGCCTGTATAATTCGCTCAGCGGATCTTCCCTGTCCTGTAAAATAAACTTTTTATCATGGTTAAAGCCGGCAGACGTCCGGGAGGATTCTTTTTTATTTTTTCAATCAATACATAAACACTGTTATTTCTGCGTCCGCACCATGTAAGCGGCCCGACTGAAAACAGTTAGATAAAATAATAAGAAAAGTATTAAACAGAATGGATATCTTTACAGAACAGTCAATGACCCCGGTTCTCAAATGGGCCGGCGGAAAAACCCAGCTCCTTGGGGCAATAACCTCCAGTCTTCCGCCTGAATATAACAGTTACTACGAGCCTTTTGTGGGCGGAGGGGCCGTTTTTTTGAATATTGCCCCGAAAAAAGCCTTTATCAACGACATTAATGAACAGCTCATCAATCTCTATACGCAGCTTAAGCATTCTGTTAATAACGTGATTGCCACAGTTAACGAGCTTGACGCCATTTACTGCGATAAAGAAAAGTATTATGAAATCAGAGAGCGCTACAACAATAAAATTTTAAATCATGAGCTTGATGAGGAATGCGCCGCCCTGATGATCTGGATTAATAAACACTGTTTCAACGGCCTGTACCGGGTTAACAGCAAAGGGCTTTTCAATGTTCCCTACAATAATAAAAACGGAAACAGATCCATTGTTGAAAGTAATCTCTTAAGGATTTCCGAATATCTCCGGGAAGCTGATATCACCATATCCTGCCGTGATTTTGAAGAATTCTGTGAAAACGTAAAAGCCGGTGACTTTGTCTACTTCGACAGTCCTTACATACCGGAAAGTGAAACTGCTAATTTTACCGACTACACCCAGGACGGTTTCACTCTTAAAGATCATGAAAGACTGGCCGCTCTTTTCAGAAGACTTGATGCCGCAGGGGTTCATCTGATGCTTTCCAATAATGACGTACCATTAGTAAAGACTCTTTATCAGGGCTATAACATCCGTTCTGTTGCTGCCAAACGTAATATAAACAGAAACGCCGATAAAAGAACCGGTCAGGAGGTTATCATAACCAACTATTAACCGGCCTGACTCCTGCCAGAGCCCCGCTTGATTCCGTCACTGTTTTTTCAGCACCTGATTACGGTACTGTTTTTCTGTTCATCTGAAAAACGAAGCCCTCCGTCCGGAAAGAATCGTGACGGAGAGATTGAGTCCCGGACTCTCTTATAGGTTTTATCAGAATCATTCATACGGTAACCGCGCCTTAAAAGCCCGGTTTCCCGTTTTGCTTCAATACCTCATTTCTGTTAAACTGTCCTAAAAGCTGAATTATATATGTCAGCAGACCGGAAACCGACGCCGACGGAGACTGAAAACAGTATGATTGGAATTACCAACTATATCCGTAACGATCTTGAAGGAAGCTATACCGCTGAACTCCTCCGCGGTGCGATAAGTATGCTTCTTGCAGTTATTCTGGTGGCCTTAACGGATCTCGGAGAGGCCAAGGCTTATATCTTAATAGTTGCCCTTAACGGTCTGCGCTCCATGACCGGATCGACCTTACCGCGAAGACTCCTAAATATGGCGGTAAGTCTCACCCTTCTGGTACTCACCATAGGCCTCAGTATCTATTTAGGACACCACCACTTCTACCCGGCACAGATTACCGTCTGCATTATCCTGTGTGCCGCCACCGTCTATGCATTAAAACACTGGAAAGCAGCCTCCGGAACCGTAATGTTTATGAGTGTCTTTAATATCGTTAATTTCGGCATGGGACTTCTGGACGTTAATCTCGAGGTAACCCCGAAAAACTTCAGTATCGCCGCCTCTCTAGGATCTCTCTGTGTTATGCTCTCGGTTCTTGCGGTACCGGTACTGCGCTTCCACTGGTGTCTGCTGATAAACCACTGTTTTTATCACGATCTGCGCCGCTATACGACCCTGCTTTCTAAAAACAGCTACTATGACAGCTTCTCGGAATTAACCGAGAAAGCTAAAAATGAACTGCTGATGCTGCAGACATCCCTCTATAACATCACCAAGCATGTGGAGGATACCGGGAGAAGAGAAAAATATCTCAGGATTATCAATGGTATCGTCCTTATAACCTACTGGCCGACCACCAGTACGGACAGGGAGCATGTAATCCATATCAACAACATCCGTCAGGGTATTTTCAGCAGAATCAGCCGTCTGCTGGCGGCCCACAGAAAAAACACCGTTCTTACCGGCATCAGTGAACTCTATGACTACAGAAAAACCATTCATGACGGTCCGGCGGATCCCTTCTGTAACGGAGAAATGATTGCCCATACAAGTAACGTGATTACCGCCATTTGCGAACTTAAGCTGAATGAACTGGCCGAATCTGAATCATCCTCAGATAAAGAATCACTTAACGCACCTCTTTCAGGCAATGATATGGAGGGGCATCATGATTAAAAAAATCGACAGATATCTGACAAGACAGATTGTCTGCATGATGTTATCCATGCTGATAGCGGAAATCATTGCCTGGATTTATCCGGTGGATCAGAGCTTCTGGATTCCTTTGACCACCTTCTGCGTCTGTCTCTACATTGATACTCCGTTAACTGCCCTGCGCCGAACCGTACACCGGATATTAGGAAGTCTCTACGGGGTTGTGGTAGCCGGCCTTATATGTCTCTTTGTTACCTCCGATGCCGGATTTATGACCTTTCTGGTTATCTTTGCGGGACTTACCCTGTGGAGCAGAGCTTTCGTGCAGCTTTACTATCTTTTTGTAGCCTGCATTACCGCTGCCACCATCATGCTTCTCGCCATTCTGATGCGGCACACCGCCATGACTCCGGACTATCTCATTACTGAAAGAATAATCT
>JAEEGF010046540.1_pt1 | contig 10389 bp, 7 predicted proteins | sample 9134171 | NCBI WGS metagenome assembly JAEEGF01 (sample SAMN16246542, study PRJNA631951) | gut metagenome | biome: gut microbiome; feature: rumen; material: AP-attached | host: Bos | place: Iran: Karaj | collected 2018-10 | reverse complement strand
TGGGTAAGGTCATCCTCAACCAGCCTTTGCGGTAGCGGCCCCACATTACCATCGGATTACAGAACTGATCGGTATATTGATTGACGATGCAGTCAAGTTCCGTCTCAACCATCGCGGATGTGCCAATTACCATTGCACCATCTATGAAGGAACTCTGGCATGACGTACTGGCAGACTGTGTTAGGGCCATATAATCTTGTCCGAACTGCTCCATATCATCCGTATAAGGAATATCGCATGAGCAGATGCCGCCTTCTTTATTGTTTACTATCACGTTGATGGCAAGGCGGTCGTACTTGTATAGTTTGCCCTGCGATGGCAACAGGTGGAACTCGTCAATCCTGCTGGCAGCACGCCCGATGCACCAGCACAGGAGCATGTTGAACTTCAGTCCTCGCCGCCGACTCACTTTATATAGTCGCGTCACATCAATCGTCTTCGTGAGCGTCACCATCGGCATAGGTGACTTCATCCAAAGTTCGAATGCCTGCACCCGACTGGTGTCTTTGGGATTGATTTCCTGTTTCATCTATGCATCTGCTTTTGCTTCTTCCAGATTCTTCCTCGCTTGGGGACTCGACTGCCAGATTGGTGCAATTTTGGGGCAGGTGTCCTTGTCTGGGCAATTGCCACAGGTCTCGAATCCTTTGCTTTTCACGCACTTTCGGATCTCGCACAAGGTACTGCAGAATATAGTTTTCGCTCCACCCATACGACAACCCTCACAATTGATATGCTCAGGAAGGATAGGAGCATTGTTCAACTCGGCCCATAGCTTTGCAGTTTTCTCGCGCAGTGCTTGGTTGTCAGTCTTGGTGGCAATGTAAGCATCGCACTTCTCACAGTCCAACCCACAAAAAGCAATCATCTTTCTCATTTCTTCCAACGTTTTAGGTCAGGGAAATACTGTCGCATCATCTGCTTGTACTCTTCCTTCGTCATCGGTTTGGGCATATTCTTGTTGACCTCGTCCACAAACTGGGCGCAGTGTTCAATCATTTCGTCCATGGTGCAGTCTTGCAGGAACTGTCCGCCCTGATAGCAGTAACGGCAGTAGTCGAAGCAGGTGTTGCCGTCGGCATCGGTGCCGCAATCTTCAGCGCGGGTCAGCGGCATTCCGCAGCTCTGGCAGAACTGCGGGAGCTGGCCGGGTTGGAAAGCTTTCTCTTTTTGGGGAAAGGTTGCCTCGTAGGCTTCATAGGCTTCGGGCTGTTCGTTGGCAACGAAATAGCCTTTGGGAGGGCAGTAGGTGCCTTCGATGCCGTTCAAGTAGCCCGGTGTGAGTTCTTGGGCAAGGAAGTATGGCACTTCGGCCTCTTTGGGCTCGGCATGGTAGTGTATCTTCAGTTTGCTGGCAAGGTCGAAACCGGCATGGCGGTAAAAGTCGATGTTTCCTTCCATGCACAGCATGCCGATGCCCGTTTCTTTGGCTTTTTTGAGTGAATAATTCAGTAATTCCAGACCGTAGCCTTTGCGCTTGTAGTCGGGGCGGATGCTGATGGGTCCGAAGGTCCATGCCGGGAAACGGTTGCCGTCTTCAAGGATGATTTCTGCTTTGGAGTACATCACGTGCCCTATGATTTGGCCGTCTTCTTCCATCACAAAGTCAAGTTCGGGAATGAAGTCGTCATTTGTCCTGTATTGGTTGAGCACATAGTGTTCCGTGCATCCGGGACGGTAAACGTTCCAGAAAGCTTCGCGTGTGAGGTTCTCCACCTCGCGGTAATCTTCGGGTCGTTCTAATCTTATGGTCATAATCAGGTGTCAGTTTTAGCGCTTTATCTCTGCCAAGGTCTCTTGCAGGGGCGGTGTGAGGCGCGGCGATTGCAGCATGGCGTCGAGCAGGCGGTTGAAGTCGTCTGCAGGCCGCCGGTCGTGCAACAGGGCTTCGCGGGTGCGGGCCGGGCTGTTGAGAAATGCTGCCGTGTAACCTTTCACCAGCGCTTGTTCCGCTTCGGGTGAGTGGGGTTTGACGGTGCCGTAGAGTTCCAGTGTGCGGTTGAGGCGGTCGCCTGTCATGTAGTGGTCCATCAGCACCATGATGGCAAAGCGTTGGATGAAGGGAGCCGTGTCGTTGAGACGGTTGGTCACGAACTCGAGCGTTTCGTCCGGCCGGCGCACGGCAAAGGAGCAGGCAAGGGCGGTGGCGTCGCAGAGCGGCACGTTGTCCACCTGTTTCAGGAAACGTGCCAGCCATTTGAGCGTGGTCTGGTTGCCCTTCGACGCTTCGCCGTAGACCATGGCCTGCAGCACGGCTTCCTCGTAGGTGTTTCCCAGGGAGTTGGCCGCAGTTTTCCAGTCGTGGCGCCGGCTCCATTCGCGTGCCAATTCGGCCAACGCTCCCCTCGGCACGCCCGAAACTCTGAGGGCTCCGGCGTCGAGCAGGCGTTCGAGCACGTCGGCGTCGCTATGTTCGGCAATCCACGATTGCAAGTCAAAATCTTCCATACGGACACAAAGTTACAACCTTTTGCTGATATGTCAAAATGTCAGGCTGTTTCTTCCGCTTTAAAATGTATGCTCTTTTTCTGACAAAGGTCGGATTTCTGCGCGCAAAGGCGGCGTCTCAAAAGTTAGAGACGCCGCCTTTGTTTTTCAATGTACATCACTGCCGAATATAATTCTCGTGATGTGCCGGGAATTTACAAATACGACAGGTAGAGGTAGTTTGTCTGTGCGGGATATTCGGCGGCCAGGGTGTCTATCTGGTTGACTACGGGAAGTATGCCGCACTCTTTCCGCCATTCCCGGACGAGGAGCATGGCCTGTTCCATGCCCATGACGGTTCCCAGACCGACGGCCCGCGCTATTTGGAAATCGGAGAAACCGTAGACCTTGGCTTCGCGCAACAACCCGACGAACTCCGGTGTTTCGAAGCATTCCATGAGTTCCGTGCGCTCCATGGACCCGGCAAAACTCATGAACGAGGCGAACTCGCGTAGCCGCAGGTCGATGTCAACCACATGTTTCAGCTTTTGCAGGAACCAGAGGTCAATCATGGTCAGCCGGTGAATCTGTTCCAGGGTGTAACCCATCTGCATGGCTTTGGATATGACGAAAATGCGATTGTCGGTGGCGTGAAGCAGGGCGTCCTCCATGTCGTCGACACGCAGCACCTTGTTCTCCACGAAACCGTGCATGCCCTGACCGATCATGCGCAGCCCTTTCTGCAGGGCTTCCTCAAAAGTGCGCCCGATGGCCATGACCTCGCCGACACTTTTCATGGACGAGCCGAGCTGGTGGTTCACGCCGTGGAACTTCGAAAGGTCCCAACGGGGTATCTTGCATACCACGTAGTCGAGGGCCGGCTCGAAAAAAGCCGACGTGGTCTTCGTGACCGAGTTTTTCAATTCAAACAATCCGTAACCCAGTCCGAGTTTGGCGGCGACGAAGGCCAGGGGATAGCCTGTGGCCTTCGATGCCAAGGCCGACGACCTCGACAAGCGCGCGTTAACCTCAATGACACGATAGTCCTCCGACTGCGGGTCAAGGGCGTATTGCACGTTGCACTCGCCCACGATGCCGATGTGACGGATAATCTTGATGGCGAGGGCGCGCAATTTGTGGTATTCGGCATTGCTGAGCGTCTGCGAAGGAGCAACCACGATGGACTCGCCTGTATGGATGCCCAACGGGTCAAAGTTCTCCATGTTGCACACGGTGATGCAGTTGTCGTAGCGGTCGCGCACTACTTCATACTCTATCTCTTTCCAACCTTTCAGAGACTTTTCCACCAGTACCTGTGGCGAAAACGAGAAGGCCTCTTCAGCCTGTAAGGACAGTTCTTCCTCGTTGTCGCAGAACCCGGAACCCAGTCCTCCCAAGGCGTAGGCGGCGCGGAGAATGACGGGAAATCCCAGTTCGGCGGCAGCCTGCCTCACCTCTTCGATGTTGCTGCAAGCCTGGCTGCTGATGGTTTTTACACCAATCTCGTCCAGCCGTTTCACAAAAAGGTCGCGGTCTTCGGTGTCGTTGATGGCCTGCACTGGCGTTCCCAGCACTTGCACATGGTATTTGTCGAGTATGCCTTGCCTGTACAGTTCCACACCGCAGTTCAAGGCCGTTTGTCCGCCGAACGACAGCAGTATGCCGTCGGGCCGTTCTTTCTCGATGATGCGTTCCACAAAGTCTGTCCGCACGGGAAGGAAATACACGGTGTCGGCCACGCCCTTCGATGTCTGGACCGTGGCGATGTTGGGGTTGATGAGAATGGTATGTATGCCTTCTTCTTTCAAGGCTTTCAAAGCTTGCGAACCGGAATAGTCGAACTCGCCAGCCTGTCCAATCTTCAATGCTCCGCTGCCGAGCAGCAGAACCTTCTTTATGCTCTTGTCCGTCATGTTATTCCGTAGCGTTTAGCATGTTTACAAATTCGTCAAACAAAAACTCCGTGTCCACCGGCCCCGAACAGGCCTCGGGATGGAACTGCGCAGACATCCACGGGTGGCTTTTGTGACGGATACCTTCGTTAGAACCGTCGTTCATGTTCACAAAGAGAGTCTCCCAATCCGAAGGCAACGTCGTTTCGTCCACGGCATAGCCATGGTTCTGCGACGTGATGAAGCATTGGTTGCTCCCTGCCTTTCTCACTGGCTGATTGTGGCTGCGGTGCCCATATTTCAGTTTGTAAGTCCTTGCTCCTGCTGCCTTGGCCAGCAATTGATTGCCGAGGCAAATGCCCATGCACGGCTTCGGATACTTGCTGTTCAGGAATTGTCGGATGTGTTCCACCGTCTTCTCGCAACGGTCGGGGTCTCCCGGGCCGTTTGTCAGGAACAGCCCGTCGAAATCGTGTGTGTTGAAGTCATAGTCCCATGGAACTCGTATCACTTCAAGACCACGCCGGAGCAGGCAACGGATGATGTTTGCCTTGACACCGCAGTCCACGAGGACTACTCGCTTGTGTACGTTGACAGCGCGTTCAGGCAAGTATGTGATTACGTCCTTGCAACTAACCTGTTCCACCCAGTTGATGTCACCATAGCTTTCTGTTGCAATGTTGTCTTCTTCGCCTTCAATCACAATCCGTCCCGTCATGACCCCATGCTCGCGTAGCAACTTCGTCAGCCGTCTGGTGTCGATGCCTGTTAGGGCCGGCACTCCTTCGCGCCGAAGCCATGCTGCCAACGATTCTTTCGCGTTCGAATAGGAACACGTTTGACTGTAATCCGCCACGATGATTGCTTTGACATGAATCCGTCCGCTTTCCATCAGTGTGGGCAATCCGTTGTCGCCTGTTCCCACCGAAGGCACACCGTAGTTGCCTATCAATGGATATGTGAACGTGAGTATTTGCCCTGCATAGCTGGGGTCGGTCAGGCTCTCGGGATAGCCTGTCATGGCGGTGTTGAAGACGACCTCGCCTGATACGTTACATTCTGAACCAAACGACCAACCGTAGAACACGCTGCCATCATCGACAATCAATCTTGCTTGTCTCATAATTCAGTATGCTTGTTCATGGACTCCCTTTACCGCACGTCCGCTGGGGTCGTTAAGATTCAGGAATGCTTTATCCCACTCCAAAGCAATTGCTGTGGAACAGGCTACGCTGGCCTCGCTCGGAACAGTTCTTGCAGCGGAGTCGCTGGGGAAGTGCTCTGCAAAGATGGTGCGATAAAAGTATTCCTCCTTATTCTTGGGCGGATTGATAGGGAAACTCTCGGCGGCATGGGCCATCTGCTCATCGCTCACGGCTTCTGCAGTGATGGCCTTGAGCGTGTCAATCCATGAGTATCCAACACCGTCGCTGAATTGTTCCTTTTGTCGCCCGGCTATTTCAGGGGGCAACATGTTGGCAAAGGCTTCGCGTACGATTTTCTTTTCAATGGTATTGCCTGGACACATCTTGGCTTCCGGATTGGTCCGCATGGCAACATCCAGGAATTCTTTGTCAAGAAATGGCACACGGCCTTCGACACCCCATGCTGACAAACTTTTGTTGGCACGGAGACAATCGTAAAGATGTAGTTTTCCTAATTTGCGGACTGTTTCTTCATGGAATGCCCTGGCTGAAGGTGCTTTGTGGAAATAGAGATATCCTCCGAAGATTTCATCGGCTCCTTCTCCCGAAAGCACCATCTTGATGCCCATTGATTTGATGACTCGTGCCAGCAGATACATTGGCGTGGAGGCGCGGACCGTGGTAACGTCGTATGTCTCGATGTAATAGATAACATCGCGAATGGCGTCAATCCCTTCTTGAATGGTATAGTTGATTTCGTGGTGGACGGTGCCGATGTGGTCGGCTACCTGTTTCGCCTTGGCCAAGTCGGGAGCCCCTTTCAGTCCTACCGCGAACGAATGAAGACGGGGCCAATAGGCTTTCGTTCTGGAGTTGTCTTCAATGCGCATTTCGCTGTATTTTTCGGCAATGGCGGAAACTACTGACGAGTCGAGGCCGCCCGAAAGCAGAACACCATAAGGCACGTCGGACATTAGCTGGCGTTTTACGGCTTTTTCGAGTGCATCGCGAATTGCCGGGACGTTGGCTTCGTTGTCCTTGACAGCATCGTATTCCATCCAGTCGCGCTGGTAATACCTTTTTATTCCCGGTTCCCGGCTCCAATAATAATGTCCGGGCAAGAATGATTCGTAGTGTTCACACTGTCCTTCGAGAGCTTTCAACTCTGAAGCCACATAGATCATCCCGTTGCCGTCGTAACCGATATAGAGCGGTATGACACCAATCGGGTCGCGGGCAATTAAGAATTCGTCACGTTCTTCATCGTATAGGACAAAAGCAAAAATGCCGCTCAAGTCTTCCAAGAAGCCGACGCCTTTTTTCCGGTAGAGCGCAAGGATGACTTCACAGTCGCTGCCGGTCTGAAACTCGTATTGTCCGGCATACTTCTTGCGAATCTCCTGATGGTTGTATATCTCACCGTTGACAGCCAAAATCTGTTTGCCGTCGGGAGAATACAATGGTTGCCGGCCCGATTCGGGGTCAACAATACTCAACCGCTCGTGAGCCAAGATGGCTGAACCTCCGCAATAAATACCGCTCCAGTCGGGGCCGCGGTGACGGATTTTCTGACTCATGCGCAATGCTTTCTGACGCAATTCTTGTGTTTGTTCCTTTACATTGAGGATTGCCGCGATGCCACACATATGAATCTCTTTTATAGTTATACTTTCAATACGTTTTCCACATAGTTTACGAACGCCTGGTTTACCATGCGGATGCCGCCGGGCGTGGGGTAATGGCCGGTGAAATACCAGTCGCCGGGATGGTTGGGGCAGGCTTTGTGGAGGCCTTCAATGCTCTGGAACACTAGTTCCACGGGTGATTGCATGCCTTCGGGCCGGAGCATTTCGATGATTTTGCCATTGATTTCTTCCACACTGAAGGGAGCATAAATGGCACGGACATGGTTCTTGGCTTGCGGTTCGGTGCGACATGCCCGGTAAGTGTCGGAAATCAGCCCGGTCATATTCCGGTCTTTGATTAATTCGATGGCCGCCCGGAAAGCACAAAGTTCTTCAAGGTGCGACATGTCGATGCCGTAGTAATCGGGATAGCGTATTTGGGGCGAACTCGACACCATCACGATTTTCTTCGGGTGGAGGCGGTCGAGTATCTTGAAGATACTCGACCGCAGGGTCGTTCCCCGCACGATGGAGTCGTCAATGATGACCAGATTGTCTTCGTAGGGGCGCAGCGAGCCGTAAGTGATGTCGTAGACATGGGCGGCCAGATCGTTGCGTTCCGTGCCTTCGGTGATGAACGTGCGCAGTTTGATGTCCTTCCACACCACTTTTTCTATCCTCACGTCGTGATTCAGCCGTCGGAAACCGTCGGTTATCCCGTAGAATGCCACTTCGGCCGTGTTGGGAATGTAGGAGAACACCGTGTGTGCCAGGTCGCCGTCAATGGCTTTCAGAATGGGGCTGATGAGCTGCTCGCCCAACTGTTTGCGTTCTTTATAGATGTCGCGGTCGGAGCCGCGGCTGAAATAGATGCGTTCAAAGGAACAGGCCGAGTATTTCTCTGCGTTCAGGATTTGTTGCAGAAGGCTTTCGCCGTTTTTCCGCACAATAAGCGCTTGTCCGGGCTGCAGTTCGCTGATGTCCCCGGCGCGGAGGTCGAAGGTGGTTTGAATGACTGGTCGCTCGCTGGCGAGCACTACGATTTCGTCGTCTTGATAGTAAAACGCGGGACGGATGCCCCACGGGTCGCGCACGGCAAATGTCTCGCCGGAGCCTGTCAGTCCGCACATCACGTAACCGCCGTCGAAAAGTGTCATCGTCGTGCGCAATACGTTTGCTATCTGTATGTTGTCTTCTATGTGGCGGGTAATGTCCGTGCCTTGCAGCCCTTGCTCCCGGGCCTCTGCATAGAGGCGCTCCACTTCGCGGTCCAGGCGGTGACCCATGAGTTCGAGCGTGATGTAAGAGTCGCCATAGATTCGGGGCGATTGGCCTTGGGCAGTCATGCAGTCAAAGACTTCTTCGATGTTGGTCATATTGAAATTGCCGCAAAGACAAAGATTCTTCGACCGCCAGTTGTTGCGGCGCAGGAACGGATGGACATAGGCCAGGCCGCTCTTGCCCGTCGTGGAGTAGCGCAGGTGGCCCATATACAGTTGTCCGGCAAACGAATCGTCCATGCGTTTGAAGATTTCAGTGATGGCGTTCGTTCCCTCGGCCCGTTCGCGGAACATGTATTCACGGCCTGTCGGCGCGTCGAGACTGACACAAGCTACGCCGGCTCCTTCCTGGCCACGGTTGTGCTGCTTCTCCATCATCAGGTAGAGCTTGTTCAGCCCGTAGCGCCATGTGCCGTACTTCTGCTCATAATAAGCCAGCGGTTTCAGCAACCGGATCAATGCCACACCGCATTCATGTTTCAACTGTTCCATGGGTCGTAAAAAGTATAATTATAATAGGATGATACCTTCGGGATGCAAATTTACACCAATTTGAAAGAAAATCGGCAGTTTTGCTGTCATTTTGTTACTTTATTGCTTAGGGAAATGAAATATTGTCTATATTTTCATGGAAAAATCTTCTTTTCGCTCGATTTTGCAACTAAAAGTTGACAAAATGACAGGAAATGGAAATGCCGTTTCGCTTCCGGACGCAAAGACGGCGTTTCAAAAGTCAGAAACGGCGCCTCAAAATTTTGAAACGCCGTTTCTGTTGTTTTTTCACTCGGCAAGACAAAAATCTGAAACTTTGTTTCATTTTTCTTGCTCTGCCCTCGTTTTTTCGTAACTTTAGAGAAGTTACTGACACTCGGCATAGCAAAAACTTGAAACTTTGTTTCATTTTTCTTGCTCTGCCCTCGTTTTTTCGTAACTTTGTGGGGTACAAAATCAATTTAGCGACAATTAAGGATGAAAAAGAAATTCATTTGCACCGTATGTGGATATATTCACGAAGGTGATTCGGCACCCGAGAAGTGCCCTAAATGCGGTGTTCCCGCCAGTAAGTTTAAGGAATATGTAGAAGGTGGCGCCGCCCAGACGTTTGCCGCCGAGCACGTCATTGGCATTGCCAAGGGTGTGGACGCCGAGGTGGTGGAGGGCCTCCAGGCCCATGCCCAGGGCGAGTGTGCCGAAGTGGGCATGTATCTGGCAATGGCCCGTCAGGCCGACCGCGAGGGCTATCCCGAGGTGGCCGACGCTTTCCGCCGTTACGCTTACGAAGAGGCCGACCATGCCAGCCGTTTCATGGAGATGCTGGGCGACTGTGTGTGGGACACCAAGAAAAATCTGGAGGCTCGCATTGCCGCCGAGGTGGGTGCCTGCGAAGACAAAACGCGCATTGCCAAGCGTGCCAAGGAACTCGGACTTGACGCCATTCACGACTCCGTGCACGAAATGGCACGCGACGAAGCCCGTCACGCCGGTGGCTTCAAAGGCCTCTACGACCGCCTGTTCGGGAAGAAATAGCGTTGCCTGCAGACGTTGTCTTTTGTAAGACTGAAGAAGAATGATGTGGAAACCGACCTGTTTTCACTGTGGCGGCTTTGTCATAAGCGAACCGATGAGAAGGAAACTTTTATAAACATAAAATCAACGTAAAGAGATGAAAAAGAAGAATCTGTTGCTGCTCGCTGTAGTGGCAACGAGTGGAATGCTTTGGTCTTGTCAGACGCAACCTCAGGACAATTCGCTGACAAGAGCCGAGAAAAAGGCAGGATGGGAACTGCTGTTCAATGGCAAGGATCTGTCCGAGTGGCGTAACTTCAACGATACCGTGCTGTCCAACGGATGGACGGCTGTTGACGGTTGCGTTCAGGCAAGTGGCGAGGGCGCCGACGAGTCCGGCTACATCGTTACCAAGCGCAAGTTTGCAGATTTTGAGCTTTCCTGGGACTGGAAACTGACTCATGGCGGCAATAGTGGTATGCTCTATCACGTGGTGGAGAATCCCGTGTTCAGT
>JAEEGF012060005.1_pt1 | contig 10390 bp, 8 predicted proteins | sample 9134171 | NCBI WGS metagenome assembly JAEEGF01 (sample SAMN16246542, study PRJNA631951) | gut metagenome | biome: gut microbiome; feature: rumen; material: AP-attached | host: Bos | place: Iran: Karaj | collected 2018-10 | reverse complement strand
AGAGCTCGATGATTACCAAACAGGTGGAGCGCGCCCAGCAGAAGGTCGAGGAGAACAACTTCGGCATCCGTAAGCGCCTGCTGGAATACGACGATGTCATGAACAAGCAGCGTACCGTCGTCTATTCGAAGCGTCGCCACGCCCTGATGGGTGAGCGTATCGGCATGGACATCTCGAACACCATCTGGGACCGCGTAGTCAACATCATCGAGAACAACGACTACGAGGGCTGCAAGGAACAGTTCATCAAGATATTCGCTATGGAGTGCCCGTTCAGCAGCGAGGAGTTCATCGAGAAGAACCACGAACAGTTGGCCGAGGAGGTGTTCCAGGTCACTATGGGCAACTTCAAGCGTAAGATGGAGCATGTCCAGGAGGTCGCCATGCCTGTCATCAAGCAGGTCTATGAGACTCAGGGTGCTATGTACGAGCGCATCGTGGTGCCTCTGACCGACGGCCGAAAGATGTATAACATCGCCTGCAACCTGAAGGAGGCCTACGACACCGAGTGTAAGTCGGTGGTCAAGGAGTTCGAGAAGCAGATCCTGCTCCACATCATCGACGACGCCTGGAAGGTGAACCTCCGAGAGCTCGACGAGCTGAAGCACTCCGTACAGAACGCCTCTTACGAACAGAAAGACCCACTCCTCATCTTCAAGTTAGAGAGCGTCAAGCTGTTCGACAACATGGTCAACACCATGAACGACCGCAGCGTCAGCATCCTGATGCGCGCCCAGATTCCAATGATGCAGGAGGTGCAGGAGGCCGCTCCCGAGCAGCACACCCAGCGCCAGCAGTACACCGAGTCGAAGCAGAACCTCTCTCAGGAACAGATGACCGACCCCAACCAGGCTGCCGCCGCTGCCCAGGACACCCGTGCCCAGCAGCCACGCACCCCGATTATCAAGGACAAGCTCCCCGGACGCAACGACCCCTGTCCCTGCGGCAGCGGTAAGAAGTTCAAGAACTGTCACGGTCGCGGCCTCGTGTAATAAGGGCTTCGCCAAAATGAGAAATGAAAGAAATGATTTCTTTCATTTCTTTCATTCCGTTCATTTCTTTCATTTATACATAGAACTATGATCAAGATACAAAACCTCAAGAAGTCCTTCGGCGAGACTGTCGCTTGCGACATCCCCGACTTCACCATCAACGACGGTGACATCCTCGGCCTCGTAGGTAACAACGGTGCCGGCAAGACCACCCTCTTCCGCCTCATCCTCGACCTCCTCAAGGCCGACGATGGCGCCGTGGAATACCGCTTCGCCGCCCCCGCCGAGGTTGGTTCCCCCGTTTCCCCCACTGAGGCTGACGCCTCAGCCACCGTGCCCGACGTTTCAACGTCGGGTCTTACCCCCATCAACCCCGCCGAGAGCGAAGCCTGGAAACAGCACGTCGGCGCATACATCGACGAAGGCTTCCTCATCGACTTCCTCACCCCCGAGGAATACTTCGCCTTCCTCGGTAAGATCTCCGGCATCAGCCAGCAGGAGGTCAACGACCGCCTGACGCTCTTCGAGCGCTTCTCAGGCGGCGAGCTCTTCGGACAGAAGAAGCTCATCCGCAACCTCTCTGCCGGTAACAAGATGAAGGTCGGCATCATCTCCGCCCTCATCCGCCACCCCGAGATCATCATCCTCGACGAACCCTTCAACTTCCTCGACCCCACCAGTCAGGTGTTGCTGAAGAACCTGCTGCGCGAATACTCCCAGCAGACCGGTGCCACCATCATCATCTCCAGCCACAACCTGCAGCACACCGTCGACATCTCGACGCGCATTGCCCTCCTGGAGCACGGCAGCATCATCCGCGACCTCCCCAACAACGAAGGCAGCGCCGCCGCAGAACTGGAAGAGTACTTCGCCGCATAAGGAATCCAATCCCGAAAGCATCCGTAAACAACGAAAGCTTCAAAAACTCCTTTTGGGGATAATCTATTCGGATTTAAAACAAATATTTCGCAAATCGCTTGGCGGTTTGCGAAATCTTTTGTACTTTTGCAAACGGTATGTGTCAGAGGACACATACAAACAGAGGTCTGCACACTGCCTTATTATAATAAGGTACCCGTACCTTATTTATATATAAAAGGCCAGTCCAGACTTCCCATCAGAAGAAAGATTAAATGTACTAACTAAATATAACATGTTATGAAAAAAACATTATTACTCAAAACGATGCTCCTGCTATGCGCCCTCGTAGTAGGCAGCGTGAATGGTTGGGCAGAAGTTGGAGACGTCCTCGCAAAGTTGTATAATACAGGAGGTAGTAGTTATTCAACTCGTATGACAAAAACGGATGACTATAATGTATCTTGGGTTTTATCAGGTTCTTATAGTGGAGTCTGGGGTAGCAATAGCGGCCAAAAAGCAAATATAAAACCAACGGCAGCTGACTTGCCAGTTGTTAAAGGAGTGACTTCTAATGCGACAACAAGCACAACTTACCATTATTTTTATTATGCAACAACAGCGGTAAGTAATGTAGGTAGCGTAGAGTTTTCTTTCGACAACACTTATGACACAAGTACAAGCTGTAATGTGTATATCGTAATGGGTGATGCTGTTTCTGCATCTGGTGGAGAAGCATATACTCAAGTTGAATTGGCTAGTACTTCAGCAACCAGTCAAGGTGCCTCCATTTCAGCAGCAGGGACATATACTTTTACATTCGCGACGACACAAACTTCCGCAAAATACTATGGATTAGTAATTAAGGTTGCCAATAACTCCTATAAGAGATTATCCTCAGCATCGCTTACTCTTAAAGAAGGCGCTACTCAGGATGAAGGCGCTACCGCCTCACCAACCATTAACGGCGAAACAACTTTCTATACTAATCGTACTGTAACCATCACTAACGCAGAAAGCGCTGAAGGAGCTGCAATTTATTACACACTGGACGGCAGCATTCCTACAACGGCGACTTCAGAGACTTGCTTTGCTTATACTAAGCCTTTTGTGATTTCATCGACAACAACTGTAACAGCTATTGCAAAGCATGCTAATGACGAAAAGGCCAGTGCGCCTACCAGCAAGACCTTTACAAAGGCGACGGTGCTTGATGGAATAAGCGGACTGAATTCAACAATGACCACAACTGCTACAGACTATAATGTCAGCCTAATAGATGCTCAGGTGACCTGGGTTTCTAACACTATAGGCTATATGGAGGATGCAACTGCTGGTATTTACATTTACAATCTAGAGCTGACCAAAAATAAGGTATACAATGGTATCTTCAAAATAAATGCCAGAAAGTATAATGGCATGCCACAAATAGCAAGTATAACCGCTATTGAGGGAGAGACAGCAACAATTACTGATGGCAGTGACAAGGCTCCTACGGTGATGACTGCATCTGTACTTGACGCTGATTTTACTGCCAATCTGGGACGTCAAATCCAAATCAACTCTGTTACCGTACCAAATTCTGGTCTGGCTTTGACTGAAAATATCAACTTATATGGTTCTTCACCTTATACATCCGTTAGCAATGGAAGCACTTACAATCTTGTTGGATACCCCTTTATCGGAAGTAGCTCTTCTAAAACATTCCGCATCACCAGTGCAACGGAGTTGACCATCACAGCAGAAGCAAATGACGAGGCCCTTGGTACAGTTTCAATATCAGGAAATGTGATTACCGCCACTCCCGCAGCGGGATATCACGTAAGCACTTCTAATCCTTACACCGTCAATCCTACAGGCTCTGCAACAGTGGTTCAGGAAGACAACACATTTACTGTAACACCTACTGAAAACACAACTATTACTATCAACTTTGAGGCGAATCCCTCGCACACTTTGTCGTACACGGTTTCTCCCACTGAGGCTGGTACTGTAGATTTGGGTGCAACTTCAGTCAAAGAAGGAGCTGCAACCACAGCCACAGCCAGTGCTAATGCCGGCTATAAGTTTATTGGCTGGAGTATTTCTGGTACAGGAGCTTCATTAAGCAGCGAGACAGACAATCCAACAACCGTTACCATGGGAACTGCCGATGCTACCATCACCGCCAGCTTTGAGGCTGTGGAAACGAACCCCATCCACTGGAGCGTCAACGGAACAGTTGTAAAGACAGACCATGTAGAGGCTAATACGGCTATTACTTTCCCAACAGAGATTGAGGGTATTCCTGCTGGATATACTTTGAAGGGCTGGGTTGTTGAAGCCAATAAGATTGATACTCCTACTAACACTGACCCTAAAGCTAATTATGTAACATCAGCCAACAGTACTGAGGAGATTACCTACTATGCGGTAATGGCTATAACTAAGGGTACACAAGGAAGTGCAAGTCTTACAAATGACGAAATTACGAGCAATATTACAAACACCGCATGTACCTATGGTACAGAGAAGACATATAATGATGATGTAGAAGGTGTTACATGGGTCGCTTCTGTTCACACAGATGCCGCCAATAGACCTTGGATGCAAATGAAGAAAGATGACGAAACAGCCTATATCAAGATAACTGCACCTGGAACTATTACCGAGATTAAAACAACAATTACCTCCGCAAATAACTCAAGTGGCGGCATCGCTGACATCACTAAGCATACTGCTTTTTCAGGAACGCTGTGTGTTGAAACTGCAGCAACAAGTAATCCTTCAGGCTCAAGAGGTTCTTCTAATACTATTTCGAATAACATCATAACAATTAATCCTACAGGTACTGAGAATCTTCTGTTTATACAAGTCAGTGGCGGTGCAGCAAGAGTTTGGAGCATGGAAATCACTTACGATGCAAGCACAAGTACTAACTTCTGCACAACTGTTTCGTCTGAGCCCAAGGTAATTTCTGTCGACTCTAAGGGCTATACGACCCTATGTGCTAATGTGCCTCTGGACTTCACGAATGCCACATCGAAAGCTTATAAGGCTACGGTGGAAGGGAACACGGTGAAGATGACGAAGGTGACTAAAGTGCCTGCTGGTGAGGGTATCGTTATAAAGGGTGAGGCCGAGAACATCCCCGTGCTGTCAGGCGATGCCGACGACATGAGCGACAACGAGCTGGTTGGTGTGCTGGTAGCTACTACTGTTGAGGCTAATACAGTTTCTGTACTTTCAACTGTTAACGACGTGGAAGGTTTCTACAAGTTCAGCGGCACTACAATTCCTGCTGGTAAGGCTTACCTGCCTGTTGTTGCCTCTGATGGAGCCCGCATGAGCATTGCCTTCGATGAGGAAAGCGGAACGACAGGGGTTGAAGAATTCAAAAATTCAGGAACTGAAGAATTGAAGTCTTATTACAACCTCGCTGGTCAGCGCGTTGCTCAGCCCACCAAGGGCCTGTACATCGTCAACGGCAAAATGGTACTTGTGAAATAAATATATACTTTGAAATGAATTGTCCTAGTTAAATTTAATTGGACTCATGAATATTCATTAGAATAATTAAGGATCAATTAGGACAATTCGTTTCCAAGAAAATAATAATTCGTTTCAAACTAAAAAATACAAGAACAATGAAAAAGCAATATATTATTCCCAATATGACTATCGTTATGGTGGGCGCAACAGTTCTGAATAGCACTTCTGAGACTCTGCCGATGAGCGGCAACACGACTACCGAAGTTCACAGCCGTGGTTTCTTTGACTTCGATGATGATGAAGAAGAATAAGTACTAAGTGTAGTACGAAAACAAATAATAGTTTAGTAAAAAACTGTGGGCCGGGATGTGGCGCCGGGAGGCGCTCAGGCCCTGGTAAATGAAATTTTTTCATGATTTTGAAATTAGTAAGTAAATCGGCATCCCCCGACGCGCGAGCGCCGGGGGATGTGTTTTCATATTGTTTCCAACTTTAGTCCAAACCGGTCATTGGATTTGGGTTTAGCCAACGACCAATGAGAACCTCAGTCCTAACGCATTTGCAATAAGCATAAATGTAGAAAGCTGCATATCAATCTGTCCCCGCTCAAGCGCAGAAATATACTCACGCTTCTTGCCGATACGCTCACCCAACTGCTGCTGAGTCAGTTTCTGACGCTTGCGCTCGTCACGCAGGATTTCAGCATAATACCATGCCTCCGCCTTAGCCTGAAACTCCTTACGTGATGGTGAACCTACAGGACCATACTTCTCTTCAAGTCGATCTTCTATCTTAGGCAGTTTTGCCCATTTTTCTTCACTAATCTTTATCATAAGCTATCCTCCCATTCTTTTAATAATCGTTCTGCTTTCTTGATCTCTGCGTTATATTGCTTTGAACTTTTCTCTATGAAGGAGTTGAGCATGACCATATGCTTGCACTCCATGAAGTTATCTGCATCTATAGTGAAAAGGACCGTGCGATACTCATTATTACCCAAAGACACGCGCATTTCGTAGAAATCAGTCTTTTCAAGACGCTTGACGAATTTTGTGCTAACCACATACTTCGTGAACATGATTTCAAATACAAAGTCATACTTGTCCTTCACTTTCTGAGGGAGACTTTGGTAGTATTCATCAAACTCTTTAGTATATGTTGCACTTCTTATTCTCTCGTTCATGCCGCAAAAGTAATATATTTATTCCAAATTTCCAAATAATATGGAAGAAAAATGTTCATTTTGTCTATTATTCCTATTCTTGCCAGCAACAGTAAGGGAAAGTAACTGCGTGAGTCTACACGCGCGCACAAATAAAAAGTTTTGCAAAAATTACTGCCATACTGCCACCAACCAAGCTAACTGCCTGAAAATGAGTAGCCATCCGGGTGGTGGCAGTAAGGTGGGAGATGGCAGTAAGTGGTCAAAAACTGCCTGCAAAGTAGCTTCGTGCGATATAGGGAGACGGTTCGTAATATGCGCTACAGTTGTAGTTGTCTACAACAAAAAAACCAAACGGCAAAAGGATTAGCTGAAATATTAGAAACTTATCCTGAGGATAAGTTGCTGTTCTCAAGGCGGGAAGACCATGTTCCCAAGGTGAGAACACTCAGAAATCCTTAGGAGAACCGTCAGAAATCTACGCTCTTTCCGTCAGAAATCACGGCAACTTCTGAAGGAAATCATGGCAACTTCTGAAGGAAATCACGGCAACTTCTGCAACTTTTCTACGTGATTTCTGAGTGTCCCACCCCCTGGGACAACAACTTTTCCTAAGGATTTCTGAAGATAGTCTTGAGGGCTGGCAGTTGTAACTCGCAGTTTTTTGAGTCGTTTTCGGGCTGTTTTGACCATTTACTACCATCTTCCACCCTACTTCCACCACCCAGAACGCTACTCATTTTCAAGTAGTTAGCCTGGCTGGTGGCAGTATGGCAGTAAATTTCATCAAAAAAAATTCGTATGCGAAAGCTGAGTGGCGACTGGGGACATCTTGGCACGGCATAATAAAGGCGGCGAGCTCGTAGCCAGTTGCAAGAGTCATCGGGCTGGTGTCTGCATCAGCAACTTTGGCTATGGCTTGCAAAGTAGAAAAAGCTTGTCCCCTGACATAAAATCTAACGACCGATTTGGGTTAAAAGGAAGGAAAAACCGAGGAAAAACGAGGGCGGAAGCAAATTCTTCATTCTTCATTCTTCATTCTTCATTTATTTTCGTACCTTTGCAGCCTAAATTGTAAATCGTAAATAGTCAAATAGTAAATAAGTTCGATGTTTGAGAATCTAAGTGACAGACTTGAACGGTCGTTCAAGATACTGAAGGGTGAGGGAAAAATCACCGAGATTAACGTAGCGGAGACGCTGAAGGATGTGCGCAAGGCGCTGTTGGACGCCGACGTGAACTATAAGGTAGCAAAGACGTTTACCGACACTGTGAAGCAGAAGGCCTTGGGCATGAACGTACTGACGGCCATCAAGCCAAGCCAGCTGATGGTGAAGATAGTCCACGACGAGCTGGCTGACCTGATGGGTGGCAAGGCTGTGGAGCTGAAGTTGGATGGTCGTCCCGCCATCGTGCTGATGTCGGGTCTGCAGGGTTCTGGTAAGACGACGTTCAGCGGCAAGCTGGCCAACATGCTGAAGACGCGCCAGCACAAGAATCCGCTGCTCGTGGCCTGCGACGTCTATCGTCCTGCCGCCATCCAGCAGTTGCACGTGGTTGGCGAGGGTGTCGGCGTTCCCGTCTATTCGGAGCCCGACAACAAAGACGTGGTGGAGATAGCCCAGCACGCCATCCGCGAGGCTAAGGCCAAGAACTACAATGTGGTCATCATCGATACCGCCGGCCGTCTGGCTATCGACGAGGAGATGATGAACGAGATTGCCACGCTGAAGGAGGCCGTGCAGCCCGACGAGACGCTGTTTGTGGTGGACTCGATGACGGGTCAGGACGCCGTAAACACCGCCAAGGAGTTTAACGACCGTCTGGACTTCGACGGCGTGGTGCTGACGAAGTTGGACGGTGACACACGTGGTGGTGCTGCCCTCTCTATCCGTACCGTGGTGACGAAGCCTATCAAGTTTATAGGTACGGGCGAGAAGATGGAGGCCATCGACGTGTTCCACCCCGAACGCATGGCCGACCGAATCCTCGGCATGGGCGACGTCGTCTCGCTCGTGGAGCGTGCCCAGCAGCAGTTCGACGAGGAGGAGGCGAAGCGCCTTGAGAAGAAGATCAGGAAGAACAAGTTCGACTTCGACGACTTCTACGGCCAGATTCAGCAGATCAAGAAGATGGGTAACATCAAGGACCTGGCTTCTATGATTCCTGGTGTCGGCAAGGCGCTGAAGGATGTGGACATCGACGACAACGCCTTCAAGTCGATTGAGGCCATCATCCAGTCGATGACTCCCAAGGAGCGCCAGAATCCTGACATCATCAACCAGAGCCGCCGCCTGCGCATTGCCAAGGGTAGCGGTACGAAGATTGAGGAGGTAAACCGCCTGATGAAGCAGTTCGACCAGACACGCAAGGTGATGCGGATGGTGACTGGTGCCGGCAATTCCAAGATGGCCCAGATGGCCGCAGCGATGAAGATGAAGGGCGGAAAGCCGTTCTGATGGAGAAATTGAAGCAATGATTATTTCAAGTCGACCCTAATATCCCTACAAACCGTATATGACTTTAATTGACGGAAAGGCTACTGCCGCCACGATAAAGGCAGAAATCAAACAGGAAGTGGAGGCCATCGTGGCCCGTGGTGGCAAACAACCCCATCTGGCTGCCGTGCTGGTGGGCCACGACGGCGGTTCGGAAACCTACGTAAAGAATAAGGTACTCGCGTGTGAGGCTTGCGGTTTCAAATCGACACTGATCCGCTATGAGGACGACGTGACGGAGGAAGAACTGTTGGAGTGCGTGGACCGCCTGAACCGCAATGGCGACGTGGATGGCTTCATCGTCCAGCTGCCCCTGCCGAAACAGATCGACGAGCAGAAAATCATCGAAGCCATAGACTACCGCAAGGACGTCGACGGCTTCCATCCCATCAACGTCGGCCGTATGGCCATCGGACTGCCCTGCTTCATTTCGGCAACGCCTTTAGGCATCCTGACCCTGCTGAAGCGCTACGGCATCGAGACCAGCGGAAAGAAGTGCGTCATTCTGGGTCGAAGCAACATCGTCGGCAAGCCTATGGCCCAGCTAATGATGCAGAAGCAGTATGGCGACGCCACCGTCACAGTATGCCACTCACGTTCGAAGACTTTGAAGGACGAATGCCGCCAGGCCGACATTATCATTGCCGCCATCGGCAGTCCGGAGTTCGTTACTGCCGACATGGTGAAGGAAGGTGCAGTTATCATCGACGTCGGCACAACCCGCGTTCCAGATGCCACCCGCAAGAGCGGCTACCGTCTTTGTGGTGACGTGAAGTTCGACGAGGTGGCTCCGAAGTGTTCGTTTATCACTCCCGTTCCTGGCGGCGTTGGTCCTATGACCATCTGTTCGCTGATGAAGAACACACTGCTTGCTTCGCAAAAATGAAAGGGATGAAAGAAATGAAAGAAATGAAGGAAATGTAAATGAAGAATTGAAGTAATGACGGCGCAGGAGTGGTACGAACAAGGTAACGCCTTTAGGAAGGAGTCGAAATGGCATGAGGCCATTAACTGCTACATCCAGGCTATAGCCCTTGACCCAGACAGTCCGGCTGTCGAGGCCAAGAAGATGCTCGACGACATCATGGCATTCTATTGCAAAGACATGTATAATCCCTAACCGTGCCAAACGGCTTAGGGATTTTTCTTAACGGCGCAAGACTTGTTCGAGACAAGTGCTTGCGCCGCTAAATATCTATTCTATAATCTATAAACTATAAACTTTAATCTATAATCTCCCGTTATCCATTCATGGAGAGCAGGAACTCTTCGTTGGAATGGGTCTGAACGAGACGATCGCGGACGGTGCTCATAGCCTCGATGGGGTTCATCTCGGCAATGAACTTGCGGATAATCCACATACGGTTCAGCGTGGTCTGATCCTGCAGCAGGTCGTCGCGGCGAGTAGA
>JAEEGF011822780.1_pt1 | contig 10390 bp, 11 predicted proteins | sample 9134171 | NCBI WGS metagenome assembly JAEEGF01 (sample SAMN16246542, study PRJNA631951) | gut metagenome | biome: gut microbiome; feature: rumen; material: AP-attached | host: Bos | place: Iran: Karaj | collected 2018-10 | reverse complement strand
TCGTCGGAGTTATGGCATTACTTTTGAATAATGTTGCCTCTGCTTTTACAAACAATATTTTGACTGAACAGATAACAGTAGGTCCCGATTCCACAATAGAAATTTTTATGGAGAGCTTTTTCGGAATTGTTCTTTGGTTTCACATCTTTGGATACGAATATAAATTTTTGAGTGATATAATGAACAACCGTAAGGTTACTATCCCGGAGTTTGATGATGAAGTCCTTTTCACCTCGTTCAAAATGGTGCCGATATTTCTATTGTGGCAAATCTATTTCTTTGCCGTTTCGTTTTTTACCGGGATATACACAATAGCAACACAGGATCTTGTATATTACTTTTTGGCAGGTACTCTGTTGTTATTCTTCACTCCTTTTGTATTTATGATATATGTTAAATTTTCAAAAGATTTTAAATACACAAGAGATGTCATAATTCCCTGGTATATAGCAAGATACATAGACAGAGGGCTTGTTGACATTGTACTGTGGACCGTAAAATTTGCAGCGTATACACTAATCCCGGCCGCATTTTTTGTCGGCTATTTTGATTGGGCAATACATATAAATTCTCAACTCCCGCGACTGATTGCATATTTGGGCGGAATATGCATCTGCTCATATATTTTCACCGTTTATAAACTGATTTACGGCTTGGGGATGGCTCAAATCGTAAAAGAAAAATTCCTTTAATTTATTCCGGAACTATCTGTATTCTGCCATCATCATATATATCAACCGGATCTTTTGTCTTTTTCAGAACATCCGCAACACATTTTATGGCATCATACGGGCATTTTTCAATTATCTGATTGGGTTTGCATAGAGAAACAAAACCGTCGTTACCCTGTGCACAATAGTCGTTTATAACCGTTGTGTAGAATCTGTCCGTTCTCGGATTCTCAACATCAATAGGAATGGTGTTTCCGTTATTATCAATGTAGGACATTGATATTATCCTGCCTTTATTTGAAATTGTATATTTCAAACCTGACGCATAGAAAATACCGGGTTTATTTGCATCATTCACAAAGGATTTTGCAGCAACCTTCATAGCATCAACAATATCTTGTTCGCTGTATTTTATCACATATAATTTATTCTTGAACGGTAAAATATCGTTCAAAATTCTGTTATCAACCTTACCTGATTCAAAGAAGCCGCGGATATTTGCCGAAGGCACAATCGCAATATCACAGCCCATGTCTTTTTTTATACAGTCTGCAATAAAATAAGCGTGAGGGTTTGGTTCAATTAAATCTTTTGCAAGCGGTGGCGGTGCAGATTTCACCTGACCGTATATTTCTTTGTCACCCGAAATTTTATCAAAAACGTATTGGGCAGGAGCGTATCTTCGAAATGCTTTTGTAAAGCCAATATTATTCTGCACTTTTTTAATTATACCATCTTGGTCAAATTCTATATCCAATTCGCCAAAATTTTTCCCGTCCCTTCCTGCCTGAGTAATAACAACCGGCTCGCCTGTTTTTGAATAGAACAGATTTTTATTTTCAATAACATCAAACAACAGATCATGAGAGTGACCGCCCAGTATTACATCAATACCTTGAGTCTGTTTTGCAATAATTGTATCTATCTTATACCCGAGATGTGATAACAGAATAATTTTATTTATGCCTTGTTTTTGCAGCTTTTCAACCTCTGCCTGAATTTGTGAAACTGTTTGAACAGCATCACTTACAGCAATATCTTTTTTGACAACACCCTCTTTTGATCTGGTAAATAAGTCTATGGGCGAAACCCCGATAATTCCGTACTGGTGACCATTTTTCTCTTTAACAACAGAAGATTTGATAACGCTTGCCCACGGGTTTTTCGGGTCTACCTTAACATTTGCCGCTAATAAATCATACTTAGCAAGAGGTAATATAGGACCGATTTTATCCTGGAGATCAAACTCATGATTACCTACCGCCGACGCCATAATTCCAATAATTCGTTGAAACATTGCAGCCATTTCGTTTGTCTTAAGGTCTTCACCCAACATAATATCGCCGGAGGACAATTTTAAAGTATCAACATCCAAACGATACTTATACTTTGCATCGAAAGAATTTGAAGCGGAAATCGTACGTTCCATGTTCAAGGATTTGCCATGGTAATCGTTAATGTAGAATATACTTGTACTTATATTCCCGGTCGCCCGGTTTACCGGATTTAGCATTTGAATTTCTTCCCCATAGCATGAAACCACATAAAGATATTTTTTGGCTATGTTTATATACTTTTTTTTACAAAATTTTACTAAAAAGCAGGAGCCCGAAGATTTCGAGCTCCTGCTTTATTATAAATTACAAATACTTACTTACCTGCAACCTGTGCCATAACTTCGTCAGCGAAGTTGTCCTGACGTTTTTCAAGACCTTCACCAAGTTCCCATCTTGTAAATGATTTTATAGTCAATTTACCTTCGATAAGCTGACCGACAGTTACGTTAGGATCTTTTACGAACGGTTGTTCAAGCAAGCATCTTTCAGCCATCAATTTATTTACGCGGCCTTCAACGATTTTTGCTCTGATGTTTTCAGGTTTCTTCAACAAATCTTCTTTACCCATTTCAATTCTTGTTTCTTCATCAATAACTGATTGAGGAATTTCTTCTCTTGAAACGAATTTCGGAGCTGAAGATGCAATATGCAAGCAGATGTCGTTTAATAATTCAGCATCGTTTTTGTCAGCATTTAACAAAACACCGATTTTACCGTTGTGAATGTATGATGCAACTGCGCCTTCATATCTTACGAATCTTCTTACTGTGATTTTTTCACCGATTGATGCAATTTTTTCTTTCAAAGCATCACCAATTGCTTTTCCGCAATCAGGGCAAGTTGAATTCAAGAAAGCATCAACATCAGCAGGATTTAACTGAGCAACGTGTTTTGCCATATTTGATGCTAATGATTTGAATTCGTCATTTTTTGCAACGAAGTCTGTTTCGCAATTAACTTCAATCATTGCACCGCAAGAAGAATCAACATATGATTCAACTCTTCCTTCTGCCGCAATTCTGCCCATTTTCTTTTCAGCAGAAGCAATACCCTTTTGGCGTAATACTTCAGCCGCTTTATCCATATCTCCGTCTGTTTCAACAAGAGCTTTTTTGGCATCCATCATGCCTGCGCCTGTTTTATCACGGAGTTCTTTTACCATTTGAGCTGTTATATTCATTATATTTTCTCCTTATTTGATTTAGATAAGCAGTAATTATTCTGCTTTAACTTCTTCTGCCGGTGCTTCTTCAGCTTTTGCTTCTTCAACTACACCTGCATCTTCGGCTGTAATTTTTTCAACTTTCTTAGTTGTATTAGCTTTTGCTTCTCTTAGTTGTTTACCTTCCAAAACAGCGTCAGCGAGTTTTGAAGTAATCAACTTAATTGATCTGATAGCATCATCATTACCCGGAATGATATAGTTGATACCGTCCGGATCAGCATTTGTATCAGCCAAGCAAATAACAGGAATGCCTAATTTGTTTGCTTCTTTGATTGCAATTTCTTCTTTACCCTGGTCTACGATAAAGATTACATCCGGCAATCCTCTCATATCTTTTATACCGCCTAAAGTCTTAGATAACTTAGCAATCTGTCTGTTTAACTGAGCAACTTCTTTTTTCGGAAGTTTGTCAACATAACCGTTGCTGATAAATTCTTCTAATTCTTTTAATTTGTTAACTCTGCCTCTGATAGTTTCAAAGTTTGTTAACATACCGCCTAACCATCTGCGGTTAATGTAGTATGCACCTGCTCTTTGAGCTTCTTCAGCTACAACTTCAGCAGCTTGTTTTTTTGTACCTACAAAAAGAACATTTCTTCCTTTTGCGGCATAATCTCTGACGAGCTCATAAGCTGCGTCTAACAAGTCGGTAGTTTTTCTCAAATCGATAACATAAATACCGTTTCTTGCACCGTAGATATACGGTTTCATTTTGGGGTTCCATCTTTGTGTTTGGTGACCGAAGTGTACACCTGCTTCTAAAAGTTCAATCATAGATGCTGTTGGCATCGCATTTCTCCTTATGTTAATGTATTGTACTACGGGAAACACTGTCTCATCAGGGTGACGGGTTAAATTCATTTACCCCCACTGACTAGGGCTATGCCTATCAGACTAGTGTAACCAATAATATAGTACAACAAACATAATGGATTGCAAACTTTTCAGCAATATATCTTAAAGTATTTCGGGCTTTTTATAAGTTATAAGCAAATCTTTATCAAGAAGTTTTGTACCTTCTATTTTAAAATTATGACACTCTGAGATTTTGTCTGCTTTATCTCCGTCAAAACAGGATTTCCCACTATTGTCATTTAATATTTTGGGAGCTATAAACTGATAAATTTTGTCTGCATACTGTAGAAAACTTCCTGATAATTTTCCGCCGGCTTCAACAAAAACACTCATTATTCCGAGTTCAAAAAGTTTGTTTAAAATAAATTCGATATCAAGCTTACCATCTTTTAAGGGTGCCGGTACGTAAGTAATTATTTCTGATTTGTTTTTTGGTTTGAGTTTTTTATCGTGAAAAACGTATATTTCCCCCTGCTTATAAATATTTGAATTCAAATCGGTTTTTAGCTCACTGTCAAGAATAATTTTAACCTTGTGGTTCATCGCCGGGTTATCTGCAATTACAGTGGATGACGATGTAAGGATTGCATCATAATTCTGCCGCAATTTACGAGCATAGTTTCTTGCTTTTTCTGAAGTTATCCACTTTGAATCTCCGTTATGGGTTGAGATTTTACCATCTGCAGTTGTCGCTGTTTTTATTGCCACAAAAGTTTTTTTCAAAGCCATATTTTTTATAAAAACTTCATTTAGGGACTTGCACTCATCTTCCAACACAGGCCCAACCACGTCTATTCCGGCAGATTTCAATAGCTTTAAGCCCTTCCCGGATACAATCGGATTTGGATCCTTCATCCCGTATACAACTTTTTTTATTCCTTTTTCTATAATTATATCCGTGCAGGGAGGTGTTTTTCCCTTGTGACAACAGGGCTCCAGATTTACCACTAAAGTACAACCTTTAGCGTTTTGTATTTTATTCAATGCGTCACGTTCTGCGTGAAAATCTCCGTATTTCTTATGATAACCTGTTGCAACAACTTCTCCGCCAGCATTCAAAACCACACACCCGACAAGAGGATTGGGAGAGGTCTTTCCTGAGGCCTTACGGGCAAGCGATATACACTTTTTCATTTCCTTTGTATACATATGCATATTTGTATTTTATAACAAATTGTGATATATTCAAAGAGTAGTGTATTTAAGTTTTTAAAAAGGAGAGTTTATTATGGTAGATTTAAAATACATCGGACACAGCGCATTCCAGATTACTCACGACGATAAAGCTGTGTTAATTGACCCTTTGGTATCTTCTAATGAAAAATATAATTGGCATGATGAACCAATTACGGATATTTTGCTGACACACGCACACGGAGATCACCTTGGACAAGCTATTGAAATAGCAAAAGAAAAAGATATTGAAATTACGGCAGTTGCAGAACTTGCCGGATATTGTCAAAAAGAAGGAGCAAAAGCAAAATCAATCGGCTTGGGCGCATGGATTAACTACTCATGGGGACGTGCAGTATTTTTACCTGCATTCCACTCAAGTTCATTGCCTGACGGTACATACGGCGGCGTTGCATCTAGCATTTTACTAGATGTTGACGGTGTTAGAATTTATCACGCAGGTGACACTTGCTTAACCGGTGAAATGAAAACAATTAAAGAATTGTATGCTCCGCAAATCGCATTGTTACCAATCGGCGGTAACTACACAATGGATGTTGAGCACGCTGCAATGGCTGCTAAGTGGTTAGGTGTAAGAACTGTTATTCCTATGCACTATGGCACCTTCCCGGAAATTCAGGCAGATTTGGAAAAATTTGCAAGACTTGTTGCATACGGCAATACAGCTTGCCAGATTCTGAATCCGGAAGAAATCAAATAAAAATTTAAATATAACTTGTATTAGAGGGCAGCTTCACATAAGCTGCCCTTTTTATTGCAAGCAAAATATATTTGTTTCATAATAATCTTACAAGGGGTAATTTTATGAAAATATTATTTGTAATTGACAGGGTTGAATTAAAATATTTTGAATTTAATGATTTGGTAACAAATTTCTGGATGATAAAAAGTTTTCTGGAGCGAGGAAATGATGTCAAAATCTGCACAATAGATATGCTGAAATTGAAAAACAAAACGGCATACGCTTCTTGCTACAATTCATACCTTAAAAACAATAATATTTTTTATGACAAAGAAAGCTTGTGCGAATCAGCCGTTGAAGATTTTGAACTTGTTATGTTCCGTCCGGATCCTCCGGTTGATATGGATTATATCAGCGCAACGTACATATTCGATTTTGTGGACAGAGAAAAAACCGTTATAATGAACGATACAAAAGCTATCCGCAATTTCAACGAAAAACTGCACGCTGTTCTATTCAATGACCTTATGCCAAAAAATATTGTTACATCATCAAAGTCCGATATTATTGAGTTCCTGAATGAGAACGAAGAAATCATTTTAAAACCACTCAATCAATGTTTTGGCGGGGGTGTTATGTATTTGAAAAAAGGAGATAAAAACACAGCCGTTATAATAAATTCCGTAACGAATAACGGGAAACAACTAATTATGGTACAAAAATATCTTCCTCAGGCAACTTATGGCGACAAGAGAGTTCTTATATTAGGGGAAGATGTTTTGCCATACTGTATACAAAAAACTCCGTCAAATGACGATTTTAAATTCTGCGAACATAACGACAGCAATATTCACAAAGCCGTTTTAACCGATGAGGAAACCGAAAACTTCAAAATTGTTGCAAGGAAACTAAATTCTATGGGAATATACATGGCAGGGCTTGACGTCATAGACGGGAAAATTATTGAGGTAAACGTAACAAGTCCGTGCTACTTTATCAAAGAGATTAACCATCACTTTGGCTGTCATATAGAAAACGATATTGCCGATTTTATTTTGAATAATGTAAATAAATGTATAGTTTACAGGGTATAAGCTAGCAAAAAATAATTTTAGATGATTTATATTTATCAAATAAAAATCGAAAGAGGTACGCAATATGATGGTAGATAAGGTAAATAGTGTTTCATTCGGAGCATCCCTCCAAACAGCACTTAGAACTCCGGAAGCAAAATTATTTATGTCAGCAGGAGAAAGATTTCAGGAACTAACAAGAAAATTTCCTAAAGATAAACTGATATTACAGAAAGATCCACTTGATAAAATATTCCCAACCTTCGCTATCAGTGACAGCAATGTCTTCACTACAAATATCAGCAACGATTTTGTAAAATTTGATAGCGCAAAAAATCCAACTGAGCTCGTCAGAAAACTTGTAAAAACTTTCAAAATGCTCGTTGAGTGTCGTAAAATAAATACTCTGATGGATCAACTCGACCCAGACGGAGATGAATTTGCCAAAGCCGCAGAAGCAAGTATCAAAAGAATGCAAAAAGCAGCCGGCAAAGACGGAGGACTACAGGAGTTCATCGGAGCTATTAAGGCCGGTTTGGGAATCGAATAAAATTATAAAAACAAATTTAAAGGGCGGGTATTCTAAAGAATACCCGCCTTTTAAATTTGCTTATTTTGTTATAATATAAAACTATGGATAGAAAAATAAAACGAGTTATAACATACGGAACTTTTGACGTCATACACTGGGGTCATATTAATCTGTTAAAGAGAGCAAAAGAGCTTGGCGATTATTTGATAGTCGGGCTTTCCAGTGACGAATTTAATGCCCTTAAGAATAAGAAATCGTACTATTCATACGCTCAAAGGAAACTTCTTATAGAAAGCTGCCGATATGTAGATATGGTCATTCCCGAGAACAATTGGGAACAAAAAATAGATGATATCAAAAAATATAACGTTGATGTCTTTGTAATGGGCGATGACTGGGAGGGTAAATTTGACTTTTTAAAAGATTATTGCGAAGTTGTGTACCTGCCGAGAACACCTGATGTTTCATCCTCCAAAACAAAAGAATATTTAAACAGTATTTCGTAAATTACGCTTTGACATTGAGTTTTTTATCGTCATTTCCGGCGTCTTTATCGTCTTTTCTTAAACCCATAACCTTTAATGCCGGGCGGACAATAGCACGTGCGATGATTGGTGACAGTATTGACAATCCCATTATTGAACCCATAATTGACGAGGTTTCAATTACTCCTTTTGCAAGATGTTCATTTATATCAGCCGGGTTAATAGTTTCGCCTGCCTTTTCACCTATTTCAAGAAGTTTTGCATCTTTTTCAGCTTGTGGTAATCTGTAATACTTATTGAATTCATCTGATTTATTAAATACATTGAAGACTTTTTCATCCTTGAAAAGCTTTCTTGCAGCGGCAAAAGAACCCTTCTTAAACAGCGGAATAACAATTAAAAGGGAAATAACCATACAGGTTAACTGATATAACAATTCTTTCATTGCCGAATATTTTTTTGTTTCCTGATCAATATTTTTATCCAGCAGAATGAAGGAAGGTCTGCCAATTGCTTTTAATCCGGTTTCAATGGAAACTTGTGCATGTGTTGCCTGTGTGATGTTATAAATAGCAGGGCTGGTGATAATTGAAGTTAAACTTATCATATCTTCAACCCTCCTCTATTGGTAAATGCCTCCATAGTATAATTTGTATAAATATTATTATTAAATGATACCTTTTCATCTGTTGGTTTCACAAGCGGCATCTCCGATTCTGAAATTATGTCCAACTTCGGCGCAGCATCACCCTTTTTGTCTTTATATATTATGTTAGTAAACGGTTTAACTACTATTGAACAAAGACCCGGAATAACAAACAATGCTGCAAGACATACGCCCAAGAAACCCATATTAGTCTTTGCCATAGGTTGTTTTAACGGCTGATCTTTAAAGACACTTCCTGCAATTTTTGAAGCCAATTCTCCGCATGCCCAATAGGTCGGAACCGCAACAACCTCTGTCATAAACTCCCTGAGAGCCGCATATCTTTTTGTTTCAGGTGCCTCGTTTTTATCCGTAAGGGAAGCAAGCGGTTTAAAAATTCCGTTAGCAACAGCAACCGCCATTACTGCATAAGTCGGCTTGTTGTTCTTTCCTATTGATTCAATTATAGATTTTAACTTTAGAGACATTTGATAATACTTTCACGCACAATATATATCCGGCTGTATATCCTACCCACAGAAATATCGTATCAAAAAAATATATTTTAGCAATAGGCATATTGGCACTTTACCATGCGGTTTTTCTGTAATATATAAATCCGGTAAAAAAATTTTTTGCCGGCAAAAAATAACAAAAAATTCTTTTACAAGTTTTTGTTACGTAAGAAAATTACCAGAAAGAAATAACGCATGAACAACAATGATTATTCTTATAACAACATAAATTTCGGTGCCCAATTAAAATTTTATAACGACAAGAGTCGTCAGGCCATTGAAAAACTTATACCACCGAGAAGATTAAAAAACATCATAAAAAAGTTTGAGCTGGCGACAACAGATTACCCAAATGACACTCTTACACTGACAAAACAAGGGGTAAGATGCGAGATACATAATGGGGACCTGTATTCATACAAAGACGAAACTATTCTCGATTTCTGTAATAAATTGAGTAAACTTCAAGGTAATAAAATTGTTGAGAAACTCTTGAAACTGTACAATTATTATAGGGGAGAAAGCGATGTATATGCGGAGGCCTTCAGGTATGCAGAAACACAAGCAAAAATGTATATACAAAGCCCAAAACTTATGCCCATGCTTATAGAAAATTTTCGGTTAAAAAGACATTGCACAGAAACAAAAAAATGCTTGCACGAAGATAATGTTTTCAGATGGCTCCGTTCAACCGGTCATAGTTATGTTACATATAAGAACGGCAATAAAATAAATGCCTTAGTTTAACGCTCACTACCGCTACTATAAAAGTCTGATTCGTGCATCTCTATATTGTAAACTTATGTAACAATATATACATAGTATATCAATTATATATGTTTTAAATTTTTAAAAATTATATATTGAGTGCTTAAGTTTAAAAAAGAAAGGAGACTGAACTATGGTTGATAATATCGCAGCTGTCTCACTTTCGACTGTAACAACAGCTTTGAAAAACTTTGGCTCAACTGTTGCAAAAATGGTGCACAATAAGGGGATTCTCAAAGATCATTCTTCCAAAACAGGTGATGAATTTAAACGCTCAGATTCCGAATCGCGTTCACCGGAAGAACAAAGAGATGCAGCTATTGTAAAATCCAATGAAGCAAATAAAGAACGGCTCGTTGCGGAAATCAATCGTTCAGGAGAAATTGACAGTGTTTATGACAAACTCT
>JAEEGF010908888.1_pt1 | contig 10392 bp, 13 predicted proteins | sample 9134171 | NCBI WGS metagenome assembly JAEEGF01 (sample SAMN16246542, study PRJNA631951) | gut metagenome | biome: gut microbiome; feature: rumen; material: AP-attached | host: Bos | place: Iran: Karaj | collected 2018-10 | reverse complement strand
TTGCTTATGGCACTCAGTTCATACGATAACAAAGCAGCAATTGATGGCTACTGGGCTGCTCTATTAGAGGAATAATATAGAAATCGAAATCAAGAAAGAGAATTGGTGTGAAGATGCTGAAAAGATTGTCGGATAGAATCTGGTACTATCCCATGGAAGAGGAGCGAGACAGGCCTAATCTAGGATATATACGTGGAGATAACTGGAGTCTTGCTGTTGATGCGGGCCATTCAGAGGCACATACCAGGGAATTTTATGAGGCATTGGAAGAGAATGGTTTACCGCTTCCAAAACTCACTGTGATCACGCATTGGCACTGGGATCATACATTTGGAATGCATGCGGTAAATGGGCTTTGTCTTGCTAATGAACGCACGAATGAGTATTTGCTTGATTTCAAGCGTAGGCTATCTCAGGAAGGGAACGAGTTCTTCCTGAACATGCATGAGAGCATACGTAATGAGTATTCATATAACAAACCGGTGATAGTAACGCCGGCAGACATTGTTTTTCATGACAGCATGGTGTTGGATGCAGGCAATTGCCCAATTAAGATTTTTCAGGCTGAATCACCTCATACAGATGATTCGACTCTAATTGAAATTTCCCAAGAAGGAGTTTTGTTTGTTGGGGACGCAACCTGTGGGTCATTTCCTGAATGGAAAAAGAATCCTGTACTGAGTAAGAAATTATCCGAAACCATAATGAAATCAGAGGCGGCTATTTGCCTTGAAGGACACTGGGTTCCAGTTCCGAAAGAGGATACAATTCGAGATCTGTTAGAGGAAGTGGATGAATAAAATGAAGATGGTTACATACTATGATGATGACCTTCTGCTTTATATGGCTAAAGATGTTTAAATTTTCAGTAAAACACTCTTGGAGCGGTCTGATGGGATTATGAGTGCTTTCTGTAGCAGCACTTTGATAGAAAGACACTTGTGAGAACATCGGCTCATTATAGGAGTGTTTGAGAAAAGAGGCATAAACACTTGAAAAATGGTTGGATTATTGCAGGAGTGTCTAATCTGAATGTGCTAACACTTGTAAATCAATGGAATTGCCATATGAGTGTCGATATTGCTGTATTTACCTGAAAAAGACATGAAAAAGACACTTGTGGGATGAAGCAATCTTTATATGAGTGTTATGCGCGGGGATTTGTGGAGTAGTCAAACACTTGTATCAGTCATAGTTTGCTATTCGCGTGTCGGACTCCAATAGTAAGACACCTGAATCAAATAGAACTTGCATTTTGCGTGTCTGCAGGGCTTTCTTGTTTAACCAACACAACCTTCCCACAAGTTTATACAGATTCGCAAAAATAGTGGAAGTATCTGGTTCAGGGATGTGGATACTGAAAAGAAAGAGTTTAAGATTGTTTCATTGTTTGATCTTAGAGAATCTGGAGGAGAAATAACGGATTGATAATAGGTGAAATAGATGCTTATCCGGAGACAGGGGAACATCATTCGGATGAGAACGCGCTCAAGGATACATTTAGTCCATGCTGGATGCTGAATAAGGATTATCAGGGCAAAGGTTATGCTTATGAAGCTGCCAAGTCTTTTTTGTAGCAATGCATTATTTATGTATTTTTAAGATTATCAAAAATCGGAATATAGTACAATTAGGGAGGATATTTAAAATCTGAATCGGGAACAAAAGTAAGCCGTGAATAATTCAGGATAAATAATTTGTACTGATTCTTTTGGTAATCACAAGATCATGTAAATGGAAAGCGGAAAAATTATGACATCAATTATCAGTTTTGTTCTATGTTTAATCATTATTGGCATTCTCTATAAGAATATGATCGCCTGGGAAGGAGAATATAGAATTTCAAGAGCGCAGGTCCTGGTGTCGGGCATTCATGAGGAGACTATTTTCAGGGCAATGCTTATTCCTATAGGAATGAGATATCTGAAGGGGAAGAATAGGGCATTGTGGTCTCTGATGCCGGGAATGCCGGTATTTCGTATCATGTGCTTATAGTAGCGGTTTCGGTGGCATTTTTGTGGCCGGATGTTATCTTATCAGAAAGACTAAAAAGGAAACAATAGAGGATATATGGCAGACCAAGTGGAGCAACTGAACTTAATAGATAGGTTTATAGAACTTGCATCAATCGACGGCGAATCCTTTAATGAGAGACTAGTTGCCGATTATCTCATGGAAGAGTTCCGAAAGTTGGGGATACAACTGTCCGAGGATGATACTGCCAGTAAAATCGGAGGCAACTGCGGAAATCTATATGGCTTTGCGGAAGGGCAGGGAAAGTATGCGGATTCTGAGCCTGTCCTGTTCTGCGCACATATGGACACCGTAGCTCCGGGAAACAATAAGAAGATCATATTAAATGACGACGGAACAATCACAAGTGATCATACTACTGTCCTGGGAGCAGATGACAGGGTTGGTATAGCTGGTATTATCGAGGCATATACCAGAGTCACCACGGAAGGGATGGATCATCCGCCAATAGAGTTTCTATTTACCGTGGCAGAGGAGGTTTATGGTCTTGGAAGTGCGGCTTTTGATTATTCAAAGATCCGTTCCAGGATAGCCTTTGCTCCTGACTGCAGCGGAGAATATGGAGTCTATTCATCCTGTGAACCCAGCCTTATTTCATTTGAAGTACGAATAAAGGGCAAGGCTTCCCACGCGGGTTATGAGCCGGAAAAGGGAATAAATGCAATCGCAGTAGCTGCATCAGCAATCAGCAGAATAAAACAGGGATGGACTGATGATCATACCACGTTGAATATCGGAACTATAGAAGGTGGAAGTGTTACCAATGCTGTACCGGAAAGATGCATTATAAAAGGCGAGATAAGAAGTGACGTACATGAAGATGCGTATCGGACAATGGATCATGTAGAAAGTATTTTTTCAGAGGATGCGGTAAGAGCGGGTGCAGAGCTCTGGGTAGATAAAAAAGAGAGAATCACCGTTTACAAGATAGACGTCAATGCCAGGTCTGGAAGTGCTTTAGACAGATATAAAAGAGCCTTAGAGAAACAGGGAAAGAGAGCCGCAGCAAAGAAATCCTTTGGAGGAAGTGACATTAATTCACTGATAAAACATGGGATGGATGGCCTTAATATATATGGTCCCATGCATAACATACATACAACTGAAGAATACACTACTGTACAGGAAATAGTCAGCTTTGCAGAACTGATTAAGATTCTTATGACACAGCCATGAGGCACAATTATGGGCTTACGCCTGAACAGCAAAAAAGCTAAAAAATATGGATGCTGCAGGCGGTGCAAAGCCTGATGGTATGAGCACACGTCAGGCTTCGGCCGGTGCGATTGCCTACAAAGGTATGACGATGGATGAAATGGAAAGGCTCGTCGACGACTTCAAGGACAGCGAGGCTTCCGGATTTACGAACCTTAAGCGCGGTGATGCCTACTACAAGCCTATGGTCGAGCTTTTTGAGAAAATACAGGACAATGATTTTGAAATCTATATTGTCACTGCCACTGAACGCAATATTGTACGCGGGGTAATCGCTGACATGCTGAACATTCCAGCTTCCCATGTGATAGGAACCGAATACGGCTATACAGCTACGGGACAAGGAGATGAAACCGATACAGATTATACGTTTCAGTCAACTGATAAGGTTGTTTTTGATGGCAATTACTACGGCGAGAATGCCAAGATGAGCAAGGTCGATTCCATAGTCAGGGAAATTGGTCAGCAGCCTGTGCTGGCTTTTGGTAATTCTTCCGGCGACATTGCAATGGAAGTCTATACAATCACCGACAATCCGTATAGGAGCATGGGTTTCATGGTGCTGGCAGATGACGAGGAGCGGGAATATGGAGATGTAGAAAAAGCGAACATGAACAAGAAAAAATATGAAGAATTAGGTCTTAAAACCATTTCCATGAAGGATGATTTTAAGACTATCTACGGAGACAATGTTAAAGTAGATCCGTCAGGGTTTTAAAGATGTTTGACCATGAAATTTGCGATAGAAAGGGCATCTCAAGCAAGTGCAGTCGGCATGTATAAAAAACTGCAAAAACCGGGAAACAAATGGAATATCCACGGTTATTTTGCTTTGGCGGGCAATGTTGCTCTTATGCCTTTTTATACTATTGTTACTGGATGAGATTAGATAATTGTTATGAGCAAGATATTAAAGTCCTGGAGCGGTATGCGCAAATATCTTGAAAAAGATATACTGGCAGATTCTCTTAAGGGAAGAGTTAGATACAATTGCACAACTTATGTGGGACTGGATGGCTGTCATATATTTGAGATATTCCTGGATGATAAGCTTTTTAAGCAATTCTCCTGGGAGACGGTGAATTCCTATTTTATTAAGATGGGATATGCAGAGATACCGGATCAGATGACAATCGGGGATTATTGGAAAGACTTTTGGGAACTTATGGATAAATATCCCATGGCTGAAAGAACTGAGTATACTGACGGTGAATTTGCAGAAGCGCTTGAGATATATAGACAATCAGAGATCAAAGAGAGTCTAGGCTCACCCAATCCTATTGTAAAGATGTTTGCACTGTTGGATAGACGAGTTGGGAATCGTACTCTAGAGAAGTTAGCAGCTTCTATTATAGAAGAACCAGAATGGGTTCAAAAAATATATGAATTTAGGACAAAAGGAAACATAAGTAATGAGCATTATTGAAACTGAGAGATTTATCATGCGTCCGTTTAAAGAATCTGACGCAGAGGATGTTTATGAATATCTTAAGGAGCCTGCAGTAAATTGTTTTGCTGAAATGAAGCTTCATTCACTTGATGAAGCAAAAGCGGAAGTGAAGAATCGCATAGGTGAAACAGAGTATTATTTTGCAATTACCTTAAAGGATACCGGGAAGGTAATAGGTGAAATAGATGCATATACCGAAGACTATAATATCTCAAGCCAGCATTTGTGCGAAAAACTTGGCATGCGAAAAGAGGGATTGTTCAAGGAGTTTATTTCTTTTGTAAATAATCCTGATGGAACCCCTCGTTATGAAAACACGATGCAGTATGCGATATTGAGTAAAGAGTGGAGTGGTTAACTTTCAGCAGTGCGCCCAGCCAAGGGTGCTTAATCTAGCGGGTGAAAATCCTGCTTTGCGAAGGTTTAACCAACCAGCAAATAGCGAGTCTTGCGTAGTAGTCGGTAACGGCTGGTGCGAAGCGTAGACAGCAAGTTAGCAGGGATGAAATGCTATAGAGCCTCGAAAAGTTATGTATCCGTATGGTCGACGGTTTTACTGTTCCGGAAGACAACATCAGATATCACGGTATTGGTGAGCGATATTTGACACGGCGGGGTCTGAGGGCCATTCATGTTAAACATTATGATTAAACATCAACTGGGGAGAGCCTGCAGTTTCTCGAATCAGAGTATGATATACCAACGTAGCTTGTAGGATATCAAAAGAACTGCAGGCAGTCGGATAGCTTCATAGTACTGATGAAGTCGGGTAATTCCGGTGGAGGGAAGGGAGCTACATAGTAACGGTCTTTCTGAGGACACATCATCCGTACTCAGGGACGGAGGAAATGATGACAACGAAATTGGAAAGAATAGCAGAAATATCAGCGCAAACAGCAAAGCCAGTCTTTACGAGTCTGTATCATATGATTGATGCTGACCTTCTCAAGCAATGTTTTAATGAGATTGATGGGAAAAAGGCAGTAGGAATCGATGATGTGACAAAAGAAGAGTATGGCGAGCAACTAGACAGCAACGTCAAAGACCTTGTCAGAAGGCTGAAGAACAAAGCATACAAGCCCCTGCCCACCAAGAGGGTATTTATCCCTAAGGGAAATGGCAAGATGAGACCGCTGGGCATTGCATCTTTTGAAGACAAGATGGTACAGCTTGCTCTCAAGAAAGTGTTGGAAGCGATTTACGAACCACGCTTTCTGAATTGTATGTATGGCTTCAGACCAAACAGGGGGTGTCATGAAGCACTAAGAGATGTCTACCAACATCTCTCACGAGGCAAGATTAACTATATCGTTGATGCTGATGTCAAGGGGTTCTTCGACCACATCGACCATGAATGGATGATGAGATTTCTCGAATGGCACATTAAAGACCCAAATATACTGTGGCTGATACGAAAGTATCTTAAAGCAGGAGTTATGGTTGATGGTACATTTGAGGACACGGAAGAGGGAACAATACAGGGAGGCAATATCAGTCCCACCCTGGCAAATGTTTATATGCACAATGTACTCACCCTATGGTTTAAGCTAGTTGTCAGAAAAGAGGCAAGGGGAGATTGCTTCCTCGTAAATTATGCCGATGATTTTGTGGCGGGGTTCCAATACAAATCAGATGCAGAGAATTACTACTCTGCATTGCAAGTGCGTATGGCAAAATTTAACCTCGAATTGGAAGAATGTAAGAGTAGACTTATTGAGTTTGGTAGGTACGCAGAGCAGAATCGTAAATCAAGAGGGTTGGGAAAGCCCGAAACATTTGACTTCTTGGGCTTTACTTTCTTTATGGGCAAATCCCGTAAAGGATTTCCGTGCCCTATGGTTAAGACTTCCCGCAAGAAATTTGAGAATTCACTGAAGAGCTTCAAAACGTGGCTCTATGATAATAGAAATCAGCCTGCAGGAAATCTTATTCAGCAACTTAATGTAAAGCTTGTGGGATACTACCAGTATTACAGTGTGACTTTTAATGGCTTTAAAATGAGTGCTTTTCTGCACCGAGTTCAACAGTTTCTACACAAAGTGCTTAATCGTAGAGGCTGTGGTCGCACCTACACATGGGATGGCTTCATTGATTTGTTAAAGGTATTCCCTCTTGCCAAACCAAAGGTTTACTATGCGCTATATTAAGTGTGAATGTTACTGTGAGGAGCCGTGTGCGGGAAAGCCGCACGCACGGATCTGTGAGGGGCTAGGGGTGCGAGTCCTTAGTCTACTCGCCAAACTTACTAACATAAAAGGAGCAGTTATGAATAAAAGTGAAATTATAGATTTACCAAAAGCACAATGGAAAGGAGCTGTGGTTCCGCTTGTTACAAGGAGTGACAGTTATTACGACTTTGAAATGAAGCAGCTTGATAGTGATGGCTGCAAGATTGAGCTTATCAAAAGGGAGGCTTCGGAAGAAATTGTTCATACTCCTGAGGAATATGACTTCCCGGATTCTTTATATCAAGATCATTGGGAAAATGCTGAAGCTTTCGGAGTTGTGGGCGATAGCAATGAGCTTTTGGCATGCATAGAAGTCTGCCCTGAAGAATGGTCAAACAGACTTATGGTTACTGAACTTTGGGTGTCAGATGATCTCAGAGGCAAGGGTCTCGGTAAGCAACTGATGGATAAGGCCAAAGAGGTTGCCCAGAAGCAGAAAAGAAGAGCAATTATACTTGAGACACAATCATGCAATACCAATGCTATAGGTTTCTACCTGCATGAAGGATTTGAACTTATAGGATTTGATACTTGTTGTTATACAAATGATGATATAGGCAGACGTGAAGTTAGGATCAACTTGGGATATTTTTTTAATAGAGATGGGAAAAGATGGTGAGTGAAACGCTATCTTCCAGAAAGAATATAGGGGCGGAACAAAGTGATAAGTATTAAAGAATCAACATATGATGATATCAAGGATATACAAAGCTTGTGGGCTGATGAAGACATCATGAGGTATATCTGGCCAGGAGGATTAATACGAGGATTATATTACAGAGACTGTTCTTAAAGATGTAGGAATGAATGAGTCATTTTTTAGGACTTCAGACTCTGACAGACAGCGTATCTTTACGGGAAATAAGGCTGGCTTTTTTGGAATGTGGCAATATGATGCACCAACCTATTATGGAAATACTGCAGCCGGCTATCTTGTTTCTGACACTAATGATTTGGTTACATGGATGAGGTATGTCAGGGAAAAAATTGATTTTAATTCTTTTCAGATAACAGATGCAAATAATTACTATGCAGGTTGGAATTTACATCCGGAAACTGTACACCACGGGGGAAACAATCCAAATTATAGTACACAGATCATCATTTCCAGAGAGCGTGATCTTGGGGTTTTTGTTTTGTCTGCTTCTGCAGGCGATATTGCCACAAGAATAGCCGATGGCATATATGGGATGCACATGGGAGTGAATGCGAGAATTGGACTCTGTGTGTCTGGTCATGAGCTTCAAGACTTTTTATTTGTCATGGGGATACTTTTGACTTTGTATATTGCATTGTTGCTGGATTATAGGAAAAAGAAACTTTGCCTTTACGGTGGGATCGTGATTCTGATTGTTTTGATTCTGATTCCTGTGATCTCCCGTATCAGCTACAGGTTCATGTTTGTTTGGATGCCCTATAGTTTTAGTGTGATGATCATTAGTATATTGGCATTTGCAATTTGGCTTATTGCCCGGGGAAGAGAAGAAAAATAAGCCTAATGATGGTGCAAGATATGGTTAAGTTTACGTGGTTTAAGGACTTGCTTCCGGAACAGTTAACGGTAAAACAAGTTTATGGAATAGCATTTTCAGATGACAAACGAGTAGTTTTAAGAATTGAGGATGGTAAGTACAAATTGACCGGTGGAAAGCCTGAAAATGCTGAGACTTTTGAAGAAACATTGAAACGAGAATATATTGAAGAATTGAATATTGAACTTGAAGACATATATTACCTGGGGTATTTGTTGGTGGAGGAATATTCAGATAAGTATGCGCAGGTAAGAATGATAGCGAAAATAAAAGATATTCATGATAGTCATATTGATCCGGCTACAGGAAAAATATATGGGAGAGAGCTGGTGGCGGCAGATAGGATTAAAGATTATTTAAACTATGCTGATCTTGCAGGTAATGAAATGATTGATGATGCGCTGCAACTTGCCATGAATAATTATTTTTGAAAAAATGGGAGAAGTCAGGATGATGAGAACGCTTTTTATTGGTAACAGCCACACATATTTTAATGATATGCCAAAAATATTTAAGGATATATGCAAAGAAAATGGAATAGACATGCAGGTAACTATGCTTACAAAAGGCGGGATGGGACTCGATTATCATGTTGAAAACCAGCAGACAAGGTTTAATATTCTCTTTGGTGAATATGATTTTATAATTCTCCAGCATGTAGCTCACCCCATGGGAGATTTTTCTGTTATGGAAGAAGCAGCTGACAAGTTGATGGAGTGGATAAGGATGACGCAATCCAAGCCATGTTTTTATATGACCTGGACCCAAGAAGGTGATGAGACTTCCCAAAAAGAAATGTCAAAGAGGTACAGGAAACTTGCGGAAAAATATGGATGCAAGGTTGCGCCTGTTGGAGAAAAGTGGTGGGAGTATATCCATGAACATCCTGAAGCAGATCTTTTCTATGAAGACAGGAAACATGCGTCATTAGAAGGGTCAAAGCTAATAGCAAGGACTATCTATGAAACTCTTAAGGATGATATGCAGTAAAAGGAATAAATAGTTGCTTTGGGAATAAAGGTGAGAGTATGAACAAACAAGAGATCATAAGTATACTGGATGATTTTCAATATAGCCGCGATGAATACTGGATAATAACAGGAAGCGCCATGGTTCTGTACGGAATCCGAGAGCAAACTCATGATATAGATATGGGATGCACGTCAAAGATGGCAGATCAACTTGCGGCAGATGGCTACTCGTTTTCTTTAACAGAAAGCGGTAATAGGAAGTTTGAAATCGGTGAAAACATAGAGATATTTGAGAACTGGATCAAAGATACAATTGGTATGGTTGATAACGTTCCGGTAATTTCTATCAAAGGCCTAATCCTGATGAAACAGGAACTTGGGCGAGACAAGGACAAAAAAGATATTGCATTGATCAAGGAATATATTGGCAAGAAGATCGAACTTGTTGAGAATGTTTTGAAACCGGAAGATTTTGTGAGGCTTAGGGCTACTACAGGTTTTGCAGATATTCCCGTGGAGCATGCAAGAAAGGCACTCAGTAATGGTCTTATAAATATCTCTGTCTTGAAAGACGGAGAACTTATAGGAATGGGAAGGCTTGTTGGCGATGGCGCGATGTATTGGTATCTGCAGGAAATAGTGGTTTTGCCGGAATACCAAGGTATGGGTATAGGAACCAAGATAGTTAACTATCTTGTTGACTATGCTGTAAAGAATTCTTCAACAGGGAAATTTACCACTATTGGTGGTGTTTCTGCCAAAGGGAAGGAAGGCTTTTATCAGAAACTTGGATTTGAAGTAATATCTAATGGGATAAGAAAAATGATAGAGATATAGGATTATGTTTCAGGATAACGTATTATGGGCAATATAAAGAACGGAAAGTTCGTTTATAAAAATGAAGACGGCATGAAGAAGATGCATGAGTTCTACGATAAGACCCTTGCATCTCTTGATGTACC
>JAEEGF010200728.1_pt1 | contig 10392 bp, 7 predicted proteins | sample 9134171 | NCBI WGS metagenome assembly JAEEGF01 (sample SAMN16246542, study PRJNA631951) | gut metagenome | biome: gut microbiome; feature: rumen; material: AP-attached | host: Bos | place: Iran: Karaj | collected 2018-10 | reverse complement strand
CCCTACTTTTTACTTGTCAGATTCATTCAGAGTGCAAAGGTACAAAACAAAACCGCGCCGCGCCAGTGCCAAAGTCAGATTCTTTAAAATTGAACAAAATCCACCTTTTTTTGCAAAACCTATCGGATTATTTTGTATCTTTGCACCCTTATTTATAAAAGCGAAAAATAACACCCGAAAATGGACGATAACAATATCAACAATCCTGAAAATCAGGGAGAAACCCCAGAAGAACTCTCAGGAGAAAAAATTATCAAAGTCAATCTTGAGAACCAGATGAAGTCGGCTTACATCGACTATTCGATGTCCGTCATCATCTCACGTGCCCTGCCCGACGTGCGCGACGGCTTGAAACCCGTGCATCGTCGTGTGCTCTACGGCATGAAGGAACTGGGCGTCACCTCACGCAGTGGCTACAAGAAATCGGCCCGTATTGTCGGTGAGGTGCTCGGTAAGTACCACCCGCACGGCGACTCGTCAGTTTACGACGCCATGGTGCGTATGGCCCAACCGTGGTCATTGCGTTATCCTTTGGTCGACGGCCAGGGTAACTTCGGTTCGGTCGACGGCGACAGCCCCGCCGCCATGCGTTACACCGAGGCACGTCTCCAGAAGATTGCAGAAGAGATGCTCGATGACCTCGACAAGGACACCGTCGACTTCCAGAACAACTTTGACGACTCGTTGCAGGAGCCTACCGTGCTTCCTACGCAGATTCCTACCTTGTTGGTCAACGGCACCAACGGCATCGCCGTGGGTATGGCCACCAACATGGCACCGCATAACCTCAGCGAGTGCGTCGATGGTATCATCGCCTATATCGATAACCGCGAAATCACCACTCAGGAATTGATGCAATACATCAAGGCCCCCGATTTCCCGACGGCAGGCGTCATCTACGGCTACGAAGGTGTGCGCGAGGCGTTTGAGACGGGTAGGGGACGCATTGTCCTCCGTGGCGAGACCCACTTCGAGGAACACAATGGCCATGAGCGCATCATCGCCACCTCCATACCTTATCAGGTCAACAAGGCTGAGATGATCAAGAAGACTGCCGACCTCGTCAACGAGAAGAAGCTGGAAGGTCTGGCCGACATTCGCGACGAATCAGACAGAAAAGGTATCCGTGTGGTGTATGAGCTGAAGCGCGATGCCAACCCCGATGTGGTGCTGAACAAACTCTATTTGATGACCCCGCTCCAAAGCTCGTTCAATGTGAACAATGTGGCTTTGGTCAATGGCCGTCCCTATACCTTGAACCTCAAGCAGCTGATTGAGCATTTCGTGGCCCACCGTCACGAAATCATCCTGCGTCGCACCCGCTTCGAGCTGAAGAAAGCCGAAGACCGCGCCCATATCTTGGAAGGTTTGGCTCGTGCCATCGACATTGTGGACGAAATCATCGCCACCATCCGTGCTTGTAAGGGCGGCACGCCTGAAGCCAAACAAGCCATCATGGACAAGTTCGGCTTCGACGACCCGCAAGCCTCGGCAATCGTGGCCTACCGCCTCGGTCAGTTGGCTGGCCTAGAGATCAAGAAAATCTTGGATGAGTTGGATGAGATTCACGAACGCATCAAACATTTCCACGAAATTCTACAAAATGAGGAATTGCAGTTCCAGATTATCAAGGATGAACTGCTGGTCATCAAAGAAAAATATGGCGACGCGCGCCGCACTCAAATCGTGCCTGCCGCCGGTGAGTTCCGCATGGAAGACATCATCGCCGACGATGCCGTTGTCATCACCATCTCGCACCTCGGTTACATCAAGCGCACCCCGCTGACCGAATACCGCGTGCAGAGCCGTGGCGGCAAGGGCTCGAAAGGCTCCGCCACCCGCGACACCGACTTCATCGAGCACATCTTCACGGCCACCAACCACAACCATCTGCTCTTCTTCACCGAACAAGGTAAGTGCTACAAACTCAGAGCTTTCGAGATTCCTGAAGAAGGTAAGAACAGCAAAGGTCGCGCCATCCAGAACTTGTTGCCGCTCGACAAGGACAACAAGGTGATGGCCTACCTCAACGTGAAGAGCATGAGCGATGAGGAATACCTCGAGAACAACTACATCATCCTCTGCACTAAGAAGGGCATTATCAAGAAGACTAACTTGGCTGCCTATAAGAATGTTCGCCAAAACGGCATCATCGCTGTCAACATCCGTGAGGATGACCAGCTGCTGGAGGCTTGCCTCACCAGCGGTAACGACGAGGTGCTGATGGCTGTGCGTTCGGGCAAGGCCGTTCGCTTCAACGAGCAGACCGTCCGCCCGATGGGCCGTACCGCCACTGGTGTGAAGGCTATCACCTTGGGCTCACCCGACGATGAAGTCATCGGCATGGTGTGCATCAATGATCCGCAACAGACAGTCCTGGTCGTGTCCGAGAAGGGCTTCGGCAAGCGTTCCGACATTGAGGACTACCGCATCACCAACCGTGGCGCGAAGGGCGTGAAGACCTTGAACATCACCGACAAGACCGGCGACCTTATCGCCATCAAGGGCGTGACCGATGACGAAGACCTGATGATCATCAACAAGTCGGGCATTGTTATCCGCATGGCTGTCAGCAAGCTGCGTGTGATGGGTCGTGCCACCCAAGGCGTGAAGCTCATCGACCTTCGCGGCACCGATGAGATTGCTGCTGTCACCAAGGTGGAGCATGAGGATGAACCTGAAGAGACCGAGGTCCCTGAGCCCGTAGAAGGGCCGACCCCCGATGGAACCGAGGCCCCTGAGCCTGTCGAAGGGCCGGTTGAAGAGTCAGAAAACCCTGACGAAACCACTTTGGAACAATAATTGCTATAGAAAAGAATAACCTTAACGAAATTGTAAAACTTTAAATAATTGAGAAAATGAAAAAAGTAATGATTTTGCTGGTCATCGCCCTCACTGCCAACGTGATGATGGCCCAAAAGAAAGACAGAACCGATGCATTCATGTACAACAAGAATGGCCAATATGAGAAGGCCATGGCTTCTATTGAGAAATGCGTCAATCACGAACAATTCCTTGGCATGAAGCCCAACGACCAGTCCCAGGCTTGGTTGTATCGTGCCGCTATCTACCAGAACATCCTCCAATCGGGTGATGAAGCTCTGATGGCCAAGGCTCCCAACGCATTGGAAATTATCTACGAATCACTGATGAACTGCATGAAGAATCCTGAATTTATGGAGGATCAACAGAATAAGATGGATATTTATCAGCGTGTGGGTTCGGTCATGACCACCTATTATACTAAAGGTGCCGATGACTACAACAGTGGTAAGTTTGCCGAGGCTGCTCCCATGTTCAAGAAAGCTTACGACATCGCCAAGTCACTTGGTAGTGCCGATGCCAACGAGATGCTGAACCTGGCCGCCACTTCCGCTTTGAGAGCTGAAGACTACAACACGGCTTTGGCCTATTTCACAGAGGTGAAGAATAATGGAACGGAAACTGCTGAGGTTTACCGTCACCTTGCCGCTTGCTACAACGGTCTGGGCAATGCGGAACAAGCCATGGCCATGATCAACGCTGGTCTGGAAAAGGATCCCAGCGACGCCAATCTGATTCTTGAAAAGGTGAATGCCTACCTGAAGGAAGGTAAGGGCGCTGAAGCTGTGCAAGACCTTACCAAGCTTCTTGAGCTCGACCCCAATAACGCTCAGCTGCTCTTCGTGCTTGGCACCATCTACGGTGACGAGTCCAACGAAGGTCTTTATGACACCGACAAGGCCCGTCAGTACTACGAGCAAGCCCTCAGCATCAAGCCTGACTACTACGATGCCACCTACAACATCGGCGTGCTTTACACCACGATGGCCAACAAGTACATCGAACAGGCCAACGAAATCACCGGTTTCTCAAAGAAGGAACAGGATCAGTACAACAGCCTGATTGAACAAGGCAACGAACTGCTTCGCACGGGTCTGCCGTATCTGAAGCAAGCCTACGATGCCCAGCCTTCCGACGATGTGAAGAACGTGCTGCGTTCCATCTACGTGAAGCTGAACATGATGGATGAAGTGAAGGCTTTGATGGGCGAATAAGTTCGTCCCGACTTAATGTAACAAAGGAGCCCCGAAGTTGTTCGGGGCTTTTTTTGTGCAATTTTGTGTGTTTTTCTTTGAAATTTAATAAAATCACTATATTTGCAAGATAATTTTCTCGCAAAAACTAACTCATATTCCATATCATTATGTTCGAGATTATACACAAAGAAACCTTCGCGGCCGAGACCTACCTCATGGACGTCTATGCACCGCGTATCGCCCATTCGGCTCTTCCGGGTCAGTTCCTTATCATCAAGATGGAAGATCACTCGGAACGTATCCCGTTGACCATTAGCGACTACCATCGCGTCAGGGGAACGGTGACCATCGTGTTCAAGGCTATCGGTGAGTCCACCAAAAAGATGGCTGAATACAAGGAAGGCGACCGCTTCGCCGACATCGTCGGCCCCTTGGGCAAGCCCTCAGAGTTTGCCACGATGACGGCTGAAGAACTGCGTAAACGCTCGTTCGTCTTCATCGGCGGCGGTGTGGGTATCGCCCCGATTTATCCCCAAGTGAAGTGGCTCAATGACCATGGTGCCACCGCCGACTGTATCATCGGTGCCCGTACCAAGGACTTGCTCATCTTTGAAAAGGAACTGGCTGAAGTCAGTAACTTGTATGTCACTTCCGATGACGGCTCTACAGGCCGTAAGGGCTTGGTGACCGATGTGCTGCGTCAATTGGTGGCCAGCGGCAAACAATATGACGAGGCTGTCGCTATTGGTCCTATGATCATGATGAAGTTTGCCACCAAGACCTGTGAGGAGTTGGGCATCCGCTGCACGGTGTCACTCAACTCGATTATGGTCGATGGTACGGGCATGTGTGGTGCCTGCCGTGTGAGCATCGCCGGCAAGACTAAGTTCACCTGTATCGACGGTCCCGAGTTCTTGGGTCGTGATGTTGACTTCGACGAGGCCATGAAGCGTCAGGCCATGTATAATAATGTGGTGACACGCAAGCAACTCCAAGCCGAGGAGAAAGCCGAAGGCCATAAGTGCCATATCGGAGGCATCTCGGAAGAGACCTTCGACAAGAAAAAACGTGTGCCGGTGCCGGAACAGAAGCCCGAAGTCCGCGCCCATAACTTCGATGAGGTGTGCTTGGGCTATTCAGCCGACATGGCCATCATGGAGGCCCAGCGCTGCCTGCACTGCAAGAGCCCGCAATGCGTGGCACATTGCCCTGTCAACGTCAATATTCCCGATTTCATCGCCCGTGTGGCAAAAGGCGACTTCGAAGGTGCTGCTGGTGTCATCAGCTGCGACTCTGCACTGCCGGCCGTTTGCGGTCGCGTGTGCCCGCAAGAGACCCAGTGTGAAGGCGCTTGTGTGATGGGCAAGAAGTTCGAGCCTATCGCCATCGGTAAGCTGGAGCGTTTTGTCGGCGACTATGCCATCGAGCATGACTTGCACTTCAGCAGCCAAAGCATCCCGAACGGTCATAAGGTGGCCATCATCGGTAGCGGTCCTTCAGGTTTGACCTGCGCCAAGGATTTGTTGTCGATGGGCTACGATGTCACCATCTTCGAGGCCTTGCACGAATTGGGCGGTGTGTTGATGTATGGCATCCCATCGTTCCGTCTGCCTAAGGACACGGTAGTGAAGAAAGAAGTGGAAAGCGTGCGTAAGTTGGGCGCCAAGTTCGAAAAGGACGTGGTTGTCGGTCGCACCATCACCATCGATGAGTTGATGAAGCGTGAAGGCTTTGAAGCGGTCTTTGTCGGCTCGGGTGCTGGTTTCCCGATGATGATGAACGTGCCGGGCGAAAACCTCTGCGGTGTGGTCTCTGCCAACGAATTCCTGACCCGTAACAACTTGCTCTTCGCCTATAAGGAAGGCTATCAGACCCCGAACTTCGTCGGTAAGAAAGTCGCTGTGGTCGGTGGTGGTAATGTGGCTATGGATGCGGCTCGTACCGCTTTGCGTCTCGGTTCCGAGGTGCATATCGTCTACCGCCGTTCCGAGGCCGAATTGCCTGCGAGAGTGGAGGAGGTGCACCATGCCAAGGAAGAAGGTGTCATCTTTGATCTGCTGACGGCTCCTGTTGAGGTGCTGGGCGATGAAAACGGCTGGGTGAAAGGCTTCAAGTGCGTGAAATGCGAACTGGGTGAGCCCGATGCCTCTGGCCGCAGAAGCCCTGTCCCGATCAAGGACTCGGAGTTTGTCCTCGATGTCGACATGATCATCATGGCTCTCGGTACTTCGCCGAACCCGCTGATTGGCAGCACGACCCGCAACCTCGACTTGAACAAGAAGGGTTGCATCGTGGCTGACGAGGTGGGCACGACCTCACGTCCCGGCATCTTCGCCGGTGGCGATGCAGTGAGTGGTGCCGCCACAGTCATCCTCGCCATGGGCGCCGGCAAGAAAGCCGCCAAGGCGATTGATGAGTACATTAAATCATTGCATTGATAGATTGCATTGGTAACAGATTGTAGGGCTGTCGTATTACGGCAGCCGCTGTGGGTTGAAAACAGCGGCTGCCACAATGTGACAGCCCTACAAACGTTATTCTTTGATTTCAACATAAAACACCGTCGGGTCGTCATCTTCGCAGAATGACTCATCCGTGTAGTATTGTCCGGGCTTGTTGTCGTCCTGGAAGAGGATGAGCGTCACCTTCTTGAAGGGGATGGGCTGTCCGCTTTTGCTGTAACGCTCGATGTCGGCTTCGGTGAGGCCTTCCATGCGCATCATCTTGAGCATCATGGCGAGGTCGAGGTTGACGTTGAGCAAGTCTTGTTTCCACTCGATGCTGATGACCGCCGTGGTGTAGAGCTTAAAGTTTTTGACTTCGATTTTTTTCATTGGATTTTCTTTGGCACTGGCTATTGGCTACTGGCTATTGGCAGCTTTATGAAAAATAGAAAACGTATCCTTTTTTGTATGGCTGCCAAAGGCCATGAGCCAAAAGCCAGAGGCGATTGACGACGCGAAATTCCGAAAAAAAACTGAATTTTAAAGAATTTGCATGAAAATTGCATCCAATTGCCGTGAATTTTATAATTTTGTCCAATCATTAAAAGAAAAGAGAAATGCGTAAAACTTTGATTATCATTGCAATGGCTTTGTTTGCCATGCCTATGTTCGCGCAAACCATCGAAAGCGTGGATGTTTCTAAAGCCAAAAACGGAATGTTTACGACCAATGCCGGTGAATGCACCATCGAGGGTAATGTCGTGAATGGAAAGAAAGAAGGTACATGGATTGAGTATTTCAACAACAACACCTATTTGCCCAAGAAGATTGTGAATTACCAAAACGGTAAGAAAAACGGCGTTTTTATTGAGATCGATAAGACGGGTTCGATTACGAAAAAGGCTGAATATAAGAATGATATGCTCGAAGGACAGTGCAGCGAGTGGTTCCGTGGTGGTCGCCTCTCGAAGATGAACACCTATAAAAACGGTGTCCTGGACGGCAAGCAGGTGCTTTGCTATGAGAAGGGCGGTAACCTTGAGGTGGCGGAATACAAAGAGGGCTATCGCAATGGCCTGACCACCTGGTTCTATGAGAGCGGTGTCAAGAAAATGACCATCGAGTATAAGGATGGCCAATTCAATGGTCTGCAACAGTCTTTCTACGAGGACGGCTCCCTCAAGAAAGAGGCTTCATACAAGAACGGCAAGCTTCAAGGTAAGGAGAAGACCTACGCTCAGAAGCAGAAGCCGCAGGAAGATAAAGAAAAGGATCTGAAGAAGGGAAAAGAGCTGAAAATGGAATCTGGTGCCAAAAATGTTCAAGGGGTAGAAAAGATGGATAAAGTGAAGTTGCAGGACGTTAAAAAGGAAGTGAAGAAGCCTTGAACCGTTATTTCAGAGTTATTGTCTTGATATTCTTGGGCATGATGCTTTCGCAGCTTCATGCCCAAGATACTATTATGCTGCAATCCGTCGAGGTGATCGGCGACAAAGAGTCGGTGGAGACCTTGAAGCCTTTGGTGGCCCGTAAGCTCGACACCCTTGTGCTGCAGTCCAAAAGCACCTCAAGCCTTTCGGATCTGTTGATTCAGCATAGCCCTGTATTTATCAAGACCTACGGTCCGGGCGGTACTTCCACGGCTTCGTTTCGTGGCACGACGGCCAGCCACACCTTAGTGCTTTGGAACGGCTTCCAACTCAATGCGCCCAGCCTCGGGCAGGTCGACTTCAGCACCATTCCCGTGTTTCTGGCCGATGACGTCAGCCTCAACTGGGGCAGTGGCACCTCCAACAACAGCGGCGGCCTGGGCGGCGCAGTCAACATCGACAACACGCACCACTTCGGCGACGGCTTTCTCCTCGACCTCAAACAGACCTATGGCAGTTTCAACACCCTCGGCAGCTTCATCACCGTGGGCAACTATGGCAAACGATTCTCGTTTCGCGTGAAAGCCTACCGCAACTCCTCGGACAATGACTTTGAATACGAGAACTTGGCCACCATTCCACATGAGATGATGAAACAGCGCAATGCCGACTTTGTCGACTACGGCGTAATGCCCGAGATGAGCGTGCTGTTGGGCAAGAGCGTCATCTCCGTGTCGTCGTGGAACCAATGGAACAACCGCAACCTGCCGCCCATCATGCCCAACGTGTTCAACCTCAACTCAGAGGAATGGACGCGAGATAATTTCTCCCGCAACTTCGTTTCTTTCAAGACCTTTTGGGAGACAGGCAGCTTGCAGTTGAAGTCGGCGGCCTTCGTGGAAAACCAACGTTATTTCCTTTTGACGCGCAACCCTGTGACCGACGACACCGTCACCTTTATTAATTCACAGAACCACGCCCTGATTCTGCACCAAATCGCCAATCTGGAACAACAGCTTTACCAGAGCTGGACGCTGAAGGCCAAGTTGCAATGGGACAACGAGCAGGTGAGGAGCAACAACTACACGGGACAGAAACGCCGCAATCTGGTGTCGGCCTACGCGGCTATTAGCGGCGAGCCTTTCGATTGCGCCCAACTCAACCTAACCGCCCGCTACGACTGGGCCGACGGCAAGGGCATGGGGCTTTTCCCGACGGCCACTTTCTCGTATCAGATGCCCTTTTATAAGGCTTTGAGTTTCACCTTGGGCTACAGCCACAACTACCGCAACCCTTCTTTGAACGACCTTTATTGGTATCCTGGAGGCAACCCCGACCTGCTTCCTGAAAACGGTCGCACGGTCGACTTGGCTGTGAAATATGGCTTGCAAAAAGGCCCTTTTAAGCTCGACCTGCGCACGGGCGGCTATTTCTCCAACGTGAAGAACTGGATCCAATGGATGCCGACCTCGTACCGATTCTGGGTGCCCGAGAACGTGTCCAAGGTTTATGCACGTGGCATAGAGAACCATATTGACGCGGCTTTTGTCAAGGAGAATTGGAAGGTCACGTTGTCGGGCAATTATGTCTTCACCGTCACCACCGATGAGAGCGAGAAAGCCTTTGCCCAAGGCACCAATGGCAAACAGTTGATTTACATCCCGCGCCACCATGCTAATGTGTTCCTCAACACGCAATGGAAGACCTGGAACCTGAGCTATACCGTTGAGGTGACGGGTCGCCGCAGCACCTCTTATAACGAACAGGAGTTCTTTGCCTACGACCTGCCCTCGTATGTGCTGCATCATGTCGCTCTCGGCAAACAGCTCAAGAAATTCCGCATCGAGTTGCGCTGCAACAACCTCACCGACAAGGACTACCAGAACGTCATTTGGCGTGCTATGCCGGGGAGGAGTTTTGAGGTGATGGGGGAGTTTAGGTATTAGTTTAGAGTTAGCAGCCATGTCATTCCCGCGCGGGTATGTGGGAGGCATGGAATCTATGGCTGCGTCTTTATTCTCAGGCCAACAAAGTTGGTACGATTATTGCGACCCAATGGACAAACCTAAAAAAACAATTGAGCATTATGTGGTTAATCATTGCAACAGTATTGATGGCATCAGCCATTGTGGGCATCATGGTGTTGAAAGCCATGGGCCGTTCAGTCATGAACAAGCCCACCTGGAAGGGCGGCATCATCTCCGGCCTTCTTGGGTTGTTACCGTTCTATCTCTTGCTCTGCCTCTTCGGCTTCATGGGCATAGAACGCGAGGAGGAGTATTGATGGGGCTCCACTCTACATGAGTAAAGAAACAAGGCATCCGACATCCATAGTCAACCGGTCGGTAGTGCGCCGTGCGGCCTAAGCCGTGCATTCGGGTGACAACGTGCTGAGCCTGCGCCGTGATGTTCATCGTGAACGGGTGCTGCCGGCTCCGGGTAACGGTCATAGTGGGGGTTCGGTTCGCCCTATGAATGCGGATGCCCTAAGGTTCAGACCAGCTCGGTCTGGAAGTTGAGCGATTGTATCTCCATGTCGAGTTGGCGCAGCTGCGCGGA
>JAEEGF011827254.1_pt1 | contig 10393 bp, 8 predicted proteins | sample 9134171 | NCBI WGS metagenome assembly JAEEGF01 (sample SAMN16246542, study PRJNA631951) | gut metagenome | biome: gut microbiome; feature: rumen; material: AP-attached | host: Bos | place: Iran: Karaj | collected 2018-10 | reverse complement strand
TTCGTCGTGTGAAGGTCAAATTCAAGCTCCTGAACCGTAAATTCCTCTGAATTCAGGCAGAGGTCAAATGCCATCGGCGTATTTTCGGGAGCAATTCCGGCTCCGGCTCTGTGGGCGCCTATCTGCGCCTTGCCTTCGGAAAAAAGAGGGGAGTGGTTCTCCTGAATATTCCTGAGATTCTTCGGGATGAAATGCCCCGCAATCAGCGCAAAGACAAGCAGCCCGAGTAGCAGCAGAATCACCGCGCCGATGACGCAGAGAATAATAATGAGTATATCCATTGTATCACCTTATGAGTGACGCCCTGCCGAAGCAGAGCGCCGACTTTTTATTGAATTTCGCTGACCTGAACAGGTCTGCCCTCAGCGACGGATTTCTTTGCCGCAAGAGCGATAAGAATAGAATTGAGACCGTCCTCGCCGTTTGTCGGAGTATCTTTATCATTGAGAACTGCGTCAACGAACTGAAGCATCTCATCTCTGAATGACTGCATATATCTTTCAAGGAAGAAGTAGAGAGGCTTGTCGGCAACAACGCCTTCATCACCCATGAAAACAACATTGGTCGGTGTATCGTTTGAAGCGACTGCCGCGCCTTTGCTTCCGAATACTTCGATTCTCTGATCGTAGCCGTAAGCCGCGCGCCTGCTGTTGTCGATTACGCCTACAGCGCCGTTTGCGAATTTCAGTGAAATAACCGCTGTGTCAACATCGCCGGCTTCACCGATAGCGGGATCGACAAGGCATGTCGCATTAGCATATACTTCGGTAACGTCAGCGCCTGCGAGAAAGCGGGCCATATCGAAATCATGAATGGTCATGTCAAGGAACATTCCGCCGCTGACTGCTGAATATTCTGCCGGCGGGGGAGCAGGGTCTCTTGAAGTGATTTTGATGATGTGAACGTCTCCGATTTTTCCGTCGTTGACCATTGCTCTGACGTTTGCGAAGTTATGGTCGAAGCGACGGTTGAAACCTACCTGAAGCTTTACGCCTGCTGCCTTGACGGCTTCTATAACTGCGCGGACTTTTTCGGGCGTAAGGTCAACGGGCTTCTCGCAGAAAATGTGCTTTCCCGCTGCCGCCGCTTCAATTGCGATATCCGCATGTGTGTCAGTCGAGGAGCAGACGAGAACCGCCTCAACCTCGGGATCGGCGAGCATCTCTTTATAATCCGCATAAACCTTCGGAATATTGAGCTCTTCAGCGACTTTTTTTGCGTTTTCGATTTTGACATCAGTGATTCCCGTAACGACTGCGGTCGGTACGTTATACGCGATTGATTTCGCGTGCAGGGAGCCGATTCTGCCGGCGCCGATTATACCGATTTTAAGCTGTTTCAAACGGCATCTTCCTTCCGTATAAAATATGGTGGAGACAGTGCGGCCTGAATCTTGAATGCCTTGTGTCTCTAGAGGCCTGCTGCCCTTTGTGAATGCAGTTCAGCATATTAAAAGCGGCTTTTTTGACATTCACCGGTTCTTAAATTGACCTCAAATTATTATACAGCGATTGCTATACATTGTCAAGAAAAGAGTGTGTTTCAGATGCTTGACTTTAACTATAATAAAGTTTTAATGCTAAACTAAAAAATAATATTGACATATTTCTGTATTTGCAGTAAAATAAATCTGTATAATTAGTCTTGTTATATAGTAACATATTTTAATTTACGTCTGTTGGGGATTTGTATTCAGCATAAAGCTGAAATGTATGTTTTAATTTCTTTCTGAGGTGACTCCAATGAAAAAAACTCTCGGCGTTATCAAATCGGTTATAACTTGGCTGCTGCTGATTTTTGCAGTAGCGATAATGCTGTTTACTTTTATTTCTTCTTCCACTCTGGACAAGGGCAACCGCAGTATATTCGGATATAAAGGCTATATCGTTCTATCCGATTCAATGAAGGCTACGGATTTCGAAGCCGGCGATGTGGTAGTGGTCAAAGAGGTTGACCCTTCCACCCTAAAAGAAGGAGATATCATTACATTCGTCTCCAAAAACAGTGCGAGTTACGGAGAAACTATTACCCATAAAATCCGTCGCCTCACTACGACAGCCGACGGCGAGCCCGGATTTGTAACCTACGGCACCACCACGAATACCGATGACCTAACGGTTGTTGACTATTTCAGCGTGGAGGGCAAATATCAGTTCAGACTTCCAAAAGTCGGAAAATTTTTCAATTTTTTGAAAACAGTGCCCGGATATATCTGCTGCATTCTTATCCCTTTCATGCTTTTCATTGCGATTCAGGCAATCAATACCGTAAAGGCATTCAGAGGATATAAGAAGGAGCAGGCAAGCGCCATTCACTCAGAGCGTGAAGAACTCGCAGCCGAAAAGAAAAAAACTCAGGAAATGATGGCGGAGCTTGAAGCACTCAAGGCGCAGATCAGCGGCGGTGCCACTTCGGATCAGAAATCCGGCGACAAAGATTCGCGGGATGAAGAAGATTCCGATGACGGCGAAGAAAAAGAAGATAACGAATAATTATTGTTCAGGTATCAAAACGCTTTTGCGTTATGTATATAATCATTCAGAAAGGAGGAGTAATGTAATGAGTAAGAATTCATTCGGAAAATCACTGCTTTCCGGCATCCTGATCCTTGCTGTTGCTATAGCAATGCTTATCGGAACCACCTACGCGGTATTCAATGACAGCACTTCGACAAATGTAAACACTATCCAGGCGGGTACTCTTGATGTCGAGCTCGTTAACGCTCAAGGTGCTTCCATAGTAGGCGGAACAGTTAACTTTGCAGGCGATTCAAATCTGTGGCAGCCCGACGGTATATATGAGCTTGAACCCGTTTATATCAAGAATAACGGCGATCTCGATCTCAAATACAAGATTGTAGTAACCGGCATTGACGGTTCAGGCGATCTCGGTCAGTGGATTGACTGGTCTGTGAAAGTGGGCGGCGAAACTGTCGAACTTGCCGATTATGAAGGAACGATTGCTGCCAATGCTGCCAATGTTCCCGTTCTCCTTGTCGGAACGATGAAGCACGCAACTCCCAACAGTGTAATGGGCAAATCAGCAAGCGGAATCAGCATTACCGTTTACGCAAAGCAGACAACCGCAAACGCAGAATACCCGGCATAATCATATTAATCAAGGCCTTAAAGACCTAAAATAAAAGAGGAGAGATTAATTATGCTCAAGAAAAACTCTTCCAAGAGCGCAGTGGCAGCAAGCGTTATTTCCCTTGCTCTTTGCTTCGTAATGCTTCTTGGAACCACGTTCGCTTGGTGGTCAGCATCCACCTCGTCTCTTGTCAACACAGTTAAGTCAGGTAACCTCTATATTGACCTTGTTGACAGCGCAGACACCACTCTTGTCGGCAAGACCCTTGCATTCGTAGATGCAGGCGAAGACACCCTCTGGGAGCCTGGCTGCAGCTACACGGTTGAGGATGTATACCTCAAGAACACCGGCACCTGCAATATCAAGTATAAGATCAGCGTTATCGGCGTTGACGGCGACAATGAACTTGCAGATGTCATCACCTGGAAGATAGACGGTCAGGATGCCACCACTTTTGAGGGCAGACTTGCTTCCGGCGAAACCACCGACGCTATCAAGCTCACAGGTTCAATGGATAAGAATGCCGGCAACAGATATATGGACAAGACTGCCGACGGCATTGCCATTGCTGTTTATGCTACTCAGGATAATGACGAGGCTACTTATGAAGAAGTAGTCGCTCTCATCAAGGAACTCGATGAGATGCCCACCGTTACTCCCGAAGGTGGCAACGCAACCGTTCTTGACACAGCTTATACCTTCACTCCGATCCCCGGAGCACCCGAAGAGAAGTATGCCGGTTGGAATGCTGACTATGTTGTTTCCTTCAATCAGGCTGTTCCCGCAGGTGAAGTATGCCTTGCAGGTCAGTATGATTCCTGGAGCACTGACTGGATTGCTTTCAACAATGCCGATGACATCGCAGAAGGCACCGAGATCAGACTCCTCAAGGATACCAAGGATGTTTATGTAACTTATGAAGAGTGCTGCAACCTTGTTAAGGAATTCAACTGCGGCGCAGCTTCCGATATTTCCGGCCTTGTTATGACCGTAGAGCTTCGTCTCTTCGAGAGAGATGCTTCCGGTGCTGAGACCGGTGAGTATGTAACCGCTGGTACCTATACTTACGCATTCTGATTCTGAATTGATTTTCCGTTCACCCCCTAACCGGGGTGAACGGTAATCAAAGCCAATAATCCTTTTTATTGTTTTTGGTTACCGTCAGGAAAGGAGCTGCTTTTATGCGCACTTCCAAAAGAAAACTGATTTTCTCACTTATATCGCTGGTTCTGATTACCTCCGTTCTTTGTCTTTCAACCTTTGAACGCAGGCAGTCCGGCTTCAGTGTTTTCGGCAAAACATTTTTTGCCGGGAATGAAAACGGCAATTTTGAAATAGAGCTTTACTGGTCCCGTAATCCCGATACCGAAGAATGGAAAAATGTCGAGGTTACCGGTAACGAAATCCCCTTCGGCAGTGATGTCAGATGGGAGCCGGATCATACTGAGATTCGCTATTTCAAAGTTAAAAATGCAGGAGATTATGATTTCAATTACAACCTCGGAATCGACACTCCCGATCCCGAGCTTGACATATTTGATTACATCAGTGCGCATCCCATCGGCGATGTAATTGATGTTTATCTATGTAATGACATCTTTGATCTTGCTTCCAAAACATATATCGGAACTCTGAATGACAGTTTTCAGTCACCCGACTTGCTCAGCAATCTCGAGCTTGCAAGCGGCGAGAGCAAAACATGCGCCATTGAATTCACGATGAAGCACTCCGCCGGCAACGAGTATCAGGGAACATATGATCAGAATAACAACAGATTAAACAATATTTCGTTTAAAATCAGCGCAGGCGCTTATGCGGATGAACCCCAACAGGGAGAAGAGCCTACGTTCAAAAGTCCGCTTAACAACCATCTGACTTATAACTACAGAGTAGGCAACGGCAATAATGTTCCCGCCTCATTGTTCTTTGAAAAGAAGGATGAAACCACTTCCAATTCCGTTAATCCTCTTTCCATTACTGCTTATGCAGACGATCTTGACCCCTCTCTTATAACCTTTACTTCTGAGATAATCGAAGGATCCTCAAATCTCGGGTTTACATTCACTCCCGGAAGCGGAACCTATGCTACCGCTCAGGAATTCTTTGAAAACGGCCGTTTTAAATTTACCGGCAACGGTGTTGTCAAAGTCAAAATGCTTTATAACGGCCATCAGGCAAAATTTGATAACGGCGATTTAGCAGAGCTCAATCTTGAAGTTGTCGATGGCAATAATTTTTCAGGAGCAGCCGGTGTTAATTCATCTCTCTGGAATTCAGGCAATGATATTCTCTTAAGCGATATTCGCACTTCGGGTCTCGGAGTTTCGGGCGGCCGCATTCTTTACGGCAACGGCTTCTGCATAACAGATACGCGCTCAAATCCTTCACAGACCGCCGGATTTGTGGATATATCAAACGGAACTGTTGATAATGTTCAGTTTATAGGCTATGAACCCACCTCTGCAGTAACCGACGGAGTTAACAATCCCGGTTACGCGCCCGCCGTAAATATCGGCGTCAACGGATGCAAATGCTATAATTCTTACTTCTCAGGCGGCAGATACGCTGTTATGAACGGCCATAATGCCGACACGTATTTCAACAACTGCGTCTTTGACGGCGGTGCTATCGGTAACATCCAGATAACCGGCGGAGACAATATCTTTGAGGATTGCGTCACAACAAACTCCACTCACGGATTAAAAGGTCTCGGCGTTCATGTTACGAGCGTTTCCGGAACCACATTGACCCTGAACGGCACTTTCAAGCAGCATAACTGGCTGACTAATGCCGACGTTCCTTCGGCTTATTCAAGTATGCTGAGCAGCGTTTACAGTAATACTACTTATGCATATAAGAATTCAGGCAAAACTTATGTAAACATGGGAATTGTCTTCCTTTCGAGTGCGAACGATATTTCATCGAGTCAGGCTCAGGCGATTCTTACCGATAATACCGGCAATAATTACGGATTCCTTGAGAAATCTCTTGCGGGATATACGGGCTCGGTTTACACGGCAAAAGCCACTGAGGGCAGTCCAGAAATGCTTGAAGATTATATTTTCCCGCCGAATAACTACTATACATTACCTGAGCTGACATTCGATTTTACAAATAAGAATTATATACCCAAAACAGAGGGCGATAATAATTACTGTTATTACGACAGCGCCTCAAAGACGGTAAAGATTTCTTTCGATAAAGAAACTCCGGATACTGTTTTCAATTGGGATCCGATGATTCTTACCATCAACAAATACGAACATACTCTCGATTATACCGTCTCCATGAACGGTGTCAGTTATACCAATCAGACTATTCCGTTTTCCGAAATCGGCGATTATACCGTTATATATACCTACACCGATCCGTATAATTATGATTCGGATGCCAACCAGTTATCGAGAACATATACCGAAAGACTCAAGATTAACGTAACGGCAGTTGAACCGTCAGTCGAGTTCAAATATGCTGAATTCTCATATGTCAGCACCTGGGCAAAAACAGCTAAAAAGGTTATTATAAATAATAATACCTATGTTATGCCCGATATAAGCGCAACCGACAGCAATTTCGGCTCAACCACAGTCAGCGGTCAGACGGTTTATTATCCCATAGTTACGGTCGGACCCACATCAAGCAACGGAAACACAGCTTATTCATCCGGCAAAGGATACTATTTTGCTCCTGTTTTCAATGCTCTCAATATTGTTGATTATTATCCGAACACAGGTCAGAATATAGGACAGGTGCAGTATACTTATAATTCAAGTTCTTCGACCTGGCCGCACGGCAAAGCGCAGGGCAACGGGCCTGACAGCGCAGTGTTTGGTTTCGCAAGCGGAGCTCAATATACAAATCAGCCATACGGCCGCTCAATGAACGCGCAGTATTACGGCTACGGAAAGAATAATAACGGTCTTTGTTACACAAGTAATGAAATCGAAAAGGATAATGCCGCGAGCACACACCTTGTTCAGTATCATTATGTAAGCAATGACGGAACCACTTATTACTATTATATTCAGTACTCGTTCTCGGCCATGACTTATTCCGGCGGCGGTTGCTTTGCCACAGGTACGCAGATTACTCTTGCCGACGGTACGCAGAAGCCGATAGAAAAAGTAGCTTATACCGATAAGATACTGAGCTATAATTTCTTTACCGGTAAAACTGAGGGCAAGGATATTGCAATCCTTGTCAACCACGGTAAAGATAATTACGATGTTCTCAATCTTGAATTCAGTGACGGAACGGTTATCAGACTGATTGCCGATCACGGTATATTCGATTACACTCTCAACAAGTATGTTTATCCGACCGCGCAGAATTATAAAGAGTATATCGGTCATAAATTCGTCAGTCTGAAGGATAACGGCAGGTTCAAAAAGATTAAGCTTACCAACGCTTTTGTGACGAATGAATATACTACGGCTTATTCAATCACATCGGCTCAGAATTCGAATGCATTTGCCCAGAATCTTCTGACGGTAGCGCCGCCCGATGATTTCTATAACTGGATTGATATGGGCAAAAAGATGCGCTATGACAAGAAGCAGTTTGATGCCGACGTTGAGAAATACGGCACCTATGATTATTCCGTGTTTGAAGACTATGTAAGCTATGATATTTATCAGGCTTTCAACGGACCTTATCTGAAGGTTGCCGTGGAAAAAGGCAAATTCACATTTGATGATATCATCAAACTGATTGAACTTTACGGAAGTTACATGCAATAAACGGCCCCCTCCGGTCCGTTACCGGAGGGCTGTCAAAAGGTTCAGTCAGAAGGCCTCAATGCGATTGTGCCTTTTGACAGCAAAACAATCATTCATTAAGGAGGGATTGTAATTGAAAGAATTACACTCATCACCTGAAAAATCTGCAGCGAAAGGAAGCATATTCCTCAGTAGCATATCATTATCTGTTGCACTGATTATCTTCTTTGCCTTGTGTTTAACGGGGGTTACCTGGGCGTGGTTCACCGCCAGTACCGCAGTTAAAACAGTTGATATAGTAACGGCAAATTATAAAGCCGAAGTTGCTGTTACAGATCAGGATGGCAATGCGGTTGAGCCCGTTGACGGCAAATACACTCTGGATAAAAACACCAGATACACAGTCACGATTGCCGCCTCGGGAACGGCAAGCACCGGTTTTGCAACATTCTCGGTTGATGATATCGACTTTGACGAAAACGGTGAAACTGATGTTTTTCATACCGTTCAGATTGCTCCCGGCGAAACTATCTTTTTTGATATCCTCGGTTACACTTCGCTTGATAATGTTGAAGGAAACTGGGCTACCAGCTCTTCGCCCGAAATCGTATTGAATAATCCCAAAGATGTGAATCCCGTTTTTGAAGGAGATCCCAGATTTGTCAAGCTTCCCGTCAAACTCGTACCGGTAGATGAAGACAGTACCGCGATGATTGAGAGAGACGGTGTGGTAGAGACCTGGAACAGCGATCTTGAAGCTACACCTTACGGCGTGAGCAAGATTATCGAACCCAATGAATATGCTTATTCTGCAGACAGCTTCGACACTTACTATGTATATGGTCTTAAAGCAAATATTACCGAAGATGAAATCGCCGATTATGTTAAAGCCAGCGGTAACGGCAGAATTGAAATAGAGCTTAACAGCAAAGGTAAAGTGGGCACAGGCGCAATTATCAAGGTTATCGACAACGCCGATGATTCCTTGGTTGAACAGTTCTATATCGTAATCTTCGGTGATCTTGACGGTGATACCGATATTTCGGCTCAGGATTCATCCAGGCTAAAGCTCGAGACAAGAACCAAGGAATGGTCCGACAGTTCAAAAGATGCTTACATTGCTTATCTTGTAAAGGCGTCTGATCTTGATCTTGATGGTGATATTTCCGCACAGGATTCGGCGAGAATTGAATCTGCGACCAGGAATACAATTGCAATCGATCAGAAAACCGGTAAAGCTTCATAATTACAGATTATAATAAATAGCCTGCAGCTCTTTGAACAGGAGCTGCAGGTATTTTTAATATGGTGGAGACAGTGCGGCTCGAACGCACGACCTCCTGCGTGTGAAGCAGGCACTCTGACCAGCTGAGCTATGCCTCCGTAACAAAAATATTCTATCATAAATAATCAAAATGTCAACTTATTATTAAATGAATTATCATTCCCTGTGAAAATATCGGCCAAAAAACAGGCAAAGAATCTGTATAATTTCACAAAAAGCACTTGACAAGTTAGCTCAAGCTAACTATAATATAGATGAAAAGAAATATAAGACGGCGGCTCTTGATTTATTCGCCGTTTTTGATTGCAGAACCGGTTAGCGCAGTCTAACTTCGAGGAGGTATAATTATGCTGCCTTTACCCGTAGCCGTTCCCGGCGAAGAGAATATAATAAAGAAAATCGGCGGAAGCCCCGATGTCAAGAAGCATCTTGAGGATCTGGGATTCACAGTCGGAGGAGCCGTCACCGTCATCAGCACGCTCGGCGGCAATGTCATAGTCAAGGTCAAGGAATCGCGTATCGCGGTCAACGAGGACCTTGCCAGAAGAATCATGGTTTAAGTAATTATATAAGGAGGATCTGATATGAAAACTTTAAGAGACGCAAAAATCGGCGAGACTGTCAAGGTCGTGAAACTTCACGGCGAGGGTGCGGTCAAGCGCAGAATTATGGATATGGGTATCACAAAGGGTATCGATGTCTATGTCCGTAAAGTTGCTCCTCTCGGCGATCCGATAGAGGTGACGGTGCGCAATTACGAGCTTTCGCTACGCAAGGCCGACGCCGAAATGATCGAAGTCAGCTGAGGCGCTTTATCAGAACAAACTGTTTATTTTTTAATCAGGCGGTTAGCTTAAACTAACCGATACGAGAAAGGAAATACTGTTATGGATATCAGAATCGCGCTTGCGGGCAATCCCAACAGCGGCAAAACCACATTATTCAATGCTCTTACAGGCTCGAATCAGTTTGTCGGCAACTGGCCCGGCGTAACTGTCGAGAAAAAGGAGGGCAAGCTTAAAAAGCATGACGGCGTTGTTATCACCGACCTTCCCGGCATCTATTCTCTTTCGCCCTATACCCTTGAAGAGGTTGTTGCCAGAAACTATCTTATAAATGAACGTCCCGATGCAATTCTCAATATCGTTGACGGCACTAATCTTGAGAGGAATCTCTATCTTACAACCCAGCTTACCGAGCTCGGCATTCCCGTTGTAATTGCCGTCAATATGATTGATATTGTCAAGAAAAACGGCGATAAAATCGATATCAAGGCCCTCGGCGAAAAGCTCGGGTGCAG
>JAEEGF010217168.1_pt1 | contig 10393 bp, 8 predicted proteins | sample 9134171 | NCBI WGS metagenome assembly JAEEGF01 (sample SAMN16246542, study PRJNA631951) | gut metagenome | biome: gut microbiome; feature: rumen; material: AP-attached | host: Bos | place: Iran: Karaj | collected 2018-10 | reverse complement strand
AGACCTGATTGTCCTTGTCGAGGGCCATCTTGTCCACGTAGCCTTCTGTCATCTCGAGATAACGGGTGCCCTTCTGGGCGGTGCCGTACATGGTGCCGATCATGGAACGGAGACCCTTGCCGAGGTCCTCGAGGCCGGCGCCGATGCGGAGACCGTCATCGGAGAACGCAGACTGTGTGCGGCCGTAGACGATCTGCAGGAACAGCTCTCTCATGGCCGTGTTGATGGCGTCGCAGACCAGGTCGGTGTTCAGCGCTTCCAGGATCGTTTTGCCGGGAAGGATCTCACTGGCCATGGCGGCTGAATGGGTCATGCCGGAGCAGCCGATCGTCTCGACGAGGGCTTCCTGGATCACGCCGTCTTTTACGTTCAGGCTCAGTTTGCAGGCGCCCTGCTGGGGAGCGCACCAGCCGATGCCGTGCGTATAGCCGGAAATGTCTTTGATCTCTTTGGCCTGGATCCACTTTCCTTCTTCAGGAATGGGGGCAGGGCCATGATTTGGGCCTTTGGCGACACAAATCATCTCTTCGACCTCTTTGGTGAATTGCATATGAGTTGTTTCCTCCTTTTTGGGTGAAATCATCTTCTCAAAATGTACCAAAAAAACGGGCTTCACGCAACTGTTTTCGTATCACTCCTCACAGTCGAAAATAGCCTTTTTGACCGTGATTCCGCCGTATTCTTCTTTCCAGCGGTGGTGCGGTTCAGAGGCATCGTATGCGGGGAGCGCTTCCTTATCCATGTCGATCGCGATCATGAGATCGTAGCGGTTCGGACGGTCGATGCAGGAGGTCTTAAGTTCCACGCCATGGATGCCCGGGATCTCAAGGCATTCGTCGAAGATTGCCTTGACCGGCCCGAGGAGCGCCTGAACGTCGGTGCCTTCCTCAAACTTGACAATAATGTGATGCTTCATGAGTTTCTCCTTTGGTGTTTGCGGCGGCAGGGCGCCTTTGATATGCTTCTGTATTCAGTATAAAGCGAAGACCGGGGATGTCAAGGGATGAGCAGAGGAACATGAAACATCAGGAAGGCTTGATTTTTCATGCTTTTTCTGGCATTCTTTTCTGTAGAGTTTTTGTATCGCGTAAGGACCTCTGTATGTGTGGAAAGGAGCCTGAAATGCAGGAAGTATGTGAATTTTTAAAAGATGCAGGAGTCTATTATCTTGCAACTTGCGAGGGAGATCAGCCGAGAGTCCGTCCGTTCGGAACGGCGCACATTTTCGAGGGAAAGCTGTATATCCAGACCGGAAAGTCCAAGGAAGTCTCGAAACAGATTCAGGCTGACCCGAAGGTGGAGATCTGCGCCTTCAAGGGCGGCAAATGGCTTCGCGTCGCCGGCACTTTGGTACGGGATGACCGCGTGGAAGCCAAAGCATCGCTTCTGGATGCCTATCCGATGCTGAAAGGCCGGTATTCCGCAGAAGACGACAACACGGAAGTGCTGTATTTCAAGGACGCCGTCGCGACCTTCTCCTCCTTTACCGAAGCGCCGAGGACGGTTACGTTCTGAAACAGTGACCTGAACAGGAAAGGAAACGGATTTTATGTTTGATCCGAAGACACAGAAATACCCTTATCCCGTGGATACCGATAAGCATTATCTGGAAGTCCATATGGACCGGGGCATCAAGTTTGACACGAATTATCCTTATGTGGATCAGTCGAAGGGCATGCGCTTCAAGCGGGCCATGGCAAGAGCACTGCTGTACGTTGTGGTCTGGCCGGTCGCGACCGTACGTCTCGGACTTCGGATCAAGGGGCGCGAGAACCTCAAAAAGCATCGCGACGATCTGAAACAAGGCGCCGTCACCTGCGCGAACCACGTCCATATGTGGGATTACATCGGGATCATGAAGGGCGTCCGTCCGTATAAGACAGGACTTCTGTCCTGGGCGCCGAACGTGAACGGAGAGAACGGTACGCTGATCCGCCTGGTGGGCGGCATTCCGATCCCGGAAAATGATCTCGCAGCCACGCGCAAGTACATCAAAGAAGTCTCGGCGTTCATTGAAAACGGCGGATGGCTTCACATCTATCCCGAAGGCAGCATGTGGGAGTATTATGCGCCGATACGGCCGTTCAAATCAGGTGTGGCTTACTTCTCGTGCAAGTGCAGCCGGCCGGTGCTTCCTCTGGGCTATTCGTACAGGGAACCCGGCTGGATCCGGAAGCACATTTTCCATCAGATCGCCTGCTTTACGCTGAACATCGGGGAGCCGCTCTTCCCGAATCCGGAGCTTTCGGGCAAAGAACAGCGCGAAGAACTCACCGTCCGCTGCCACGACGCGGTCTGCCGCCTCGCCGGCATCGACCCCAAGGAGAACCTCTATCCGCCCATTTACAACGACTCCAAGCGAGTCGACTACTACGCCACCGAATACGGCATCGGGTACAAAGGAAGCTGGTGACCCCCGCCATGTTGGCCTTGGGCGCCTTTTCGTAGGCCCCCGGTTCACGCTCTCCCCCTTCGAAGCAGACTCCTTCGCTCGCTAACAGTCGCTCGCTCCGGAGCTGCTCTCTCCGGGGGTGTCGCTGTCTGTGTCTGGCTCTACTGTGTCGCCCGGGGGAAAGGCGCCCAAGGCCCAAATGATGAGCTCCCAGGGCGCCTTTTCAGCAGGCCCCCGGGTCACGCTCTCCCCCGTAGCCTGTGGCGGGAATCGCGAGCGTCTTGATGCTTTTTGTCCGGTTTACGCTCCGCTCTGATTTGTGTTTATGGATTTCGGGAGCGTGTTTCGGCCAAAAGACATGTTTGCGCTCTCGGGTTTTCCATTTTGTTGAGCGTATCTCAAAGACAAACTTGTTTTACGCTCCCGCATCTTGTCATACCGGGAGCGTTTTTTGCAAAATTGAATGAAAAACGCTCCGACTTGTCAAACCAAGCGGAGCGTGTATGAAGAAAAACAAGAAAAGACGCTCCTCTGCTTTTGAATTGTCAGAGCGTTTTTCGCGAAATTGAATGAAACACGCTCCAACTTGTCAAACCAAGCGGAGCGTGTTTAGAAGGAATATACTAAATACGCTCTCTATCCGTGAACAATGGACATGCGAAAGGGACTCACAGGGCCTTATGTCGTTTACGGCTGTGCGTATTCTTTGAGGTACCAGGCGATGAGGTAGTCGGCGGCTTCGCCGTAGGACTGGACGCCGCTGGGCTCGGAGTAGGTCTTGAGGTAGGTGTCGTTGATCTTGTCGGAGACTTCCTGAACCTTGCCCTCGTATTTTTCGTAGTGGTTGCCGGCGGCGTCATAATCCAGCCGAAGCTGCTCCCGTTCAGGCGTCCAGAGCGCCCGGGCAGCCCCCGCATCCGCCTTGTAAAGCGCATTGTAAACGTAGATCGAGGCGCTGTAATAGGCGGAATAGCGGAAGATCAGGTCATCGGAAGAACTTGCGGCCAGGAAAGCCGCGAAATTGGCTTCGTCTTCGCCCGCGATGGTCAGCCGGTGCGCGGCCTCATGACACATGGTGAACGGGAGCGACGAGACGAATGCATCCGGGTTGACCGTGCTCTCCGCAGTCACATCCACGAAGATTCCGGTGATGCCCATATAGCTGAGCGCTTTCCAGAAGAGAAGCGACTCCTTGACCGGCACTTTGGAACCCCTGAAAACCGGCATTTCCTCCGACAGTTTCTCATAACTCTTCCCGGCAGTGACCAGCCACTCTTTGTAGTTTGAGCGGTCCAGAAGCCCGTTTTCATCGCGCGGGACTTCTTTCGCCAGCTCCGCGGCACGATCCACATAATAGGCCGCGGCCTTTTTCAATTCGTCCTTCGTATATTGCCGGATCTCAAGTCCAAGCTCCTCGTGAAGCTCCGGCGCATAGTGATCCAGCCCCCAGACGTCCGTAAAGACCGCGAAAATGATGGATGCGATGAGGAGGATGCTGGTCAGCCACATAAAGAACCTGCGGCGTCTTACGATCACGATGATCAGGGTAATGACGATGCCCAGGGCCAGGAGAACGATGAGGAACTCCCACAGCGCAAAGGGCAGGACGGACATGACCGTAGAGATCCAGGTGAGAAGCGTACGTGAAACGTCCCGGTACCACGGGAAGAACCAGTCCGGGAACCGGGAAAACAGAAACATGACGCCGAAGGTAGAGAGCACGAGCCCCAGAGAAACCAGAAGTCTCACCAGGTTCGGGCTGATCTTACGGCGTCTTTCTGTATCATTTTCATCATCTTGCTTCTTCATGGCGTACCTGAAATGCGGAGACCGTCATTGATCCTTTCTGCTTTCCACATCGTAGCACAGTCCCCGGGAAAAGTAAAAAGACTTCACCGAATGTTCAGAAATCGCCGATTCCGGAGCGTTCGACTTTATTATGTATGGATTTTGCTTGTCATTCCCACTTTTCAATGGTAAAATGCTACTCTGACTATAAGGCTCCATAAAGGGGGAATATGCCTTGAAGAACATTAGCAGTGAAGAGCGCAGCACAGGCGAGGTTATTTTCCGCGTCGTCTTTAATGCGCTGATGGCGGTGATCCTGTTCTTGTTTCTGGTGTCGGCGGCGGTGTTTCTGGTGCTGGCGCTGAAACCTTTGTACTACTGGTTCATCGACCTGTTCAAAATCGAGGCTTACAGCGGATACAATGCAGCCGATCTGAAGGCAAATTATGACGCCTTGATCGATTACAACATGTTCTGGGGCCCGAAGGAGCTCATTTTCCCGGATCACGGAATGGTCACGACGGAAGAAACCATGGCGCATTTCGTCGACGTGAAGCAGGTATTCGTGTTCTTCCAGTATCTGGCGATCGGATCGGCCGTGCTTTTGATCCCGGGCTGTATCGTTGCCAAGAAGAAAAATATCGCATTGTGGCCGAAGATCACGCTGGCGCTGGCCGTCGCGGTCATCGTGGGCGTCGGTATCGGTCTGGCCTTCTTCTGGGACAGCTTCTTCATCAAGTTCCATGAGATCCTGTTCCCCGGCAAGACCAACTGGTATATCAACTCAAACTATGACAAGATCATTCTCGTCTTGCCAAGCGAAGTCTTCCTTGCAGATGCCGCGGCGATCCTGATCCTGATCGCATTGGGCATCGCCTTGTTTCTGGTGTTTTTTCGGAAACAGAAAAACCCGGAAGCCAGAGAACAGAAAAAGCAGGAAAGAAAAGCCGCCCGTGAAGCCAAAAAAGCCGAACGGGCAGCCCAAAAAGAAGAGCAGCAGGACAAACAGCAAGAAGAGCAGCCCGAAGAACAGCCCGAAGAGCGGTCCGAAGAGCCCGAAAAGAACGGACAGCCAGGCGAAGAAGAAAGGCCAGACGAAGCGGAAGAAGACGGACAGCAAGACGAAGGCAAAGAGCAGGAAGAAGTCCTGACACCGGCGGAAGAGAAAGCCGAAGAAACCGCTCCGGCAGCGGCTGCCGTTATCGAAGAGACCATCGTGCTTTCTCAGGATGCAGTGGAAGAGACCGTCGAAGAGAGCCGCGAAGCCACGGAAGAAGTCCGGGAAGAAGCGAAGAAGGAGGCTCGGGAAGCAAGGGCCGTTGCCGCTTCCGCCATGGCCGCTGCGGAAGAGACCGTGGTCGAGACCCGGGAAGCCGCCGAGGAAGGCGCAAGGAAAGCGGCGGAAACTTCGGAAGTCAGCACGGCAGAGACTTTTGAAGAAATGGACGAAGAAGCCGCCAAGACCGTGCAGGCCTTTGCGGAATCCTTTGAGGAATTGGATTTTTAACGAAAGAATGCCGAAAATGGGCAAGATCTATTACATTATCGGAAAAAGCGCATCCGGGAAGGATTCGATTCTGAAAGGCCTTCTTGCGGACAAGGATCTGGATCTTCGGGAGATCATCCAGTACACGACCCGCCCGATCCGGGACGGAGAGACGGAAGGACTGGAATATCATTTTGTGACGCCTGAAGACGTGGATGTGTTCCGTGCAGAAGGACGGATCATCGAACTCAGAGAGTATCAGACGGTCCATGGTCCCTGGCAGTACATGATGGTGGATGACGGAACGATCGAGCTGGATCAGCATGATTATGCGGCAGTCGGCACCGTGGAATCCTTCGCCAGAGTGCGTGATTATTTCGGCGAGGACCGGGTCATTCCCTTCTACATCGATCTGGATCCCGGCGAACGGCTTCAGCGCGCTTTGGACCGCGAGCGGCAGCATCTGAGGCCGAAATATGCGGAAATGTGCCGGCGTTTCCTGGCGGACGAGGGAGACTTCGCCCCGGAGAAACTGGAAGCGGCGGGCCTTCTAAAGGACGGTGTGATACGGAACCGTTTTGAAAACATCTCTTCCAAGGAGACGGTGAAAGCGCTCCGGAAACTGATCCTTTCGGCTCGAAAAGCGGATGCGGCCGATCCCAAAGAGAAGGCGTGAAGTATGGCCGGAGCGAATTCGATCCATAACATACTGGAGAATACGGCGGCGTCCGGGCGTGTCGCGAATGCGTATCTTCTGACCGGAGGCACCAGAGAGACACGGCTCCTGGAGGCCAGGACATTTGCCCGCATGCTCGCAAAGAGTCCTGCCGACCTCAAAGAGCTGACACATGAAAAGCCGAATCTCATCTCGGTCGAAGAGGTCCGCACGCAGATCGTCCGCGACACGGCGATCCGTCCTTATGGGGACGGCCGGAAGGTCTATATCGTCGATGAAGCGGAGAAAATGAATCCGCAGGCCCAGAACGCACTTTTAAAGACCTTGGAGGAACCGCCGTCCTACGTCGTCATCCTCCTTCTGTCCGACCGGAAGGAATACTTCCTCGAGACCGTATTGAGCCGCACGGTAAAGCTTTCACTGGAAGAGGAATCGGAGGCGGAAGACCCTGACGCGCCGGTCCGTGAACTTATGAAACGTGCTTCCCGTATGGGGGCGGAGGACGTGATCGCCTTCAGCGCGGTCCAGCAGAAGAAAAAAGAGACCCGGACAGCCTTTACCGGCTTCCTCAGAACCTGGTTCAGGGATGTGCTCTGCGTGAAATCCGGCGCAAAGCTTTCAGAGCTTATGAACCGTGCGGATGCCCCTGAACTCCGCGAGTATGCAGAACATTTGTCTTTTTCGGGGATCGACAGGATCCTCCGGGAGATCGACGAAACCGAACGGAAATTCCAGGCCAACGTGAACTATGACATCACAGTGAGCGTCCTGTTTTCCGTGATACGTTCGGAAATGGAGAAATAACATGGCAGAAGTGATCGGCGCAACGCTGCGTCATCAATGTAAAATACAGCATTTTGATCCGGCAGGGCTTACGCTCCGGACCGGAGACCATATCATCGTGAAGGGCGATCTGGGCGAGGAATACGCCACGGTCGTCATGCCCGTGCATGAGCTTTCGGAGGACAAACTTCCCGCGGAACTCAAGCCGGTGCTCCGCATCGCGACGGAAGAAGACGAGGAACGCATCACGCTCAACCGGAAGAACGAGTGGGACGCGGTGCGCATCACCCGCGACCGTGTGAAGAAGCGTGAGATGGAGATGAAGATCATCCGGGCGGATTATACGTTTGACCGCTCGAAGGTGACCATTTACTTTACAGCGGACGGCCGCGTGGACTTCAGGGAACTGGTCCGGGATCTTGCAAGCATTTTCCGTACCAGGATCGAGCTCAGGCAGGTCGGCGTCCGGGACGAGACCAAGCTTCTCGGCGGCATCGGCCCCTGCGGACGTGAATTCTGCTGCGCGACCTGGCTTACGGACTTCGTGCCGGTTTCCATCAAGATGGCCAAAGAGCAGAACCTCTCCCTGAACAGCGCGAAGATCTCGGGCTGCTGCGGGAGACTGATGTGCTGCCTGAAAAATGAGGCGGACACCTATTCGTATCTGAATGCAAAGCTTCCGGACGTGAACACGCCGGTCAAGACGCCTGACGGCACGATCGGCAAGGTCCAGTCCGTGAACGTCCTCCGCCAGCAGGTGCGCGTCGTGATTGAAGAGCAGAACGGCAACGTGGAGATCCGCGATTTTGACGTGAGCGAGCTGCAGTTCAAACCTTCCAAGAAGAAGGAAAAACGGCTGTCGCAGGAAGAAGAGAAGGAACTTAAGGAGCTGGAGGGCTGAATCAGCCGGCAAGAGGAAGGTCGTGCGCGTATGGATCCAACGACTGAACTATGGGTCGATGCCCTGGATTTCACTGAAAAAGGCGGCTGGAAAGAAGATACACAGTTTGTCCATCTGATGGGCAGCGGTTATTTGATGGCGGCGGATGAGCCGGGGATCCCGGTGGAAGACGCCGTCATCCGCGTTCAGATCCCTTCTTCAGGGCGCTATCGCGTCTGGGTAAGGGACCGGAACTGGCTCCGCTGGCATTCGCCCGGACAATTCCGTATACTGGTCAACGGCTGTCAGGAGGGAAATGTGCTCGGAAAGATCCTTTCGGACGCATGGGTCTGGGAGATTGCCGGGGATTATGACCTGGAAGAAGGGGAGACGGAGCTCCGTGTCCGTGATCTGACCGGTTATTTCGGCCGTTTCGCAGCGATACTACTGACCACAGATTTCGATTATGTTCCCCCGCGGGAAGTGGAGCGCGTTCAGAAGGAACGCGCCCGGATCCGCGGTTTGTCCATGGAAGCCACCTTCGGCGGGACGTATGAGGTCATCGTCGTCGGCGGCGGTCCGGGCGGCGTCCCGGCAGCGATCGCCAGCGCGCGAGGCGGCGCGAAGACACTCCTCATCCAGGACCGTCCGATGATCGGAGGCAACGCAGGACCGGAGGTCGGCATTACGATGGACGGCGCGGTCGCAGAGCACGTCTATGCGCGCGAGACCGGGATCGCCGAAGAGATCCGGCGTCTCCGGGACGCGGATCCGGAGTATTACGGCGACTGGAGCCGCGCCATGACGAAGCTGGCAGAGGCGGAACCGAATCTCACCCTTGTTTACAATACCCATGTCATGGACGCGAAAATGGACGGAAACCGCATCCTTTCCGTGACCGGGATGAATATACGCACACTGGAACAGGTCCGCTATGCGGCAGACATTTTCATCGACTGCACCGGCGATGCCTGGCTGGGTTATTACGCCGGGGCGAAATTCCGCTACGGGAGAGAAGCCCATGCGGAATTCGGAGAAGACTCCGCGCCGCTCCTTGCGGATACGCTGACCATGAGCGGCTGCCTCAAATCAGGCAATCTTCCGTTCTTCACGAAAGAAGACCACCCGGTTTCCTATCATGCGCCCGCATGGGTTCCCGAACTCCCGAAAACGGACCGGGAATTTGCCCGCGGGATCCCCGGCGACGGCAATAAGATCCACTGGTGGCTGGAAGTCCCGAACGAGTACGACGACATCTGGGATGGCGAGGAAACGCGTGACGCGCTGCTTCTCGTGGTACTCGGATACTACGATCACGCCAAGAACTACTGGTCCGGCCGCGCACGCTTCCAGAACTATGCCCTGCATTTTTCCGGCATCTTTAACGGACGGCGAGAGACCAGGCGTCTCGTCGGCGATTATATTCTGACAGAAGAGGACTGCGTCAGCGGACGGCAGTTCGAGGACACCGTCTCCTATACGGGCTGGTGTCTGGACGTTCACAATCCCAAGGGCATCTATTCCGGCATGGAAGGCGCGAGCTACTGCTCCAAGGCCATCGTGCAGGCCAAGATCCCCTACCGGTCTCTCTATTCGGTGAATATCGAGAACCTTCTGATGGCCGGACGCAACATCAGCTGTACGCATATGGCGCTCGGAACGGTCCGTCTGGAAAATACGATTGCTGCGATCGGGCAGGCAGCGGGCACGGCCGCAAGTCTCTGCGTGCGGTTTGCGGAAAACCCGCGGGGGATCTATCTTAGGCATCTTGGCGCGCTTCAGCAGGAACTGATCAAAAACGACCAGTTCATCCCGGGCTTCCGGAACGAGGATCCGAGGGACCCCTGCCGGACCGCCTCTGTGAAGGCTTCCAGCTATAGCACGAAAGAAGTGTACAACCATGTGGCCGGGACAGACGGCCCGCTGGCGCCCATGACGGAGCCCAGAAGGACCGCATTCCTTGTTTTAAAACCCGATTGTCCTGAAATCCGGACCGTAAGCCTAAAACTGTATTCCGGACACACGGAGCCGGTGTCTGTCACAATGCGTTATGAGGACTCCGGATACCGGGCGTGGACCGATCATGAATTCCAGGCGGAGAGAGTCGTGACGGCATGGGTCCCGCCGGGAGAACACTGGGTTTCCTTCCCGGTCGAGATCGCCCATGTGAAGAACAGAAGGTCCTACGGTTCGATCATTCAGCTCCAGCTGGACCCTGCGGAAGGAATCTGGTGGCGGTCCTTTGAGAACCTTTCCTTCTATTGCATGCGCGCAGAACGCCAATCTGACGGAAGCTGGAAGGAGACCGTCAGCAGAGAGTACGCCGCATTTGCCGGCGAGCCGGAGATCAAACCGGCGGATCCGAGGGCTGAAAACGTCATCAACGGC
>JAEEGF012350392.1_pt1 | contig 10395 bp, 8 predicted proteins | sample 9134171 | NCBI WGS metagenome assembly JAEEGF01 (sample SAMN16246542, study PRJNA631951) | gut metagenome | biome: gut microbiome; feature: rumen; material: AP-attached | host: Bos | place: Iran: Karaj | collected 2018-10 | reverse complement strand
TAAACTGTCGGAGGACGGAATGATCGAGGACGGATGCTTTACGGGAGACGGCTGTGCGATCTCTCAGGCTTCCGCGGATATGATGCTGGACCTGATCATAGGGAAAACAGTGGATGAAGCGCTTAGGCTCAAGGAGATCTTCATCCGGATGATCCGCGGGGAAGCAAGCGAAGAGGAGATTGAAAGTCTTGAGGAAGCCTCTGCTCTCAGGGACATTTCCCACATGCCTGCCAGGGTGAAGTGCGCCGTTCTGGGCTGGCACACCTTCGGGGAAATGACAAAAAAATAACTATATCACAAGGTCTGCAGACCCTTGAAAACAAAGGTCTGCAGGCATCTTAAAAAGTATACAAAAAATTTATTTTTATAAAATACTTGTATACATTCATCTTGACAGTGGTCTAAAGTCGTAGTATAATTTCGTCACAAAATTCCAAAGTTCATGATTTATGTGGAGGGAAGAAGCAAATTCGAACTGAGCAAAGGAGCTCGGCGATTGCTTCTTTTGTGCTTTATTGAGGTTTTTAGCGAATTAAAGTGGTGAGTCAGCGTAGCAAAAAAGCAGTAAATCGAGCACGCAAAGGGCATAAGGATGAACGGGAGGAAAAAAAGGAGGATATTTCATGAAGAACATGAAGAAAATTCTCTCTCTGGCATTGGTAGGAGCAATGGTAGTATCACTTGCAGCCTGCGAAAAGAAGGCAAACAACGAAGTGAAGACAACTCCTACAGCTGCTCCCACAAAGGCAGTTCAGAGCGAGACAGAAAAAGCGCCCGCATATGTTTGGGATGGCGCCTATGTTGAAGAAGATGACTACAAGGCATACATTACATATGACCTTGAAGCGATCAGTGAGACTATTGAGCCTCAGCTTACCTCTGCACAGAAAACGGCTGTAAGCGCTGCTGTTGAAAAAGGCAAAGCAGCCATTGCTTCCGCTCAGAGTGTTACAGCTGTTCAGAAAGCATATCAGAATGCTTATACAGATATTCTTTCAAAAATAGAGCTTGCAAACGGTGTTGAATCTTTCGTAAAGCTCTCAAGAGCAGAGAAGACAGACATCCTCGGCATGCTTGAGAAGTATGGCGTTACAACAGGTATTACCGGTGTTACTCTTTTTGAAAACGGTTCTTACGTTATGTACAATCCCCGTATTACACTTGGTACGGAGAACTACATTGTAGGTTATGGTTTCGGTGCCCTTAAAGAAGGCGATATCACAGCTGACCTTGAGTACGAAACAAATCCTGCATGGAAGAGATATTACCATACATCGGAAACCAATGATCCCGGAACATTGAACTATCTGAACGATCAGGGAGCACAGGTCGGTGATCTTTATGAATATCTTGCAGCAAGCTATTTCACTACCTTCATGAAGTCCACAAAGGACGGATATGACTGGACCCCCGAGCTTGCTATGGAGAAACCCGTTCCTGTCAACGATACGGATGGCGATGGAGCCGCAACTAAATGGAGATTCCAGATCCGTACAGAAAAGGAAGGACTCAAGTATACGACCGGTTCAAAGATTCCTTCAAGAGCTGCTTTTAACAATCGTGGTGTAAAACTTGAAGACTATCTTACACCCTACAAGCTCCTTCTTACACAGGCCAACAACCTTTACCGTGGTTCCGAAGCTGCAAACAGCACAAGCGGTGCCATTAAAGGTGCAAAGGATTACTACAACGCTTCTAAGGACGGCTTCAATGAAGATGCATGGAAGAAGGTTGGCGTAAGAGTATACGAAGAGAATGGCAAGAGTTATTTAGAAATCGAGTTTACTACAGAGTATGACAGATTCTATGCTATGTATTACAGCAATGGCCTGTACATGCCTGTCCCTCAGGATTTCATCGATCTTGTTACTGTCCAGAATTATCTTGGATTTAACAAGACTGCTACAGAGACACCTGTAGACAATTCACTTTCCCTGGGAGCATTCTATCCTGAAGCTTACAATTCAGATCAGGAGATCGTTTTCAAGAAGAATCCCAACTATGTATTTGCTGATTCCAAATATAAGGTTCAGGGTGTACATGTAAAGATCTTCCCTGCTGCTGAAACTGATGCATCAGCTACAATTAATGAGTTCCTTGCAGGACATTTTGACGCCTGCAGTATTCCTATGGATTATCTTGACCAGTACCGTACGGATCCCCGTACAAGATCCACAACGGGTGACAGCTGCTTCAAGCTGAACATGAACGCTACGGATCAGGCAACATGGGAAGCTCTCTTCGGTGTAAACGGTACTGTTACACAGACAGAAAAGGATGCTTATTGGAATCTTAAGCCTGTAATGTCAAATGCACATTTCAGAAAGGGATTAAGCTACGCCCTTGACAGACTTTCATTTGCAAGTGCCCGTGGTTCGGTTCCTTCTGTTGATTACCTTTCTTCAAACTACATGTCTGATCCTGAAGACGGTGTATCTTACTCAACAACGGAAGCACACAAGAATGCCATTAAGGCACTTGTTGAGGAAACAGACGGTTACGGCTACTCACTTGAGCTTGCCCGTGAGTATTTCAGACTTGCCCTTACTGAACTTGAGGCAGAGAAGAAGATCACTCCCGGAACCCCTGAGAATCCCACCGTTCTTGACATCGAGGTTGCATGGCAGAGACCTGCACAGGAAGATCAGTATCACAAGGAAGTTAAGAAGTATTTTGAAGATGCTTTCAATGACCCCAGTGTTTCAGGCGGCAAGTATAAGCTCAGCCTTAATTTCTGGGTAGGTAATGTTTGGTCAGATGTTTATTACAACAAGATGATGGTTGGACAGTTTGATATCGGATTTGGTTCAATTTCCGGTAACTCTCTTGATCCTCTCGGATTCATGAACGTACTTTCAAGCGATCAGGAGATCTCTCACAGCTTCACACTGAACTGGGGTACAGATACCAATGATCCTCTTTCCTATCCTCTTGTATATGACGGAAAGCTTTATTCCTTCGATGCACTTTTCAATGCAGCCAACACTTCCGCTGTAGTTGTTGACGGTAAGAACAAAGCTGCACTTGATATGGTTTATACACAGCTCAAGAAGAATGATGACGGTACATACACTGCAAGACTCACAGTATCGGAGGCTATTCCTGATCAGACAGAGATTAAGATCAACAAGGTTGTATGCTGCAACTATGAAAGATACAACAATGGTGACGGACAGTATGCTGAAGAGGAAGTTCCTTTCACAGTATCTGAAATGAACGGAGTAACGACCGTAACTGTTACAGTGCCTGCAGCACTTGCAGCAGATTATGCAACAGGAAGCGGCACAACAACAAAGAACGAGCGTACTACAGGATTTGATTTCTATTATGATATTACGCTTGGCGGAAATACAACCAAGGATATCTACTATTCAACAAACGATGTATTTCCCGAATAAGTAATACTAAAAGATCTATAGATCGCATTTGCAATGGGGCGGCAATTCAGCCCCATTGTTTGCGCGATTAAAGCTTGAATACTCGGAATGAGATTACTTAATCTCACCGGGTATGTCAGCACATAGAAGAAAAGCATATATGTTGACATACACGGCGAGCTGAAGTTGATGATCGTTGTGAGTGTAGAGTTGGATAATGATGTTTACAGGGGTTATGAAATAAAATGCATTTGAACAGCATGCAAGATCGGCGTCAGATTTATCCGCTTTAAGGAGGTTATATTAATGGCTAAATATGTTATTAAAAGATTAATACTCGCTTTTGTAACGACGTTTATTATTCTTTCAATATCATATGTGTTATGTAAGCTGTTGCCTTTTGACAGACCCATCGGAGGAGATCAACAGCAGATAGCATATTTTGATAAGCAGTACAGCCTTGGCTATGTGGCAAGGTTTGAAGTTGAACGCGATGACTACGGTCCGCTTTTGTACAAGTCACCTTTGGAACGGGGAAGAAGAAACTACTACTATCAGGTCCCTGTTCTCAAACAGTACACAAGCTGGCTTAAAAATATATGTACAAAGTGGGACTGGGGGTATTCTAAATCTTTTCAGCCCAATGTTTCCGCATCCGTTATTATCATGTCCAGAGTTGGTTATTCAATTAAGCTCAATTTCTTTTCTGCGATATTGTCTGTTCCTCTTGGAATCCTGCTGGGAATTTGGGCAGCTCTTAAAAAGAATACGATGACGGACCACACCATTTCCACGCTGGTCATGGTGTTTATTTCAGTACCCAATTTTGTTCTTATCAGTTTTATGCTCAGGATCTTTGCTTACAGGCTTAATTGGCTTCCCTCTACATGGCCGACGGATACTGCATCGGCAGGAACAAAAGTACTCGGATATATCATTCCGGTTTTTTGCCTTTCAGTAGGTTCCATTTGTTCCTATTGCCGTTATGTGAGAGCCGAACTCTGCGAGATCCTTGAAAGCGATTTCCTTCTTTTGGCGCGCACAAAAGGACTTACCAGAAAGCAGGCGATCGTCCGCCATGCTTTAAAAAATGCAATGGTACCTATCTTCCCCTGGATACTCGGAGAGATAATCGGACTACTGAGCGGTTCTATGATACTGGAGAGTTTGTATGGAATTCCCGGTATCGGAAAGTTGTTTATTACCGTGCTCAATTACAAGGATTTTGATATCCTGTTTGTTGATATGGCGATAATGACAACTATATCACTTGTATCGGGTGTTGTACTCGATCTTTCGTATGGATTTATAGATCCCAGGATCAGAATGGGGGCGAAGAAGTAATGGATGAATTGAATAATAAGATAGAATTCAAAAGTGATGACTTTGTCCTTGTTCAGCAGGGAACCAGGATCACTGATAAAAAGCTTGATACAAAGCCTACTACTTTTGCGAAGGACGCATTTAAGCGGTTTTGTAAGAATAAATCTTCTGTAGCCGGAGCTATTATAATTGGTGTGATCATGCTCCTTACCTTTTTGGTACCCTGGCTGTCGACTGCAAATATTACAAAAGTCAGCTCCGGAGAGGCTTTTTTGGCTCCCAAGCTTTTTGAGGCCGGTACAGGTTTCTGGGACGGCACGAGAAAGAAAACAAGAGTTATCTATGACACGGAAAACGAGGTACCTGCACTTTCCGATAAGTATACCAAAGCCACCATCAAGAATTCTCTTGTCAAGTTAAAGATTGACGAAGAGCCTACTCTGGTGGATGTTATGAATCCCTACGGACACGGCGGTTACGTAATGTTTGCTACGGACGTTTACGCACCGGATAGTGTTTTGCTTGCTTCTCAGCCCGTTGTGATCGATCGCTCCGGTAACTACAGATTAAAGGTTGAATTCGGAAACGATGAAGGTATATTGGAATCCCAGCTCGGAGAATATTCTGTTGTGCTTTTTGATCAGGAAGGAAATAAACTTTACTATATCAGGAATTTCTCAAGGGATTATTCCGATCTGGATGTTAACCTCAGTAACATTCTTGACAGAGCAGGAGTTGATTCTGTCAATGCCAGGATCTGTTTCGAGTTAAAAGGTTCTGAGAACTCGCTGCAGTACATTCTTGTTAAATCAGTTGAAGTCTCTGCAGATGAGGGCGTAAAGAATTCAGAGATCCTTGGGGAGATTTCCTTTAATGATGCTAATGCCATGGTCGGCGTAAGCGACAACAAGAGTAACTCTTATTGGATATGCAGCGGAAGAAAGGGTGTTCATGCCTGTGAAGTATATTACTGCGATTATGTGATCGACACCTATATGCTTGTATACGGAAATGCCGATCTTGTCACCTATTCCGCTACGGAATTGAATGATTGGATTTCAAAGGGATGGTGTTCCTACGATTACAAGGTGGGACCTGAATCCTTTGTACGCCTGACAGATGATTGCCCTATCGACGAAGTTGACAGTCAGGTTGTTATGAAGGTTACCAAGAAACTGTCAAGTATTAGCGGTAGAGGTTGGAATTACAGAAAATACGGTTACGATAAAATGCCCAGATTCCTTTTCGGAACTACAGCATCAGGGCATGACCTTTTTAAGAAGGCTTTTGCCGGACTCAGAACATCGACGATCCTCGGTATTTTCGCAGCATCCATCTGCTTCTCCTTTGGTCTTGTCTGGGGTTCGATCTCCGGCTATTTTGGAGGCACGGTAGACATTGCCATGGAACGTTTCTGCGAAATATTATCAGGTGTGCCTTCGTTGGTTGTGTTTACTCTGGCCATTCTTCATTTTGGTAATACATTTGGGGTTTTTCTTATGGTGATTTGCCTCACGGGATGGATGGGTACAGCTCACCGAACCCGTGTTCAGTTTTATCGTTTCAAGGGACGTGAGTACATTTTGGCCTCCAGAACACTCGGATCTTCGGATATGAGACTGATCTTTAAGCACATCCTTCCGAATTCCATGGGTACGATCATTACAGGAGCGGTTCTTATGATACCTTCCACTGTATTTACGGAAGCCTCTCTCGCATATTTAAATTTGGGACTTCAGGGAAAGGAATCATTCGGTGTACTGATGTCAAGTCACCAGCAGTATCTTCCGCTGTATCCGAACCTTGTGGTCTTCCCTGCTGTGATCATTGCATTAATTGAGATCTCGTTCAATCTTTTCGGAAACGGTCTCAGAGATGCATTTAATCCGTCTCTGAAAGGAAGTGAATGATATGGCCGAAGAAAAAGTATTATCGGTAAATGAACTTGTTATAAATTTTAAAACAGATAACGGTATATTAAAGGCTGTAAGAAACGTTTCCTTTGACCTGTACAGAGGAGAGACTCTCTGTATCGTAGGAGAATCAGGATCCGGAAAATCCGTTACTTCCAAGGCTATCATGGGTATTCTTTCAAGGAATTCCATTATCGAGCATGGAAACATCATGTACCGTGGAGAAAATCTTCTGGAGATTTCAGAAGATCAGTTTTACAAGATCCGTGGTCATAAGATCGGGATGATCTTCCAGGATCCGCTTTCATCCTTAAACCCCATTGTACGTATCGGTAAGCAGATCACAGAGGCTACTCTTGTAAACAATGACAAACTCAAGCTCATGTACAACGATCTGATCAGTGATGATCTTATCAGATACAAGAATGTTGTCGCAAAGATGAACATTGAGATCGACAACGAAAAAAAGAAGCTTGACGAGATGATTTCCGTGTTTGAGGCTGATAAGGAGAATCTTACCGGAGAACAGATCGCTGCAAGAAAAGCAGAGCTCGCTAAGAAAAAACGTGATTTTAAAGAATATAAAAAGAGCGTTAAAATTAAGTATAACGATAAGGCCAAGCAGTTAAAAATGGTTCTTAACGAAACGGAAAAACGTGCCAAGGACCAGGTCAATGAATACAAGAACAAGATAACATCAGAACATAAAGACAAGATCAAAGAATTGAAATTAAAGCTGTCTGCGGCTTCTGACCTCAGAGAAAAAGAGAAGATAAAGGCAGAAATAGAAAAAGAGAACCTTGAATTTGTCAATAAGCTTAAGATCACAAAAGCTGAAGCAAAACGCCGCGCTATTGAGATCATGAGAGAGGTTGGTATTCCTGACCCCGAAAGAAGATTTAAGCAGTATCCTTTTGAGTTTTCAGGCGGTATGAGACAGCGTATCGTTATTGCCATTGCTCTCACAGCATCACCTGAGATACTGATCTGTGATGAGCCGACCACTGCTCTTGATGTAACGATCCAGGCCCAGATCCTTGAACTTATCAATAAGATCAAAAAGGAAAGAAATCTCTCCTGCATCTTCATTACACACGACCTCGGCGTTGTTGCCAATATGGCTGACAGAGTTGCTGTAATGTATGCCGGAAAGATAGTTGAATACGGTAAAGCAGATGAGATCTTCTACGATCCCAAGCATCCTTACACTTGGGCACTTCTTTCGAGTATCCCTGATGTGGACAGCAAAGAAAAGCTTGTTGCTATTCCGGGAACACCTCCGAACATGATCTATCCTCCTAAGGGAGATGCATTTGCGGCAAGAAGCTCCTATGCCATGAACATAGATTTCAGAGAAGAACCTCCCATGTTCAAGGTCAGCGACACACATTATGCTGCGACTTGGCTGCTTTCCGAAAAAGCTCCTAAGGTGGAAATGCCCAAGATCGTTTCCGAAAGAATCAGAATATCATTGGAGGAGGATGCAAAATGAGCAATATGCAAGATGAAAAAATCACATTATCCTCTGATATGAGTACGATCTCCACGGAAGAACTTAACAGAAGATATCATATAAATCCTAAGATCAAGCAGAAGGAAGAGCTCAGAAAGAACAGGATCATCCTTTCTGTAAGACATCTGAAGCAGTACTTCTTCTCCGGTGTAGGTGCCAATCGTATGAAGATGAAGGCTGTTTCCAATGTTTCCTTTGATGTAATGGAAGGTGAATGCCTTGGAATCGTTGGAGAAAGCGGATGCGGTAAAACCACTACAGGCAGAAGCATCATACGTCTTTACGACATCACCTCCGGCTCCATTTACTACAAGGGAGTTCGCGTCGGAGCAGGCTCAAGATGGAACAAAAAAGAGATAAAGTGGAGCAAGATCCATGCTAAGGAAAAGATCAGGGAAATAAATGAGAAGTACGGTAAAGGTTCTGATGAAGCTAACAGGCAGATCGCAGAGATCAAAGCAGAACTGAGCAAGACCATTGCTACTCAGAAAGAAAAGATCAAGAGTATTGAATTTGACAGAGATCATCTTCCCCGTAAGCTTATGAACGAGATCCAGATGATCTTCCAGGATCCCATAGACTCACTGGATCCTCGTATGACAGTTGAGGACATCATTCAGGAAGGTCTTAAGATCCAGGGCTTTAAAAACAAAGAAGAAAACCACAAGAAGGTTGTTGAGATGCTTCACAGGGTTGGACTTGTTGAGGAACACGCATCACGTTATCCTCATGAGTTCTCAGGTGGACAGCGTCAGAGGATCGGTATTGCACGTGCCCTCATTATGAATCCTAAGCTTCTGATCTGTGACGAACCTATCTCTGCTTTGGATGTTTCCATTCGTGCGCAGGTGATCAACCTTCTCAAGGAATTGCAGAATGAATTGGGCCTTTCTTTGATCTTCGTTGCACACGACCTTTCTGTTGTCAAGTACTTTTGCGACACCATCGTGGTAATGTACTTTGGAAAGATCGTTGAAAAGGCATCCAGTGATGAGCTGTTTAAGAATCCCATGCATCCTTATACAAGATCATTGCTTTCAGCGATACCGAAGCCCAATCCCAGATCGGAGAGAACACGTAAGCGTATCACCTATAATCCTGCAGAGGCACACAACTATACTCCCGACAATCAGCCCGAACTTAGGGAACTGAAGCCCGGACATTTTGTTCTCTGCAATGAGGAAGAATTTGCCTCCTATAAGAAGCAATTAAAGGACTGATATGAGTTTAATATCAAAACTGTTTTTCCATTCACCAAAAAGATACATCGCTGCCGTTATCATCACAGCAGTGATCACGGTAGTCAGGATACTGCTTCTCAGTCCTTCCTGGTTCGCCTTAGTGGACGGACTTGGAATGGGCGGAGTATTGACCGCGCTGTTCGGACTCCTCGTGCTTGTGGCCAATCTTGGTGCTTTCAATCTTTTTGCTTATTCGTTCTCAACTCATGGCCTAAAGCGTAAATACAGGACCTACTATGACTACACCGAGGCGAAGAACGAAGAACGCAGGGGTAACGCAAGATTTTGTGTTCCCTATGTTACTGTTGGAATTCTGGCAGTGATTGCATCGATGGTAATGGACTCTTTGATCCATTGATATTGCAGGTTCAAAACCTTGCAGATAAACAAAAAGCGGGAAGCGCAAGCTTCCCGCTTTTCAGTTTGATCGTGTTTCAGTATTTACGTAATGTAATTGATCTTAATACCAAGTGTTACGTAAAAGATGAGTATCAGGGCTGTAAACACTCTCGAGTAGCGCCAATACATCCACCGCCCTGTCCGTTAGATGGACTTGGATTTGTTGTGTCACTACTTCCGCCACCGTCTTGGGGACAGTCGTAGGTGCATTCTCTTGACCATGGAGCGGCCTGAACAGACACAGCACTGACTGTGGAAACGAGGATTACTGTAGCAATAGCTGCAGCGATTACTTTAAATGCTTTTTTCATATAAGAACCTCCTCCAAAAATGAAAAATAGTTACACTACTATTGTTAACTAAACTGTGAAAAAAATCAAGTAATTTTTACCCTTTTCCGACGGGGTTATGGGTTTATTTTTTGTCATTCACCCTCTGTTTTTTGCTACTTAATCGGAAAAATTATCTGCTCCAAATCCATCGGGCATTATTTCAAGAGTGTCACTGTGAGCGCCGGAATCCGAATTAACAATGTTAACAGAGCCGGGATCATGATAATAATCGGAGGAATCGCTGCTGCTTGATCCACCACCATAAATATCATCATTCTCAAAACGGACAGTGTGATC
>JAEEGF011813080.1_pt1 | contig 10395 bp, 6 predicted proteins | sample 9134171 | NCBI WGS metagenome assembly JAEEGF01 (sample SAMN16246542, study PRJNA631951) | gut metagenome | biome: gut microbiome; feature: rumen; material: AP-attached | host: Bos | place: Iran: Karaj | collected 2018-10 | reverse complement strand
ACTGATCAATCCGCTGAAACCGGGTTATGAAAATCCGTGGACTTATGTGCATTTTCCGGAATGCTACTACTCAACCAATGACTACACCAAACCACTGCCGGGAATCAGTCAGAAAAATAAAGTCTATGGCGAAAAAGTAGCGGAGATGCTGAAGGTGAAAACCGCGGATGATTTTCTGGCTCAAAACAAAGACCGTCTGGCCAATTACGCCGCTAACCAAATGCTGCTTCAGGATTTTTACTGGCAATTCTACGACCGCGAGATCGTTGACGCGGATGCCTCCAAACTGGTGAGAAATCCGTCCGGTCTGATCCACGACAACGCTCTGGCCACCGTGGTGACACCGGATGAACGAGGAGATGTGCAGCTGCTTTACGATCTGGGCGAACAAAGCTGCGGCTACTACAGTTTCCGTCTGAAAGCACCGGCCGGAACGGTGCTGGATGTCGTCCAGCTGGAATACATCGCCAAGACAGGTGAGATCCAGACTCCGCGCGAGAATCGGAACGGGATGCGCTATATCACCAAAGAAGGTCTGAATGAGAAGATATCTTTCAAGCGGCGCAGCGGACGCTATATTTTCCTGACTTTGCGCAACATGACCGCGCCGGTGGAGATCCAGAATTTCCATCTGATCGAATCCACCTACCCCGTGGATTATCAAGGTTCCTTTGCCTGCAGCGATTCCCAGCTGACGAAGATCTGGGAAATCTCCAGCCGCACTCTGAAACTGTGCATGGAAGACACCTACACGGATTGTCCGCTTTACGAACAGACACACTGGGTCGGTGACGCTCGCAATGAGTCTCTGTTCGGATACGGTGTGTTCGGCGCGGAAGATCTGGCCAAACGCTGTATCAATATCACAGCACAGTCCATGGAACATTATCCCTTCGCCGGATGTCAGACACCCAGCTGCTGGGATACACTGCTGCCGGCCTGGAGTTTTCTCTGGGGCATTTCCGTTTGGGACTACTACTGGCAGACCGGCGACAAGGAATTCGCCAAAAAATATCTGCCCTACGCACTGAAGAATCTGAAAAACACCGCCAAATACATCAATCAGGACGGTCTGTTCAGCGGACCTTTCTGGAATATGTTCGACTGGTCCGGAGCTGATCAAGGCCCAAATACAGTCATTCATAACAGCATGTTCATGGTGGGCGCGATCGATGCCGCGCTGAATCTCTCCGCGGCCATCGGCGGCTGCGAGGACGACAAGTGGATGCGCGTGACACGCGGCAATCTGGTCAAAGCGATCAATAAACTTTGGGACAAAGAAAAGCAGTCTTATCCGGATTCCATCCGCAATGACGGCAGCATCAGCCCCAGCATCTGCCAGCATACGAGTTTCCTGTCACTGCTCTATGATATCTGCGATCCGGAAAACCAGGCAGCCGCTATCAACAATGTGCTGAATCCGCCTGAAAAGATGGTGAAGATCGGCTCACCTTTCGCCGTGCTGTATCTGTATGAGATGCTGGAGAAATACGGTTATCAGGATGTGATCATCCAGCAGATCTACAAGAATTATCTGCCTATGCTGGAGATCGGTTCCACCACCGTTTGGGAAAGCTTCCCCGGCGGTACAACGATCCCGAAATTCCCGACACGCAGTCACTGCCACGCGTGGTCATCCGCGCCGAGCCGTTTCCTGCCGCGCGTCGTACTGGGTATCATACCGACTGCTCCGGCGGCTGAGACCGTCGAGCTGAGTCCGCGGATCTATGATCTGACCTGGGCCGAAGGCAAATTCGCCACCACAAAGGGTGTGATCAGTGTTCGCTGGAAGATCAACGGCCAGACACTGGACATCCATTACAGCGCACCCGCCGGAGTGGATATGCAGTTCAAATCCAATCCGACACTGGAGCGGTTTGAGAAAATACAGCTCAACGGCAAAGAAGTGAAATAAATCACCAACTCAAGATCCGCAGATAATCACGATGTTATCTGCGGATCTTTGTCTGCGGATATGGCATCCAATAAAATCCAATTAAACGAAAGCCAAAAACAGGCTGTCCAGGCCGAAGGGAATGTGATCGTCTCCGCCGGAGCCGGCAGCGGTAAGACACGTGTACTGGTGGAACGCTGTCTGGATCGCGTGCTCAAAAATGAGGTCAGTCTAGAACAGGTACTCATGATCACATTCATGAAAGACGCGGCTACGGAAATGAAGATGCGCATCCGTGATCGTCTGTGTGAAGAAATCGATAATGCCGCAGAGACCGGGAACCGCAAAGAAGAAGACCGTCTGGAACTGGAACTCACTTACCTGAACGATGGACATATTGCCACCATCCACGGGTTCTGCGTGCGCCTGATCCGGGAACACTTTGACATCTTTCGCGATTATATCGACAAGCCGGGACTGAATGCCCGCAGTCTGGATGACGCAACGACTTTTCGCCTGAAAAGAAACGCCTTCCGGATCGTCATCCGGGAATACTATAAAAAGGACAAAAAGAACGAGGATAAAAGTATAGACAGATCAAACCCCGTGACCTATCTGAGATACTACCTCGATAACAATGTAGAAGCGCTGCAGGATATCGTTTTCTCGATCTACGATCATGCCCAGTCGCAGCCTGATCCGGAAGGATGGATAGCCCGGCAGATGCAAAGAGCCGATTCGGAGATCCCCGATTACTGGCTGGACAGCTTTTTTGGAACTGAGAATCATCCCGGCGAATTGATCCCAAAAATCAAAAAGATCCTGGAAGCCCCGGATTCGTTCAAGAAAAAAGTTCCACAAGATTTATTGGATAAAATCTCTGCTCATACTCATAAACTTCTTGAAGATCCCACACGAGAAAACCAGATCGAATTTCTGGAAACGATCGGTTCACTTTCAGAAGATCTTAGCCAGATATTCATGAGCAATCCATGTCAGGATCTCATGGAGTATTACTCCTTTTACAAAAATCTGAAAGCGGACTGGGACGATACACGCTGGATCATCACTCAGTTGATTCGGCTGACACAGGGTTTTGAAAAAGAATTCAGACGGCAAAAACATTTTTATAAAGGGATCACATTTACAGATCAGCTGCAATTCGCCTCCAAAGTTCTGGAGAATGAGGAGATCCGTAAAAATATCCAGGAACGCTACAAAATGATTTTCGTAGATGAATTCCAGGATATCGATCCCATCCAGGACTCGATCATCAGAAGGATCGAACGGGGAAACCGTTTTCTGGTGGGTGATGTCAAGCAGAGCATTTACCGTTTTCGTTTTGCCGCGCCGGAAATCTTCCGCGGATATGAAAAGCTGGCTTCCGCCGGGAAAGAAGGATGGCAGCTGTGTCTGCTCAATGAAAATTACCGCAGCCAGCCGGACATTATCCATTTCATCAATGATTTGTTTTCGGAAATTATGCACGGGGATGTTGATTTTGATGAAGATTCCAAACTAAAACCGCAAAAGGAAAATAAAAAATCTGATGTCCCCCGGATCCAGCTGCTCTTTAATTGCAGGATAAAGCAAAACGGCACGGAGCAGGATACCGAAGACCCGCAAAACGCGGATGCCCTTGATCTGACAATGATCGAGCAGGAAGCCATTATGACCGCGGATCACCTGCTCAAGATGAAACAGGAGATCCTGGACGAAAAAGACGGCCAACCCCAGACACGAAAATGGGGTGATTTTGTTCTGCTCTGCCGAAGCGGCATTTCCAACATAGCTCCGGTCTTTATTCGTGAATTTGAAAAACGAGGCATTCCCATCAGTGCGCCGGGCATCTCGCTTTTTGAATGTGTGGAGATCATAGATCTGCTCAATCTGCTCACACTGCTTGACAATCCAAGGCAGGATATCCCGCTAGCCGGTCTGCTGCGCTCCCCTTTCATCGATTTGGATATGGATGAGCTGGTAGAACTTCGCCGGTCGCTGGGCGATACTCCGCTCAGCGAAAACTTCTTCAAACTGCTGGATCATCCCGATGAAAATCTCAGCGAAGGCATCCGTAAAAAAATCGATTATTTCCTCAAAGAATTTTTCCACTGGCGTGAACGGATGCGGATCTTGCCGGCATCACAGTTGCTGGAGGAGATACTGCTCAATTCCCATTACGAAGATGCCATTATGAAAGAACCGCTGGCAGATCAGAAAATCAAAAATATCCGCAAACTCCTGCTCATGGCGGAAGATTTCGATCCGTTGCGCCGTCAAAGCGCGCGCCGTTTCCTGGCCTACACAAAAGTCTTTCAGGAATACGAAAAAAATGAGATCGCCAGCGCAAATTCATGCGACGGGGCGGATGTCGTACAGATACGAACGATCCATAAAAGCAAAGGTCTGGAATTTCCAGTCGTTTTCCTGATCAATACAAATAAAGATATTTTCAAAAATTCAAATAAACTTCCGGTTTCCATCGACAGTGAAATGGGCATCATCTGTCAGTCCTGTTCACAAAAGGACGGTTATCCCGTCAAAAATGAAAACATGGGTTCCTGGGCATATAAACAAATCGATGAACGTGAAACCCGCTGGGAGGAGCTGCGTATGCTCTATGTGGCATTGACCCGAGCATGTGAGCATCTGATCATCACCGGTTCGTTCAATATCACCGGGAAAGACGGAAAATATGAATCGCTAAAATTCTTGAATACAAAGCCAGCCGATGCCAGAAACTATATGACTTGGCTTCTGTCATGGGTAAACAGCAAATGCAAATGCGATTCCGTTCAAAACTTTGACACGTTCACGGGCAACTTTTTCGACAGTGTTCGATCTGCTGAAAATAAGACGATGGCAGATAAAAATATTTTCAGAACTGTCTCCGAACCGTCTATTGAATTCGGTGTTGAACTTCATTCTTATGCGGATAAAGTCTCTGCGGTGCCAGGCTGCGAGGATACGGAATTCCAAAGGGAGCCGGTTTCCAAAGAGGATCTTGATGCGGTCATACAATACGTAAAAAATTGGAAATATCCCTACAGACAGGTGGTGGACATTCCCTCCAAAAATTCGATCACGAGTCTGAAAATGGAGGCAAATCTGCGAAAACAGCGACAAAACTTTTCAAGAAAAAATTCTGTCAAAAAAGTGGTGCGCGCACAGCAGCCAAACGAGGAACCCATACGCCGCGGCATAGCCTATCACGCGGTGCTGGAGCATCTGCAAATGAAACCCGAATATGCGGACAGACCGCCCGGAATAGGTTTCTACAACGGCATGATCCACTATCTCACAGAAACGGGATTGTTGACCAGCGAGATCGCCACTTCTATTTCACCCGAAGAATTATCACGGTTCTGGCAGACTGATTTGGGCAAAGACATCCTGCGCAAATGGGAATATGTCCGGCGTGAAGTCTCATTCTCTATCCGTCTGAACGCGGAGAAACTCACCAGCATGGGGATCGAATCCGGTATTGAGGGAACAGATGAAACGCTCGTCATCCAGGGTGTGATCGACCTGATGATGATTGATGAAAACGAGATATGGCTGCTGGATTACAAGTCAGATCAGATCAGCGAGATCAACATCCAGAGCAAGATCAACTCCTATCTCCCTCAAGTGAGGCTTTATACTTACGCGCTGGAATCGATTTATAAACTCCCGGTGACACGTTGTCATATCGTCTTTCTGAAAGACACATGTCTCTATGATGTCAGAAACAACAAATTGATCACTGCCGATGGAAAAGAAACGGTCAATCTTGTTTGAGAAAAATCTTTTCCAGCTGTGCCGCTAATTCCTCAAGTGTGCCGTTGTTATCCACTATAAATTGAGAGCGGCGTATTTTTTCCTCGATCGGCCACTGACTCATGATGCGCCCCTGGATATCTTCCTCGCTCATACCCCGTTTCAGTAAACGCTGGCGCTGTACTTCCGGTGTTGTCTTCAGGCAAATCACAGCATCGAAATCGGACTCCATCCCGGTTTCAAAAAGCAGCGGTATGATCACAACACAGATCTTCCCGCCATTGTCTTCGCATTGCTGTTTCCACAGAAGCCAGCGTTCACGGATCAGCGGATGCAGGGTCTGTTCCAGAAATTTGCGGGCAGCCGCATCCTGAAAAACGATCTTCGCGACAGCTGCGCGGTCCAGTGTTCCATCTGAACAGAGAATTCCTTTTCCAAAATGATCCACCAGTTTTTGCAAGCCAGGTTCTCCCGGCAGCACGACATCCCGTGCCAGATCGTCGCTGTCGAGCACAGGTATCCCATGATCCTTCAGCCAGTCAGCCGCCGCGGATTTTCCCATTCCGATCCCGCCGGTTATCGCATAAGCCCGCATATCTTTATTCAAAAGCGGAAGGTTGTCCGCAGCCGGGCAAATAACCTTCCGTTTTCATTGTCGTGTTTTATTATTTCTCGACCCAACGATAGAGCGCACGTCCATTGGGCGCTGCGTCGCCGTTAATGATCCAGTCAATCGGATTGTTTTCATTCTGCATATTGTCCGACCACTTGAAACGCAGACGCAGTTTTTCACCGTTTTTAGCCTGGAGCAGGCTTACCGGCAGACTGATCACGATCCGGTTATCCTTAATGGTGCAGCTTCCCTTGCCTGTCTGCTGCCAGTTGGAGGCCGTTTCGGCGCTGTAGGAATGGAACAGGGCGGTCTTTCCCTTTGCGTCCACCGTCACACGATACTGTATGCCATGCCACTGCGGCTGCTTCGTGTTCTCAACTGTCAGCCACAAGTTCATCCATTTGGAATCAATCTCTTTTGTCAGCGGTTCCGCTGTCTCGGCCATGAAATAGATTTTCTTTCCGGCCCTGGCCACCTTGCTGCGCACGATGTCATTACGCCCGGAGTCGTTCACATACGTTCCCAGTCTGGGTCCATAAGCGCGATGATTCCGGTGGAAGGTATCGCCCTGATCGTCATTGTACAGGGGCAGGACATCATCCCAGTTTTCCGCCTTCCAGTTGGCAGGTTTGTTGGCAGATGCTTCCGGCAAAGGACGCACCCCTTTGAATTTGCGGATATTGCTGCACAGTTGATAGTAGTAGTTATCTCCAAAACCGCCTGTCATCGGTTCGATGTCGCGGTTGTATTCCATGTTATAGACATCCACAAAGATACCTTCCGGATCGCTCAGGCGTTCTCCCGCGTATTCCTTCCAAAACGGGATATCATTATGGACAAAGCGCATGGCGATCCATTCGTTCCATTGTGTCACAAAGACGAATTCAGGATCCACTTCCAGAGCGCGTTTCCATTGCTCGGCAAAGTAAAGTCCCAGCTCCGTGCGGTGCGGCTTGGGATTGCTTCCGTCATGAAAACTCTTGCCACGATCACTGTTGGGATGCTCCGCCGTGGAAACGACTATCTGCTCCGGTTTTTCCGGGGACTCATGCCAGCCGTAAGCCTGCGGCGTGTGATCCAGCCAGGGCCAGGCATCGTGACCGTCTTTGAACCATTTATCTCCGTCACCGTCTTTGCTCCATGCCCAGGAACGGCGCAGCGAGAAGAAGTTCTTCACCTCATCCGACAGTCCCTCATCTTTGGACATCATCAGCGGTTTGCCTTTCCAATAAAACCAGAGATCTTTGTACAATCCTTTGGAATACAGATCCCGGTAGAGAGCGTTCACCACATCGGCATGAGCTGTATTGGTCAGGAAAGAGACTGCCGGTGTCTTTCCTCCATGAGCGCGGATATCGGCGTAAATGCGCAGCAGGTTCATGTAAATATCATGATAGTGCAGCGCGTTCGTCACATCAAAAATGATCACATCCACCCCGGCATCTGCCAGAAGCTGGGCATTGTGACGGATCACCCATTCGTCATCGGCCACATAGTAACCATAGAGAGACTGTCCCCAGTGATGGTATGCGTGACGCGGACCCCACTTGCGCTGTCCCGGAGGATCCAGCAGGATCAGGGAATTATCATAGGGACAATTCGGATCCACCTGATCTATCGGAACGATCCCCTGCCCCGCCGGCATCGGTCCGTTATGGGCTCCATGCCAGATGTAATAAAACACACCGACATATTTTCCATCGCGCGGAGCCGGTGCCGTATCCTCTAAAGGCAAGGCACGTCCCAGCGCGTCTTCCGCGGCCCAGGTGTCACTCATTGTATCCACAGCCCGGAGATCTGATATCCCTGCCGTCAGCAAACCAACGGTCAACAGGCTCATCCAAAATTTACGTTTCTTTGTCATCGCTTTTTATTTATCTATTTGATTTAAAATTTTCGTTTACCAGCATCATCATGATGTTCTTTAGAGGCTGAATACGTTCAGCAATATTTTTAGAATCATTCAGCTGCATCATAGTTCCAATTCGTTACCATAGCATCCTTGTTTTGGAATAAGTGATAATCATGATAGCAAATATTACCAACCAACCTAACCCCAAAAACAAGCAAACTTCTTTTTCCTTTGCTTTTTTATGTGATTTACAGAAATTAATTCTATCAATCTTATTCTTTGCAGATTTTAAATATTTGCATAAATACCATAAAATGTAACCTATCCAACCAGCTAGGATACCTACTCCAATATGATACAACACTGAAATTAAAAGGAATGATAAAACTTCATCTGATGCATGTTTTTGAGGGAAAAAATCTTCTGAATTTGATAGAAATATAATAGGTGACATTGTAAAAAATATTATATCACTACAAAAGAAAACTGATATACCACATACTGCACCAGTAATTCCTCCATATCTTTTAAAGACATTAGATGCACTTCCCCTTCGGCACCATAAATATATTGGATTTACTTTTTTCATAAAATATTTTCATTAGTATTTCAATGGATGTTAGTGAGTTTTGTTTGTTATTTCCCTGTTTTCGCTTCGTCTTTCTTCTCCGGGAACGCGGCACTCAAAGCGTCATACTCTTTTTTAGAAATAGGAAGCATACATCCATGGCGCACCTTATCCGGCATCGTGTAGCGATCCCAGTCCGGTCGCTGCTTGCCGGCCACCTGAAACCATTTCCCGTCCAGGTCATCCGTCACCGACAGACCATAAGAGACACCGGGATACTGTTCATAGTACAGATACCATGCCTTGCCATTGGGCGAAGGGATCAGCATGGGTGCTTCACGAAAACTGGGGCTGAGCGGCTCTCCCGGTTCACTGTAGGGGCCAGTCAGATTCTTGCTTTTGCAGATGCGGATCGTTTTGCCCGTTACCCAATCCAGTGTGGGATAACGTTCGTCCTTCAAAATCGCGTAGTAGAAATCCCCCACGTGCCGCACGCTGACATCGATCGTAGCCATATCCCAATTATAGAAGAGCTTCTTCGGTGGTTCGGAGAAAGTCTTCAAATCTTTGCTCAGTGCGTAGATTGTGCGCTGACCGGCCCAGTAAGGCTCCGGCAGATCGGTCTTGCCCAGATCGTGCGTCGTGTGCCAGGTAACGATATACTGACCGCTTGCCTTGTCAAAATACATCTTGGGTGCACCGATCCTCATCATCACGGTCGGATAATCCGGAATGGATTTCAGATCCGGGCGATACTCGCTGTAGTGCTTCCAGGTGATCAGATCATCCGATACCCAGAAGTGGATATCCGGGCGGTCATCGCCGCTGTTGCCCACCAGATAATAACGGCCGTCATGGCCTTTGCAGATATCCGAGTGACCCCGGTACTCCTCGAAAACACGCTTTCCGCCGTTGAGCTGATGCCAGTGCAGACCATCCAGGCTCACACTGTAATACAGCCGCCAGTAATCCCCTTCCATCATGTGCGCAAAGAGGTAAGCCTCGTTCACGGCTTTTTCTCCTTCCTTGACCTGTCCCGGAGGCTGAGGCATCTGTGCCTGTGCCGTCATTGCTAACCCAACAACTGCCGCCAGTATACAAACACAACGGCGAACAGGATTCCATTTCTTCAATAATTTTTTCAACATAGCTTTCCTTCTATAATTTGTTTATAAACCGGCCATCATTTCTCCACAGCATCTGCCGCTTCCGTCATGATGGTATCCTCATGCTCATAACACGGAGCGCAGCAGCACAAGAACCGCAGAACCTCCGTGCCGGTATTCCATATCCTGTGACGATCACCGGGATGCATTCCGATGGCATCACCCACGCTCACATCACGATACTCGCCGTTCACACGGATCCTTCCCTGTCCGTGGGTGATATAATAAATTTCCTCAGACTTTGGATGATAATGTTCCTCGGTGGACTGACCGGGGTAAAGACGAGCCTCCGCCAGACTTTGATTGCGGATCCCGGAATTGCGATATGCCATGATTTCCCGGATCTCCGATGTATCTTTGGTCACAAAAGCAGGAACTTCATTCAAATTTTTAACATCCATACCACCCCGATCATAACTCAAACTCTCCTCAGAGACAAGCTCTTCCCGCAAATAAACCTCCGTCCGGCCACATACCGCGTTTTCAACAAATTACATTTTCTTCCTGTTTTTTATTGCAAAACTCTCAACATCTGCTAAAGTT
>JAEEGF012402233.1_pt1 | contig 10397 bp, 11 predicted proteins | sample 9134171 | NCBI WGS metagenome assembly JAEEGF01 (sample SAMN16246542, study PRJNA631951) | gut metagenome | biome: gut microbiome; feature: rumen; material: AP-attached | host: Bos | place: Iran: Karaj | collected 2018-10 | reverse complement strand
TTTCCTCATCAGCAAGTTGTAATTCTAAATTAATAATTTCAATATCATCCTTTGCCTGCGCCACAACATCAGTGACGAGTTTTTGATCAGCGCGAAGAATATCATCATTTTTAAAAGCCCGCACCACATGGCAAATAGCTTGGCATTCGCGGATGTGAGCGAGGAATTTGTTACCGAGACCTTCACCTTTAGATGCACCAGCTACCAAACCAGCAATATCCACAAACTCCACTGTGGCCGGAACAACTTTATCTGTCTCATACATCTTGGCGAGCACATCCAATCTCTCGTCTGGGACCGGCACAATACCGACATTTGGTTCAATGGTAGCAAAAGGATAGTTAGCCGCTAGCGCGCCAGCGTTTGTGAGCGCATTAAATAATGTCGATTTCCCGACATTAGGCAGTCCAACAATTCCTATCTTTAAATTCATAACCAACCTGTGATATCTGTTATTATGGATACAATTATAACATATTTTGGCATAAAGCATAAGACGTACCGATTAGAAAGACAGACGTTCTATCTTTATTTGATGTTTTATCTGGGTTTTTAGAGTTCTAAAAAAATTCGTACTTATTTTTTAGATGATTCTAGGAGTTGTCCATATTGGAAAATATAAATAAAACATATAGTGATAAGAACGAAAAAGATGATAGGAAGATTAATTGATGCTTTATGGGAAAGGTCAATAATTGAAAGCAAAAGGTTAGTGGCGATACTAACTAGGATCCACAACAATAGATACCTTGATATTTTTTTTAGGCTTAATGTGTTTTCCAAACTAAACGGAGATTGTTGATTGCTGATTCTTTGAAAAAAATGTTCGGTTTCGCGTAGAGTCAAATAGATAAGAAGTGTAGCGAGCACATACAGAACAATAACGAAGATGATGAATGCTGCTTTTATAACAATACCAAATTGGAAATAATCGACAAAACTAAGTTCGCCCATTGTGATTTCTGCTGGTAAATCTGAAAACATATAATTCAGAAAAACATATCTGGATGCATAGGTTGAGATACCGATAATGGCAAAACCGAATAAGGTGAGATAACGGATTATTCTTGTCAGGATATATATAACTTTAGATGTCTTTTGCAAACGTTTGCGATCCTTTTGTGCTAAGGCGATGATTTCTTTTTTCGTTTTGTGGTTAAAACTACTGCATTCTTCTGAATTGACGTCTATGAGATCGGTTATTTTGCAATGTAAGACGGAACAGATTGCGATCATATTGGCTGTCGTAGGGTAGGCTTCGCCGTTTTCCCACTTTGAGACGGATTGACGGGAAACGCCTATCTTGGCCGCAAGTTTTTCTTGTGATAAATGATTGATTTTTCTTATGGTTTGTAAATTTTCTTTAAGTGTCATGTTAGTATTATACGTAGTTTACGTGGACATTTCTACCAACTATTGGTTGCGTATAAGTGCCCATGCGGTTGGTTTAAAAATTCAAGATTCCGATCTTTAAATTCAAAACAAACCTTTCTATCTGTTATTGTAGGTATAATTATAACATAGGATAGCAAGTTAATCTAATGTTAGGAATATTCGCGCTTGGCTGCTACTCGCTGAGCAACGCTATCCATGTCATTTCTTCTAGCTGTCAACTCTTGGAGTTTTTCTTCTGGAACTGTTTCGGATACTTGACCGATATATTTAGAAAGACTGTCAGATTGGATTTTTAGTATTTCCTCTAAGGTTTTACCTTTAAACTTTGGGTCTTGTCCTTGTGCTTGATAAGCTTCTATGAGTACTTTTTGCTGTCGTTCTATATCGTCTAATTCTTCGTTCATTGCCGTAACCCATTCTTCTTCAGAACCGTATTTTTCTGATTCTGCCACAGCGTCTCCGTCCAAGCCGTCGTCATTTTTTTGACGTCTTAACCAAGCAATTAACTGTTCTTGCCTATCATTATCGTCTTTAATAAATTTTTGGACTACTTCACTATCGTTGATGGTGTCGCTTTGTTTTTCTGGGTTAAATGGTGGCACACTTTTTTGATATTCTTCACCCCATTGGTTGTTAGGATTTTCTGGGTTTTTGTTTGGAGATTTTATTTCTTCCGTCATGTTTTCTCCTTTTATAAATTATATCACACCATAGGTAGGTGGTTGAAAAACCGAGACAGATTAGATATAATGCCCGGCATATGAAAAAAGGTAAAATTATCCCTAATGGTGTTATCTTAGAGAAACACGAGTATAAAACGATTGTGCTGTTTACTGAGATGGGGATTGATGTGGAGCTAATCCCTAAGAGCGAAAAGGAAGGTGTTCATGTGCCGGATGTCATAATAAACTGTCTAAAATGGGAAATAAAAAGTCCAAAAGGTGAAGGAAAGTATTTGATGCAGAATACAATTCAAAGGGCAGTTAAACAATCTAGAAATGTTATTATCGATTTGAGACGAACAAAACGATCGCAGGAAAGATGCTTACAGGAGTTAAAAAAAGAGTTTAACAATTCAAGAAGTTTACAAAGATTGAAGATTATTACTAAATCTCGCAAAATACTTGATTTTGAAAAGTAATTCAGGTAAAATAGAGTCATCGAGGGCGAGTCCTGCATTGGATATATGCGGGATGTCGCCTTCTTTTTTACGTAACAACAGGTTGGTTTAGGAACATAACGCTATTTATCGTCGGTCTCTTCATTATTATCTTCATTAAAAGTTACCGAAACTCCTTCAAGAAAATGTTAAAAAGCAACGGCCCTAAAGTGATAAGCTTAAACCTTGTCAACGAATTGTTTAATTCTTTTGGCGGGGTATTATCAACTTTTGCTGGCACAATGACTTCTGTCGCGCTAGTTTCGTTTGTAACTCAAGGAGTCCAACCATTCGCAGTGATGCTGTTAGGAATACTGATAACCAAACTATTCCCAAAAATCGAAAAAGAGAAAATCACGAAAAAAGACATCATCAAAAGAACCGTAACAATAATCATCTGTGTAATCGGCCTAGCCTGTATTGAGTTTGGATAATAATCAAAACAAAAAAGCATCCAAAAACGCATCAAATAGTATCAATGCGAGACTAGCTATCGGCATTGATAATGCAACTATTGCGAATGTTCTCATTTTTGGTGAATAAAACTTTTCGTTTTTGTGAAATTTTGAAAAAGCTATAGCGCCAAAAATAATGCTTAGTATAGATGGTATGATCCCTAAAAATAACAAAAAAACTACGCCCATAGAATAACCATACTGAGGATTTCTATCAATGCCAGCCATCATTTTAATCAAAAGTCCAATCGATGCGAGTATCATCGGTAAAGATATGGCAATTGACAGTATCCCCAATACTTCCATTGTGCTATTCTCATCACTACTTTTTGTTGTTTTTTTCTTCTTGCTCATGGTTACATTATAACACCCACCATTTATAATTGATTTGGCGTAGGCGAATCAATATCTGTTTTTTGTTGTTCAGAATAGTTTTGTTCAGCGCGGTTCTTTTTGTGTAGCTCAATCGATAGAATAATTATAATAAGCACCAAGACACTTGGTATAGTAATCAACAATGCAATACCAACATTAGAACTAAGGAATGAGATAAATGGATTTGCATCATCGGCGGGTTTATCTGAAGTAGAACCAGGCGCAGAAGATAGATCACCACCAAATTGGGTAGAAGTAAACGGACGACCAGCATCAGTTGAATCACCAGTTTGTATTACTTCGGAAGCATCAGTCGAATCATTTTTGAAAATCACAGAATAAGAATTATTAGCATCTGAACCACGAAAATCAAACGGGACCTCCGCATTAATTATAGTTAGGGTTCCAGAGCCAGAGAAAGTCGGTGTGATATTGTAAAAAGCCACGTTCTGGTTAGTGTAGTATTCAGTTGGCTTAGCATATATCGTGTTATTCCCGATTAACTCTATTTCATAATTGCCATCAAAATCATAGTCGTTTGAAGTGATTATAACCGGTCCTCCACTATAGTTTTCTAGAACGATTTTTTTATCACTAATGCTAACGATGACACCTTTTGGTGGAGTAGAATTATTCCAAGGAGTCGAATCTGTGCACCCATAGTTTACTCCATCAACCATTAGTGTGCCATAACATGCCGCAATTGTTGGTTTATAAACAAGAAAAACTGATAATATAACAAACACTATAAATAATAGTAACGAGATTATTCTTTTCTTCATATATAATTCCTTTTATGCTTATTCTTATTGTAACACCTTTTTGATATATAATAATACATATGGTAATCCCCATAATCACAACAATAAAAATCACCACTCTATGACCAACCGCGCAAAATACAACATCTTTCTATTTATCTCAACCTTCGCTAGGAATTTGGTTGAAGTTTTCATCTCGCTAATTCTCTTCAAAAATGGCTTCCCGCTGGGTTCCATCCTACTATTCTACTTACTAGGCACCATATTCTCTATACCTGTCTCGTATCTCTTCGTTAGAATCGGCGAGAGATTCAATTATTCAATCATAATGTGCGTCGGAATTGTAGCGTTTGTCGCCCTGCAACTAGCCCTAAACGCCGTCACTGAGAGTACCTTCTTCATCATCTCAACAGCACTTCTATACTCGCTATATAAAAGAGGCTATTGGGTGGCAAGAAGATACTATGTGACCGAAGTAATCCCACAGAAAAACTCCACAAAACCATTCAGTATCATGATGGTTATCTCGGAAATCGCCTCAATCCTGGCAGGGTTTCTCGGCGGCTCACTCCTCGACGGCTTAAACGCGTCAATTCTTACCATCATCTCTTCCGTCTTATTGTTAATCAGTATAATCCCGCTACTAAGAATCCAAAACAAAACCAAGAAAACCAAGATCGAGCTAATCAAAAACCTCAAAAAATACGACAAAAGAAACATTCTGGCCTTTTCATTGTATGAAATCAACAATATATTAACCTTTCTTTTCCCGATCTTCATCACCATTTACGTTAAAGACACCTACATGATGGCAGGGGCCGTCAACGCAATTAGCAGTCTAGCAATAATTCTTTTCATTCTGTTCTACGGCAGAATCATCAAAAAAAGAAACTATTTCGTCTTAAGCTCAATCCTCTTCGTCTTAATCTGTTTCGCCAAACTATTCTTCTTAGACTATCTCATATTAATACTGTGTTTTATCGAAGGCTTTATCAAAAAAATGCAGGAGCAATCAGTTAGTAAGATTTATTTTGAAAACAGAAACAATGTAGATTCGGCGCATCACAACTTAATCTACCAAATAATTGAGGCATTAGCGAGAGTAATCGTCACCGTGCCACTGCTATTCATGAGTGACGTGAGAATGATGATCTCGTTCGTCCTCATCGTCATCAGCATTGAATTAGCAATTTACGCCTGCTTAAGAAAAAACCAAAAATTAAGCTAAGCACCAAAAAATCATGTATAATATAAGCATTAGCTATAAATGAGTGGAGTTATGGTGGTAATTGCCATTGCACTAGGTGCAGTGATATGGAAAAAATAGACGAAAATTTATCTAACCCAAACACAGTAGACTCTAACCCAGAGCAGATTTTCCCATCCTGGGAAGAACACCAAAAAGAATTAGGAACCGTCGAAACCGAGCAAGCTCAAGTACCAGAAGAACCATTAGATGAAGAGGCCAAAGCCCTAAAACTCGCTCAACTTAAAGCCGAAATGGTAGACATGGTCGGCGGCGAAATAGAAGAAGCTCCTGAAGAAAAAGTCAAATTTGGCTCAGTAGAATTGCCGAAAAGCTTATTAGGCGAAGAAAAAGTTCTTGTCGATAGCCTCAAAGAGCGTCCTAAATTTGATTTCATCGGCCGAGCAAAAGACAAAAAAATAGCTTGGCAATTAATTAATGAAGATAATAAAAACGAAGAACAGATCAAAAATAACTTTTCTCCTACAGTTGCCAAAGCCTTTCTAGACATCTGTCACGAGGATCCTGACAGTATGTATAGACCAGCCTATGCAAGATTATTCGAAGCATTGCCAATCGAAGTGCAAGAAAGCGAATTCTCAAAGAAAGAAGCTGAAGGGCTATTAAATGCCTTCCATGAAAGCGACACTCTAATGAATAAAGTTGCCTGTGGCATGATTGTCAACTTAGAAACCGAAGAAAATCCCGACAATAGGATAGATAGTAAAGCAATAATGAATATTGCAAAACACGAAAGAAATCAAAAACGTTTTAAAAACGGCAGACCAATATCCGACTTCTTAACTAAAGAAGTGAGCCAAAGATTGTTTGAAGCCTCAGCCAAAACCGACGTAGGCAAGCTAGATAGAGCTGTGGCTTTCTTAAACCCAGAGCAAATCTTTGACCAACTAGAAGAATTAACCAATCGTGATATGCCAATAAGCGACGTCGGCTTAATCAACGAAATAATTGAAAACTCAGAAGAAAAAAATGGCGTAGAGCAGAGCAAATGGCGAGCAAGATACCAAGTAGCTTTTCCGCCGGAATCTCGTAGGTTGGCAGAAATTGACGATAATTTTTATCGAGACTATACGCCAGATAGAGCTAGGGCCGTTGTAGCAGAGTTGGATGCCACCACAACACAAAGAGAACAAATCGGGCTTAGCGAAGCCGCATGGGACAGTATAAGGAGAAAGCATTCTGCTGTATACGAGCAGGTTAAGGGCCAGCCTGTAGATGAAGAAACTGCGATGGCACTAAAACTATTTGTAAGCTCTGGCCTGATGGCTACATCTAGAGGAGAAATCAACTCACTAGAAGAAGTCAAAAACATAGATACTATTTTGGCAGCATCAGCAAAAAACCGACTCAAAGAAGAGGATTATGACGGGGCCAGAGATTTTATTGGCCAATATGCCTTCGGCATGGGTATGGAAGAAATGGCCCAGTCTCTAGTAGCACTAGGCGTCATGGATTTAAAACGTCATAAAAGTTTGGACGAAGGAAAATTTGAATTCGGCAAAGATAAATTCAAAATCAAAGATTTATATGCGATAAAAGACATGTCCGAGGAGCAAAGATTACTAATATTAGACGCTGTAGCCTTATTCGGGTGCAAAGATTCGGAACTTGCTAGCAAACTTAAAGCTTACGAAGATAATCATGTCTCCTTGGGCGAGAAAGGCAAATTAGTAGACACGATAGAAAAGGCTAAAGCACAAGTGTCCGAAAAAGCGAGCGAATCATACAGTAAGTTTATGCAAGAAAAATTGCAAATTGGGGCAAGGGAAGTCGCTGAGTTAGACTATGAAGGCAGCAAAGTGCCAGTCATGAAGATGGAAGGGAACGAGTTCTTGCTTCTGATTCATCGCCTAGGGGCATTTTCCAGAAAAAACCGGGAGATTCCAGCGCAATGGAACGACGAAAGCGAAAAAGGCAAAAGAAATGTGGGATATATTTCCACCTCGGCAATTGCCAACGGCTCAATTCGGCTAGCCAATATTGAAGAAAAGCATTACGGCGACAAAGATGAAGTGTTTTATTCCTTCACCAATTTAGGCAAAGGCTCCATTAAGGCGATGTGTGAAGAAGACGCCTATACGGATGTACGTTCAAAACGGCGTGGTTATGAAATCGTCGAAGAAATCACCACAGATAGACAAGACCACTTCTATCTAGACCCAAGAGAATTAATTAAGAAGAATAAATTCGCCACCATGGGCGCGGATAAAACCTATAAGCACAACGAAGTGGTACTAGATAGATATTCTGGTGACCAGAATAAAAACGGCGGACGCTTGCAGCCAAATCAAATCGTCGTCTTTACAGATGATCCTTCGAAAATCGGCGATTTACCGAAGAAACATGCAGCGTATTTTGGCATTCCGATACTAATGGTAGACCCAAATAGGTATAAATAAAGGAGCAAAATGGAAAATTACCCTAACCCCAACAACAATACTGTTGAAAAAACTCCGCAAATGAGCGAAAAGTCCAGGAAAATGTTGATCGAATCCTTAAAAGTCACCTTGAGAGAGCACGACATGGGTGGTCGCGTAGATCCAGATTCTCCTTTGACCGAAGAGTATTATGGTGAAGTCAGAAGAATTATCGACGATATAGAGCAAAAAATTAATTGGTGATATAATCACCGCATGAAAACAAAACTTCGGAGGTTAATTGCGGTCGTGGCGGCCTTGGTTGGCATCGTCATCTGGTTGGTAATTAATCCAGAAAGTTACGAGGAAGAATATGCGGCCACCGCGGTGACCGAGCCAGACGAGAATGCACGCTTAGCGGTAGATGTACTAGAAGAATTAGAGGTTAAAGGCCGGGCGCCAAAAACTGGCTATAAAAGAGAAGAGTTCTATGATGGCTGGCCACTGGTGGACGGATGCAGTCTGAGGCAACGGATTATCAAAAGAGAACTTGGCGAAACGGCAGTCTTAATTGGTTGTGATGTGGTGGCAGGAGAATACGACGAGCCATACACCGGCGAACACCTAGTCTTTACGGAAAAATCACAGATTTCTAAAATCCAAATTGACCACGTAGTAGCCCTCTCGGATGCTTGGCAAAAAGGCGCGCAGTACAAGGATAAAGAAGTGAGGTATAAAATCGCCACCGATCCGTTAAATCTCCTCGCTGTTGACGGCCCCGCCAACGAGCAAAAAGGCGACGGTGATGCCGCAACTTGGCTTCCCAAAAACAAAAAGTTCCGTTGCCAATATGTTGCCCGTCAAATTTCCGTGAAATATAAATATGGATTATGGGTAACCAAGGCCGAAAAAGAAGCTTTTTTACGAGTTTTACAGAGTTGTCCAAGCGAGCCGGCACTTGTGGAAAACTTTTCTAAATAGAAGCTTAAAAAAACTTGACAACATTATCATGCTTATGTAAAATGAGAAATGTTAAAGGTCTATACATTTAACATATAAAAACAATTAATTTTCCACAAAAAAGTGTGGAAGGAGAAAAAATATGAAAAAATTAGCAATTGCAGGAGCAAGCGCAGTCTTGGCGGCATTGCCAGTAGTTGGCACATTTGCTGCTACGACAACTATCGTAGATAGCATCACTGTTGGTGTTGCACAATCCTGCCAAATCGGATCCGATGATTCTGCTGCTGCATCAATCACTCGTACCTTCTCGGAGACAAATCAGCAACCAGGTACCTTGGTTACCTTCACTGATTCGGAACAAGCTACCCAAGTAGCAGTCAAATGTAACATTGCTGCTGGTTATACTTTAACCCCATCATTCACCGCCTTAGCTGGTCCTGTCAATATTGCTTATGATGGTTCAGCGGAAGCACAAGCTGGCGATGGCGAATGGAGTGCATCGTATGTGCTTAATTCAGGTAGCTCTACTCTGATGACGGACGGAACCGCTATCAATGGCAACTCAACCATGACTGACACTTACCACTTTACTTATAAGGTTGGTTTAGACGAAGACCAACCAACCGGTACCTACACTGGTACTGCAACCTATGTTTTGGCTGGCAAAAGCTAATAGTTGAAACCTAACAATCAAGAAAATCCCGGGTAGGCCGGGATTTTCTTATCAAGAATACATATGGAATAACAATATGAATAATAATCAAGAAAAAAATAATCAGCCATATTTCAGGCTAGTAAAAATAGGTATTGTTTTAATTATAATTGCAATTATATTTGTATTGTTGTCTCAAATGATAGGAAGAATTACAATTACCCAAAAAGAGAACAAAGAAAAGGAAATGCATTCTATAGCCTGTGAGGCAGAGGGTTTACCTTATCCATATTTCTCGTATAATAATTCAGAAAAAACAGAATTAAAAATTAACGCGACTTTTGAAGAAAACAAACTAGAGTCAATTTCATTGGTATATATTTTAACTTATTCGAGCAAGGACGGAGCAGAAGCGAGTGAGCTAAAAAACCATATTGATTTTGAATTAATGATTCAGAAAGAAGGTTTAAGAAACACAACGCTACATTCTGATCATAAGGTATTAGATAATCTGTATCAGTTGACAATCTATAATTCAAAGAATGAATTGAATGAAAAAATCGCAAAATACTATCTACTTGATTCATTGCAAGGTGATTATACACAAGCTGATGTAGGGAATACTCTTGCAAAAAAGGGGTTAAACTGTATTAACAAATAATAAGGAGGTATAATGAAAATATCAAAATTGAATTTCTTTATTGGCGGAATAGTAGCAACTTTCCTTGTAACACTAATCGGTATATTAAATGCCGAAAAAGTTGGTGCAATTTCATTTGTAGTATCGCCTTTAAACAATTATGTGATTATAAACCCTGGCGAGTCCTATGAATCGTCATTCAAGGTGCTAAATCCTACTGGCAATGAGGACAATCTAGAATATGAAGTAAAAATGGAGCACTTCTATGAAGGAGAAGACGGCGCTGTTTTATTAGAAGAAGTTGGAGATACCGGGCAAATATTGGATTGGGTTACTCTAAAATCTGCAAATACTGGTGTTTTGGCTCCAAATG
>JAEEGF010969347.1_pt1 | contig 10398 bp, 9 predicted proteins | sample 9134171 | NCBI WGS metagenome assembly JAEEGF01 (sample SAMN16246542, study PRJNA631951) | gut metagenome | biome: gut microbiome; feature: rumen; material: AP-attached | host: Bos | place: Iran: Karaj | collected 2018-10 | reverse complement strand
GACCCTAAGGGCGCCGCGCTTCTTGCAGCCCCGGACGCGGATCCGGCCGATCTGGAAGACGTTTCGCTTCCGTCCCACGCCACATTCCTTAAGAATAAGATAGAAGAGTTCAGGGACGAGAGCGGCACGTCATACCTCTGCGAGTCTCTGGTGGAAAGTTCGGATTCGCACTGGATAGTAATAAGCGAAGTTACGCTCAGCAATGGCAAGATAAAGAGCTGCAAAAGAAGGTCCGCCTTCAGGATAAGCAGCGCGGAAGCCTCCATGAAGACTGCCCGCAGGGAGTACATAACCGTCTACGAGATAATCGCGGACATGGACAGCTTCGACAGCTGCTTCGACGACTTTACCGCCGGAGCCACCAGGACCGGACATGAGACAGGCGAGATGTTCATGTGCTTCAAGCCGGACAACAGCCACGTGGAGAAGCAGGAATTCGCGCTGTCGGACGACATAGAGACGCTGTACTACGTTACCGATTACGGCCAGCTGATATCCGCGGCAAATTCCGTCCCGGACATACAGAAGAGCGAGATCCTGATAAGCCGCTCGCCGCTGGCGGACAAGGTCTATCCGACCGGACGCTACAATTTCGACTGCGGCGTTCTTTACGATTTTGCGATCAGCGGATTCACGGATTTCGAGGAGTATCTGGACGCCATATCAGGCAAAAGATAGCAACGCACCATTATTCATTAAACACAAGATGCAGACTCCGTGCTGTTTCTCGACCCACTTCGCGGCTTCACGCCGAGCCTTTTCGAGGCTTTTATCCGTTCGGCTCGTACCTAACGGTCTCACGGAAAAGCCTTAGCGAAAAGTCTCTTCTACCGCTTTCGAAGCGCCTCGAAAACACATCCAATGTCCGACGCCTCTGATCTGAAAACTATAAAACGGTCAATAAGCGTCCCTACCCTTGTATTCTGCGCAAAACGCAGTCCAGCAGTCGTCCCTCATTATCTCCAGGAGGCGGAATCCCTGGGCCTTTACGTGATCCAGGCACTGCTCTTCCATGTCGTCGATTATGCCGCTGGCCACGAACAGCGTACCCGGCACGGAGCGCTGCGCGACCTCTTCCGAAAGCGCCATAACGAGAGGCGCCAGAAGATTTCCTATCACCAGATCCGCCCGCCGGTCTACGCCTTTCAGCAGGTCCGCCACTGCTGCGTCTATGTTTCCGCAGCCATTGATCTTAGCGTTATTCTCCGTCGCGGCAACAGCCTCCGGGTCTATGTCCAGGCCGAGCACCGATCGCGCGCCGAGTCCGGCGGCGATAACGGAAAGGATTCCCGTTCCGCAGCCCGCGTCTATTATGTTCATGCCCGGCTTGATGTGTTTCTCCAGAAGCCTTGCGGCAAGATAAGTCGTGGGACTGGTTCCGGTACCGAAAGCAAGTCCCGGGTCTATCTCTATCACAAGCTCTCCGGACTGCCTTTCGTATTCGCGCCACACGGGCTTTACGACTATGTCATGTGTTATGTGGAACGGAACATAGTACTCCTCCCACTTGTGGAGCCAGTCCTCGTCGTCCACCAGAGTCCTTGTGCATTCATATCTTTTCGCGAGCGCGGCCAACTCTTCCGACGGCTGCTCGTCCTCCTGAAGATATACGACCGCGTAGGCGCTGTTTCTGAAAGAGTCCAGAAGCTCCTTGTCCGCGACGCTTCCGGTGTACGCCCAGGAGCCTTCCAGAAGTTCGTCCACGTCCGCAGGATCGTTTATCAGAAGATCCTCGTAACCCATCGCCGTAAGTTCTTCCGTAAGCGCAGACAGCGCTGTGCTGTCCTTCGCGAAAAACTTGTATTCCTTGTATTTCAGTTTCCTCACCTCCGCAGCAGAGTCACATATCGGTTCCGATACATGTCCATAATACCACATGTAGCGAAAAACACAAAAAAATGAACGAAACGAACACAAAAAACCACGTTTTGAATGTTTACAGTTTGTGTTCATTTGGCTATAATACAATTAGATAATTATTTGTCAGTCCCTGCTTTTTGCAGAGAAGAGCAACTTAATAGAAAGGATGTGCACACCAATGGGCAAATTTGTTGTTAAGAACGCCAAGAACGGCGGCTTCGTTTTCAATCTTAAGGCCGGCAACGGCGAAGTCATCGCCACCAGCGAGATCTACACCACCGAAGGCGCAGCCCTCAACGGAATCGAGAGCGTACGCAAGAACGCGCTGGAAGCCAAGCTGGAAGACCAGACCGTAGAAAACTTCGAGAAGCTGACCAACCCCAAGTTCGAGGTGTACAAGGACAAGGCAGGCGAATTCCGCTTCAGACTCAAGGCCCGCAACGGCGAGATCATCGCTACCGGCGAGAGCTACAAGGCCAAGGCTTCCTGCCTCAACGGAATCGACAGCATCAAGAGAAACGCAGACTCCGAAGTAGTTAAAGAATACTAATACTTAAGAAAACGGACTAAGCAGCCGCAGTCATTGCGGCTGCTTTTCTTAATTCTGCGCAGGGTCTATCCCGGAAAGGCATCGCATGCCAGGACCGCACGGACTGGGGCCCAGGGGCTTCCTCACCGAAGAGGAGAAGCAGAACAGGCCCAAGGTCTCAAAGCAGCTGATAGTACGCATACTCAGCTATCTTAAGCCCTATTGGCTGCAATTCATATTCGTTTTCATAGCCATACTGCTGTCGTCGGTGGTAGGGCTTTTCCCGTCCATAATAACCGGACGCATAGTGGACCAGGCGCTGGTGGGCAAGGACATGCAGCTGCTCATAAAACTGCTGATCCTGGCCTTCTGCACTCTGGCCGTGTCGCAGATAATAGGCGTGGTCGAAAGCTACATAAACTCCTGGATATCGCGCCGCATAATCTTCGACATGAAGAACCAGATGTACGACCATCTGCAGCACATGCCGCACTCGTTCTTCACTTCCGAAAAACAGGGCGACATAATCACCCGCATGAACACGGACATCAGCGGCGTAAGCACGGTCATCTCCGGCACGCTCTCCAGCATAGTAAGCAACGTAGCCACGGTGATAACCACCCTTGTGGCGCTGTTCTCCATGAGCTGGCAGCTTGCGATAATAGGAATAATCGTAATTCCGCTGCTTGTAATACCCACAAAATCCGTAGGACGCACCCGCTGGAAACTGCTCTCCGAGAGCCAGGCCAAGAACGACGAGATGAACCAGCTGATCAACGAGACGCTCAGCGTTTCCGGCTCCATGCTGGTAAAACTGTTCACACGCGAAAAGGAAGAGTACGACCGCTTCGTAAAGGTAAACGAGGAAGTAACTCAGCTGTCTCTAAAGGAGACCCGCAGCGGCAGCTGGTTCCGCGTGGTCATGGGCATGTTCACCCAGATAGGGCCCCTGCTCATCTACTTTGCCGGCGGTTACTTCATAATAACCAAGATGGATACCGCGCTCACCGTAGGTACCATAACCGCCACGGTAGCGCTCGTAAACAGGCTCTACAGACCTGTGGAATCGCTGCTCAACATAGGCGTCGATTTTACAAGGTCGCTGGCGCTCTTTACAAGGATATTCGACTACTTCGACAAGGAAGCCACCATCGTTTCTCCGGAGAACGGCAAGAAGCCGGACGTGCAGAACGCGGACATCTCCTACGAACACGTTAAGTTCTCCTACATACCGGAGAAACCGCTGCTGACCGACATCAACTTTACGGTGCCGGGCGGCAAGATGTACGCCGTGGTAGGACCTTCCGGTTCCGGAAAATCCACGGTGGTGAACTTCCTGCCCAGGCTCTACGACGTGGACGAAGGCCGCGTGACCATAGGCGGTGTGGACGTACGGGACTTCGACCTGCAGTACCTCAGGGACTGCATAGGCGTCGTAACGCAGGAGACCTACCTGTTCAACGGCACCATACGCGAGAACCTGCTCTACGCAAGGGAGAGCGCGACGGAGGCGGAACTGGAAGAAGCCTGCAAGATAGCCAACATCCACGACTACATAATGTCGCAGCCGGAAGGATACGAGACCATAGTAGGAAACCGCGGACTTAAGCTGTCCGGCGGCGAGAAGCAGCGCATCTCGATAGCCAGAGTCATACTTAAGGACCCCAAGATCCTTATCCTGGACGAGGCCACCTCCGCGCTGGATTCCATATCCGAAAGCTCCATACAGGACGCTCTGGAGCACATGATGCAGGGCCGCACCAGCATAGTGATAGCCCACAGGCTGACTACCATACTGAAGGCGGACAGCATTCTTGTGGTAAAGGACGGTGTGATAGCCGAACAGGGCACGCACGACGAACTGCTGGCTAAGAACGGTGTCTACCGCGAGCTCTACGAGACCCAGTTCAGAAAAGTAATAGAGATGGAAACGGAGCACTGATCCTTATCGGTGCATTAATGCAATTAAACAGCGGCGTGTACGCTGTGATCAAAGGACTGTTTGGGATCCCGGTACTTAGCGATCGGCAAGTCTTATGACGAAGCCGGAGCTTAGAACCGCTGGTGGGCTCCCAACCAAGCGGGAGCGTGTCCTTGAGCACAGCGTACACGCCGCATTTTTTTTAATCGATGACCGGGAAACGATCAGTCCTTGGAGTAGTACTTATCCTTGTCCAGCATCTTCTCCTGGTTGGCAACTATCAGCGATCCCACCATGTCGCAGACCGCATTGTTGGCGGTCCTCAGAAGACCTGCTATAACTTCCACGCCAAGTACCATGGCAACGGCCTCCTCTACCGGAAGACCCAGCGTCCTGAGCAGAGCCGTAAGGCAGATTATGGAGGATCCGACCACCGGCGGAGCGCCCGCGGACAGCATGAATATCGCGAAAGTCATGGTAATGTATACCGGCAGATTCACCGGAAGTCCGTACAGCCTCGCGAGCAGCAGTCCGAATACCGACATGTATATGGTGGTACCGTCCATGTTTACCGTAGCGCCGAGCGGAATGGACAGCGAATACACTTTTCTGTCTATGCCCAGGTCGCTGCAGATCTTCATGTTCAGCGGGATGGCCGCGCTGCTGGAACCGGTGCCTACCACCTGAAGGATGTAAGGCAGGTATTTCTTCGTAAACACGAGCGGTTTCAGCCTGCCGAGCAGCCACAGCAGCAGATGGTAGAAGACTATCATCACCACTATGGTAAGCAGGTAGACTCCTACTCCGGCAAGTATGGGTTTGCCCATGCTGCTTCCGGCTCCTCCGGACAGTATCGTCTTGGAAACGATGCAGAATATGAGCAGCGGCATGAACCCCACAAGAGCGTTGGTCATCCTCAGGAACACTTCGTTGCCTGCGTTTATGATGTCCTGTATGGCCTTGGCCTTAGAGCCCACGGCCGTTATCGCAAGACCCATGAATACCGCAAGGAATATTATCTGTATCGTGTCACCGTCCAGGAACGCCTTGATGAAGTTCTCCGGTATGATCTTAAGGAACGATTCCTTAAACGAGATGTCCACCCCCGCGTCCGCGCTGACCGCACCGCTGAGCACCACGGAACCGAAACGGTAAGGCTTGAATAGCTCCACCATTATGAATCCGAAGATCGTGGCGCACAGGGTGGTCATCATGTAGATGCCCATTATCTTGCCGCCTACCCTGCCCAGCTGCGAAGGGTTTCCGAATCCCACTATGGCGCTGGCTATGGAGAAGAACACCAGCGGCGGGATCAGCATGTTAAGGCAGTTCATGAACAGCGTCTGACCGGAATCCATTATCTCCGTAGCTATCCACTGGCAGACGTGCGCAGGCAGCGCAGCCTTAAGTATGAACGACAGAATCAGTCCGATGATACCGGCTCCGACCAGCTTGTACAGCAGCATGTAGCGCGACTTGTAGGCAGTTATGGTTACGACGTTTACGCCCTTGGTGTTCTTTGCGCGTATGTCGTCCGCGAAGGACTGCATCAGCGCGGAGCGCATCGGGTCGGACCCTTCCACTGCCAGAGGATCGAACTCGCCGCCCTTTGCCGACATGCGTACCTTGAACCTGCCGCCCACATAGCTGGTCCTGACGGCGATCTCCTCGTCCGTCGTGTGCTCCAGCATGGTCATGAGCGTCTCCTCAGACATGAGCAGCGCCCTGTTCTCTTCGTTCTTTTTAAGTTTGTGCCGACGGATGTCCTCGTTTATGAAGCTGAGTATCTCCGCGGGGCTGTTTTTTGAGAATGTTTTCTTAGCCATATCAAACCTCGATAATGTTTTATTATATATTAAGCGGCTGCGGCTTTCAGTATTTTTTTAAAAAAACGTGTCTGCCCCGGGAATTGTGTGCGCAGAAAAAACGGCCCGTTTCCGAGCCGTTTCATGGTTGCTTTGCTTTTTTACGGAAAACCTACTTGATGAGCTTTCCCATGATGCCTACTACGTCGCCGATGTCCAGTCCGTCGCTGAGGTCCACTCCGCTCTTCTTGGTCTTGGTAGCAGTCTTCTTGGCAGAACCGGAGCCGAGCATGGTTCCGATCAGGCTGCCTACGTCTACGTTGCTGAGCAGCGAGGACATGAGGTTGGTGGTCTGCGCGGTCTTGGCCTTCTGGGTAGCCGCGGTCTTTGTCTGGGCAGTGGTCTGCTGGCCGAGGAGGCTCAGGAGCAGCGGGGCTGCCGCGGCGAGAACGGAACCTGCCTGGTTCTGGGTAACGCCTGCCTGGTTAGCCACCGCCTTGATGGTCGAATTGGTCTTATTTCCCAGAAGATGCTGGATTATCTTCGCGCCGTCGTTCAGGTCTACATTGTTATAGAAAGACGTAAGGTTGGAAGTGTCATCCTGAGCGTGAGAAGCGAGCGCTTTCGCGAAGCTTGTCGCGGTGGAAGTCTGCTGGGACTGTTTGCCTGCGCCTGCCAGAAGCGACGGAAGCGCGCTGGCAAGAATGCTGGTAACGTCCGATGAAGAAGAACCTGTAGCAGTGCTGATCCCCTGCTGGCTCTGCTGGCTCAGAAATACGTTCATTAAACTTGAAAGATCCATTTGATTCCTCCGATGATATATTTCAGAAAAAAATAGTTTTCTAACAAATCAATTATGCTCTATTTACATTGAAAATGCAAGAAATATACTAATGCTGGCAAAAATCGTGTATAATACTTATCATAATAAACTTGTCGTATACGCGTATTCAGATAAAAGGAGTACTTAAATGGCAGAAAAGAAAGAAAAAAAGCTTGTCGCGGCTTCCGATAGTTCCGCGGCTAAGAAGAAAGAAACCATAACCACACCGTCCGGTTATCAGGCCAAGCCCGCTAAACCCGTCGGAAACGCAGGCGGACTCAGAGTCGGAGCCATCATCCTCTGGGTACTGGCGATAGCGTTCGAAGTCCTTGCGATACTGGTACTGTTCGGAAAGATCAACATCACGTTCATGCCGCAGGTATGGCAGCTGATAGCGTTCATCGTTCTGGACCTCATCTGCGTGATCATCGGATCTTCGCTCTGGAAGAAGGCCAACCACATCGCTCCGGCTTCCGCCGCCAACAAAGTAAAGTTCTGGCTGTGGAACAACCTCGGCGTGATCGTTTCCTGCTTCGCGTTCGTTCCTATCATAATCCTCATGCTCACCAACAAGGACCTCGATAAGAAGACCAAGGTCATCGCCGTGATCGTAGCGATCGTAGCCCTTCTCATCGGCGGAGCCGCAAGCTTCGATTACAATCCTGTTTCCAGCGAGGAACTCACCGCGGCCGAGGCTGCGCTGGGCGACACCATAGTTTACTGGTCTCCGTTCGGTAAAGTGTATCACACTCACGACGACTGCTCCGCGCTCAACGTTTCCGAGACTCTGACCTACGGCACCGTGGAAGAAGCTGTCGCGGCCAACCGCACCAGACTCTGCAAGTTCTGCGCCAACAGGGACAACATCACGACGGTAGTAACTGACGAAACGAAATAGCGTTTCAGAAAACTCAAGCCCCGGGACGCCCCGGGGCTTTTTTATTGAGATCGGCCGGCTGACCGTGGGACCGGGAGACTTGAACGCATACGGCTCATGTGAATAAAGAAAAGCAGGAACGGTCCTCGTAATGACAACAAAAAAGGCCCCGGAACATCCGGGGCCTTTAACGCGGTAAAGTTATTACTTCTTTCCGAAGAGTCCGCCGAGGAAGCCCTTCTTGGTCTCCTCGACCTTAGCCTCTGCCTTCTCTTCGACCTTTGCGGTCTTAGCGGCAAAGTCTGCGGCAGCAGCGGAAGCCTTGGCCTCGTCTGCTTCTACCTTGGTCCTTGCGGCGGCAGCAGCGGCAGCGGCAGCCTTAGCTGCGGCGATGGCCTTCTCCTGAGCTGCGGCGATGGATGCCTTCTGAGCTTCCTCAGCAGCCTTAACGGCAGCGGCGTGCGCCTCGTCCAGAGGAACGATCAGCTCGTGTCCTGCGTAGATCAGGTTCGGGTTAGCTATTCCGTTGTATCTTACGAGAGCCTCTACCGTGGTACCGAACTGCTTGGCGATCTTGGTGAGGTTGTCGCCGGGCTGGATCGTATACTTGGTGGTAGCCGGTGTGGAAGCAGCTGCGGCAGTAGTTGCTGCGGCCGGTTCAGCGTCCGCTACGGGGATCTTAAGTTCCTGACCTACGAAGATCAGGTTCGGGTTAGCTATGTTGTTGATCTTTACGAGTTCCGCTACGGTGGTGCCGTACTTCTTGGAGATCTTTGTCAGGTTGTCGCCTGCAACGACCTTATAAATTTCGTATGCCATTATTTTACCTCCAAACAGCAAAAATAACTTTACGCATAAATTATAAACCTACGTTAATTTTTCGGCAAGCATTTGAGGAAAAAAACATTGACATACCCCCTCTTTTAAAGTACTCTTTTCGTGACCGAATAATTCCGGAAGGAGCTGATAATTCCAAGATGAAAAAAACAGAATATCTAAAGGCTCCGGCGGGTATGAGGAACCCCTCCGCGGAAGGCCGCAAGGCCTCCGGAATTTTAAAAGCCTTGGAGGCAGATAATGTATCAACGATGGCGCAGCGCAGCAATGCCTGTGCTTTTTGTGTGTTAAAAGAGGAAAAGAAATGATCGAACTTAGGCACTTGAGAAAGGAATACGAGGGCGTCACTCCTCTGGAGGACGTTTCGATCACCATCAACAACGGCGACGTGATAGCGGTGATCGGCCCCTCCGGGACCGGTAAATCTACTCTGCTGCGCTGCATCAACATGCTGGAAGAACCCACCTCCGGCGAGATCGTGGTGGACGGACAGGTGATCAACGACGGAAAATGCGACCTTAACGAGGTCCGCAAGAAGATGGGCATGGTCTTCCAGTCCTTCAATCTGTTCGGTCATCTTACCGTAATAGAGAACATCATGAACCCGCAGATAACCCTTCTGGGCAGGAGCCGCCAGGAAGCCTACGACAAGGCGATGGACCTCCTCAACAAGGTAGGTCTGTGGGCGAAGGCCCTTTCCTATCCGGACGAGCTCTCCGGCGGACAGCAGCAGCGTATCGCGATAGCAAGAACGCTTGCCATGGACCCGGAGATAATACTCTTCGACGAGCCCACTTCGGCCCTGGATCCTTCCATGATAGGCGAAGTACAGTCCATCATCCGCATGATAGCCAAGACCGGCCGCACGATGATGATAGTCACTCACGAGATGGACTTCGCCCGCAAGATAGCCAACCGCGTGCTCTTCATGAGCAACGGTGTGATCTACGAGGAAGGCACACCCAAGGAGATCTTCGAGAACCCGAAGAAGGACCTTACGAAGAAGTTCATCCAGAGGCTCTCCACCATCACCTACCGCATAGAGAGCCGCGACTTCGACTTCGAAGCGGTAAACGACGAGCTGCAGCAGTACGCGGAGAAGCTGCTCATCGAGAACGAGCGTACGTCCAAACTGCTGCTCTGCCTGGAAGAGCTTGTGATGAACAACCTCTTCGAGTTCGAGGAAGACCCCAACATCTTCGCGAGCATAGACTATTCCGAGAAGAGCGACATACTCTCCCTGGAGCTTAAATACGCCGGACAGCATTTCGATCCGGAGACCTGCGACAGCTTGCTGTTCAAGGAGATCCTGGCCGAGCCCACCACCACCCTGCTGGACGAGACCGTTACAGGCAAGTGGTACACCAACCACACCAAGATAGACTTCAAGTGGGAGGAGCACTAAGATGAAAAAGACTTTCAATAAAAAGATCGCGCTCCTTCTGGCGCTGGCCATAGTCCTGGGACTTGCGCTTACTACTCCCGCGGCGGCGTTCGCAACTCAGACCGTAGGAGCAACAAAGGCGGACGAACAGGCCGAAGTACAGAAAGAAAACGGCGGCATGGAGTCCAAGAACGGCATAACCAAGATCTCCGACCTCAACGGCAAGACAATAGGCGTCCAGACAGGCGTACTCTACGAGGACGAGATAAAGGACGAGATCGACGGCGAGACCTGGGAATACTACAAGATGCCCAACGACATGATCGCGGCACTGGAGGCGAACAAGATAGACGCCTACCTGA
>JAEEGF010226005.1_pt1 | contig 10398 bp, 9 predicted proteins | sample 9134171 | NCBI WGS metagenome assembly JAEEGF01 (sample SAMN16246542, study PRJNA631951) | gut metagenome | biome: gut microbiome; feature: rumen; material: AP-attached | host: Bos | place: Iran: Karaj | collected 2018-10 | reverse complement strand
AGTCGGCGCTTATACATTATTATATATTAGCTCAGTCCTAACAATGGCTTCAGGTCGTCCTCCTTATATAATATATAGGCAGTAGTGCCCAAGAAGGCGAGGAAGACGAAGATTAAACACATCTGAGCACGCTTGGGACCAGCCTTCAGGACTGGCACCGTAGCACTCTGCAGCGTTGTGAAGGCGGGCGTTTCCTGCTGAACTTTCGCTTCGGCAGCCAAGAGCTGGGCAGCCACCTGCTGGTAGGCATTGAACTGCAGCTGCATCTCGTTTTCCAAGTCGGTCTGCTTTTGACGGACACTCTCGAGAATGACATCCTGGTTGGCATCAGCAAACTCAGCATACAGACGACGAGCCTTCTCGTAGCGGGCTTTCGTCTCTGCAGCCATTTTCTTATTGTACTCCAGATCCACCCGAGCCTTACTGGTACGATAATCGGTAATAAACTTCTGGAGACGATTCTTAACAGTATCGGCCATCGTGGCACAGATGACGGGATCCTGATCGGTGACATTGATGGTAATCACCATTGTTTTCTTATCAACATCACATACCACATTCTTATTGATGGCCTTGACAATATTTGTCTGTTCTTTGGTCAGACGGAAAGGATCAACATGCTGTTCCTTTTCTTCCTTCTTGGAACCAAACAGGTCAAAAAAGCCCTTCATCGCAGTACTCCACCAAGGAGCCTTCTGCTCGTTCATCAGGTAATCGTAATAAGAGAACGTCTTGTTATCCTCCTCGCGCTTTACCTTGACAGGGAAAAGTGAAGTCTTGAAATCGACTGAATTCATCAGATCCGGGTACAGTGTCGGGAACAAAGCCTCTGTACCTGCACCACTCGTGCCCAAGTTAACGCCAAAACTCGAAGCCAACGAGGCCAAAGAACCAGCACTGCTCTTAGAACCACCCATCTCAGGGCTCAGCTTCACTGAGCAACTATAGAAGTTGGGGAGCGACAGGGCATAAATGGCTGCCAAGACAAAAGCCACTGGCAACACGATGAAATAAAGTCGCTTGTGTCTCAGGAGGTCCTTGAAAATCTTACCGAAATCGATAGAAGACTCCTCTTCCTGCTCTATTATCTGTTTATTCTCATCCATAATCTTTTATTTTAAGAGGTTTCCAATGGTGGCCGCCATCGTGGCGAGAGAAGCCATCGACGTACCGATGCTTACCCATTGCATGATGTTGGACATATCACGTTTACCCTTCTGGGGCACCACAATCTCGCAGCCTGGTTCAACCTTACCCTTGCCAACCTTCGACACGGTACCGTTCTGATAGACAATATAGCTGCTCGACTTACGACTGCGCAGACCGAAGCCACCAGCCTGATTCACGTAGTATTTCCAGTCTTTACCTTTCTGGAATGCCACGGTGTTGGGGAAGAGCACGTTACCGGAAACCTTTACCGTACCATTATATTCCGGAACGATGAGTCGGTCGCTATCACGCACCACAATATCAAAGTCGCCACCAGGATTAGCCAAGGCTTTCTCGAGGTCGATACCTACCGTATAGTATTCAGCCATCTCAATCTTATCGAGCTTGACAGAGTCTTTCTCAGAGGCATTCTGGCGGGCCGTCTTGATGGCATCCTCCAGACGGATACGCTCATCCTGATTGAGGTGACGCTCCAGACGAGCACCCTTTACATAAGCCTCGTTGGTAACTCCACCCGCTGCCTTAATCAGATCAGAAAGACGCTGGTTCTTTTTGGAAAGTGTAAACTTACCCTCGAAGGCGACCTCACCCTGTACCGTCACATTGCGAGGCTCCATATAGCCGGGAGAGCGACGCACCTGTACAACATCATATGGTTCGAGCGTGAAGCCCTTCTCGCCATCCACTACAAAGCCATCCTTCAGCGAGAAGCTATAGGTCTTAGAGATATCCTGTCCTGCACTGAGCGCCTTGGGGTCGCGAATACGACGGGACAAATCTACCTTGACTGTAGAAGCAGCATCGGTAAGTCCGCCAGCACGCAAAATAACATCCTCGATCGTTTCGTTCTCAGCATACTGATATGTACCTGGCGAGAGCACTTCACCTTCGACAGTGACAATACGCTCAGCAGTACGTTCTGCCTGCGTAGCAATGAGAAGCATATCCTCGTTCTTGAGAGGAACATCGGCCACTGTACCGCTCATGATGCCACCAAGGTCGACAGAGAGAGCCTCGAGGGTACGATCCTCCTTCATGCGATAAATCACACCACGTGCCGTAAAGGCATCCTCAGTGAGTCCGCCGGCAGTTTCAATCAATGCACGAACAGAAGTAATCTGCTTGCCCAGTTCGTACTGACCAGGACGGAAAACAGCACCCTTCACCTCAACCATATTCTCATAACGGTCAATCATACCATCAACCGTGATAGCATCACCATCAGCCAGTTTGAACGTGCTCAAATCAAACTCCTCGACGGTGTGAACACTGAGGCGCTCACCCGACTTACGCTCCAAATGAACTGCCTTCTTATAGGCATCACCCGTAAAGCCACCAGCATACTTGAGGATAGTGGCCACAGACTCAGAGGAGCGCATCTCATAGAACATGGGGCGCTTGACAAAGCCATGAATACTTACCAGACAGTCGTAAGGACCAACCACAATGACATCGTTCTCGTGGAGACGGACATTGCCAGCCAGACGACCATTCAGGATATATTCATAGACATCGACTACCGTAATGAGTTTACCACCACGATAGACCTTGATGTTACGCAGGGTACCCAAGTCGTTGATACCGCCAGCCATATACAAAGCATGGAATACGGTAGCAAAAGCACTCAGCGTATAAGTACCAGGGGCCTTCACCTCACCCATCACATTGACCATCATAGTACGGGTCTGCCCCACAGAGATTTTCAGCGAGCTGCTGGCATAGCGAGAACCCAACGTGCTGCGAATCTTGGACTGAGCACCTGCTACAGTCAGACCACTGACATGGATAGGACCAAAGCCTGGTACGGTGATATCACCATCAGGCGATACTGTAAGTTCCTCGGTCTTCTGCGAAGCGCCATAAATATCCACAAAAACCACATCGCCAGGACCCAGCACATAGTTCTGAGGCGTGGCAATATTCATGTTGGGCTCAAATGAAAGGAGCTTGTTGTTAAAAATGTCACGACCGAAAACTTTCAGAGAGTCTGGAATATTGCTGCTGCTCTGGTTGATGACGGCCGGCTGATAATCGCCATACTGATATCCGGCATCACCACCAAACATCGTACCATCTGCACCTTGTACATTACGATTTGTACGACTGCCTGTCTGATCCTGACCACCATTATTTTGACGCATGCGATTGTCGGCAGACGACACTGCTGCGTCAGCCTGACCAGAAACACCATGTTGTTTAATCTGCTTGTCATACTGCTGGCGCAAACGACGAATCTGATCTATCTTCACTCCTTTCTGCATCAGTTTGGTAACAATCTGAGACTGGGATGTACCCGCTGCCGTCTCTTTCTGAATAAAAGCCTTGACTTGAGAGTCACTCATCTGTGCAAAGGACACAAAAGTAGAAACCATGAAAAAGGCTGAAACCAAAAGAAATTTCTTCATAATATGATATCTTATCTTACCTTATTTATTTAAGTGGCTACAAAGGTACGACTTATTGTCGAAATACCCAAACTTTTTCTTCTTTTTTTAATAAAAAAAGAGCCACCGCCCAACTTGGAGCGGTGGCTTCACGGTTCTTTTCCTTAAAACTACCAAAATTATCTCAAACCACGGTTGAGGAGCGTAATGTTAAGCAGCATCACATACTTGCGGTACTGGTCGCGGCTCAGGATGTAGTCCATATAACCCAAATCCTTCTTAATAGCCTTCTCAACCATCTGCTGACGCTCCTCGTCGTTCAGCTGTGCAGCAAACAGCAACTCAGAACTGAAGGTGTTGTAAATCTCAGTAAAACACTCTTCCTGGTCTTTCGACAGGTTCAAAGCCTGACAGAGTTTCGCCACATTGACGTTTTTCAAGTTATATGCCTCTGTCATGTTGAGGTTTGCTGCTGTCTCATTCTCTGCGAATGTCATAGTCATGCTCATCAGAGCTACCATTGTCAAAACAATCTTTTTCATTTTCGTTACCCTTTCTTAATTTAATTAATACTAAAGTTATCCTGTGTCATTGATCAGCTCTCTCGCTGATTGACGGTGCAAAGTTACGACGTTTTTGGATACCAAACAAGTATTTTTGCAAAATTGTGTGCGCAAACAGCCTCTTTCTTGACGGAGGTCAACATATCCCGAAAAACGTTGATAAAGGTCAATTGCACGTGTTTTTTAAAGGAAAATTTGGTGATTCACCTATTTATTTGTATCTTTGCCAACCAAAACGGAAATATAACAACGATTTTATGGAAAAAAAGAACCAATACATGGAAGTGGCCTACCAGCTGTTTGTTGATGGCGAGCAAGGCCTGGAGATGATGGAAGAGGCTACCCAGGAGCGTCCTTTCCAGTTTATTACCGGATTTGGAATAGCACTTGACACCTTTGAACAACAGGTAATCGATTTGGAGAAGGGAGCCAGTTTCGAATTCTCCATCCCTCAGGACCAAGCCTATGGTGACTACAATGACGAGCTCGTGCTCGACTTGGACCGCGAGGTGTTCAGCATCAACGGCCATTTCGACCACGAACATATCTATGAGGACGCTGTCATTCCTTTGCAGAACGAAGAGGGGCAGCGTTTCTTCGGACGTGTCGTCGAAATCAGCGAAGAGAAGGTTAAGGTGGACTTGAACCATCCGTTGGCTGGCGAGAATCTCACCTTTAAAGGTACTGTTCTGGAAAACCGCGAGGCTACTGCCAAAGAAATAGAGCACCTGGTGGCCCATATGTCTGGCGGTTGCGGATGTGGCTGCCACCACGACCATGACGGTGATTGCAACTGTGATAGCGACTGCGACTGCGGACATGATCACCATGAAGGATGTGGCTGCGGACACTGCCACTAAGAGAATCAGAAAAAGACAAAAGCAGTGAATACTTTCGGACAGATATTCAGGCTGACGACCTTTGGCGAAAGTCATGGTGAAGCCATAGGAGGCGTTGTTGACGGAATGCCTGCAGGTATTCTGATGGATATAGACTTCATCCAGCAGGAGCTGGCCAGAAGGCGCCCCGGACAGAGTCATATCACCACCAGCCGTCAGGAGCAGGACCAGGTGGAGCTGCTCAGCGGTGTGTTTGAGGGTAAGTCGACTGGCTGTCCCATTGGTTTCATTGTCAGAAATACCAATCAGCATTCTGACGACTATGACAATATGCGCGACCTGTTCCGTCCTTCACATGCTGATTATACTTATTCATATAAATATGGTACGCGCGACCATCGTGGTGGAGGACGCTCTTCGGCCCGAATCACCATCAGCCGTTGTGTGGCTGGGGCTATGGCCAAACTCGCCCTGAGCCAGTTGGGAATCCGCGTGACAGCCTATACCTCACAGGTAGGAGCTATTACCCTCGAGGAAGATTACACGCACTACGACCTGAGCCAAATTGAAAATAATATCATTCGTTGTCCTGATGCCAACAAGGCCAACGAGATGATTGGCCTCATCGAAGAGGTTAAAGCTGCCGGCGATACTATTGGCGGCATTATTACCGGCGTCATTCAAGGTTGTCCAGCCGGATTGGGCGAACCAGAGTTCGGCAAATTACATGCCCAGTTAGGCGCTGCCATGCTGAGCATCAATGCCGTCAAAGGCTTTGAATATGGTGAAGGCTTTGCAGGTGTTGCCAAACGTGGTTCTGAACAGAACGACATATTCCTGCCTAGCGAACAAGCTGATGGTTCTATTCCGCAACTCGCAACAGCCACCAATCACAGCGGAGGTATCCAAGGGGGCATATCCAACGGACAGGACATTTGTTTCCGAGTGGCTTTTAAACCCGTTGCTACCCTACTCCGTGAACAAGAGACGGTAGATATTTTCGGGAAAAAGACTACTTTAAAAGCTCGCGGACGACACGATCCATGTGTGCTTCCAAGAGCCGTTCCTGTTGTCGAAGCGATGGCCGCAATGGTCATTTTAGACCATTTTTTACTGCAAAAAACGACCAAAATATAATTTTTTGAGATAAAATTGCAAAAAAATCAGAAAAAAATATGGTAGTTTAATTTTTTTATACTACCTTTGCAACAGCTATTGAGGGTTTGTGAAAATCCTGATATGCCTTAGTTAAGTCTAGTTTAGTTTTTGTGTTGGTTGAAGGCGGTCAAATTTGGCCGCCTTCATTGTATCATATACATCCCACAATTTCCGAAACTGACTTACACCCATGTTGGTCAAGCCAATCGTTGATACCATCCCTCACTTTGATGGTAACAGCAGGATCTAAGAAATTAGCTGTACCTATCTCGATTGCCGTTGCTCCAGCCATCATAAACTCTATGGCATCCTTGGCCGTTGTGATGCCCCCCAAACCAACCACAGGAATATTTACGGCCTTTGCCACCTGCCAAACCATACGCAATGCCACAGGCTTTACAGCAGGTCCGCTAAGTCCGCCGGTATTGATGCTAAGCAGCGGTCTACGCTTTTCTATATCGATAGCCATTCCCATCAGCGTATTAATCAGCGACACACTGTCAGCACCTTCAGCCTCTACCGCACGTGCTATTTCTGTGATATCTGTTACATTGGGGGAAAGCTTGACTATTAGCGTCTTATGATAAGCCTGTCGCACTGCCTTCACCACACTTGAAGCACCAGCACAAGTCACACCAAACGCCATTCCTCCATCTTTCACATTCGGACAGGAGATGTTCAGTTCGATAGCAGGAATCTTGTCAAGAGCATCAATCCGAGCAGCGCACTCGGCATAATCCTCAGGTGACGAGCCACTGACATTCACAATTATATTGGTATCTATATCCTTGATTTGAGGATAGATATGTTCACAGAAATAGTCTACCCCCTTGTTTTGCAGTCCCACACAATTCAGCATGCCGCTGGCCGTTTCTGCCATACGCGGATAGTCATTGCCCTCGCGGGGTTTCAGAGTAGTACCTTTTACGATGATGCCTCCTAAATCATCCAATGGTATAAAATCCTGAAATTCAAGGCCATAACCAAATGTGCCAGAAGCCGTCATCACTGGATTCTTCAACGCCAATGCGCCAATATTAACTCTTAAATCTGCCATAACAATCGTTTTACGTTAAAGACTGGTCCTTCTTTGCAGACACACAGGTTGCCTTCCGTTGTTTTCTCCACGCAACAGAGACAGGCACCCAGTCCACAGGCCATCATGTTCTCCAGCGAGACCTCACAATCGACACCCTTTTCCTTTGCATAACGGGCCACAGCCACCATCATCGGCTTGGGACCGCAAGTGTATATCCGGTCAAAATGTTCCGCCAACACACTATGGTTAGTCACAAAACCTTTCTCACCGAGCGAACCGTCCTCAGTGGTAATACATACGCGCCCGTACTTTTTAAATAAGTCAAGCTCTAGAATATCTGTTTTTGTCCGACCACCTAACAGAAAGGTAGGTTCGCAACCCATTTCCTTCAGATGAGCGCCCAAGTAGAGCATTGGAGCCATACCTACACCTCCACCAACTAATAGAAATGACGGATTTTCGTTCTGTCCAGAGGGCAGCGTAAAACTATTACCAAGGGGTAGCACGCAGTTCAGCTTGTCACCAGCCTTCATACTCCCCATCTGACGCGTACCATCGCCAATCATAGCTACCATCAGCCATAATTCGTTGTGTACGCGATCAACAAAATTAATGGAAATAGGACGACGTAGAAAAGTTGTTGGTGAACCATCCACACGAACTTCCACAAATTGTCCAGGAAGCATTTCCGGGAGCGGTTTCGAATCTGTCAGTCTTATCAATACATGCTTAGGACTGAGTCGTTCTACGCTGTTTACAGTCAAATCAAGAACATATTTCTTCATAACGACTGCAAAATTACTCACTTTTCCGCTCATCACCAAACAAATCGGTGATTTCTTTATTAAATAGATAAGTATATGCCAATCATTGACATACTACTTCTTAGCAGGAACAAAGGTCTCGTAAGTCTGATCATCGTAATAAACTCTGATTTCAGTAACCTTTCTCGGTGTTTTGTCAATTATTTTAACCGTCTCATTTAAAAATTCAGGGTGTGTACTTTTTACACCTTGCTGAAAAGAGGACACCGAAACAGGATTTTGTGGCATTTGAGAGCCACCTGGGGCAGGAGAATCAAAATTGATCATCGGTTCTTGACCAGAATTTTGCCCCTCAGAAAGTCCAGAATCAGTACCATCGGGGTGGGTAAGATACATCTCACCTGTACCATAAAGAAGCCATTCGATACTGATGTCAGGAATTTTCGTTTTTATCGAATCGATGATGTTCAGGGTGGGGCGGGTGCGACCATTGAAGATGCTGCTCAACGTAGCAGGTGACTGCTGAAGGAAATCAGCGAACACTTGTTGAGTCATGTGCTGGTCCTCCATAATGATACGAATTCTGTCTTTTGTTTCCATTTGAGTCCGAAATAGGGGCAAAAAGCCTGTTTTTGTTTCACTTTACAAAGGTAAAGCATTTTTTTTAATCCTGCAAGAAATCTGAAAAGAATTTTAGTTTCCGAACTTCAACTTTTCGATTTCAAATTCTGAATTCAAAACTAAAAAGAGACGCTAAAGCGTATTTAGAATTACAAAGTCGAATTTGCGAGACTAAACATCTGCAAAGGCCTAATTTATCTATTATAACGTAAATAACTGGTTATTAAACAACTATTTACACGTCTATATGGTTAAAATGGCCAAATATGCATCCATTTAAGGATCACATCGCTCATATCCGAAAGAAAATATGTAATAATATTAATTAATCTATTGGTTTTCAGATGTTTAAACAACAAGATTAGCGGATGAATAAAGATGAGTATACTTATTTAAATTTTAATATTTATGTTTGTATATCTAATTCAAATACTTCCGTTTAGCTTTACAAATCAGCAAATGTTACCAAACAATTCTAAATTCTAAACATTTTTAAACCATATTTATCTTTCCAAATCAACAAAACAAAATATTAAAATTACTTAATCGCAAATTTCTCCTTCCGAAAACGGGCGATTTTTTTCATTTTCCGCGTATTCTGAATCGTGGTGCGAAAAATAAAAAAAACGCAAAATATGAGGGCTTATTTTTTAGCAAAACCCTTGTAGCAATCGGGGTTTAAGGCCCAAAAACTGTGTTATGGAAAAGTGATATTCTAGAAAAAAATGAGCCAGAAATGACCCATTTTTTAGTGTAATATAAAGAAAATTAGTTCTTTCATGAGGTCTCCGGGCCCTGTATTTGGGTTATCTAGACCCTTACTTTTGGCATCCATTTCGCGTATCTTGCCAATAATCTGCATCACCTTCATTGCGGAGTAGTTTTTCATGCCTGTGACATAGTCTCTGGCAGCCCACGGATTTCTCAATTCCAACCACTCAGCGAGTGCTTCCTGACTGTTCTTTTGTGGGCAATAATGTGCGATCATCAGATTTTGGAAGTAATTAAAGAGCAACGGGAGAAAAGCATAGATACTTCCAGCCTTCGGATTTTCGTCAAAATATTTGATTATGAGGTTTGCCTTATAAACATTTCGGTTGACAATGGCATCACGCAACTCAAAACCATTGAAGTCCTTGCTCACCCCTATTTGGTCCTCCACCACCTGTGGAGTCACCCGTTTATCTTGTTCTGGCAATGACAGCAACACTTTATTGAGTTCACTGGTCAGGCGACTAAGGTCAGAACCAATGAAATCAGCAATGAGTTGCGTGGATTTGGAATCAATGGTCGCTCCTTTGGCTTTCAAATAACGCTCAATGAAGGTCAAAAGGTCGCGTTCCTTCAATTTGGCGCTCTCAAACAGCACACCAGCGTCGCGAATAGCCTTCACGTAACCTTGTTTTCGGCCATCAATCTTACCGTTTTTATGGCACATAACGAGAATCGTAGTGGGCATGGGCTGTTTCAAGTACTTCTCCAGCGGTTCTACATTCTTGATATTCTGCGCCTCCTTAACGATGACCACCTGATATTCAGCCATCATCGGATAGCGACGTGCTACGTCAGCCACCTGTGATGCGTTAACGTCAGAACCGAAAAGTATAGTCTGATTGAAGTCCCTTTCCTCCGGCTGTAGCACGTTTTCTGCTATCCAGTCGCTGATTTTATCAATATAATACGACTCTTCGCCCATCAGATAGTAGACGGGCTTAAAATGGCGTGCTTTCAGTTCGCTCATCACGCTTTCGTATGTCACTGCTGCTTGAGCCATAATCGGCTACAAAGGTACGAATAAGCGAGGAAAAAACCAAATGAATTTGAGTTTTTTCGAGCGGAAGTAATTTCGACCAAAGGTCA
>JAEEGF012195025.1_pt1 | contig 10399 bp, 6 predicted proteins | sample 9134171 | NCBI WGS metagenome assembly JAEEGF01 (sample SAMN16246542, study PRJNA631951) | gut metagenome | biome: gut microbiome; feature: rumen; material: AP-attached | host: Bos | place: Iran: Karaj | collected 2018-10 | reverse complement strand
ATATGCTCCGCGGCGTTAACCAGGACGAGCTCAATGCTCTTGCAGCTACAATTCCTCAGGGATTCATCGGCGACACATCCGATATCGCAGGCGCTCTTGGATATCTTCTGACAGCTCCTTACGTAACCGGTCAGGTTATCTCACCTAACGGCGGTATCGTTCAGCAGTAATTCATATTAACTGAACATAAAAACATACACCCTGCAGGGTATCCATATGGAATCCTGCAGGGTGTTTTTATTTTCAGTCTTCTTTGTATTGTTCAATAATCTTTCTTACTGTCTTTTCAAGATGGGGCTTGAGTTCATCAAGCGGAACGGGATCGCTGTACATTATGGCGCTGTAGCCGGTGGAACCGATGAGCTCAATTATGAGAAACAGCATGATCTCCGGATCTTTGAGCTTATAGCCTGCGTCTTCTATCATCTGATTGTACACTTCTCCAAAGTCCACGTCGCTTTCTGTCAGCGGAGTAGTGAGAGCTCTTTTAAATACTGCCCAGGACAGGTCCTTATATATGAAGGAAAGAAGTCCTTTATTGGCGGAGAGTTCATCCAGTACATAATCCAATATGAATATGATCTTGTCCTCGAAAACCTCGATGCCTGCTTTTGTCAGTGCGTCGTATGCCTGCATGAACAGCTGGCTGGACTTGTGGGCAATGAGTCTGTTCCTTATATCATATTTGTCCTTGAAGTAAAGATAAAAAGTTCCCTTGGCAACGCCTGCCTTCTCGACGATGTCCGAGATGGACGTCTTGTTGATGCCCTGTGAAGTAAAGAGCTCGAAAGAGGTGTTAAGGAGATTCTCCATTTTCAGTTTTTTGTTCAGGTCTGCTTTTCCCATTTTTGTTTCCTCTTGGCAATATTGTAGCACGAAACCTAGTATTTTCCATACGTTTCAGTGTGTTGAAAATTTTTTAATACAAAAAGTTGACCAATGGTCATTTATGTGATATACCATAATAAGAAAATGACCATTAGTCAATAATTATTTTTGGAGGAGTGATTATGAATAAGATATCGCAGATGATAGTAAAGCTAAGATACGTAATACTTATTGCAGCTGTAGCACTTCTTATCCCATCTGCCATAGGCTACTTAAACACAAGAGTCAATTACGATATCCTTACTTATCTTCCTAAGGATATAGAGACCATGAAGGGGCAGGACATTCTGCTCGACCAGTTCGGAACCGGCTCTTTTGTACTGTATGTGGCCGAGGGCATGGAGGAAAAAGATGTTGCGGCCATTAAGGCAAAGATCGAGGACGTGGACCACGTGGCTGACGTGATCTGGTACGACTCACTGATGGATCTTTCGGTTCCGATGGAGATGCTTCCGCAGAACCTGTACGACGCCTTCAACAGCGACGACGCCACAATGATGTTCATTGTCTTTGATGAGGGAACTTCAGCCGACGCCACCATGGATGCCATAGAGGAGATAAGACATATCTCCAACAGGCAGTGCTTCATGAGCGGCATGAGCGCCATCGTCACAGACACCAAGAACCTGGCCATGAAGGAGACACCCATATATGTCGGGATAGCGGTTCTTCTGGCAGTGATAGTTCTTTCGCTGACAATGGATTCCTACCTGATCCCGCTGTTCTTCCTTCTGAGCATCGGAATGGCCATCGTCTACAACATGGGAACCAACGTGTTCAAGGGAGAGATCTCTTTTATCACCCAGTCCCTCAGCGCAGTACTTCAGCTGGGTGTAACACTGGATTACTCGATCTTCCTCTGGCACAGCTATCAGGAGGAACTGGCAAGGACAGATGACAAGCAGGACGCCATGGCAAAGGCCATATCTGCGACATTTATATCTGTCATCGGAAGCTCCATCACAACAGTTGCCGGCTTCGTTGCCCTGTGCTTCATGAGCTTCACACTGGGACTTGACCTGGGTGTTGTAATGGCAAAGGGCGTTGTCTTCGGAGTTGTGGGCTGCGTGACCATCCTGCCCAGCATGATCTTGGTATTTGACAACCTTATAGAGAAGACAAAGCACAAGCCGCTGATGCATGAATTTGTAAAGCTTCCGCAGTTCATCGCAAAGCATTATCTGGCGTTCTTCCTTATATTCATGGCACTGTTAGTTCCAGCCATCTATGGAAACAACCACACCGCAGTTTACTACGACCTTACCCAGACTCTTCCCGACAGTCTCGAGAGTGTTCAGGGAGCCAACAAGGTGGATGAGAAGTTCGACATGAACTCCGCATACATGTTGCTGGTGGATAAGAATCTGGACAGTGCTTCAATGAACGAGATGATAAAGAGCCTTAAGGAGACCGACGGAATCTTATCTGTACTTGGTACGGATTCAATTATTGGACCTGCTTTTCCGAGGAGTTTCATACCGGAAGACCTGCTCTCTGATCTGGAGAGTGACGAGTGGAAGATGATTCTTTTGACTACTGATTACAAGATCGCTTCCGACGAGATAAATGACCAGATTGCCAGAGTTGATGAGATAGTAAAGAGCTATGACCCCAAGGCAATGGTTGTGGGGGAGGCGCCTTGTACAAAGGACCTTATCAATATCACAGCCCACGATTTCCAGGTGGTCAACATCGTTTCCATAGGACTTGTGTTCCTGATCATCGCCTTTGTTTTGAAGTCGGTTTCACTGCCTTTCATCCTTGTAGCAGTCATCGAGTTTGCGATCTTCGTGAACATGGGACTTCCTTATTACACAGGCACGGTGATCCCCTTCATTTCATCGGTTGTAATCGGAACAATTCAGCTTGGCGCCACAGTTGATTACGCCATCCTGATGACCACGAGATACCTGAATGAAAGAAATGCAGGTCACAACAAGAAGGAGGCCACGCTGATAGCTCTTTCCACCAGCATGAAGTCGGTTATTGTCAGCGCGCTCAGCTTCTTTGCAGCTACTTTCGGCGTAGGTCTCATATCCAGCATCGATATGATTGGATCTCTCTGCATGCTGATGGCAAGAGGCGCCATTATCAGTATGTTCACGGTACTTCTGGTACTGCCTGCAATGTATATGATATTTGATGGTCTCATCATGAAGACCACCTTTGGAATGAATAGAGAAGAAAAGACAACACACCACCTTGGAGATATGATCCACAGGCACAGGGTTGCATGAGTAGGAGGAAAAGAAATGATCAGAAAAAATCTTATGAAATCATTATCGGTAATAATGGCTGCAATGCTGGCGGTTATGACAGTCGCCTGCGGTCAGAACACAGCAGCTGACAGTGCATCTGCGGTATCGGTTGAGACTGGGGCTGAGGCTTCGAGTCAGGAAGAGAGAGCGCTGGAGACTACCTTATCAAGTGCTGCAGCAGTTGCAACAGGAGAAGCTGAATCTGGCAAGGTTGAGACTGTTTATGTAACAGCAGATGCCAACGGAGCGGTAAATGATGTCATCGTCAGCGAGTGGCTCAAGAACGCCGACAGCGTTGCGGAACTTAAAGATACTACAGAGCTTCACGACATCGTAAACGTGAAGGGTTCAGAGACCTTCAAGGACAATGGCGACGGAACTCTCACCTGGGATGCTGAAGGCTCCGACATCTACTATCAGGGAACCACAGACAAGGAGCTCCCTGTAAGCATGAATGTCACTTACACTCTCAATGGAAAAGAGATTTCTCCCGAGGAACTTGCAGGAAAAAGCGGAAGAGTAACTATGAAGTTCTCATACGAGAATAAGGACAGGCAGACAGTAAACGTAAATGGAAAGGACGTTGAGGTCTACACACCTTTCGCAATGGTATCAGGAATGATGCTTGATTCCGAGAAATTCACAAACGTTGAGATCACAAACGGAAAGGTTGTTTCCGACGGCGGCAACTACATCGTAATGGGCGTTGCAGTTCCCGGACTTAAGGAGAGCCTTGATATCTCCGATGAGAAGTGGGATGAGCTTGAAGATGCGGATGAGATCAAGGAAAGACTTTCTGATTCCTTTGAGATCACAGCTGACACCACAGACTTTGAACTTGGAATGACAGTTACCATGGCAAGCTCAGACATCCTCTCAGACTTTGGTCTGTCTGACCTGTCAGGCTCAGATAAGCTTGAGGACTTAAAGGGCAATATGGAGGATCTGAACGATGGTGCAAACAAGCTGGTAGATGGTACCAACGAACTTAAGGATGGCACATCACAGTTTGTGGATGGAACAAAAAAGCTCTACGACGGAGCTATAGAGCTTAATGATGGAACAAAGAAACTCTATGACGGTACAGGAACACTTCTCGATGGAACAGGAACTCTTTATGACGGAACAGGAAAGCTTCTTGATGGAACTGGAACTCTGTACGATGGAACCGGATCTCTGGCTGATGGAATTTACAAATATACGAACGGAGCTGCTAAGATAAACAGTGGTGCAAAGAGTCTGTCAGATGGCGCTGCTGATCTTAAGAGCGGTACAGCTACTCTGAGAAAGGGTATGGAGGACAGCAAACTTGTTGACAGTGCAGCTGCTCTTGCTACAGGTGCAGGACAGGTAAGCGCCGGAATGGATCAGCTTGGAGAAAAGGTAAAGGGCATTGGAACAGCAATGGCAGGCCTTGCCGAGCTGGAGACAATGTACAGGCAGGTTTCTCTTGCTCAGGCTTATCTTACAGGAGCTACCACAGAATGGAACGCTGACGTGGCTACAGGAATGTATATTGTTTCCGGCGGGCAGATCAGCGACAAGGCTACAGTTGATATGATAATTGCCGGAGCAAACGGTGCAGGAAGTGTTACAGGCGCACTCACTCAGCTCAAGACAATGGTTGAGAATTACGATGAGAATGTAGTTGAGGTTTCAGGCGGAACCCTTACAAAGGAGGATTCTGAGGAAGTATCTGAGTCTGAGAATAATGGCGCTGATGACTCTGAGAAAGAGGTTCAGGTTAGCGAGGATGCAGCTCCTGTTAATACCAGTGGTGAAGATACCGGCGATGGCGCAGGAAGCAGCGATGGTCAGCAGACTACTGCAAACGGATCAGAGGCAGCAGGCGTTGAGGACTCCGCAGCTGCTAAGGGCAGTGATGACGAAGTGGCAGGAGAATCTGCAGCCACAGGAGCCAAAGAAGTTGAAGAGGCTTCTCAGGTTGTAAAGAGCGCTAAGGAGGAGCTTCCTGCAGGAAGCAAGGTCCTTACAGCAGAGCAGTACCAGACACTTCTTGCTTATGTAACAGGCCTTGCATCAGGTAATACAAGCGTATCAAATGTGATGACAGCAGTTGGAACCTACAATCAGCTTCTTGGATCAGCTCAGGCTATCCTGACAACGATCGGCAGGGTACAGGAGAAGGTCAGCGGCATGAGCTTTGATGAGAAGTCGATCGAAGAGCTTCAGCAGCTCATCGACGGTGCAAAGAGTGTTGCCACAGGAAATGCAGCGCTGTCTGCAGGAATCTCAGGTATCTATGACGGAGCAGTTAAGCTCGATAACGGTGCAGGCAAGCTCAGCCAGGGAGCAAAGACTCTCGCTGATGGAACAGGAACTCTTGTTTCAAATAATAAGGAACTGAATGACGGTGCATCCAAGCTCAAAGACGGAGCAGGACAGCTTAAGGATGGAGCTGCACAGCTTAAGGACGGAGCAGGACAGCTCAAGGACGGCGCAGTAGAGCTCAAGAACGGAGCAGGACAGCTTTACGACGGAACAACAGAGCTTAAGGACGGTACAAAGGAACTCTATGACGGAGCAGAGAAACTGGACGAAGGCGCAGCAGAACTTCTCGATGGCATCATGAGATTTGACGACGAGGGAATCAAGAAGCTTTACGAGGCCTTTGACGGAGATCTCTCCGAATTCACAGACAGGCTCACAGCCATCCAGGAAGCAGGAAGCACCTACAAGAGTTTCGGCGGCTCACCTGAAGATACAGACAGCAGCGTTAAGTTCATTATCAGAACAGACAGCATAAAGAGTCTGTAAGATTTGGCGGGGTGAAAATGTCTTTTCAATGAAGATATAAGCTCTTTTCTGTAAAGATATAAGCTATTTTCTATAAAGATATAAGCAGGGATCTCTATATCAGAAATGGTATGGGGATCCTTTTTTTACGTCACTAAGAGGTGTGGGAATTTGGATTTACCGGTGAGGGAAGATGCATCGGATCGTCGAATCGGGATTTGTTGAGCGGGCAGACGCATCAGCACGATAGATCGCATTTTGGCATTTTGGCGGGTTGCTATCGAGGTGTCGAGTTGCGACATGTACAGATGTTAACCCCGAAAATCGGAAAAACATCTGTACCTGTCTTCAAACAAAAATTGTCAAATGGAGTAAGGTACAGATGGAAACCTCAAAAATGAGGATACCATCCGTACTTACATACATTTTCACCTGGCGAGCGGGGTAGCTGTCCTGCTAGACAACGTCTGCTTTATAGAGCTGTCCGCCAAGGAAAAAGGTCGATAACTTCCTGTTTGTCGATAAAGTACTTCTCAAAATGGACCACTATCCCCGTCCCCTGGGATCATTCCCGGGACCATTCTGTGGAGGCGCATTTTAGAATGAATAATCTACTCCTATGGAATATAATAAGAAGGAAACAGTTAAAAAAGTTGTGCATATGAGGTACGAATGATGATGAGATCATTTTGGGGACATAGTAATAGCGTTATAAAAAGAATAGATACTGAAAGGACTACTACAAAACATAGGAAACCAGCAATCTTAGCCAGGACTTTACCGGTCTTTCTGGCGGCGACATTACTGTTCACGGGTTGTGGTAAGAACGCAGCGCCGGGTGCGAATGGCACAAGTGGCGCCGAGACCGGAGCGAATGGCTCAGGAGCAGAGAGTGCGCAGGGGACTGCAGAGGGAGCTGCTCAGGCGAATGGACAGGTGCAGAATGCAGTGCAGGGCCAGGCGGATGGTCAAATGCAGGATCAGGCAATGGACGCCGCTCAGGAAAATGCAGCCACTCAACTGCAACTGCCGCCTCTCAACATAATAGACGACAAATACCGCACGACCTACGAGATCTTCGTCTATTCCTTCTATGACAGCGACGGAGACGGAATCGGTGATCTCAAGGGCGTCACAGAAAAACTTGACTACATAAATGACGGCAACGACGAGACAGACACAGATCTTGGTTTCAATGAGATCTGGCTCATGCCCATCACTCCATCAACCACCTATCACAAATACGACGTAGTAGATTACTGCGACATAGACCCTGAATACGGAACTCTCGAAGATTTCGACGAGCTTCTGAAAGCATGCCACGACAAGGGTGTGAGGGTCATCCTCGATACAGTCTTCAACCACTCATCTTCTCAGCACCCGTGGTTCAAGGAGGCGGCAGCATATCTTAAGGACCACCCCGGAATCGAATTCATGACTGCAGATGATGGAACGACAAACATCCCTGAGAACGCGGCAAATGAATGCCCTTATCTGAACTACTACACTTTCTCAAATGAGAAGAAGCAGGGCTACGAGCCCCTTCCGGGAACAGACTATTTCTATGAGGCACGCTTCTGGTCAGAAATGCCTGACCTCAATTTAGACAGCGATGCCGTTAGGCAGGAACTGGCCAATATAACTGACTTCTGGCTAAAAAGAGGTGTCGACGGCTTCAGGCTTGATGCTACCACCTACTATTACACCGGCGATGACCGGAAGAACATAGAATTCATGACATGGCTCAACGACACTGTAAAAAGCCAAAGCAGCGACGCCTACATCGTGGGCGAAGCCTGGGTCAGCTCCTCCACATATTTCAATTACTATGAGAGCGGCATCGACAGCTTTTTTGACTTCGACTACGCAGGCAGCGAGGGCATAATAGCCGGTGTCGTAAGGGGCAACAACCCGGCAGTGAGATTTTCTGATTCGCTGATGGCCACAGAGAGTGCCATAGCGGCAGCTTCTCCGGATGGAATAGACGCGCCCTTCTACACCAATCACGACATGGCCAGGTCGGCAGGCTACTACACGGGAAGCGGCAGCGAGGAAAAGGTGAAGCTGGCACAGGGCCTGAACCTTCTTATGGCCGGCAACGCATTTGTTTACTACGGCGAGGAGCTGGGCATGAAGGGCTCCGGTAAGGATGAGAACAAGAGGGCGCCCATGTACTGGACTGCCGGTGATTCTGAAAGCGGCATGTGCAGAGGGCCAAAGAACATGGACAGCGTCAAGATGAAGTACCCCGCCGCCGATGAGCAGTCTGCGGACTCTAATTCAATTTACAACTACGTCAAAAAGGCCGTGCGCCTCAGAAACACCTATCCCGTCATTGCAAGGGGAAGGACCTCAACGGTTTCGGAGCTCTCGGATAAGGAGATCTGCGCATTCACAAGATCCATTGAGGAAGAGGAGATAAAAAAGTATCTTGAGGATACAGCTGCATTTGGTCCTGCAGGTCTTTTGATCGTGATAAATACATCGGCCGAAACAAAGACGGTGGACATCTCAAAGAGCGCTGATGCATCAGATTACAAAAACCTCTCCTATGAGCTTGACGCCTCCTCCGAGGAGTGCTCTATGGATGGAAGCACACTGACAATTCCTGCCTATGGAATAGCTGTCCTGACGAAATAGAGGCGGAGGCTGATCTGACCGCAAAAAGTCGCCGGGGCCATCTATGTAAGCGCTTTAAAAATTCGGTTTGCGGTACAAAAAATATGTTATGATAGGAAACGACATTTTAAGTATTGTGGGAGCAGCGGCAGGATAAGGAACTGATATGAAATACTTTTTGGAATACATTAAACTTACGCTGAGATTTGTGCTCAAGCCGCTGTCATTTGTCCCGGCAATTGTGATGATGTGTGTGATCTTCATGTTTTCCGCCCAGGACGCCGATGAGAGCAGCCAGCTCAGCTATGAGGTAGGCGTGGCGGTGCTGTCTTATGCCAACGACGCCTTTGACAGGGGATGGAGTTCAAAGTACATCGAGCACCTCTCTGAAGTCGGACAGCACTACATAAGGAAGACGGCGCACTTTACGGAGTACTTTCTCCTTGCGGTGTCTGTGGCCTTCCCGCTGTACGTCTACGGAGTAAGGGGCATAAGCCTGATGTTTTTTGCAGGACTCTTCTGTGTGGGATTTGCCTGTCTTGATGAATATCACCAGTCCTTTGTTGCGGGGCGATCCCCTCAGAGGAGGGACGTTCTTATAGACAGCGCAGGTATATTTCTCGGGATAATTATTACAAGGATCATAGGCTGGACCGGCAGGATGACCATATTCAGACCGCTTTCAAACAGGAAGCAGAAGGCCGGGACCGGAGACGAAGCCGCAGGATGAGCGGTCAGGGCAGCAGGCAACATTTTTTTATAGTTTTCATGGATTCAGACGGAGAATTGATCGTAAATGGGGATTGTTGAGATTAACGCATATAATCTGGATAATTACATGGATATCCTTGGGATCGACATGGCCGAGAACGTGGGTCGCACAGGGTTCTATGCATTCGGCACTGACGAGAAAAGGACTGAGACCGCGATCATGTGGAAGATTGCTCCCAACGAAGAGGGAGAGCGCGTTTCCGATATTCTTTTATTCAGAGCCGGCAATAAGAGTTTGGGAAAAGAGCTTCTGCTTGAGCTTGTGAAAAAGAGCGGCGACTTTGGGGTGAATAAATACCATATCACGATGGACAGGGTCAGCGACATAGAGATGGGACTTTTAAAGGGCTTTGGCTTTACTGTAAGCCGTGTTGAGAGCAAAGATGTTGTCTCGACTATTTCGGACGTACAGCTGAACGCACTTAATGCAATACCTGCCACGGTCAAGCCTGTTGCTCTGAATGAGCTGACTTATCCGGAGTTCAGACAGCAGCTTACCACTTCCATTTTGAAGAACAAGAGAGGCGCCTGCAGCGATGTGGCAGATCTGCCCATGAGGTGGTATGACCAGGATCTGTCCTGCGGCATAGTGAAGAACGGGGAGGTGGAGGGAATGTTTCTGATACATGTACTTCCCTCCGGTATAATCCTTCCGGTACTTCTTACTTCAAGCGGCGACGCACCCATAAAGGACATGCTGATGATGATCCGCTATTCACTTGGGGAGGCGTTAAAGAAGTATCCTCCCGACAGCGTTGTGAGAGTTTATCGAAGAAATGCTGATATTAAGGCGCTGACCGACAGGCTGTTTAAGGAAAAGAGGTTCGCTACCGTATTTGAGGGGACAGCGGTTCTCTAAATAGATTTTGTGCATTAAGTACAGGACCTGATGGTACTGTCAAAGTTCATACTATGAGGAGGAAATAATGGGAATAGTTTTATTCAGGACAGATGATGAGAATATCAAAGCTGCAGAGCACCTGGCACCAAGTGCCGAGCTTGATAAGCTCAGTATCCCCGGGTATATCGGGATAATGGCAGCAGACGATGAAAAGAGGGTGCCTGCAGGCCTTGCGATCTGCCAGATGATAGGTCTGGAGAGACTG